>Ga0209323_10002884_pt1 | contig 11433 bp, 18 predicted proteins | sample Rifsed19ft2_FD_184014 | JGI IMG/M metagenome (GOLD analysis project Ga0209323, IMG submission 184014) | Soil microbial communities from Rifle, Colorado, USA - sediment 19ft 2 (version 2) | ecosystem: Environmental > Terrestrial > Deep subsurface > Rock core/Sediment | place: Rifle, Colorado...
GGACGCGCGCCTCGGTCGGCTGGAGGGCGGTGTAGGCTTCGCGCGTGTTCAGCCCCAGAAACGGCGCCGGGATCGGGAATGAGTTGCCCGCGCCCTGCATTTCGGGCGTGGGGAGACGGTTGGACATCAGAACCAGCCGCAATTGTGACGGCGCATGAATTCATCACGCGCGTCACCCATGTCGTAATTGTCGTACATCTCCTGCTCAATACGGCGCTCATTGCGTTGCCACTGCATCCGCACCATGGCGGACAGCGACACCGAGCGCAGGGCGGCAAGGTCTGGATCGATCTGTCGGGAATAACGGGCCATTCGCCGGATTTCGGCGCGCTTCCATGATGGGAGCCCGATCTTGCGCAGAAGCCGCATCAGCGCACTTCCTTGAAGCCCGGGCTGGTCTGGCATTGGCACGCCAACGGCGGCAAAACTCTGCGGACCCGCGCCCAAGCCGGCGCTATCCAGAACTCCCGCTCCGGTAAGCGCGCGCGCCTTTGCCGTCAGCGCACCAACAGCAACTGGAACGGCGGGCAGAAGCTTCAGAAAACCGCGGCGCGAAGCGTTTGTCATATCAGCCCCAATTCCCGTCGGGAATGCCGGTATAGCGCACGCGCGGCACGCCGCTCACATCGATCAGCGGTTTCGGCGTGTCATCGAACTGCAAGGCCAACACCGCCGCCGCGTAATCGGCCTTCTCCTCCGTGAAGGGCAGCCCCTTGCGCGCGCGGAAGCGGTAGCGGATGCCGAGCGCGGCAAGGTCTGGGTCAAGCCGCCAAAGATCGGCGTCATTGCCCCAATTCTCCTGCGCCACGCCGGCCGATGTGGTGGAGAAATACCGGCTGTAATAGTCATAGCCGATGTTCTGCACGTCGGTCGGGGTTGGGGTGATGTTGAGATAGCCGCCCGCCACATGGAAGGCGTAGCGGATGCCGAGCACCGTCAGTCCGCGCGTCAGTTCGGCCCAGTCGATGCCGTTGAGCGGCCCGATCAGCGGCTGGTCCTCGGAGGTATTCCAGAAGGTCAGATTGGCGAAGCGCTGGAAATCGGCGGGCAGGCTGTAGGCCGATGTCGAGGCAACCGTCGCGAAGGAATAGGCGGTCTTCAGCGCCTGCCACTTCACCTCCCGCACCAGCTCGCGCCCGACCTGGCTGGCGATGTTCTTCAACAGGATCGCCGTGCCGTCATCATTGCCGATGATGGTCGTCGGCACCTCGAAGCCATCGACGCCTTCAAGGGCGTCGGTGCAGAGTTGGAGGAGGGTGGGGGCCATTGGCGCTTACGCCGCCTGCCGCCGGGGCCGGGACGGGGCCTCTGGCGCGTCTGGCGGCGCGTGGCCGATCATCTCGCGTGCGCGCGCCAGATACGCCGGCACGAAGTTGGCGCGCGTCGCCATGTGATGGCTATGCAGCTTGCGCAGCAGTTCATCGGTCCTGGTTTCGTCGAAGGCGGCAAAGTCGCGAACCGTGCGCGCGCCCATGGTCTGGATGACCTGGACCACCTCAGGGGGCACGCTGTCGAGCAGCACCAGCGGGATCTCGGCGCGCTCGCGCAGCAGTTTCATCTCATATTCCTGGAAGACGCCGGGGAAGCGGTCCTTGAGCTTTCTGACCTCGAAGGGCTTGACGGCCGTGACGCTCACATCCTTCGACTGGCGTGTGGGATGGCTGTATTTGTGCTGGAGCATCAGCTTGGGCTCGCCGAGTGGTTCGCCATAAGCATCGAGCTGGGTCACCTCGACGAGGCAACCCTTGACGACGGTCTTGTTCCAGTCGCCGTCCTCCTCCTTATGCCAGTCGATTTTGAGCGCGCTGTCATGCCAGGCGGTGAGCGGCTTGACCTGCACGTCCTTGACATCGACCGGATGCGGCACGTCCAGGACTTCGCCCTGGTTCTGGTTCATGAGGCTCTGGAGAGCTTCGGTAAGCTGGTTGGACATTAGCCAGTCCTCTTCCATAGAGTGTCTGTAATTTTGCGGAAGTATCCCCCAACATTCTGCGAGACAGTGGACCCTCCCTCCAGAGTTTCCCCTGATGGGGCAACCGCAGAGATGTCACCGTCTCCAGACGAGTTTGCATAAACCTCGCAAATGTCTCCGATGTCTGCTCCGGCAGGAAGAGCAACCCATGGCTGCCCGATCACATTATTATCCGCTTCGATATAAGCGATGATATGCCCTGCCACATTGGGGATTGGATCGGCTGGGGGGGGAGAACCTGCCTGCCGAACGGCAGTGAATGACACGAGAGCCGTGCCGCCGCGGTTGAAGACGATAGTTGGTGTGCCAAGCGGGTCAATGATCGTGGTCATTATGCAGCGTCTCCTGCGCAAGCCCAATGTGTGGCAGAACCACGGATAAAAATGGCGGCCTTCTTGGCCCCAAGGCTTGCAAAGCCAGTCGTGGCCGTGTCGTTGTTGATCTGATAGCCGGTCCCAGGGTAGATCCTCATCGGAGCGGCTACGCCGCCATTGACGACGACAACCTGGCTGCCAACTTCGACATCGGGAAGCTTGACGCCTGCGTTCGTGGCAGCCGTTGTGACCACGTTGAAATCCGCCGATAGCTGCGTCGCATCGGCGTTGGTGGTTCCAGCTGCTGAAATGCCGGTCGCGAATGTGCCCGTTCCGATGGCGACAGCCGCCGCCGCGGGGACGCCGGCCCCCATCATCGTTCTTACGCTGCCCATGTCGATTTTCCTTAAAAGATCGCGTTGATCTGGGTTGGGGTGATGAAGATGAAAAGCGCGCCGCGCCCCGCCGGGAGCGTCAACGCCGTGTTGGCCGCGGTTCCGTTGAAGCTTGACCCGACCGGCGGATAGATCAGCAGGGAGTCCGTGCTGTCGCCATTGGCCACGCAGAACAGGTCGCCGCCATTGGCCGGTTTGAGAATGACGCCGTCGCCAGCCGCGACGGCGGTCACGGTCACATGGTCGGCGACGCAAACGGCGGCCGTTGCCTGCGTTGTGCCGGCGGCGGTCTGGGCGGCGTTGCCGATGCCAATGGCGGAGGTAAGCGAAAGCGGGCTGGTCATGGGAAATCCTTCTGCGGGATCAGAATGACATCGCGGCCGATCTTGGCGGCGATCTGGTAGCCGAATTCATCGACGAGCCATTGCGGGGTCGCGCCCTGGGCAACGCCGTAATGTTCAGAAAGTCCGTTATCCTCGATGACGATCGTCGGACGGTGCGCGCGGATCGTGTCCACGGCTCCGAGCAAAGCGGATTTCTCGAAACCCTCGATGTCGAGATAGATCAAGTCGCAGGCGTCCAGCTTCAACTCATCCACCTGCATGGCCTGAATGTTGCCAAAGTCCTTGACCCGCGCCTTGCCGATATTCTCCGGGCAGGTTTCGAGCGAAACGCCAATCTGCCCTGGCTCGGTCAGAGCGGCGTTGAACGCCGTCAGGCGCGTTCTTCCGCCAATGTTATGCACAAGGCAGCGGAAGTTCTCGGGGTCCGGTTCGAACGTGTGGGTCTGCTTGAAATGCCGGGAAAGCCCAACCGGGAAAACCCCGACATTGCCGCCCGCTTGCACGCAGAGGCGGCGCTCCGGCGTGTGCCGCAGCACCGCCGCCAACTGCTCATCGACGGTCGCCAGCGTCACCCACCAGCAATCACGGTCGCTTGCGGGCCACCAGAAGCCGCCGAGATATTTCGCGCCGCCTACGATCTCGGTTGCGCTCACATCCGTCCAGCCATCGGGGTAGACCTGATGCACAAGCGGGTAGCCGTGGAAACACACGATGCTGGTCTTTTCCGGGATAATGCCGGCCACGCCCTTCATCGACACGATCACGCCGGGATAGATGTCCTGCCAGAGGTCTGGCTTGGGATGCACATGGCGCAAGAAGGCCTGATCGCCGCCCGGCAAATCGGGATAGCCGGTGTTCACATAGGTCTGCCAGATATGCCCGCCAAAGCCGCCCGCCCAACCCATCACGCCAGATTGCGGTCCGGCGAAGGTGGCGGTGACATTGTCGAAGAACGGGCCGAGCATGGCGAATTTGCCGTCATAAGCGGCGATCTCGTCGAGGCTGCCGGTGATCACCGTATCGAGGTCGAGATAGAGGATGCGCGCGCCGTCCGGGAACAGCCCCTGTTTGAACAGCGCGATCTTATTCCACCAACCGCGCAGGCCATCCTGGGGCAGCGGGCGCTTGATGATGCCGGGCGCGTAGTCAGCTGCATCGTCGGTGAAGCAGTGGAATTCATGTGGCAATGACAGGCTGCGGGCCACCGATACCGCCAGGGTTTCGACGTAGCGTTGCCCGAACCCCAAATAATCCCCCGCGTTCACGCAAATGACTATCAACGGCGTCCTGGAAGAGTCCGTCACCAAAGACCTCTGTTGTGGTGGCATTCATGTCGTTCTGGCCGAAGCGGGCCATCACGGCGAAGAAATCCTGAATCTGAGCGATGAAGTTCATCCGCGTCTTGCGCCCGCCGATGGTCAATCGCGGCCTGTCGTCGGCGCGATCAGGATAGGCGTGGGTCGCGCTGTCGCGAAAACTGCTGTCGAGGCCATGCAGCGCGAATGATCGGAAACCCATGGTGTAGGCGAGATTAATCCAGCGGACGCCCATGGTGCAACCGCCGCCGATCGCCAGCCAATCGTCAGGCCGGTGCATTCTCAGCAAGTCTTCGGTCTCGGCTCCCTGACCGGAAGGGTGCCATAGCACGACATGACAGCCGGTGAGTTTTTCGAACACGGACGGATGACAGATCGATGCGACGAAATAATTAACGCCGGGCCGCGCTTCAATGATGTCAGCCATATGTGCGCCGGGATCGAGCAAACCGCAGGCATTGGGCACGATGTCCCGCTCAAGTAGCCAGCGCAGCGAACCGTTGACCGCCGCGAGATAGCCGCGCCGTTCCTGGTAACTGTCCGCAAGCGATGGGCCGCCGGCCAGAACGCACAGATGATGCTGATGCGGACGGCACGGTCGCACTTGTGGCAAGCCGCGCCCGAGCGCGGAACGCATCTGCTCCAGCACGGCCCCTGCGTTGGTCGCCGGTTCGAGCCGGAGTTTTGGAAGAGAGCGGAGGCTTGCGGCCCCCGCTTCCCGCTGTTGAGCCATCGATCAGCTGATGATCGACACGCGATCTTCGATGAACGGGAACTGGATTTCGAACTCGGCGACGCCGGACGACACGGTGGTCGTCGAAGCCCCCTTAGCCCCATGAACGACATCGCCCGCGACGGACGCATCGTCCACGCTGCCCGCTGTCGCCGTGGCGTAGACGCGGCCATTATCGGCGAACGAGGTCAGGCATTTGGCGGAGGCCACCTTGCCGTTGATTTGCGCCCAACCAAAGATGGTGCTGGCCGACAGCGCCGTCATGAACACGCCTACCGGCCCGATGGCGTTGGCCGCCAGAAGTGCGGTGGTCCAGTCGTCGCTGTTGATGGTCACCCAAGAACCGGCCGCCCCGGACGTAACGCCCTTGACATACTGGAACTGGCCCATCCCGTGGGTCGGATCGACCCCCTGGACAATAAGGCCGAACGGGTGGCGCTGAGTGGTGGAAGTCTCCTCGATCGGCTGCGCGCCGAGGATCGGATCGATAATCGTATAAGCCATTTCAGTGATCCTTTCTCAGCTTCAAGCGATGACGACGAAGTTGCGCCGGCGCGACCGCACGGTCATGTTCCCGGTGAACCACATCGGCACCGCAAACATGTCCTGGTTGACCGGCTTCACCTTGTCGCCTTGGGTGAAATTGCGGTCGGGGTCGGGTCGGAACAGCACCGTGTTGGTGTTGATGCCGTACATGCGCGTCGCCGAGCAGTTCGGGTCATGCATGACCATCGCCGTCTTGTAGCGATAGGCTTCGAAGCCCGCCTTCCCCAGATCGGCATCCATGAAGCGCTGGTTGGCCTGCAGCGCGCCCTCGAAATAGCCGAAATAAGTCGTGCCGCCGAGCACGAGGTCCACCTTTTCCGTTCCCCGGTTGGTGTTGAGGAACGAGGTGTTCAGCGCGGTCAGGATGGTGGACGATCCCGGCGTCAGCGAATTGACGCTGAAGTCGAACACATAGTTGCGCCACCAGGAGTTGGTGGCAACGGAGGCATCGATGCCGCCGACCGTGCCGGTGGTCGGGTCATCGGCGATCAGATGCTGCAAGCCCCCGATCGCCTTGCCGCCGCTTTCCGTGTTGGCGTAAAACAGCGCCCCGCCGATGCCGTTCTGCATCTTGGCATCCGCCGCGGCAAGCTTGCCGTCGATCAGCGAATGCATCTTGGCCTTGCCCTTGTTCTGGGTGATCTCAAGGCCGTTCATGGTGATCAGCGCATAATGCTGCTTCCAGGCAAAATTGCCCGTGGTCAGCACGTCGCCGTCGGCTGTGCCAAGCACTTCGGAGCCGGAATACCATCCGCCGTTCGCCGCTTCCGCGAACAGGATGTTTTCCAGGATTTCCGCGCCGCCGTCAGCCGGCTTGGTGTTGCCTTTCTTCTTGAGGTACATCAGCAGGGCGTTGTTCGCCGTGATGTTGTCCTCCAGCGTCGATGAGTAATTGGCAATCGACGCCGTGAGCACCTGGGAATAGGTGCTGTTGGGCGTAGGCATGTTTCGGTGGTCCTAACAGGAGTGGGGTCATAGGCCCGCCTCCCGCATCGCCTTGGCGATCGCTTCGTCCCGCGACATGAACTGGCCGGCCTGCGCCTGCCCCGAGGCTCCGACGGAGCCTTTCCGGGTGGCGGCAGCCTGGGCCTTCTTGACCGCGTTCTGTGCCTGGCTCGCGCTCATGCGCCGCTCGAAATCGGCGTCGATGAGCTGCTGGCGAATTTCGGGATGGAGATAAAGGGCCTGGTTGTACGCTTTCTCCAGCGCCTCATGGGGCCTGGAGAGCAGAATGCCGCTCGCGGCTGGGTCGGTCTTGACGAGACGGATCACGTCATCCATGACCGCCGCGAGATGCGGATATTTCGGGTTGCCGTCGTCGTCGATGGCGTTCTCGAACGCATTGCACTGGGAGCCGAACCATTGCTGGAAGCGCTGTTGCTCATTGCGCTGGTGATCCTGAGCCTGGCGCTGGCGGGAAGTCTCCGCCTGCTCAAGCTTGGCGATCTGCTGGCGCAGGGTCAGCACGGCCGGGTCTTCCCATTCCGCCTCGGCGGGAGGCTGGGCATTGGACGGGGGCTGTTGTCCTGGGGCCTCACGCCCGAACAACTGCTCCGGCGTGAGGCCCGTCTGGGCGATGACGGCCTTGATGAAACCGACAGGATCCCGGTTGAGCGCGTCGTGCTGCTGGACGAGATAGCGCACCGCGCCAATTTCATCCAAGCCAGCGGACTGCATCTCACGCCGGTGATCATCGGAAAAGAGGCCGCTCACGGCCTCGGCATGCTTGCGGTACTGCGCCGATTCCTGCTGGGCGCGCGTCACCGCGACATTGGCTTCCTTGTTCCGCTCCAGGATGACGCGCTTGGCGTCATCGGGCAGGGAGGCAAACTGATCGCGCCTGTCCTTGGGCCAATGCTTGGGCGCTTCCAATGCGTCTTGCGACGTTGGCTGGCCCGGCTGGCCTTCGGGAGCAAGGCTCTTGTCTTCGGACGCGGGCTTCTCGCGGCCCTGATCAGGGGCGGGCGGGGTTGCTTTGTCCGGGCTGTCCGCTGCGTCATCGGCGGACAGCTTTTCGGCATAATGTTCCGCCGCGCTAGCGGGAGGGGCATCATCGCCGAATTCGGGAAATGCGGAAAATGCCGCATCGATTGCCGCGCCTCGACTGCCAGAAGATGCAGCGACGGCACGCTCGACAGGGCTGCCGGCCGCAGAGTCCACGGGACTGCGATCACCGTCCATTAGGGTGTCCTTGATTGGAAACGTTGTTCAGCTATAGTGCGCCGCGGAAGGATGCGGCGTGGAAAGCGGACACGCAGGGTGAGCCGGGAAGTCTAAAAACTTATGGTGACGACCGGAATTAAGCCGTGGTTCGAATCCACGCGCCCGCGCAGTGCACGGCGAAGCTGGGGTAGCGTCCAGCCATCCTTCTAAGCCCAGCCGCCATCGACGCCCTCGGCGAGTTTTTCCCGCGCGGCGCGCTTGGCTTCGTTCTTTGCGGCAATCGTCCCCGAGGGGAAATCATTGCCGACCTGATGCATGTTGTAGGCCCGCTCATGGTCGCGCAGATGCTTGCGGGAGGAGATGAGCGAGGGTTTCTCACCCACCGGCGAGATGAACGGCTTGATGTCGGCCATATAGACCGGGGCGGGCAGATCGGAGCGCCTGTCCGGGCGCGTCTCGATGCGGCGCTCATACGGCGGCAGCGGGTTCTCGCGCATGAAGGAAAGGTCAAGGCCGGAGAGGCAGATCGGCATGGTGCTGCAACCCTCTATTTCACGCCGTAGACGACCGCTTGCGGGAAGCTCCGCTGTACCCGCGCCACCTCGAAAAACAGCACCGTCTGCTCCTTATCCGAGAGCTTCAGGAAATCCCACACAGCGCGCTTGTTCGATGCATCAACCGCGCCGAACATCCTGCCGATCTGGGCAAGCGTCAGCGGCGAATGCGCGGTGGCATATGCTTCGAAGGCTTCGCGGTTGAATGACATTGTGACGCTAAGCGGTGGGCAAAATGACACTAATGCCCGCTAGAGCGAGCCTGGAATAAAGGTTCTGACGGGCAGTCTTTCGGACCCCACCCACTGCTCAATGGTCTACGGCTGCGGGGACGAGCAATCCCACGCCACCAGTCCTTACTCCCCTTTCGGGGCCGTCAGAATTTTGCGCCTCCCTCCCTGGCCACCAGAAAGGGTGGCAGTTGGAACGCCCTGGGGCGTGGAAGGTTTGGCGACTTGCTCAGTTGGCCTTGCGGCGGCCTTTTGGCTTGTCCTCATCGACGCGGACGAGCACGACGGGCTCCACGGCAGGCGCCTCCAGCTCCAGCGCTGACTCCACGACGGCCGGAACTGGCTCAGCCGCGCGTCCAACCCGCACAGCCTCATCCACCCAGCATTCATAAACCGAGCCATTATCCTCGCGCCGGTATTCGATGCGCTGCTGGACTTTCCCCGGAGCGGCGAAATCGTTCGTCACCACCGCGCCCGCGCCGTCCTTCTTGAGGCGGATGCGGTCGCCGATCTTCAAATCAGCCATATGCGTCTCCGTTACAGCCCGATGCGCCATTTGGCGGCGTTGAGGTGGATGATCAGCGCCGCGCGGGCCTGGATGCGCAGCGATTGCCATGTATCCATCGGCTCGCCATGGGCGATGGCCAGCAGCCGGGCGGCGCGCTCGACCTGCTCATCGCTGGGCATGACGATGTCAGCTTTGAACGCGGTCTCGTCGAATTGGGGCATCACGCGCGCCCCATCGCCACGGCATCCGGCAGCAGCAGCACATTTTGCGGCTTCACAAGGCCGCTTTTCGGCGCGCTAGCCAGGACGACGGCGACCATGTTCTGGTCGAATATTTCGTCGATCACCGCCTTGGCGCGCGCGACCGCTCGCGGCACGAACGGCTTGGGCATCCCCACGGGGAAGGCGACAATCACAATCGGGCGGCCGACCGGCGTCTCCACCGGCATGGCGATCTGCAACAGGGCATTGCCGTCGCCCTTGTCCTCCCAATGGAAGTTGAGTGGAAGCGGGCAGCCGGCGGTTATCTTGGCTTCAACCCCGCTCTTGAATTCGTCGGTGATCATGAACTCGTCACGCAGCCAACAGCATCAGCGTTTCGATGTCGTCTTCCTCGGCGTCTTCCCGCGCGCGCACCATGCGCTCGACGGTTGCCCGCAGCGCCTCGATCTCGCGGCCAAGGCTGTCCTCGGCCACAGGCTTTGCGGGTACGAATGGCTCGGCAGCCACGCGCTTGGCGATCTTGGCGGCTCTCGGCTTGGCCAGTTCCTTGGCGGCGGCGGCTTCCAGTTCTTGCGCGATTTCCGGCTCGCGCGGCGATGGCGGCAGCGCCTCCAGATTGCGCATCTCAGCCATGAGGCGCGCCAGTAGCACGACCTCATCGGGCGAGAGTTTCGCCTCGGGCAGGCTGGCGAGGAATTTGGCCTGCCGGGCCTTGTGAGCCGCGATCTCCCGTCGCGTGAAAGCACCAGCGCCACGCGGCATATCCGCGCTGACGGCCTGAACGCTGGCATCGCTGACGAGTAAATCGCCATCCTCGATGACAGCCAGCGTGGCGGCGACTTGCTCGGCAAGCGTCGCACTGGCCGCCAACGCATCGTCCATCTCGCCGAGCGCCGCGCTCGCCGCGACCGCGACGGCGGCAACGGCGGCCAGACTATCCCCGGCCTCATCGGCGGCCAGCGCGGCGGCAAGCGCAACGGCCGCGGTGGATGACACGCTATCGGCGATTTCCGTGACCGACAGCACGGACTGTGACGCGACCGATGCCGACGCCGCGAGGCTGTCGCTGGCCTCGGCAAGCCCCGAAGTCGCCCCAATGGCGGCAACAGCGGCACTCGCCAGCGTGTCATTTTCCTCGGTGAGCGCCGCGCTGGCGGTGACCCCGGCCGGGCCACCACCAAGCAGCGCCAGCAGCAAGGACATGGGGCGCTCCTAGAGGGTTATGCCGTGAACGTCGTTGGCCGCGTAGACCTCGCCAGTTTCCTCGGTCACGATAGCCGCTATGCCGGCCGCGAGCGCTGCTTCCCGCTGATTGCGGTTTAGCGCCGGGTCGATGAAGACGGAAAAAACACCAGTGCGCGGCGCGGGGTTGTTGAGCATCCAGCTTCCCAAAACCGCGATGGGCGTTGGTTTGACGTCTGTGTTTCCAGGGCCGATCTCAGTGACCAGCACCATGATGATTTCGCCGTTGGCCATCCATGCATTACTCCCAATAGCCATCGAACGAGACGAGATGGGCGATGACGCCGCCGGTTAGGACGGTGCCAATTTTTTTCATGACCGTGGCGATAAACTCGCCGGGGTACACGCATACCGGAGGCTGAAATGTCATATCCACGTCGCCGGCCACCGGAGTATTGACGGCCTGCGCGGCGGTCAGTGTTTGCATGCCTATGCCGATGCGGCGCGGCGCTTTCGTAAGCGCGCCGTCCACCGTTGCCAGCGAAACAGCCGTGTGCCCGTATGCCAGCGACCATTGCACAATGGCCGGGCCCCCCGCCAGAACGGTCTGAATGGTGCTCCGTACCCTCACCCGAGAGATATACAGGTTGCGCCCCGGCGCGGTCGCCGTTCCGGCCGGGTTCTGGTAGCTGGATATGATGCCGTCCGTGGTCAGGGCGAGCGTCCCTGTCTCCCAGAATTGCCCGCCCAAACCTGTACCTAGCGCCGCCGTTGTGTTGGTTGGAACCGCCGCCGTGGGATTGGCGCTATTGGCGTAGTTCGCGGTGGAGCCAATCGTCTGGCCGGTTTGGCCCTGGCTTGCATGCCCCCCCATCCCCGTTTTTTGCTCGGACCACGATTTGTTGATCAGTATGCCGCCAAGAGACATGTTGACTTGCCCGCCGCGCAGCAGATG
>Ga0209323_10002886_pt1 | contig 11431 bp, 13 predicted proteins | sample Rifsed19ft2_FD_184014 | JGI IMG/M metagenome (GOLD analysis project Ga0209323, IMG submission 184014) | Soil microbial communities from Rifle, Colorado, USA - sediment 19ft 2 (version 2) | ecosystem: Environmental > Terrestrial > Deep subsurface > Rock core/Sediment | place: Rifle, Colorado...
ATTTGCAGAAATATCTCCGCATACTGTTAGTGGCATGGCGTTTGTTTTTTATAGTGTAAAATAACACAGGACATTTTGCCCTGTGTTTTATTTTTTAATATGCAACTTCAATCATGTAATTTTGGATAACCTTTGCATCCATTAACCATTCAGCATCAATGTAATTTTTCTTTGTAACTTTATCATAATGCGGATCAAGTTCTTTTAGAGCTTCTTCACTTTCTACACCAACTTGTAAATTTTGTTTTGTAGTTAAAATGATACGGTGTGGTTGATACCACTTAGTTCCGTTGTCTTGAATGGTATCAATCATTCTATCCAAGAATGCAAACGGAACTACAGGAATACCTCTGTATGTTAATTGATTTGTTCCGTCGGTTTGTAATTTGAATGCAGATTCTATCGCACCAAATTGTTCAAGTTCTTCAAGATATTGATCGTAAACAGATTGCGTAACGATAAACATTTTTTCAGCTTTTCCACGCAACCTTAAATCTGCTCCGGTCAATACACTTCTAAAGTAACCAGTTGCAACTTTATTAGTAGTATCGGTAGAATCAAAGGCTTGTAAGGCATAAGTACCGCCTGCATTCTTTGTGATTGAAGCCGCTTTTTTCGAAGCGTCAGCAGCAACAATTGCATAAATCTGTTTAAAGAATCCATCAATTGCATCTACCAAATTTGTGTTTACTCCGTTGGTAATTAATCCGGCAGGAGAACCATTATAGTTAGTTGCATCAGTATCACCAAACCAAGCAATGCGCAATTGAGCCTCTGACAATGCTGTGGCTGCACGTTCTTGAATGAAGTTAAACACATCTGTATTAGTTAATTCAGAACGTTTAATCCCTTTATTTTGTGACCATACAAAGAAAGAAGCGTTGTAAGTAGTGTAGCACTCTTCTAATCGGAATGTTACAGGTGACGGATTCCAAAACTTTTCTGTTAATGTCGCTGTTGCTGTATCGCTTGTAGGTGAGCAACCTGAACCGGAACGCCCTACCATTGTTAGTAATCCGAGATATGCAATTTGTTGTTTAGCTACAATGTTTGGAACGATTGTATGTAATGCTGACATTTCAGGATTGATAAATACATCCTCAAAAATTGCTTCATTCATTGCCATAACTTCTTTACCATTCCAAGTAATTGAAGCAGGATTTAACACGTCTAAAGCGACACCCGATGGAGTTACTAAAGCAAGAGCGACACTTGCCAGTGTCAATAGTGGAGCGCAAAGAAAGGCAGCCGCTAAAATTGATAATTTAAAAATTGATTTCGTTTTCATAGTTTTGATTTTTATTATTTATTGATTTTAGGGTTTACTTTTTTACTTTTTTACTTTATAACTTGCTTTTCTTTCTTCTGCTAATTCGCGTGGTGATTTTTCAGCAATCTTTTTAGTGTTTGCAAATTTTGCCTGACCTTGTACCGGGACAAAAGAACTTCCGATTTGCGCTTTTAAATCAGCCATTGCAGTTGCAAGGGTTGTTTCAAATTCAGCGGTCATAGTTGCAATGGTTGCTTCTAATTCCGTGTTCTTTGCTTTCAGCACTGCCATTTCATCGGGTGCAGAACCTTCAACAATTGCGCTAACTAAGCCAGCTTCATCAACTGTTACCACCGATCCATCTTCAAGAGTGTAATCACCTGCCGGAGCCTGTGCGCCTTCAAGTTCTACCTTATCACCAGCAGCGCAAACATCGCCTGCCATTGTTATTGATAGTTTACCCTGTGATACTGTATGTTCCATTACCTTTGCTTCGGGTGCAGCAGGTGGAGTTACTTCGGCAATTTTTAAATCTTTGCGGAAAGAAGCAAACGAAGCCTCTATAAGTTGTTTAATTGATTTCATTAGATTGTTGTTATTTGTTTGTGGTTCAAAAAATGCGACTGCATTTAATTTAGGTGCTGGCAATATCTCATAGCAAAAGCCCATTGTTACGCATTGTTCAGGGGTTAATGATGTTTCCTGATTCATTAATCCTGTTACCGTATCTTTGGTTAAGCCTGTTGCACTCACGTACATTTTAGCCATGTCCTTTTCATTCTCTTTAATCATTTCAGCCATCTGCTCCAACTCGGAAGCATTACCTGAAACGTTTGCCATTAAAGGGTTATGAATGGAATATTTTGTTCCTGCAATGATTTTTCTGTTTTCTTTTGCTACTGCCAAATGAATTTCAGTACCCATTGAAGCGCACTCTGTATCTGCTATGGTTGTGGCATTTGGTAGTTTACTAATATATTTAGCAATCAATTTTCCCACTCTTATTGAACCGCCCAAAGATTTAATTACAACATCGTAACCCTCAATTGTTGCATCTGCTTTTTTCGCTTCTTCAACTTGAGCAACTACATCTTGTAACTCAACCCCTTTAACCAAGACCGTTCCGTCCTCGTTGTAAGTATTTCCAATTTGACCAGTAATATTGATTATCGCTTTTTTCATCAACAACAAAATTAAATAGTAATATTTTTGTGTAGGTGACAGTATTTTGACATATAAAGTTTTGTATATTTGTAAGGTAAATTAGCAAGTAATAATTAAAACAAAAAAATATGATACCCGTAAACTCAAAATCGTTATTCGCTCACCTTTGTTTTCAGATGGAAAAATTAGATTCCGGTGAAATTGATGCTTCGCAAGCATCTGCACAAGCTAAATTGGTGGCACAATGCAACAACCTGTTACTATACGAACTCAAACGAGCGTTTATGGTAAATGCTTTTGAAAGTAATAACGCGAAAAATATCATTAGAGAAATTGAATCTAAATCATTTGATTCATTGATATGAAAATAATAGTTATTCCGTGCGAAGAGTCTGATCCCAATTATGATAAATTCAATAATAATTTTCTAAGTTTATTATTTCAAATTGATTATGATTTTTATATCATTTATTATGCTGAATATCTTCATGGGTATTCACATCTTGATTTAAAGGAATCATTTTTAAGTAGAGTTTTGCAATTAAAAAAAAATGATAGTAGTAAATTAATAAATCGAGGGTATCGTTTTTCTGATATAAAACAAGATATAGAAACTGGTATTATTTTTAAAAATAAAATAAAAGAAGTCTGTTATAAATATCAGGATAATTCAGGAAAGTTTTATTGTTTTACAAATTCAAATAATTATTTGAATTTTATTGAATTGCAAAATAATTATTGCGCAAATTATACTTTAGCAAAAAATAAAATAAACGAACAAAGTATATTGCATCAGGAACATAAATATAGGTTACTAAAACAATTAGATGATTTATATTATTCTAACAGTTCCGTAGTAATAACGGAAAGAGAGCAAATAAAATTAACAGATTTATTGTCAAAACGTATTATTAAACGTTTAAAATAGAATATGGAAATAGATATAATTGCGTGTGGAGAGTCTGCCTTAAACTTTAAGCACACAGGAAACATGACAGTAGGAGTAAATGACTGTTACAAAATATTCCCTGTAAAACATTTGGTTGTAATTGATTTGCCAAGTGCTTTTTTAAAGGCTCGTTTGAAAATAATTAAAGACAGCGTACCGTTGCAATTCTATTCACATCTTACGGTTTGGGATTCGCTTGTAAAGAATTTCAATCAGATAACTTTTGCACATGGCTGCGGAAATTTCAATGAGTTTTATTCAAAGGCTTATACATTCAGCAATAACAGCGCATTTGTAGCCTGTGTATTGGCACATAAGCTGGGGGCTAATCAAATCAATTTATACGGTGCAGACTTCAATACACATCCAAACTTTTTGCGTGAAACATCATTTAAAAAAACATTGAAGGATTTTGATAACCTGAATAAAATTTTAGCAGAAAACAACTGCAAACTAAGAGTAACAAAGGAAAGTAAACTATCTAATTTTATTGATACGATATGACATTCTCAATACCACCATTAGAAGGAGTAGAAATAAACGAAATATTATTTCATGCAAAAAAAAACTTTATCATTAATAAAGGTCAGCTTCCAGAAATAATTATTATGCACCCATTAGATTCAGGTGTTTACATAGATTATCATTATAAAAAAACTCAAATGTGTGCTATGGAAAATTTATTAACATTTCAAAATTTAAAAATAATCGAAAGTTCTTCTATTGAAAAGGGAACGATACAAATATTTTAAACATGGAAAATATTGAAACGTATATTATAAATCAATTTAATAATTTTCAACATCTTTCAAACCGCTATGGAATTTTATAATATTGAAAAATTTGCTTCTAATAAAGCAACTGGATTTAAGCGAAGTTTTAGACTATTTTCTAAAGAATTTAATGTTCAAATAATATCGCTTAATATTCCTGAATGGGCTATTAGATGGGAGTTAGAAAAAGAGCAGTTAATAAATCGAATTATTAATTTAGATGCTAAACTGGTTCGAGACATCAATTAATCCACGCCCTCCGAAGTATTGCAACTTACTTTCAATAGTTGCTGAATTATATTCGTCCAAATAAATCTTTGCTTTATCACCCCAGCGACTTGATGCCGCGGCATTGTTAAATTTATTCTCAATATCATTTCGAATCATTGAGAAGTGGTGCATCATTATTTCACTTTCAGAAAATAGGTAGGTTTTTTGATACGTGTTTATCCGCAATGAAGGATCAACTTTGTAAGGCAAACCCCATCCCCCTTTTTGATATTGTGTCGCCTGTGATAACTTGCAGATGAAAGGCATATAGTAATCCTCAATTGGCGTTATCTGCCACGTTGGGTACTTATAGTAAGTAAACATTGAAGTTAGCGTTAAATCAAATCTTTTCGCTATTGCCTTAGCTGTTTTAAATTCCGATTCTTTATAAAAATGATCCACGGCACTTGCAACAAAATGAGTGCATCCATATTCCTTTAATTTCTTTAAAGCTAAATTGTGTTTATTTAATTCATTGGTTTTCGTGTCAATAGTTAAGTTCGGGACAAATTCCTGTAAATGGATTTTGAAGGTCGGAGCGTAAATTTTCAGTTCAGCAATAATTTTATTATAAACACCTTTGTCAATGCATCCCCTGTTAGATGTGCTTTGCCAAACGATTAAAACCTCATCGACCTCATTGTAAATTTGCTCTAATGATTTTTTAAGCAATTCTATTCCGTTGAACACGGTGTAAAATATTCCCAGCTTCATTCCTTTGATTTTATTTGTTTAGCCGGATTCCCAACGATTACGGCATTATCTTTTACATCTGATACAACTACGCCCCCCATCCCTATAATAACATTAAACCCTATTGTTTTACGGTTTCTTACTAATACACCTATCTTTAATTTCGATCCACTTTTTACGGTCGCATATCCCGCCAAAATAGTGCCGGCACAAATTTCGCAATCATTCCCAATAACTACATTATGTCCTAAATGACAGTGAACCATTATGATATTATTATTCCCAATTTTAGTATTCCGATCTTTAAAAGACCTGTGAATAGTAACAAATTCAGATATAGTATTATTATCCCCTATCTCGACACATCCCTCAAAATTATCATGATCGACGCCACGAATCTCTCCGTTGCTCCCGATTACTGTGTACGCACCTATTCTATTGCCTTTTCCCATTATTACGTTATCATGAATAATTGCGGTCTTATGAATTATATTACCATCAATATTCAAAAAATCGGAATTATTATTTTTGCTGAAAATACAAGGGAATTTATTTTTTATTACCGTAGAATCAATGATAGATGTATTTTCCCATAACTTGAATTTTGTTATATTTATTTCTGACTTAACGTCAATAGCATGGACACCATTCTCTTTTAATGAAATTAATCTCCGTGTATATTGCACATTTCTTAAAATCATTTCCATTGAATTATCCAGCCCTTTGTCCAGTCCTTCCTTCCAAAGTTTCCAATTAATTTTATTTAAAAGTTTTTTGCTTAGTAATCGCCCAGCACCACATGGCTTTCCTTTACGTTCATCAATGTAACCGCCCCAATATGCTGCACGTTTGGAAACAGTATCATAAAAATATAAATCCTTTAATCCGAAAAAATCAATTTTATCCGTTATAGCTTTTTCGTAGTGCTTCCACAAATCCAACGATAGCATGTTATCCGAACCCATCAATAAAACATAATCACATTGCTGCTGCTCTGCCCTTTTTAATGCTGCCGAAAACTTATTTGATACAGGATTGTTTTTTATTTCAATGTAGGCAAAACCATATTTTGTTACAAGTTTTTCAGATTCGTGTAATTCGCTCCCTGCAACAATTACAAGCAATTCATGTTTTGTATTTTTCTTTATTTCTAAAATACATTTTGCAAACATTTCAAAAATCTCCGGTCGTTTCCATACCGCTGTAATTACTCCTATTTTCATTTTCCTAAAGTATAAAAATCAAAACTTTTTTTATCTACTATTGAACGTAAAAAACTGTAATTGTTATCATAATATTGGTAAGGGAAAGTGTTTTTGTGTCCGCTGCCACCGCACAACCCCTCTCCATGTTTTATGCCTAAACAAATGTTTTCAATTGTGAAAAATGTTTTTCCTTTTAATTGTTTCCACAAATAAATATCCGTAAATGGTTCATTATCATTGCACCATTCTATTGGAAGATCAGCCTTTATAATCGTACTAAAAGCACTTGACCTATTGTTATGATTCATAGATGTGAATTTTTTTAATCCGATATGATAATATACCGTTCTTCTCAATCCAAATATTTCCGGCTTTCCATTAGCTTCCCATTCTTTTACCATTATTTCTATGTAATCGCTCCGATACCAGTCATCCACTTCTAACAAACAAATAACATCTATTCCTTTGTTTCTCAAAAAATCATAGCCCCTCCTATATCTTTGTGTTATGTCTTTCTCTTTAGTTTCTGCTTTATAATCGACAAAATGAATTAAGTCAGGTTTTAAAGTTTGGCTATCTAAAAAAAATCTTAAATGACTTAAAAATTTTGGACGGTCATTTCTATGCGGTATCAAAACAGCTATTTTTAAATCCATAAAAAACCTCCCGCACTTTTTCTTTTCCCTTTAAAGTTTAACGCTATATGATGTCTACTAATCCCTGTTTCTATCGCTGCTTTAGCGATAGATGAAAAGTCATTAATAATAAATCCATCTAATGATATTTGACAAACTTCTTTTTTATTCTTAACTTTTAAATAATTAGATGCTGGTCTCTTTAAAACTTTATATGAATGAATTATATTTTCGCTACGAGTACACCATTCTAAATTTTCAATTCTATTATCAGACCTTTTTCCATTAATATGATTTACTTGCTCTTTATTGTTTTCATTATTTAAAAACGCATTAGCTATTAGCCTATGAACGCTAAATGTTTTCCTTGTTTTATTTTTATATAAAACAATAATTGAATATCCACAACGAACTGATGGCTTTAATATTTTTTCTTTTGAAAGGAACGCTGAACCATGATGCAATACATGACCTTTTGGTAATCCCTTTATATTTCCAAAATTACTAACTTCATAAAGGTCTTCATAATTTTTTAATGGTTTCCAAATTTCATTTTGCATAATAAAAAATGCCTGTAAAATACAAAGGCTTATCCCTCTGTTGCGGTTGCAACTGTTGGCATTGTAGATTACAGGACTTTTTAATATTTTTCATAAGGAATAAGCATTGCAAAGGTAGTTAAAATACTCCAATTTTCATAATGACATAATTTTAACAGCTCTCCAAACGGTGCGAATATCTACTTTAAAAACCTCCGCCGTGTTAAATGCTGATTGCGTTTTATAATGTTTTAAATTACGATTGTTAAAAAGTTCAACTTGAAAATAATTATAAATATCAAATTGACATTTTACTTTTACCGGGATAACTCCTGCACGTAATAATAGTTTTAACTTTCCTTTTTTATCCAGTTCGCTTAATTCGTCTGCTATCATATATCGCCTCGTGATGTGACCTTTACATTTGTTTCAACCGCATTCATAATTGATTCTACCAATACTACTGGAGCTTTCATTGTGCGGTTTAAACGCCTCTGTGTATTAATCGCACGTACTTGGCTATCAATATCACTGCTTAGTCTGGTAGCCATTGCGCCACCGTCTGAAACTCTACCACTATTAGCAAATCCCGGTACTCCTATTGCTCTGAAAGTTGCATCACCTCCTAATGCCTGTTGATGTCCTTCGTTTAAAATTACTTCTCCTGTGCGAACTGTTGCAAGTAGGTTATCACCATTTGACCTGTTAATACTTTGACCGTCATTAATACCAATACGTTTTCCTGTTAATCCACTTTTTGCGAACGCTGGCGGTTTCTGTGATTCTATAACCGCTAATTGAGTAGCCCCCACTAATGCTGCAATAATTGCTAAAGCATTTGCGCTGTATGGATCTCCTGTATATGCTGTAATAATTGCCTCCGCTGTTTTTATTCCTACATTTATTTCCGCTGCTCTTTTATTTGCTTCCCACGTTTTTAATTTTATATCTTTCTCTTTTGTTGCTGCATCTAATTTTATCCGATTAGATTTTGTTTCAAATTCTGCCTGTGATATTATTCCGGCATCTGCCTGGGCTTGCAAAGCATTTATCTTTGCATTCATTTCAGTTTCTATGCCTGTAATTTCTTGCTCTCTTTGATTATTTTTAATTGTGAAAACTGCTGTAATACCCTCTTTCATTGCAGATACTCCGGCATCTTCAATTTTCTTTATCTCGGCTGCACGTTTCTTTGTGAGTTCAATTGAAGCGTCCGCTGCATCCTGTTCAACTTTTGCTTTGTCCGCTTCTAATTTTTCCTTATCCGCTATTTCTTTGAGCCACTCCTTACCACTTTCTTGTACTCTTTTTTTCTCTGTATCTTCGCCACTTACAATATACTTGTCTTTTATATCTTGAATAGCTTTTTCATGCAAAACCTGTTGGGCTTCAATGGCTGCGTGCTTAGTGTCATTGTTTGCCTTTGATTCAGTAATTGATTGAAGTTCTCTTAAATGGCTTAACGCTTCACTTGCCATATCTTTATCCTGCCCATCTGCAAGAGATTCTATTTTTGCATCTTGAATTTTTGAAAGTAATTGTTTGTTGGCAGATAGCCGTTCTTCATCCCTTTTCAAATCCTCCGCTAAATTTTTATCCTCAATTCCTTTGATAATATCTTTAGATTTTTTTATTGAATCTTCGCTTTTCTTTATCGCTTTTTCGGACGCTTCTGTTCTCTTTTTTATAATTTCAATTTCCTTTACAGCAACATCGGCAATATTAATTAATTGCGCTTGCTTTAATTCCTTGTATTGCTTTAATTGTTCTTCGTTCAAACCGTTGTTATACTTTGACAATATGTCAAGTACCTGTATTTGTTTGTCAATTCCTTGACGTTGCATTTCTAACTTCATTTTTTCTGCAATATCGGTATCGCGCCCAAGTGCTGACAATAATTTTATTTGAACATCATATAAGGTCTCATAACCTTTTACAACTGATTCTATATTGTCAATTTGTTTTTTTGCTGTTTCACTTGACATCTTAGAAAGTGCATATAACCCACCAACGATAGCACCAATAGCAACCGTAACCATTCCGAACGGTGTCGCTAAAAAAGCTGCTGCCATCTCGTAAAGTGCAACTACTGCGCTTTTTGTTCCGGCTATCATGCTTTTGAATGTCATCCCCTCTGCAATAGTTTTTAATCCCTTTGCCCTCTCCGCTGCCTCTTTAAAATCTAAATCCATTAATGAAGCCCCAACATCTTTTAACTGATTGCGAAATTTTCCTAAATCACTCCCTGTTGCTGTTGCCTTTGCTGCGGTGTTAATGTCATCTATCTTGTCTTTGACCGCTCCGGCTTTATTGGCTGCAATTTGAAATTCTTTTGAATCCATTCCCATTGCCGCTGCAACGGCAATCATTTCTGACTTGGCGGCTTTTAATTCCTGTTTCAATCCTTGCACGGATGCTTCGTAATTACCCACGTTCCGATAAGTGTTACCGACTGCCTTTTCATTGGCTTTCAAAGCCTCTGTTGTCTCTAAAATATTCTTTTGAAGTTTCGCCCCTTCCTCTGTTGTATCGCGCTCCACTTCCCCCATCTTGTTTAATTGATACGTTAAAACAGATAACACCGCTTTCTCTTGCTCCAAACTTCCTGTGTACTTATCATTTACCATTGTAGCATTGTTAATGGTTCGTGTTAAGTCTTTTATATTCTTTGCGTTTTCTGCGACTTTTGCGCTTGCATTTATATACTCCTTTGATGTTTCCCCTAATTTTAATTTAAAGACCGCCTGCTCAGTTTTTAGCCGTACCGTTTCAGTTTTGGCAGCAGCAAGCTCTTTGATATATTTTTCAGTGTCAACTTTAATATCAATTATGATTTGTTTTTGGATTACGTCTGCTGCCATGTTAGAGCCTTATTAATTCAGTTTGTGAAAGTTTCCCACTTGTAAAATCCCCGATTTTATTCAAATAAAAATATCCATTGATTTGCATTTTTGGAGCGTGAACATTTAAGAAAATAGGAATAGAAAAATCTAAATTAGAAATGTGAGTAGCATTTAATTTTAAAAATCCTGTTACTTTTTTTACGTTAATCAAAACACTTTGTAACTCTGAATAATTTTCTTCAATTAAATTATTTGAGAAACCTAAATTATTTGCGTTACCATCTAACATAAAATAACAGCAAGGGATTGAAAAACTTTCTGTCTGATCCGTAGTCCCATCGTAATACTTCATGCTTGTATTTTTACGGCTCAAATACAATAACCGCGGTTCTGTTTTCAAATCAAAATAATCAGTTACTACATTGTACTTATTGATGTACGGAACATCTAAGCCGTCTAATTTAGTGGACATTAATGTCTCGGCAAATGGTAGCTGTACCGCCACTTTGCTTAAAGGCAATGTTTCGTTATTTACGTACAAATTACCGGAGTGAAGCAATTCCCCGTCATTTACGGAATCATCAACTTTGTACTGGAATATATTAGTTTGAGCATAATCACCAATAGTATATTCAATTGTGAACGGCATTGTAGCATCAAACAAATCACTCCAATCCAACGATAATGGTATGTTTTCCTTAATTTTACTAAATGAGTTAAATGCTACATTTTTAGCATAATAATCAGTTTGAAAATAAAGGCAATATAATTGACAAACTATTTTTATAAAGTCAATTTGTTTGATTGCTGGCAGATTTATCCCCACCGGAAATACCTGCCCAAACTCAACGTGTTCACTTACTTGATTGCGCTTTACGCTGCAAGATGCCCCGTTTTCAAATACAACATCTGCAAATGGATTTTCACATAATATTGCCGTTTTATCCCCTGCTTGTAAAAATACAGATTGAACAAATGTAACCGTACCGGATGCCGTGTTTTCTAATACCTGACAAAAAGTTTCAGAAACATAGCCAGATGAAATATTTGCCAATACAACCGCAAACAAACCAGTAGCTGCGCTGAATGG
>Ga0209323_10002887_pt1 | contig 11427 bp, 10 predicted proteins | sample Rifsed19ft2_FD_184014 | JGI IMG/M metagenome (GOLD analysis project Ga0209323, IMG submission 184014) | Soil microbial communities from Rifle, Colorado, USA - sediment 19ft 2 (version 2) | ecosystem: Environmental > Terrestrial > Deep subsurface > Rock core/Sediment | place: Rifle, Colorado...
GGTTTTATATAGTCAATGGCTTCAAAGCTGTTGCCAGAGCCAGGAAGTGGCATGTGTCTGTCAACTATAGCTTCTACACCCATCGCCTTCATAAACTCTGCATAGAGACTAAGTCCGCTTCGTCCTGTTATCTCCTCCCTCGTCCTTTCAAGCTTGAATGGTAACACTGTTTGTTGTATCATCTTTATACCCCTCCTTTGTTTATTGGTTTCACCCATCTGGTGAAGATTATACTTCACCGAAACCTTTATTTAAAGGGGGGTTTTGTGCTTTTTATACAATCAATGTCTATTCTTGAGGATTTGTTTATATTTAGCCTTCCCTTTGTTCATCTTTGAAAAAGTTTATGGTTTTTGAAATTCCATCTTTAATGGAATTTTTTGGTGTCCAATCGCATTCTGAATTTATTTTGTTGCAGCTTATAACACTCCTCCTCTGTTCCCCCATTTTTGCAGGACCATGGACATGTTTTGTATCGGCTCCTGCGGTTTTAAGCATTATATTGCATAATTCATTTACAGATGTCTCTATACCTGTTCCAATATTATATATTCCATTGATGTCATTTTTAATGGCAAGCACATTAGCCTCCACTATATCTTCCACAAATGTATAATCTCTTGTCTGTCCTCCATCGCCATTTATAATAGGCGGCTCTCCCTTTAGAATCTTTTTTGCAAATATAGCCACCACACCCGCCTCTCCATGGGGGTCCTGTCTTGGTCCATATACATTGGCATATCTGAGTATAGTGTGATTGAGATTATATGTCATTTTATAAAAATAGAGATATTTCTCTAAAGCAAGTTTTGATATGCCATAAGGACTCAATGGATTTGGGGGATGTTTTTCGTCTGCAGGAAAATAATCCTGCTCACCGTAGACGGCACCACCTGTAGAGGCAAAGATGATTTTTTTAATTTTATGCTTAACTGCCAATTGCAGAAGATTTAATGAACCGAGTATATTGACATCTGCATCATAAATCGGGTCATCAACAGATTTTCGGACATCCATCTGGGCTGCATGATGGTTTATAATATCAATCTTATTTTCTTTAAATATACTCTCCAGCCCTTCCCTGTCTCTTATATCAATCTTATAAAATTTTGCCTTAGCATTTAAATTCCTTAATTTACCTGTTATTAAGTTATCTGCAACTATTACCTGATAACCTTCTTTTATAAATCTATCTGCTACATTTGAACCAATGAAACCCGCACCGCCTGTAATAAGTATGTTCACTCAAACCTCCCGTAATAACAATTGACTATTGTCTATTTAATCTTCAATTGTCAATCTTCAATCATAATAGGTGCATCTGTTTGAGGGGTGGCTCTTTTGTGCCTGACTTTTTTGTCAGCCTTGGCTGCCCGCCCTCATCAAACTCTTTATTTTCCAGATTGGCGAGAACCTCTTTTGCCCTCTCTATAACCTCTTTAGGGAGTCCGGCGAGTCTTGCCACCTGAATCCCGTAGCTCTTGTCTGCACTCCCAACTGCAATCTTCCTTAAAAATATTATCTCATCATTCCATTCCTTTACAGCAATATTGTAATTTTTTACACTATCAAGTGTTATTGATAGCTCAGTCAACTCATGGTAGTGGGTGGCAAAGAGGGTCTTTGCCTTTGTATTATTGTGTATGTATTCAACAACAGACCATGCGATACTTATTCCATCAAATGTGCTTGTCCCCCTACCAATCTCATCAAGTATTATAAGACTTCTTGAGGTGGCGTTGTTTAAGATATTGGCAGTTTCATTCATCTCAACCATAAATGTGCTTTGGCCCTTTTGCAGATAATCCTGTGCCCCGACCCTTGTAAAGATTCTGTCAACAATGCCGACCTTTGCCTCCCTTGCAGGGACAAAAGAGCCTGTCTGTGCCATAAGAACAATCAATGCTACCTGTCTCATATATGTAGATTTCCCTGCCATATTGGGACCTGTAATTATCATGATTTGATTGTTATGGTTATCAAGACAGGTGTCATTCGGGACGAATCTTTCACCCTCAATTATTCTTTCCAATATGGGGTGTCTCCCGTCTATTATCTCAATAGTATCATTCTCATTTATAGATGGACATATATAATCATATCTGCTTGCAACTTCGGCTAACGACGCTAACACATCAATCTCTGATATTATCCCGGCCATCTTCAGTATCCTCTTTCCCTCCTCTGCAATCCTTTTTCTTATCTCTTCAAAAATCTGATACTCTATATTTTTAATCTTTTCCTCTGCACCTAATATCTTATCTTCATATTCCTTGAGCTCCTGAGAGATATATCTTTCTCCTGTGGCTACAGTCTGTTTCCTTACATAGCCTTCCGGAACCTTTGATAGGTGTTTCTTTGTTATTTCTATAAAATATCCAAATACTTTGTTATAACTGACTTTGAGATTGGCAATGCCTGTCCTCTCCCTCTCCCGTCCCTCCATCTGGACAATCCACTCTTTACCATCCCTGCTTATACTCCTCAATTCATCCAATTCCTTACTGTAGCCATCCTTAATCAAACCGCCATCCTTTAAAGACAGGGGAGGTTCATCTTTTATTGAAATATCTATAAGCTTCTCAATATCAGAGAGGTCATCCCATTCTGAAAGCATCCCTTTAAAAATCTCACTGGGGATTTTTTCTAAGAGTCCCTTTATAGTTTTTATAGGGGTGATAGAATTTTTTAGGGCAATCAGGTCCCTCGCATTTGCAGCAGATAGGGTAATGCGGGCAGTAAGCCTCTCCATATCAAGTATCTTGTTTAAATTATCCCTGATTTCTTCCCTTGTCCTGTGCGAATCTTTCAATTTGCCTACTGTATCATGCCTCGTTTTAATTTTATCTGCATTAAGGAGAGGTTTTAAGAGCCATTCCTTTAGTCTCCTCCCCCCCATTGATGTAACAGTTAAATCTAATAGTCCTAATAAAGACCCCTCTTTTGAGCCATCATAGCTTCTTCGGGTTAATTCAAGGTTTCTCTGTGTGGAGAAATCAAGGTTCATGAACTCATCGGACTTTAAAAGAGATATGCGGTAGAGATGTGTAAGGGGGGACTTTTGTGTCGCTTTAAAATAATAGATTGCAGCACCTGCGGCAGATACAGCAAGGGGCATATTCTCGCATCCAAAACCGTCAAGGGAGGCTGTCTTAAACTGTGATAGGAGTGTCTTATGTGCATATTCATAGTCATAGACCCAATCCTCACATGAATTGACAGCAGCAGAGAGTTCAGAGTTCAGGGTTTGGAGTTTAGAATCGGAATTATTAAGGAAACTTTTAGGCACAAGAATCTCCTTCGGCTCTAATTTAAGAAACTCATTTTTAATCCTCTTTAGTAAGTCTTCATGTGAGTTTCTTAAATTACCTGTTGATATATCAATTACTGCAAGACCATATCCTCTTTGATTAGGATATAGGCTTATAAAAAAGTTATTTTCCTTTTCACCGAGGAGATGGGGATTCAGGACTGTCCCCGGTGTAATAACCCTGATTACCTCTCTCTTTACAACACCCTTTACAGTCTTTGGGTCCTCCATCTGCTCGCATACTGCAACCTTAAAGCCTTTTCTTATCAAGCGGCCTATATAAATATCAACTGCATGGTGAGGGACACCGCACATGGGGACAGGATTCTCTTTGTTTTTATCACGGGACGTAAGTGTGATATTGAGGGCTTTGGATGCGGTTATTGCATCATCAAAAAACATCTCATAGAAATCGCCGATGCGGAAAAAGAGTATAGAGTCAGGATAATCCCCCTTTATATTCTGATACTGCTTCATTGCTGGTGTGGTCTCATTTTTCATAACGGCTTAATTCTATCATATTTTTTATTCAGTTCACCAATTCACAAGATTAATGAAAATGAAAATCTTGCATTAGCCTGTAAAAAATGCTAATTTTTAAAATTAAAGGAGATAAGGATGGAAGCAGATATTGAAAAACTTAAAAATATTGCAAGGCAGATAAGGATTGATATACTCACAATGCTGGTTGAGTCAAACTCTGGGCATACGGGAGGCTCTCTCTCTGCCACAGATATACTGACAGTCTTATATTTTTATAAGATGCGTTATGACCCGAAAAATCCTAAATGGGAAGATAGGGATAAATTTGTTCTTTCCAAGGGGCATGGTGCACCCGCACTTTATGCCGTCCTCGGAAGGGCAGGCTATTTTGGTTTAGAGCATTTCCATACATTGAGAAAGTTAGGGAGTATTTTAAGGGGGCACCCGAATAGTGCTGTAACACCCGGAGTTGAGGTATGCACAGGCTCCCTCGGTCAGGGATTATCACAGGCTAATGGGCTTGCACTGTCAGCGAGGCTTGATAATAAACCTGCAAGGGTTTATGTGGTGCTTGGAGACGGAGAGACTGATGAAGGGCAGGTCTGGGAGGCAGCGATGACCTCAGCCCATTATAAGATAGATAATCTCTGTGCGATATTGGACAATAACGGATTGCAGATAGACGGCACAAATAAAGAGGTTATGAATATTGAGCCGGTTGTTGAAAAGTGGAAGTCCTTCGGCTGGCATGTAATAGAAATCAATGGACATGATATTAAGGCAATTGTTGATGCACTGAATGAGGCAGAGAAAATCAAAGGAAAACCTACAATGATTATTGCCCATACTATAAAAGGTAAAGGTGTCTCCTTTATGGAAAATAAGGTTGAGTATCATGGTGTTGCTCCGACAAGGGATGAGTATGAGAGGGCAATGAAGGAACTGGGGGTAAGTTAAAGTGACTAAGATGCTTGGAACAAGGGATGTATACGGGGATGTCCTGATAGAATTGGGGACAGGAAATAGGGATATAGTTGTCCTTGATGCTGATTTGGCAAGCTCTACAAGGACTGCAAAATTTAAAAAGAAATTTCCTGACAGGTTCTTTAATATGGGTGTATCTGAGCAGGATATGATGGGGACTGCCGCAGGGTTTGCCTCTGCAGGTAAGATTCCGTTTGCCAGCACATTTGCTATATTTGCCACAGGGAGGGCGTGGGAACAGGTCAGACAGTCTATCTGTCTCCCAAAAATGAATGTAAAGATTGTTGCAACCCACGGAGGCATAACTGTCGGCGAGGATGGGGCATCACATCATTCTACTGAAGATATAGCGTTGATGCGGGTTCTTCCAAATATGACAGTTATTATCCCTGCTGATGGCTATGAGGCAGGTGCCGCTATAAAGGTGGCGGCAAAATACAGGGGACCTGTATTCATAAGATTATCAAGGGAGAAATTCCCTGTCATATATCCTGAAAATTGCGAGTTTGAAATAGGCAAGGCAAAGGTTCATAGTATAGGGGAAGATGCTACAATTATCTCTTGCGGTTTAATGGTTCATATGTCTCTTGAGGCAGCCGAAGAACTAAAGCGGGATGGCTTGAGTGTAGGCGTTATAAATATGTCCACCATAAAACCCCTTGATATTGATGCAGTATTAGATGCGGCAAGGAATAGCGGCGCAATAGTTACTGCTGAAGAACATTCTATAATTGGCGGGCTTGGCAGTGCAGTTGCTGAGGTAATATCAGAGAACGAGCCAGTTCCCTTAAAACGGGTTGGAATAAATGATAAATTTGGAATGTCAGGAAGCACGGCCGATTTATTGAAGCATTACGGATTGACAAAAGAAACTGTTAAAGAGGCAGTTCATCATGTTGTAAAAATGAAGGGGATAAGAGTCAGAGATTAATCTTTTACTAATCTCTAACCCCTATCCCCTATCCCCTGATTTATGATTCAGTTATATCATGTCTCTAAAAACTACAGCAATTATCAGGCACTCACAGACATAAGCCTCAAGGTAGAAAAGGGTGAATTTTTATATGTAACAGGTCCAAGTGGTGCAGGTAAGACTACCCTCCTTAATATTGTATTCTGCGGTGTAAAGGCTGACCAGGGGCAGATAATTGTAAATGGAAAGAATATCCTTAAACTAAAGGATTCCGATATACCATATTACAGAAGAGAAATCGGTGTAGTATTTCAGGATTTTAAACTCCTTCCTAAAAAGACAGTAGCTGAAAATATTGCCTTTGCACAGCGAGTGATAGGGGTAGGCAATAAGGAAATTAAGAAGAGGGTCTGGATGTCACTCAAAATGGTTGGGTTAAGCCACAAAAAAGATACCTTTCCTTTAAGGCTTTCAGGTGGTGAGCAGCAGAGGGTTGCAATAGCAAGGGCACTTATAAATGAGCCTCAGATAATCCTCGCTGACGAGCCTACAGGTAATCTTGATTACGATATCTCAATGGAGATAATGAAGCTATTTGAAGATTCCAATACAAAGGGCGCCACAATAATTGTTGCTACACATAACAGAGAGATTTTAAAAAATTTTCCCCACAGGATAGTTAAGTTGAATCAAGGGAGAGTAGTTACAGAGTGAATATATCATCTGTCAGTCTTGACCTGCATCAGACAGTGATAAAAGACATGAAGTCCGCTTTTTTCTTCCTCTACCTTTAATACATTAAAAGCCTTTTTAAATAATTGCCTGATATCCTTTTTAGTAAAAAAATGGTCATAGTGCTTGAATTTTGTGCTGAATACTGAGAGAACAAAAAATGACCCTTCTTTTAACACCATACTGACATTCTCAATGTAGATTTTCAAGTCACTCTTTTTTATATGATGGAGGCATCCATAATCTATAGCTATATCAAAAATATTATGGGAAAAAGGGAGACTCAATATATTACCAATAAATAAATGGATATTTTTCTTAATCCCTTTTATTTTTGCAAATCTCTTTGCACTCTTTATTGCCAATAACTCCATATCAAACCCATAGGCATCATATCCATTTTCTGCAAAAAATATAGTATGCCTTCCTTCACCGCAACCTATGTCAAGAACCTCTCCTTCGGGTTTTTCTATTTTTATCTCTTTCAAAAATCTAACAACAGTCCTTGTAGGTATTTCTGCAGGCCATCCGTGCTCACCTGTTTTATATGCCTCACTAAAAAATTTTCTTTGCCTTTTATATATCATTTTAGGGATACTGTAAGATATTAATTGATTACTCTTCAAGTATTTTTATAATAATGAATAAATGAAAATTAATGTCCTGACTTTTTTACTGACAGCGATATTTATTTTTAGTAATCCAGCAAAGAGCGAGCCTCAGAAAAAAATGAAAATTATTGCTTTAGAGAAACAGATAACAACGCAGAATAAGGGACATATCCTTACAAATACAGGTGTCTGGTCGCCGGATAGTAATTGGATTGTATATGACACCCGCTCAGACCCGTCAGGCAAGGTATTTGACGGCTCAACTATTGAGATGGTCAATATCCATACAGGCGAGGTTAAGGTGCTTTATCATTCAACTAATGGTGCCAACTGTGGGGTGGCTACATTTCATCCACATGATAATAAGGTTGCCTTCATCCTTAGCCCGGAACATCCTACACCCGACTGGCAATACAGTGCCAGCCACCGTCAGGGTGTTATTGTAGATGTATCTCGTCCTGATATAGCTATAAATCTTGATGCCCGTGATTTAACATCACCGTTTACTCCGGGTGCTCTGCGCGGTGGTTCTCATGTTCATGTATGGGATGCTAATGGAGAGTGGGTCAGCTTTACTTATGAGGACCATATCCTGTCACAGTTTAAGGAGGAAACATCTGAGCATGAAATCAATCTTCGTAATGTGGGTGTCAGTGCCCCAGTTGGGGGAGTTCATGCGAAGAAAGGCCATCCAAGAAATCATGGTGGCGAATTTTTCTCTGTAGTTGTTTCACGAACAACTGCAAACCCAAAGCCGGGTTCTGATGAAATTAAAAAAGCCTTTGAAGAAAGCTGGGTTGGGACAAATGGCTATTTGCGTCCTGACGGCACCCGGCAGAGACGAGCACTGGCATTTCAAGGATTTGTTGTTACAGCAAAAGGAGAAACAATTTCTGAAGTTTTTATTGTAGATTTGCCTGATGATATAACTTTGTCAGGTGATGTGCCACTTTCAGGCACTGAAACAAGGCGGCCATATCCTCCAAAAGGCACGATACAACGTAGACTTACATATACTGCTAACAACAAATATCCCGGCATAGAGGGTCCCCGGCACTGGCTTCGCAGTTCGCCTGACGGCTCACTCATAGCATTTCTTATGAAGGATGAAGATGGAATTGTTCAACTATGGACTATTTCGCCAAACGGCGGAGAGCCTTTACAAATAACACACAATTCATGGTCAATATCCTCAGCCTTTACATGGAGTCCTGATGGCCGTTATATTGCCCATGTTATGGATAATAGTGTAGCAATGACTGAAGTTACTACTGGTAAGACACTCAGGCTTACACCTCGCAGTGATGATATAAATGCACCGAGGCCTGAGACCTGTGTTTTTTCACCCGATGGCAAGAAGATTGCCTATATCCGCCGTATGCCATCAGATGGGAAGGTTTATAATCAGATATTCGTAGTAACTTTGAAAAAAATATGATTAAACCACTGAGACACTGAGGCACTGAGAAAAATATAAATATTTTAAGAAGTTTTTAATATCTCTGTGTCTCCGTGCCTCTGTGGTTAATTTAATATGAAAGGTTTATCTAACGCTGATTTTATAATCCTGCTAATTTATCTCTCAAGCATGGTTGCAGTAGGCTTATGGATAGGGCGAAAGAACCGCACCTCTGACCAATTCATGGCTGCTGGACGCTCTATTCCCGGATGGGCAGTTGGTCTATCCATTTTCGGCACCTATGTCAGTAGTATAAGTTTTTTGGCTCTGCCGGGCAAGGCTTATGGCAGTAACTGGAATGCCTTTGTCTTCAGCCTTTCAATTCCAGTTACAACATGGCTTGCAGTTCGCTACTTTGTGCCATTTTACAGACGCAATGGTGAAGTCTCTGCCTACACTCATCTTGAAAATCGTTTTGGACCATGGGCGAGAACTTATGCAGTGATTTGCTATCTTCTAACCCAACTGGCTCGTATGGGTACAATTATGTATTTACTGGCACTTGCACTGGCGCCAATAACGGGCTGGAATGTTGTCTCACTGATTCTTATTACAGGCATAATTGTTATTGCCTATACACTCGTTGGCGGGATGGAGGCAGTCATTTGGACTGATGTAGTGCAGAGTTTTATATTAATCGGAGGTGCGTTTGCATGTGTAGTAATACTATTTTTCGGGATGCCGCAGGGCTATGGTCAGATTTTTCAAATCGCTGCCCGGCATGACAAATTCAGTCTTGGCAGCTTTAGTATGAGTGTATCAGAATCAACATTCTGGGTTGTATTTGTCTATGGTATTTTTATCAACCTTCAGAACTTCGGTATTGACCAGAGCTATGTGCAGCGTTATGCCACTGCGCGAACAGATAAAGAAGCCGCAAAGAGTGTCTGGCTGGGTGGACTGCTTTATTTGCCCATCTCGGCAGTATTTTTCTTTATCGGGACGCAGCTCTTTGCATATTACAATGCCCAGCCCCAGCTTCTGCCGGCAAAAACTAAGCCTGACCAGGTTTTCCCCCATTTCATTGCAACAGGCCTGCCGATAGGTGTCGGCGGTCTTGTAATAGCCGCAGTATTTGCTGCTGCCCAGTCCACACTCTCAAGCTCCATCAACTGTTCTGCCACACTGATTTTATGCGATTTATACAAACGCTATATTCGTCCGGGTGCAACCGAGAAAGAGTCTATGTTCATACTTCGCATATCAACCTTGTTGGTCGGCATTGCTGGAACACTGACTGCCCTTGCGATGATACATGTAAAAAGTGCACTTGATGTATGGTGGGAGCTTGCGAGTATATTCAGCGGCGGCATGCTGGGATTATTTCTGCTTGGCATCATATCCCGTCGTGCAAAAAATCCTTCTGCAGTAACAGGAGTCATTATTGGTGTCCTGCTCATTTTCTGGATGAGCTTGTCACCTGCATGGACAGGAGATTTGGCTCGTTTCAGCAGTCCATTTCACAAATTCATGGTCATCGTTGTAGGGACACTAACAATCCTGCTAATAGGGCTACTAATAAGCCGATTGACACCCGATACAAAGGGGAAAATGTGAATCACAGATTTGGGATAAAAGACTTGAAAAACTGTATCAAAAAGCATACTATTTAATTCGTGATGATAAAATAAAGGAATATAATCTTCAGAAAGAGGATTATAAATAAAACTTCTATTCCAGAACAGATAAAAATTTAGATGAGAGGAAGATATATAAATTGAATGACCTGTAAAACATTACATCTGTTATTAAGGATTTCACCTTTTTTATCCAAGAAAAATATAAGATTGCCCTTGACCGACCAGGTAGCGGCAATACAAAAAATATTGGTTCTGTTATCAAGATTGATGAGTTGATAAATGGAAAGGGTCCATTTGCCGAACTCGGCGAAGAAGTCTTTGATGACTACTGGATGTATTATCTTACAAAAGATATGGCAAAGGCAGTTGACCTAAAAGGTGCACCATATAAGAATTTGAGAGAGTATAAAGAGTATAAAAAATTAAAAAAAGACTCTACAAAATAATAGGTTTATTCTGGCAATTAAACAAAAACAGATAATTGGAAAATGATGAAAGATATAATTAAACAACTTTTAATAAACCTCGGTGAAGACCCTGAAAGGGATGGACTAAAAAGGACCCCTGAGAGGGTTGAGAAATCGCTGGGATTTCTGACAGAGGGATATGGAAAAGATGTAAAGAAGATAGTAGAGAAGGCTGTCTTTGAGGAAAAATGTGATGAGATGGTGATATTGAAGGATATTGATATCTTTAGCATGTGTGAACATCACCTACTCCCTTTTTATGGTAAGTGCCATGTTGCATATATTCCCGATGGGAGGATAATTGGTTTGAGTAAGATACCAAGAATCATAGAGGTCTTCAGCCGGAGGCTTCAGGTTCAGGAGAGATTGACAAATCAGATTGCAGAATGCCTTACGGATGCCCTGAAACCAAAGGGAGTAGCTGTTGTTATTGAGGCACTGCACCTGTGTATGTGTATGAGGGGAGTAGAAAAGCAGAACGCTATAACAATAACAAGCTCAATGCTCGGTATTTTTAAGAGAGATTCAAGGACTAGGATGGAGTTTATGAGTTTTATAAAGGGGAAATAAATTTAGCCACAGAGGTCGCAGAGAACACAGAGAAAGACAGAAATAAATCTTTAAAAAAACAAAAAGATTTAATTTTCTCTTTGTGACCTTTGTGGCAAAAGAGTTTTTTTAAAATGAAAATAAAAAAAATCCTTTTTGTCTGCACAGCAAATATATGCAGAAGCCCAATGGCTGAGACTATTCTGAAAGAAAAGCTCAAAAACAGTGGCATGACGGATATATCAGTCTTTTCGGCAGGGCTTATGGATATGAAGGGCGGAAGGGCAAGGGAAGAGGCATTGAAGATAATAGAAGGACTTGGGGTTGATATATCAAGGC
>Ga0209323_10002890_pt1 | contig 11424 bp, 10 predicted proteins | sample Rifsed19ft2_FD_184014 | JGI IMG/M metagenome (GOLD analysis project Ga0209323, IMG submission 184014) | Soil microbial communities from Rifle, Colorado, USA - sediment 19ft 2 (version 2) | ecosystem: Environmental > Terrestrial > Deep subsurface > Rock core/Sediment | place: Rifle, Colorado...
ACTGATTTCAGTAAAGGAGCTATGGGTTGCGATACATTATCCACAATGAACCGCCGGATGCGGAGCCGCATGTCCGGTGGTGTGGGGATTGGGAGGCGTTAATCTACGACCTCCCGATTACCCGATTGCGACTACACAAGGGCTGTTGTGAGCTATTGAATGTGCTGCGAGTGCAGCATCTATTGCATCACCTCTTGAGTTTGGTAGTTTAAGTAAAGATAAGAAGGTTTGGATGTATCCTGATGGAATCTTTTGCAGGATATGAATTTGATTATCTTCGAGCCATTTTTTACGTTCTTTTATTTCTTCTTTTTTAACATCGAGGGGATGGAAAAACTCCCATGCTACTAACTCGGTTGTAAATCGTTTATTCCTTGCAATTTCAATAATTAAATCTCGGGTAGAACCCATTCCAGATCTTTGTTGGAATCCTTCGATAAGAACATTTGTGTCAAAAAATACAATTAGACCTTCATTTACAGCTTTATCAAGATCAATTAATCGTGCCATTGGGAATAATTATATTACAGGAGATAGGCCAAAATTGTCAGCAAGATTGTCACGTATTGTAACTAAACTGCCTTTGAGTTCAGGCGTCATTTTGTTCAAGTCACTTAGTACATTTTTGAGATGATCAAATTGGCTTTTTGTTGAATTATGTTTACGAAACAAAAGAGCATCCTGCCTATGTTTTTCCCATGCTTTTGCACTTAAATAATGATTCGGTATCTCATTATAATCTATCCAATTAATCGTATGTTCTGCAAGAAGTTTAGGGGCATCCTCTCCTAGGCACGCATCACGCCACGCAGGGTCTTCTTCCTCAATAGTCTTGGCAAGTTTGACAAAATCAGGTAACTGTATTATTTGCTTATGAGCCGTTTCGGCAGATTTTTCGAGTTCATTCAATGTGGTATCATGAGCATTTGATAAGTTTGCTACATTATCATAGAAACGCATAAACTGCAGAAGTGTTGGCTCTTGATGGGTCTCAACATATTCTCGTATAGGACGTATAAACTCGCATCGCTTTGCTCGAAATCGCCAAGTGGGATTGTTGTGACGGAGGAAAAACTCTTCGCGTGATAAACCCTCGATTAAAGGTTCAATCACCATGTATAACCAGGCCTTGACTTGTTCTCGCTTTGGTTTTCGTATTGTGCTACGAGTCATTTTAAATATCCTGATAAAGTAGATTGAAATGGTAAATATTAGTTTTTATAAATATAAATAATAAACTTTACTGCCTTAACTGCCCGTTCCCAAAAACAACGAATTTATAGGAGGTGAGTTCTTCGAGTCCCATCGGGCCACGGGCGTGGAGTTTGTCTGTGCTGATGCCGATCTCGGCGCCCATGCCGAATTCATAGCCGTCGGTGAAACGGGTGGAGGCATTGACGTACACGGCTGCCGAATCTACCTCTTTGGTGAATCTTAAGGCGTTGGCAACTTTGTCTGTGACTATTGCATCGGAGTGGTTTGACCCATATTTGGCCATATGGGCGATGGCATCATCCATTGTATTTACAACCTTTATATTTAAAATGAGGTCGAGGTATTCATTATAAAAATCTTCGTCGGTTGCCTGTTTTACAGTCGCCGTCAGGAGACGGCTCCTACCCAGGATTTCACAGGTCTTATTACAACCCCTTATTTCTACCTTTACATCCTGCAATTTTTTTGCTATTTCGGGCAAAAAAATTGTTGCAATCTTTTCATGCACCAGCATGGTTTCCATGGCATTACAGGTGGCTGGACGTTGTACCTTGGCATTAAAACAAATTTCCTCTGCCATCTTGAGGTTGGCAAATTCGTCAACGTAGGTGTGGCATACGCCTTTGTAATGTTTGATGACAGGGATGGTGGATTTCTCCACTACAGCCCGAATAAGCGCCTCGCCGCCTCGAGGAATGACGACATCCACGTATTGATCGGCCGTGAGTAAGTAATCAATGGCTTCGCGTTCAATAATCTCGATAAGCTGGATGCACCTATTGTCTAATCCCGCCTTTTCTAAGGCAGATGTGAGGATTTTGTTTATGGCAATGTTGGAGTGTATTGATTCCTTTCCACCGCGCAGGATGACCGCATTGCCGGCCTTCAGACACAATGCCGCTGCATCTGCAGTGACGTTGGGTCTTGATTCATAGATAATGACAATGACACCGATAGGGACGCGTACCTTTTGAATTTGTAAGCCATTGGGTCTGGTATGCCCTGAAATCAACTGTCCGACAGGGTCTGAAAGACCGATGATTTGACGAACGCCGTCAGCCATGCCCTTGATGCGACTATCAGTAAGAAGAAGGCGGTCGATGATAGCCTCGGAAAGTCCTGCCTTTTGAGCGGCAGTAATATCCTTCTCATTTTCCGACTTGAGCAGGGCAGTAGAGGAGATAATACCTTCTGCGATGTAATTTAGGGCAGCGTTTTTTGTTGCAGTGTTGGCGGAAGCGATTATGCGTGACGCCGCTTTTGCATTTTTAACAATTTGATTGATGTAGTTTTCTATATTCACAGTGATATGAAATTAAATAATAAGCCGATGCAATAAGGACAATCAATGCCGGAAATTGCCAGGGAAATGCGCCTTCAAAGAGAAATGCCTTCCATCGGTTCTGAGACACGACTTTCGCAGGTTCTTTCTTTGCGGTGCTTTTAATATGAAAATTATATTTCGAATAGGTAACCTCATCGGGAGCTATATAACCGAATTGGTTTCGGGCCTCTTGTTCAATACGAACGGGGTCGCTCTTTAAGGCTGAATATTCTCTATCAAGTATGGAGTTTTGTGCCTCGAGCTGTGCGGCTTGTTTTTCAAGCATCGTCTTGCTTTCCAGCATGCGGAATCTATCCTGCCTGACCTTGGTGATTACTGAAGAAAATAATATAACCACGCATGACGTTATGAATATCATTAATACAAATTTACCAAAATACTTATTTCTGCCTGGAAATCCATTGTTCGCACTCCCCGCCACTCCATCCGCTTGAGGGAAGGTAATGAGCAAGGGATAATTTCCGCCGTCCTTTAAGTTTATTTTTGTATTTTGCATAGTTTGCCTCCATAAATTGCATTGTCAGAAAGATTTTCTTCGATACGTATGAGTTGATTGTATTTACATATCCGATCGGTTCTGCAGAGAGAACCCGTTTTTATCTGACCCGCATTCGTAGCAACGGCAAGATCGGCAATAGTTGTGTCTTCTGTTTCTCCGGAGCGGTGAGATATAACAGTCGTGTAACCGTTCATCCTGGCCATTTCTATAGCATTGAGTGTTTCCGTGAGCGTGCCGATTTGATTGACCTTTATCAGGATGGAATTGGCTACTCCCTGCTCAATCCCTTTTGCGAGGATTTCCGTATTTGTAACGAAAATGTCGTCTCCCACGATTTGCATTTTGTCGCCCATCTTTTTCGTGAGCTTTTTCCAGCCGTCCCAGTCTTCTTCCGATAGTCCATCTTCTATACTGCAGATGGGGTACTTGCTTGAAAAATCCGAATAAAGCTCTATCATTTCGTCATGTGTCTTTTTAGCGCCTCCTTCCGACCGCAATACGTATTTCCCTTCCCTATAAAATTCACTGGCTGCCGGGTCAAGTGCCAGATATATATCTCTGCCAGCCTCGTAGCCTGCCTTCTTGATCGACTCCATAATCAGGTCGAGCGCTTCTTCATGGGTCTTGAGGTTTGGGGCAAAGCCACCTTCATCACCTACGTTGGTATTGTATCCTTTTGATTTCAATACAGAACGGAGGTTGTGAAAGACCTCAGCGCCCATGCGTAATGCCTCAGTAAAACTATTTGCACCAATAGGCACGATCATGAATTCCTGGATATCCATGTTGTTGTCTGCATGCTTCCCGCCGTTTAAGATATTCATCATGGGCACGGGAAGTACCCTGGCGTTCGTACCGCCGATGTATCGATAAAGCGGGAGACACAATGCGTTGGCTGCCGCTTTGGCAACGGCAAGAGAGACGCCCAGCATGGCGTTAGCGCCCAGTTTTTCCTTGTTTTTCGTTCCGTCTAACTTTATGAGGAGGCTGTCAATCTCAACCTGTCTTGTAGCGTCCATTCCCTCAAGTTTATGAGCGATAATTTCGTTCACATTTTTAACGGCCGTTTGAACGCCTTTGCCCTGATAGCGCTTCGGTTTGTCAGTATCCCTGAGTTCTAAGGCCTCTCGTTTCCCAGTGGATGCACCCGAAGGAACGGCGGCACGACCCATCTGTCCATTTTCTAAAATTACATCTACTTCTGTAGTAGGGTTCCCACGTGAATCTAAAATCTCTCGCGCCTTAACACAACTAATGGTAGTCAATTGCCTCTCCTGTTTTATATGTATACCTTTGAAACAACGTTAGTTATGGAAAATAAAAAAAGTGGAAATGTGAGTAGTTTTTGTAGCAAATATTTTATGACTTGTCAAACAGAATATTAATATTTTATAGGAAAACTGGATTATTTTGGTATATTTGCTATCTTGTAAAAACCCTGATCTATAGATTTATTAGGAAAATAGTATGCGGATACCACTGACTAAATATGGAATAAGAGAACTGATGCTCTTTAGCTTGCCCTGTATCGTGGGAATGGGATTTTCTATAGTCCTGTTTCCCTGGCTTGTACCAATACCACTCTTCTTTTTGTCTTTTTTGTTTAATTTCTTTCGGGATCCTAACAGAAAAACCCCACAAGATACGTCACTCATCATTGCCCCTGCAGACGGGACTGTGTCCCATATCGTTCCAGTCTTTGAGGATAATTACTTAAAATGTGATACGACTAAGATAAGTATTTTCATGTCAGTGCTGAATGTACATGTGAACCGTGTGCCTGTTCATGGTCGTGTGGAATTTATCAAGCATACAAAAGGTAAATTTCTGGACGCCAGGGACGATGAGTGTTTCAGCAGTAACGAAAACAATGTGATGGGTTTGTCTTTAATCGGAAGTCCTATAAAAATTACCGTGAAACAAATTGCAGGAAAGATTGCAAAACGTATTGTCTGTGCCTGTAAGGTTGGCGACGTCTTTGAGCAGGGTCAGCGATTTGGCATGATAAAGTTTGGCTCACGGGTAGAGGTCTTTGTCCCAAATTCAGTTACCTTTGAGGTAATGGTCAAGGTCGGAGATAAAGTAACTGCCGGGAAGACGGTGCTTGGTAAAATACAACAAAGGGATTAATAGATATTTCCGGTAGCTGAAAAACAATAATAACGGGTAACTTCAAATCCTAAGGAGCACGTTGTAGAATGCCTTTTTACATAACGAGACTCACACTTTTGGGATACATATCGCTACTATTTTCATTAGTCATAATGTTGACTGTTGATGCAACCTCATCCGCACTAGCAAGTTTTCCGATGCCCATACGACAAGATTATACCAACAACTTGAAACCCATCACCATAGATACGAAGGCGAAGGCCATGATGCATGCGCACTATGGCAAATTACCCTTGTATTTCATTCAGAACGATGGACAGATTGATGAAAAGGTAAGGTTTTACGAGAAGGGAAGCGGCCATACCATGTTCTTCACGGAAAGAGGAGTATATTTGTCATTGGCGAGCGGGCAGGAACAGGAAGCAACAAACCGGAAGTCAGAAGACAGAAATCAGAATCAAGATGCAAGGAGGACAAGCGTCCCGCTTGTCAGTAAAGGAAGCAATGGAAAAACGGAGAAGATGGCAGGAAACTTCGAAATTCAAAATCCAAACTTTCAACTGGTAAAGCTCATTCCGTTAGGCGCCAACAAACATCCCGAAATCATTGCAGAGGGTTTACAGAAAGGGAAGGTCAATTACCTTATCGGCAACGACCCAGAGAAATGGAAGACAAATATTCCCACATATCAGGATGTTATTTACAAAGATATTTACAAAAATATCGACATGAAGTTTTATGGGAATAACCAGCAACTTGAGTATGACATCATCGTAAAACCCGGTGCAAACCCATCCCATATCAAGCTTGCTTATGAAGGTATAGAGGATTTAAGGGTGACAGATGAAAGAAATATGGAAATGTACCTTAAAGAAGGTAAGATTATTCAGAAGAAGCCATATATTTATCAGGAGATTGGGGGAAAAAGGGTGGAGGTGGAAGGAAAATTCAATATATTAGAAACAAGAGGCAAGAAACAAGAAGGCAGGTATTCCTTATTAAAAAAAACGAAATCTAAAATCCAAAACTTGTCCTCGACTGCGATCGGGGAGCCAAAATTCGTTTTCGGTTTCCACGTTGCTTCTTATGACAGAAGATATCCCCTTATCATAGACCCTGTCCTTGTTTACTCTACGTATTTAGGGGGGAGCAGCCTTGATAGGGGTTATGATATTGCGGTGGATACTTCGGGAAATGCGTATATTACCGGACTGACAGAATCAACCGATTTCCCAACGGCTTCCGGATATGCCGGAAGTTATGCGGGAAATGGTGATGTTTTTGTTACTAAGATCGATGCAACGGGGAGCAGTCTTGTTTATTCCACTTACTTAGGGGGGACTGGTTACGATTATGGAACTAGCATAGCAGTTGATAGCTCTGAAAACGTATATGTCTCGGGAGGTACGGTATCAAGCGACTTTCCGACAGTTGCCGCCCTTTATGAAAATTATGCAGGCGGGGATTATGATGCCTTTCTATCAAAGATAGATGCATCAGGGAGTAACCTTATCTTTTCCACATACCTTGGGGGGAACGATACCGATCGTACTAATGACATTCATTTAGATGCTTCTGACAATGTGTATATTACTGGATATACCAGCTCAAGCGATTTTCCTACAACCTCTGCAATATATGGGAGCAATGAGGGTTCTCCGGGTGCTTTCGTCACAAAGGTAAATGCCTCTGGAAAAAGTATTGATTATTCTACCTATCTGGGAGGAAGCGATTTGGACTCCGGCACCAGCGTAGACGTGGATAATTCCGGGAACGTATATATTACCGGATATACTGAATCAGACGACTTCCCGATGGTTGCACCCCTCTTTGGAAGCTATGCGGGAGCCGGCGATGCCTTTATTACAAAGATAAATGCCTCAGGCAGCAGTCTTGTCTATTCAACTTACCTGGGTGGAAGTTTAAGAGATGGGAGTCATGGTGTTATCGTAGTGGATAATTCCGGGAATGCATACATCTCCGGAGGTACTGAATCCAGTGACTTCCCAACGGCTTCTGCTCTATACGAGAGTTATGCGGGAGGAAGTAGTGATGCCTTTATCACAAAGATAGATGCCTCAGGCAGCAGCCTCGTCTATTCTACATATTTCGGGGGAAGTGGTTATGATCGTGTCAACGGTCTTGCTGTAGATACCGATGGGAATGTTTATGTCGCCGGATTCACAAATTCTACCGACTTCCCGGCAGTTGCGGCTCTCTATGAGGATTATGAGGGCGGTCTGAGCGACGCCTTTATTGCAAAAATAGATAATTCAGGCAGCAATCTTGTTTATTCCACATATCTTGGGGGAAATGATATCGATGAGGCTTACGGTATCGCAATAGATACATCGGGAAATGCATATGTTACCGGAAGGACATTCTCCGGGGATTATTCAGCATTAAACCCGATTTATGCGGACTATTCAGGTGGCGGCGATGTGTTTGTTGCTAAAATATCATCCCTTGAAAAGGGTAAGATATTTGGCTACGTTGTTGATACGAAGGGTAAACCGATTGAATCGGTAGAGCTAAAGCTTAAAAGGTTAAATACAAAGGTTTCAAAGACCGCAACCTCTGATGAGGATGGTCTCTTTGAGTTTACAGATTTAGAGCCAGGTACTTATGGAATCACGGCAAAGAAGAAGGGTTATCAGAGATCAAAACAAACCGTAAATCTCGAAGAGGGCGAAGAGAAAGAGATTGAAATAGAACTGAAAAGGGTAAAAAAGGGTTTGACGAAATACGGCATTTCGTTTGTTAATTTTCGCTAGAATTTCCGTGAAGGTTAAACAATTTAATGTTTACAGGCATTATCGAATACTTAGCAGCCGTTAAAAAGTTGTCTCAGAAGGCAGGGGGGGCAGAACTGCTTTTGGATATTGGTGATGCAGCCGAAAACCTTAAGCTTGGGGAAAGTATTGCCGTTAATGGGGCATGCCTTACGGTAAAAGAAGTTAAAGGTACTGTTGCTGGTTTTGATGTATCCAGTGAAACTCTTACAAAAACTACGTTAGGAAAATTACGGAATGCGGAGAAAGTTAATATCGAAAGGGCGTTAAGGGTAGGGGACAGACTGGGGGGACATTTTGTTACAGGACATGTGGACGGAAGAGGTATAATAAAAAATAAGAAACAATCTGCCGATCAATGCACTATGTCGTTTTCAGTTGAAAATAAATTAACCGATATGATGATTGAGAAGGGTTCTGTGGCTATAGACGGTATTAGTCTTACAATCGTCGATATTGTGGGCGGTGTATTTTCTGTGGCATTGATTCCGTATACATTGACTTCTACTACCCTGGGACTCAAGAAAATAGGGGATCAGGTGAATATCGAGATTGACATGTTAGGGAAGTGGGTTAAAAAGATTCTGAAAAAAGAGAATGACGCTGGCATGACACGAGAGCAATTAACTGAACAAGGGTTTTAATAGTCAGTAGACTAAACTGTTATAAAAGTATAACTATGGAAAAAAATAAAAAATCTAAATTGCTCATCGGGATTACGATAGGTGACCCCTGCGGGATAGGACCTGAAATCATCTTGAAGGCCTTAAAATCTCCTGCAATCAGGAAGCTTGCCAGGTACGTAATTATCGGCAATAAAGGCGTATTTGACAAGACTGCAAGGGCATTGAAGATGCCTGTAAAATATTCGACGATATCCCACATTTCAGATATCGATGGCTTAAAAACATCTGTTTTCCTGCTGCCCACAGGTGAATTTAAGCTGGGTCTTATGAAGCTGAAGAGGGCTACTGCTGAAGGCGGGGAGTTATCAGTTCAGTGTGTTATTAAGGGAATTAATCTTGCTATAAACAAACATATTGATGCCCTTGTAACGGCTCCGATTTGCAAGGAGGCCATCCATCTAGGTGGATATGGTTACCCCGGCCATACTGAAATGCTCCATACCTTTTCCGGTGTTGAGCGTGTAGTTATGCTGATGGTGGGTGGAAAACTAAGGGTGGCATTTGCAACCACACATATTGCCATAAAAGACGTTCCGCAATCAATCACCCCAGAGGGTATTTTAGGGACAATAACTGTCTGTAATGAGGGTCTCAAACAGTTTTTTGGTTTGAAGACACCCAGGATTGCCGTCTGTGGCTTAAACCCACATGCCGGAGAAGAAGGGATTTTCGGGGATGAGGAGAGGAAAATCATTATTCCTGCGATTGAAAAGGCAAGGAAGAAAGGGATTCACTGTGACGGCCCAGTCTCTGCAGATACCGTATTTTACAAGATGTTGAAGGGTGCGTATGACTTGGTTGTGGCCATCTATCATGACCAGGGTGCAATCCCTCTGAAATTACACGCCTTTGAGACAGGGGTGAACATTACCTTGGGAATCCCGTTTGTCCGCACGTCACCCGACCACGGTACTGCGTACGATATAGCCGGTAAATGTATTGCCGACCCACGTTCCATGATAGAGGCCATAAAGACGGCTGTGAAGATGGCAAAGGTATAGTTAACCACGGAGGCATTGAAACACAGAGAATAATTTGCCCCCGTAAATAATACTGCCTATTTCCGTACCTCTGTGTCTCGGTGGTTTCAAGTGTTGCCTCATTTTTATGAGGATAAGTTTTATCTGGTAGAGGTTAAGTCTTGTAAGCGCTTACAAGTATGTTTATAAAAGACCTGAAGACGTGTAAGGAATTTGTTGCGGGAGACAACGCCATTCTCCGTGAACTTCTGCATCCTGATAAGGAAGTTATAAAACTTCGGTATAGTCTGGCGCACGCAGTGCTCAAGCCAGGCCACACTTCGTATCGGCACAAGTTAAAGATCTCTGAGGTAAGTAAATAGCCTATGCAGCAAAAAGAAATAAACTTTATTCCACACACACCATCTGTACTGAAGCAGATTTTCAGCCAAAGAGGAATTTCACCAAATAAACGGTTTGGACAAAATTTCCTCATTGATCAAAATACCTTGTTGTCTATTCCCAATATTGCAGAACTAAATGAAAATGACGTTGTGCTGGAGATTGGCACGGGGACTGGTGGGCTGACGAGGTTATTGGCGGATAGAAGTCGACATGTGTTTACTGTGGAGGTGGATAAGAAGTTATTTGAAATGGCAACTGATATACTTAAATTATATAAAAATGTTACCCTTATTAACGCAGATATTTTAAAAACAAAGCACGAACTAAACCCGGATATTCCTGCCTTGATGCTCAACTGGCTCAAGGAACATGATCAATCTCATATAAAAGTAGTTTCCAATTTGCCGTACAATATCAGCACGCCAGTAATCATTAATCTTTTGGAAGGTGACTTACCTATTAAATTAATGGTGCTGATGCTTCAGAAAGAAATTACGGAACGCATGGCCGCAATGCCAGGCACAAGGGAATACGGCATTTTATCTATAACCACTCAATTGTTTTCGGAAGTGGAGGTCTTTAAGACCTTATCTCCTCAGGTATTCTGGCCAAGGCCGGAGGTATATTCGGCCCTTGTGAAGATATCTGTAAACAAAGAGAAATATGCAGGCAGGATAACGGATTATCCTTTTTTTAAAAAGATCATTCACGCCATATTTACATCCCGGCGTAAGACTTTGCTTAATAGTCTGGAACAGTTGAAATTGCCTAATATGTCGAGAGAACGCATGAAAAGGATTATCGAAGGCATGCAATTGGATGAACGGGTAAGAGGTGAAATATTAAGTCTCGATCAGTTAATCAATCTTTCAGAGTCCGTGAGCAATCTTTCAAAACAAGATATATCCGTGTAATTGTAAGGGAAGGGAAAATACGGCTAAGGAGAATCACTAACCTCAACATCAAACGTGCATCCCAAGAGTCGTGCCGCACGGCGGCAGGCTACCATGCGGCCGGTAAAGATTTCAAAGTACTCTACCATATCTGAAATCTCTTTGTCGATGTCAAGTTTGAGGATGATTGTTTTCTTTTGGGTATTCATTTGAAGTTCAGATTTTGTTACTGCATAATTGACTCGATCATGGATATCAAATTTAATTTCTTTTACACTGCGCACCCTTGAACGATGGACATCTGATTTATCGGCAATGATGAGTGCCGCTGATACCGGGCTTACAGCGTCACAAGAGCCTTCATCGTGGTTTCCGACTGCGCTCATAATCATAACCCGATCTTCCACAGGCATGCCTAACTCTTTTAAGAACTGACTTGCCAGGTAAGCGCCTGCTTCTGGATGTATATGCCGGCTGACCACATTCCCGATGTCATGAATATACCCGGAGACGGCTGC
>Ga0209323_10002895_pt1 | contig 11415 bp, 12 predicted proteins | sample Rifsed19ft2_FD_184014 | JGI IMG/M metagenome (GOLD analysis project Ga0209323, IMG submission 184014) | Soil microbial communities from Rifle, Colorado, USA - sediment 19ft 2 (version 2) | ecosystem: Environmental > Terrestrial > Deep subsurface > Rock core/Sediment | place: Rifle, Colorado...
GCCCTGGCGCGCTGCAAAGCCGCCGAGGAACGCACGAAGGACGCCGAGACCGCTCTCGCTGAGTCAGCCACGGCGCTCAAGGCCAAAACGCTCGAATGCGAATCGAACGTCAATGCCTTCGCCGATCTGAAAGCGAAGTACCAGACCCTCGAAGCCGCCGCCATCAAGGCCGAACTCGATACCCTCGTGGGCAAGAAGATCACGCCGGCACAGGTCGAGCAGTTCACCGATCTGCGGGCATCCATCGGCCCCGACAAGTTCAAAGCCCTCGTCGATGGCCTGCCGGATCTCGTTCTCGGCAAGGCCGTCGTCAGTCCCGACCCGAAACCAAAGAGCAACATGTCCGAGGCCGGTTCGCGCCTCGCCGCATCGCTCAACGCCGAAGCCGGCGCTGGGCGCTGAACCACCCATCAGGAGATAGATCATGACCACCCGAGCACGTCCCACGCAGGATCTTTCCTGCGCGTACATCAAGGAACACGCCGTCACCAGCGGGCAGACCGTCACGCTCTACGGAGCTGTGAAGGCCACCGCCTCCCATGACGACGAAGTCACGCCCATCGGAGCGACGACCGACAACCCTCTCGGCATCGCCCTCGATGCCGGAGTCGGGGCTAGTGGCGCGCGCGTGCGCGTCGCCTACCTCGGTCGAGGCGTTGTCCCGGTCGTGATCGGCGCGGCAGGTGCGACGCGCGGTGCCGGAGCCAAGTACTCCGCCGCGGGCACACTTACGGATGCCACCGCGGGCGGAGGCACCACTCACTGCGCCATCCTCGGGCAGTTCGTCGAAAGCGGCGTCTCCGGAGACATCATCGGACTCAACCTCGGGGCCGCGGCGCCCTTCGCGGTCGGCTCCTGAGCCGCCCCCACAACCTGAAAGCATCACAGGAGCCCATCATGGATCCCGTCCAAGCAACCGAACAGAACGCCTACGTCCCCCCCAGCAACGAGTACGCAGAACTCGTGCGGGCGCATCAGCGCACGCCGGAAGGCGTCGCGTACGAGAAGCTCTTTCTCGCGACGCAGCGCCTCGGGCGACGGCCCGATTCAAAGCGCGTCGCCGACGTGCAGGCGGAAAACGCCGCCCTGCGCGCTCTCGCCGAAGTGACCCCCGGAAGCGTGCATGTGAGCCAGGTTCTCACGAACCTGTCTGTCCAATACGCCAATGACGAGTTCATCGGCGAGCGCGTCATGCCCGTCATCTTCACGGGTGGCAAGCTGGCGCAAACATACTTCACGTACACCAAGACGGACCAGTTTTCGTACCCGGACGACACCATGGCCGCCCGGACCACGGCGAACGAGCTGAACGAGAACCGCTCTACGGCGAGCGTCGCGCTACAGCCGCGGGCCCTCCGCGAGTTCGTGGATCAACTGGTGCTCCAGAACCAGGACGCTCCGCTCAATGAGCTGGCCGACGCGACGAACAACGTTCTGAACGGCATGCAGTTCAATCGCGAGGTTCGCATCGCGACGGCCATCATGGCACAGGCTAACTACGGCACGCAGTACACCTCGCTCGCTGCGGGTGACCGCTGGGACTCCGCTGGTGGCGGTGACCCGGGCGGCGTCGTGGACGATGCCCTCGCAGCCGTGTGGTCGGGCATGGGCCCCGGCCGCTGGGTCCTCGTCGGCTCGCTGGCGGTGTTCAACGTCCTGAAACGGCACGAAGGCATCCTCGACAAGTTCAAGTTCGGCGGCGGCGGAGCGCGGTTCTCAACGCCGGCCATGCTCGCCGACTTCTTCGGCGTGGATGAGTTCCTCGTCGGACGTGCCCGGCAGAACACGGCCAACATCGGCCAGACGGCGAGCTATGCACGGATCTGGGCCGACAAGCTCGCCCTCGTCCGAGTCTCGAGCGCGCCGAGCATTCGCAATGCGGCCTTCGGGTTCGTGTTCCAGGATGCGCCCACACGCACCACGCAGACGTTCGACGTGGCGATGGGTACGGACGGCGGTTACTGGAACCGATGCGCGCGGTCGGACCAAGAGAAAATCGTGGCGGCCGATACCGGCTACCTCATCCAGACGCCGATCGGCTGATAGCCGACCGGTAGGAGAAAAAGGGAATGACGACCGAAAACGAGGCAACGCGGGCTGTGGGACCCGCGGAACCAGAGAAGAGCGAAAAAACGACCAAGAAGCGCTTCCGGGTCATTGGGCCCGGGAGTCTCACCAAGGGCGACCTCGAGCCGGACAAGCAGACCGGAAAGATGCGCCACGTCTCGAAGGCGTACCCTGCGGGCGCCCTCATTGAACTGACGCGCGCGGAATACGAGGAAATGAAAACCCTCGTGGAGCCCGTGCGGCCTGGCGAGGGTCCCGTCGAGGACATCTCGAAACGCGAAGCCGGCCGGTACATCGTCCGCGGCCCCGGCAGCATTCGGCGCGGCCGGCACACCGAGGCCAGGACCTACAGGCCCGGCGATACCCTGGAGCTCAGCGCCGAGGACGCCATCTCTCTCGGCGTCGAGGTGCGGCCCTTCATCTCATGACGACCCCCTACATCACCAAGGCGGACATCCAGGCGCGTGTCTCAAAACAGGCACTCGATCGGTGTCTTGATGATGATGGCGATGGCGCGGCGGATGAAGTGAATGTGGACGCCTACATTCGGGACGCGCAGGCGAAGATCGATGGCCGGCTGAAAGCCTCCGGCTACTCGCCCATTCCGCTCAATGCGAACGGCGGACCGGTGCCGAGCGAAGTGAAGCGGCTGTGCTTGGATCATGTCCAGGCCATGCTCGGGCTGCGGCATCCGGAATACGTGCGCGTAGACGCGAAGGCGCTCCTCTCCGTCTGGAAAAAAGATCTGGATGATCTCCTCGTTTCGGCGACTCGACTCGACACGGACGTACTGCCCGAGCCGAAAGCAAACGTCGGCGGAGAGATCCTCTCGAACAACCCCGACAATCCGACGACCCTACCCGAGCCGACCTTCATTGGCTCCAACGGGTTCGGGGTGTTCTGACATACGGCGAGATAGAGCAGTTTGGTAGCTCGTCGGCCCCATAAGCCGAAGGCCGTTGGTTCAAATCCAACTCTCGCCCCTGGAGCAATTGATGTTGCGCATCACCGGCGCCGATCTCGTGAGAGCCGCCAAGGTGCTCGATGTGATGTGGCTCAGCGGTCCTCCGCAAATCGACCGTGCTATCGAGCGCTCCGTCGATTCCGCCATTCGCATTGGCGCGGCCGTCGCTCGGACGAGTCACGGCTGGAAGAATCGGACTGGTGCCCTCGAAAACTCAATCAAGAGCGCGATGCTCGAAGTCGGGCACCAGAGGGCGGTAGGTGAAATCAGTGCTGGGCTCGACTCGAAGGCCCGCAAGTATGCGAGCGTGATGGAGAAGGGCTCAAGCCCTCATCCCATCTTCCCGAAGAATTTCAACCTCAGAACGCAACGAGCCGGGACACATGGGTTTCTGACGTTCAAAGTCGATGGGCGTTGGGTCATCGTGCCCTACGTGAACCACCCGGGTACGAGGCCCTACAAGTTCATGCGGCACGGCGCCGACACGGCTGAAAAGTATCTCGTGCGCTTGCTCGACGAAGCGCTCGAACGAGCGACGATTGCCGCAATAGCGAGGTAGCCCATGGCGTACCAGGCCGACTTCGGCAGCTTGCCGATCCCGGTCCCGGTGCCAAGTGGCGATGCCACACCAGGCGATCCCGGGCTCGATATCTTCGCCGGATATTTGAAGGCCACGCTCAACTTCTATGCAGGCGCGGCATGGCAGGCAATCGCCCCGGGAGAACCCCTGGTCCGAAACGCCTTCACGTTCGACCCCGAGCAAGTCGCCTGGTCCGATAGCAAACTCCCCGCGCTCTTCGTCTTCCGCAACGGCAGCGCCAAGCGCACCGAGAAAGAAGCCGAGGACGTTCCAGTCGCCCATACAAACATCGTCGTTCTGTGGGTCATGCCGCCCACGAAACATGAGCGGCGCGAAAAATGGGGTCCCTTCCGGAATGCCATCGCGAAGGTCATCGAGGCCGTCATCGCGAACAATGCGGACCCCGCCTTCGTCGTTTCCCCTGGCACTAGCACCCCCGCCGCTCTCAGAGAGGGCACGGTGCTCACCGAAGCCGCTGGGTTCTTCAAGATCTTCCTCGATTCCTGGAAGCCCTCGACCCTCGTCCTCGGCATGTACGACCTCGGGCCATCTCGGGTCTACACGGCCCTTGATTGCCGTTTCACAGTGCAGGAACAACTCGCGCCGGACTTCGATGGTCTGAGCTACCCGGCAAAGCTCGACCTCCGCATCGGCCTGCGACAACCCGGCGAGGCCATCACGTACGTCACGGTGGATGCGACCGAATACCTCGTCGAAACCGGCGAGGTGGACGCCGGCCGATCGATCTTCGGCGGCGGTTTCAGTGCTGGATTCTCCGCGGGCTTCGATAGCCCCAGTCCGCCCTCCGCATTCTCAGCCGGCTTCTCGTTCGGCTTTCAAAGGTGATTCATGGCCGACACAGAACGCACGCTGGCGGCCTTGCAAACACTCTTCGCCGACAACTCGGCGAGCGCCATCAGCGAACAGGATCTCCGCGACTTCCTCGTCACCAGCATGGGGGGGTACGCCGGCATCAAAGTGTCGGCCGGCACGGGGACGCAGGCGCTTACAGATACGCCCAGCAAGGTCACGCAGTTCGATGCGGTAGGGCCTTCGCGGGGCGTGACCCCGAGCGCATCGGACGACTCGCTCACGATTGGTGTCACTGGCCATTATTTGGTCGAAGCGAATCTCTCATTCACGCTCAGTGCAACTGACCGGCTGCTGGTCACGATTCGCCAAGGCGCAACGCCAATCTTCGGCGGGCGTGTCTACACGACGACGGGCGAGGAAGCTCATGTCTCGTTCGGCGGCCCAGTATCTCTCGATGTCGACGACGTAATCACCGTTTACGCGGCAACGGCAACGGCAGGGGGCGGCAACCTGGTGCTCAAGGACGGGCAACTGAACGTCAAGCGCATCGGCGGCGCATGAGAACAGAAAGAAAAAGGGAACATGGAAATGAAAAAGACGAAATTGCGGGTGTTTCCGAATCCGTGGTCTTTCATCCATCCGGAGCTCGGACCTCAAGGCGCATGCCCCGCGGAACCGATCAACCAAAACACGCATCGCGGTTACGTGGGAGCGACGGTGCATGCGACCCCGCGGCAGGAACGCTGGGACGAACCGAAGCGCTGGGACACGCATCAGCGTGCCATGCACGAGGTTCACTTCGAGTTCATCGAGGGCGGAGTCATCGTACCCGCGTCGAAGTACTACAGCGACCGCCTGCATGACGGTTCGCTCGTTCCTGCGGACGAGGCGACCTTGAAGGAAGCCGGAAAATCCCGCGTGCGCTTCAAGACACTGGCCGAGGCGAAGGCGGCCGGCATCGCCGAGTTCGAGGCCATCAATGGTTCCGGTTCATGGGCGGCGCTCGTCACCGAACTCGGATTGGAACCTGCCCCAGCGCAAACCAAAGTGGCGCCCAAAGCGGCGCGCACACTGATCCCCGAAAACTGAGTTTCGCTTCCAAGGAGGCGCGTCGTGAGTGTATCCCCCGTCACTATCGTCGGTTTTTCTTCAACCGACTTCGTCCCTGGCTACGTCGGCGACACCAAGCTGAGCGCCGGTCGGCTCACGGGCGGAGGACTGCCCAAACGTGTCCTTGTCGTGGGCAACAAAACAGCGGCCGGTTCCGACACCGCCGACTCATCGCCCCCGCGGCGTCTCTTCAACGAAGACGATGCCGATACCTACTTTGGCATCGGCTCCGAAGTCTCGCGCATGGCCTACGCGGCCTTGCTCGTTCCCGGGAGCGAAGTGTGGGCCATCGCAAACGCCGATCCGGGCGGTACGGCCGCAACGCTGACGGTCACCTTCACCGGAACGGCTGGCAGCGCCGGCACGTATTCGGTCTGGATCTGTGGCGTCGAGTGCGCCATCTCAATCACGAGCGGCGATACCGTCACCGCGATGGCTACGGCAGTCACAAACGCCATCAACGCGCAGTTGCGCCTGCCGGTGACCGCAGTAAGCGCCGTTGGGGTCGTGACAATCACCCATCGTAATACGGGCGTCCGCGGCAACTTCATCTACGTCCGTCAGTCCTCGGCGACCCCTTGCACAACCACGACGGTTGCTCTGGCCGGCGGTACGCCGGTCACGGGAGGCGTCGTCCCCATGTCGGGCGGCGCCACTGCCGATGTCATCACGACCGTCCGCTCCATACTGTTCTCGACGTGGTTCCACCGCATCGCGGTGGCTCACTCGGATGCCACCAACCTTGCCGCTTGGGAAACGCACATCGATGCGGTCTCGGGCCCCCTGGAAGGACATCCTTGCCAGTTCATCGTCGGATGGAATGGTGCCTACTCGGAAGTCTCACCGCTCGCAGCAACCACCATGAACACCGGGCGCGGCCAAATGCTCTGGATGCTCTATGGCGAAACGCCGCCCAGCGAAATGGCGGCTTCCTTCGCCGCGGAACGGGCGGTGGCGGAGCAAGGTGACCCGAATCGGGCTTACGACAACTTCCCGCTGCGTGGCGTGGCGCCACACTCGCAGTCTGGAGATATCCCGCAGCGCACGACCAAGGTCACGGCGCTTCAGAACGGGGTGGTTCCGGTCACTACCGAAGACAACAAGGCGCTCATCGTGCGCAGCATCACGACCAAGTGCCTGCTTGGTTCTGTGCCGGACTACCGTACCCTGGACTCCAATCAGGTCACGGTGCCGGACGAGATCCGGGGGGACATCGGGATTCTCTGGACGACCGAATGGGTGGTTGGCAACCCGCGTGTCGCGGACGATCCGCAGGAAGGCCAACCCGACCGGCCGCGTGGCGTCGGCACACCCACCATGTGGAAGCAATACGCGCAGGCGCGACTGAAGGACTGGGAGAGCGGCGTCGCTGTCTCTTCGGGTCTTCCGCAGATCATCGACGTGGACGCGAACCCGCCACTTGCCGGATTCGATTCGATCGCGAAGCGCATCATGTCGGGCTTGCCCGTCATCCCCGCACCCAACCAACACCAAATCGGTGTTCAGGTCCAGCAGGTCGGCTGAGCGAAGGACTGAACGAACATGGCAACTGTCAAATACATTGTCCGAGCAGCGCCGATCTACGCGAATGGGGCGAAGATCGCAGAATGCGAATCCCTCACCTTCGAGATTTCCGGCGGCGGCGAAGCCGTCTTCGGGCTCGAAGGATTGCTCACCTTCACCAAAGGCGCCGTCACCACGAAAGCTTCGTGCAAGGCCATCGTCCCCGTGGCCGGGATGGGCTCGCGGTTCACGGAGAAACTCGTCGCGCAGGTGGACGTGGAGATCGGCGTCATGCTGGATGGGAAGCTCTTCCAGGTGACGATGCGGCCCATGACCGCGAACTACAGCTCCGACTCGAAGACGGGTCGCGTCGAAGGAGACTTCTCCTTCGAGGGTGGAGCACCGAAGATCGTCTAGTCTCTGCGCCCCTGCCCCCCCAGGCGGCGCATGATGGCGAGGCCGGCTCGCCGCACCATGCCGGGTTCTCCCTCATCCGGGCACGGTGGAACGTCGAAAGGCGACCGGCCAACTCGATGTGATTTCGCTCCGCTCGCGGGGTTCCCCGGGCGTCTTCTCACGATGACGCACCAGGAGACCTTACGCATGGCACGATTTCGCGACATTCTCAACGGCAAGCGCGCACGAAAAACGATCGAGTTCCCGCTCGACGGGTTCGATCCGTTGCGGCGCGCTACTGGCCTCCCGCCGGGAGAGCCGGGGCCCGAAGCTCCCGACCACGTACTTGTGGATCTGGTAGTGCTTCTGGGCTACGAAACGGCAGATGTCTTGGAGAAGGCGCGCTCTTTCGCCAAGACACGTGGCATCGAGAGCCCGAAGGAAGGCGATAGCCTCTTCGACCTCGGCGTCATGGTCCACACGCTGCTACGCGTATGCGTGGATCATGAATCGCCCGAGGCGGAGGTGCGTCCGTTCTTCGCCAGCGAAGCCGAAGTGCTCGGCAGCCCCCGCGACCGGATCGCCTACGTCTTCGCGCAGCACGAAATCTGGCAGGACCAATGCTCTCCTCAGGTCGGGAGGGTCTCGCCTGATGCCCTCTACGCCATCGTGCAGGAGGCGGCGGCATCACCCGATCCGGCCCGCCCTTTCGCTTACTTGCGGCCCGGTTTGGCCGCGATCTGTTTTCGTTCTATGGCGCTCCAGCTTGTGAGCTCACCGACGCCCAAATCGCAGCCTGGGTCATCCTCCGAGGCGAAGCCAACACACAAGCCGATGCCTGAGATCCGACGCGGGGCCGGCAGCCGGCGGAAGAGGGCCTGATGGACTTCGCATCTATGATGCGCACTGCGGCGAAAGCACTGAAACCTCGTCGCGTGGTGCAGATCCCGCCGACGGCATGGGCCGAAGGACATCCCGAAGCCCCGGTGACCGCTGTGGATGTGGGTCTGAAACTACTCTCCGAACAGGATGTGCAGGAGGCGAAGGTCACTGCTGCGCGCGTGATCGCTGAACTCTACGGACAGGTAGATGACGAAGAATCGATCGTGAGCGGCTACAATGATGCGCTCATGCGCGCATGCGTGGGACGCGCGACGTGCAAACCGGACAGTGCGGCCACGCCGTTCTTCGAGCTAGGCGAGGACGAGATCCGCGTGAAGCTCACTCCGGAGGGCATCCGGGGCTTGTACCAAGAGATTGAAGCGAATCACCTCGCGCTCTCGCCGACACTTCTCGAAATTGACGAGGACGGCCGCTTGGAACTCGCCGCCATGCTCCAACGGCTGGATCTTTGGGACTTCATCCCCGCCGAAGAACGACCGTTGCTTGGGCGGCTCCTGGCGCACTGCCATGGTGTCATGCAGGAAGCGGAGGACATCGCCGACGACGCGGGTGTGCCCGCGGTTCTGCTTTCGTGAGGTGAACTATGGCGGCCGTACGTATTCGGATCGGTGCAGCCGCCGATTCGTCGATGGCGACGGTCTTTCGTCCGCTCGTCAACGCCGCCAAGCAGGCGAAGAAACAGCTCGATTCTGATTTCAGGAAAGCGGGCGCCCGCATGGGCAGCCACATTCATGGCGCAGCAAAGAGCTTCGCAGCGGTGCAGAGCGCCAGTCAGAAGGCAGCCTCCAAGATTCTGAGCGATTGGCAGAAGACAGGTGCTGCCGCACAACAGGCATCCAACAAGGTTCTGAGCGATTGGCAGAAGACGGCCCAGAAGGAACAAGCTCTCGCCGAGAAGACAGCCGCAAAACGCGTTGCCGCCGAGCATCGTGCCTCTGCCAAGGTTCTGAACGATTGGCAGAAGGTAGCCGCGAAGGAACAAGCTCTCGCCGAGAAGACGGCCGCGAAACGCCTTGCTGCCGAGCGACATGCCTCCGCCAAGGTGCTGGCGGACTGGCAGAAGATAGCCGCGAAGAAACAAGCTCTCGCTGAGAAGACAGCCAAAGCTGTTCAGAAGGCCGAGCAAAAACGACTGGCTTCGGAGAAGGCCGCCTCTGCCAAGGCACTCGACGACTATCAGAAAGCAGCGCAGAAGAAGACGGCAGTGGACGCCGCCGCAGAGGCCCGGCGCCTCGCGTTGGTGCGCAAAACCAATGCCGCGGTCCTCTCCGAATACCAGCGCATCGCGCGAGCGGAGGCGCGCGCGGCAGCAGCGCGCGAAGCCGGTTTTCGGCGTGCGAGTCGCATGCAGGAACGCGAAGCCGCCAAAGCTGCGCGGATGCAAGCAGCCGCGGCGCGCCACGCTGAACGCGCCTCGACCTTCGGCGGTGGCTCCCGTTTCGGGATGTATGCCAGCAGCGCGTTGATGCGCAATCTCAGCGGTGTTCGGAACCGCGCCGGCATGGTCGGGCGTGATATCGCTCGCGGCTACGGCGTAGATTTCAATCTCGGAAGCTCTATCCAACGCAACGTCGAGTTGGAATCCGCTGCCGTGCGCATATCCAATCTCGCCTATCTTCGTAAGGGAGGGCCACTCGCCGGGAAGCGGGCAGCGCCAGGCGGTATCGAAGAGATGATGCGGACGACGGGCGCCGAGACGGGAACGGCGCCCGAGGAGATCGCGGCGGGTATGGAGCGGTTTATCGGCATGTCGTCGGATCTCGCCTTGGGGAAAGCGCTCATCGGGGACATGGCAAAGTTTGCCAAGGCAGCCGGCGCAGAGTTGGAGGATGTACTGACCTTCGCGGGAGCCATCGCTTCGCAGTACGACAATGTGTCACAGAGTAGCAAAGAGATCGCCGAGCGCGCCAAGTACATCAATCTCATCACGCGCGCTGCGGGTGGTGCTGCAAAATACGGCACCGTAGAAATGTTGCATCTAGCCTCGAAGGGGCCGCGGTTCGTGGCGGCGGCGGAAGGCATCGGTACGGACCGGGCGCTGGCAATGAATCGGATGCTGGCGATCGGCGAAATGGGAATCAAGGGCGGTTCGACGACGGCGCCGGAAGCCGCAATGTCCGTTGCACGGTTCGTGAGTACATTCCGCAAGAATGCCCGTATTGAAGCGTTCGAGAAGATTGGGGTGAATCCCTACACGGAGGAGGGGCTCCTTCGTGACCCCAAAGAGACGATTCTAGCGGCGCTGAAGGCCACCAAAGCCGACCCGGGCCAAATGAACACGTTGTGGATGGATACACGGGCTTCGAGAGCGGTGGAAGGGCCGCGGCTTGCATACGTACGCGCGAAGATGGCGGCGGGCGGTGGTGAGGCTGGTGACATCGCCGGGCTCAAGGCAGTATCAGAGCTGTTCGACAAGTTCGAGGAAGGTGTGATGACCGTTGGGGAGGTGCAAACCTCATTCGGCAATACACTCGATACGGCAAAAGCAAAAGGCGTTCAGTTTCAAGTGCAACTCGACCGGCTCACTCAGAAGATGCAGACGGAGCTTCTCCCCAACCTTGTGAAACTTGCGCCTGTTGCATCCAAGGTATTCGATGCGTTTACGAAGCTGGTCGGTTTCACGGCAGCGCATCCGGTGGCGGCGGGCGTTCTAGGTATTGCCGGGGCGGGGGCTGGCTCAGTCGCAGAAGCAGCGATTCGTGTCGGCGTGGAACGAGGACTTGCAAAGGTCAACTGGAGTGGTTTGGGTGGCGCTGCGGCGGGGCTAGGAGTACTCGCCGTGGCGGTGACGGCATGGTCGGCGGGGAAACTGGCGATTGAGTGGGCCGCATCGGAAACGGACAAGGGACAAAATAAGGAGGTACTAAAAGGAGTCAGACGGGAAGAGGCCAAACAGAAGATCATGCGCGATGTGGAGAGCGGAGAGTTGTCTCCTGAGCAGGGAATCGCCAAGCTAGAAGCACTGAGGAAAGAGACAGACCAAGAGATCAGACTCGGGCGAGAGAGAAAGGCAGAGACGCAAGCCATCGAGAACGAGACCGACCTTGGTGATGACGGCGACGAGCGGCGGCGCAAGCGG
>Ga0209323_10002897_pt1 | contig 11414 bp, 13 predicted proteins | sample Rifsed19ft2_FD_184014 | JGI IMG/M metagenome (GOLD analysis project Ga0209323, IMG submission 184014) | Soil microbial communities from Rifle, Colorado, USA - sediment 19ft 2 (version 2) | ecosystem: Environmental > Terrestrial > Deep subsurface > Rock core/Sediment | place: Rifle, Colorado...
TGGACAAAAGCGGTCTTCACGCTAAAAAAGAATAATAAAGAAGTAGAAGTAAGATTTTGCGATATGAGAATGTTCGGCAAAATTGCGCTATACAATAAAGAGGAGTTTGAAAAAATGAAGAAAAAGTACGGCCCCGAAGCCCACAAAAACGAATTGAACGCTAAAGAATTTATTGAACGCTTAAAAAGCAAGAGAACAACAATAAAAAATGCTTTAATGGACCAAAGTATAGTAGCCGGCCTGGGAAACATATATGCAACAGACAGCTTGTTTTTGGCCGGAATACATCCGGAAACAAAAACTCAAAATATTGACTTAAACAGCGCAAAAAAGCTTTTAAACGCCATGAGGCTCATAGTAAATGAAGGTATCGAACACCGGGGATCCACTTTGGAAGACGAGATGTATGTGGATGCGTTTGGAAAACCCGGAACTCACCAAAAATACTTTAGAGTATATGGTAAAAAAGCATGTATTAACTGCAATAACAAAATATCGGTTAAAAAGATAAACGGCAGGGGTACATATTACTGTTCATTTTGCCAGATTTTGCTAAAAGAAACTGCCAACCCTCAACTTTTATGATAATTAATAAGCTGCATTTAACAAATTTCCGCAATCATAAAAAATTGAGCCTGGAATTCGACCCGGGCACAACTTTTATAGTGGGAGACAACGGAGCCGGAAAAACCAACGTACTAGAAGCACTTCATATTTTAGCAACATCAAAATCGTTCAGAGCCCGGTATGACAGCGACGTTATAAACTACCAAGCACACTATGCAACAATTAAAGCTTTGCTAAAAACCGACGAGGAAAGCTATAATTTAGAGCTGCAGGTTGCAAAGAAAGCTTCTACGCGGGAACACGATGAATTAATGTACTACGATTCTAAAGAAGAAAGCCATACATCTACAAAAAAAGTGAAAGTGAACGGAGTATCCAAAAGCATACAAGGCTTCACGGGAATACTAAAGAGCGTATTATTTTCACCTCAAAATATCGAAATAATAACGGGCTCCCCCGCAGAAAGAAGAAAATACATAGATTCTATTCTGTTTCAAATAGATAAAACCTATAAACGTACGCACAACAACTATACTAAAGCGCTAAAGCAAAGAAATAAATTATTGGAGCTTATTCGAGAAGAAAGAAAAGGGTATGATCAGTTGGGCTACTGGGAAAACATCTTAGAACAAACAGGCGCGGATATACACAAAATACGTACGGATCTACTGAGCTTTCTTAACAAAAAGTCAAAAGTATACGGAAAATTCCTCAATGGCGGCTATTCCGAAATCGATATAAAATACAAAAGAAGCTTAATCAGCAAAGAGCGGTTTAACGAATATAGAAACAAAGAAATAGCGGCAAAGTCCACTTTGATAGGCCCTCATAAGGATGACTTCATCATTGAGTACAATAACTATCGTTTATCTGCTTTCGGCTCCAGAGGACAACAGAGAACTGTTCTTGTAGCCTTAAAAATGTGTGAAACCGATTATATAGAAGACAAAACAAAGGAAATACCAGTTTTGCTTTTGGACGACATATTTTCCGAACTGGATAAAAAACATAGAGAAACTCTATTAAACATGACTCCAAAGCAACAAACAATAATAACAACAACGGAATTGCCGGTAAAAAATGCTTTCGTCATAAACCTCTAATACCGTCTTTGATCTTTGCGGGAAATATGCAAGAATTAATTGCATATGTTTCTCCCTAAGTTCACTATTACGAATAAAACGCTCAAAAATATCGCAACTATTGAGCATGGTAAAGGCGTGATGGAAAGCACGACTATACTTCCCAATTGGCAAAAACAAATAGAAAAAGAATCTAAAATTAAAACAGTGTCCGCATACCTTAAAACCTTGCACTTAAACGCGCAACCGGATCTCATAAAAAAATATATAGGCGGCATTGAAAATAACGCTCCTAAAGAGCTAGCTAATCTGGTATTGTGCTTGAATTATGCGAACGGAGCGGAAATGGTGCAAAGGGAACTTGACGAAGTAAGCCTAAAGCTTTTTCATCATTACATTTTCCATGGAAAAAGCGATTTGGACGAGCTCAGCGCATTTAGAAGTAGAAAGCTGGCAGAATCCCCTTTGCCCGAAGAAATACTGGCACAGATAACGGAGCTGTTTGATTGGTATTACAGCTTGTATGCCAAAGAAACCCACCCTATTATTGTTGCCGGAATACTAAAAGCTCAAATTGAAAACATACAGCCGTTTGATTCCGGAAATAACATAGTTGCCGATATAGCAGTAAAAACTATATTAAAAAACGCGGGATACGGCTTTAACAATTATATAAGCTTAGAATCCAGGTACATAGACACAAAAAAGACTTATGATCAATACTTATACTCTACCGTCGGAAATGATCCGGATTACAGCCTTTGGCTGGACTACTTCACAGAAGAAATAGCGCACGAAGTATTAAATACTAAAGAAAAGATTCTGCTTTTGGCGAGAGATACAAAGCTGGCCAAAGCTTCGGGAAGAGTGAAATTGACGCCTAGGCAAGAAATATTAATTGAGCACTTGCAGGATTACGGAATACTCCAAAATAAAGACTTTTCCAAGTTATTCCCCAACGTTTCGGAAGATTCTATTTTGAGAGATCTAAAAACTTTGGTAAACCAAGGCATCGTGGCAAAAACCGGGAGCACAAAATCTTCCAGATATGAATTAAGCTGACAATAAGCATATATAATAGTATTCTAAACATAGGACGACTTCGTCGTCTATGGAGTACCATATGAAATTCAGAGATTTTGCCAACTATTTGGAAAGGCTTGAGGCTACAACAAAAAGGCTCGAAATAACTTCAATACTAGCCGATTTAATAAAAAACATGGATCAAGAGGAAGCCGATAAGGGCGTTTATCTTTCTCTTGGGTACTTAAAAGCAATATACGAGAATCCAAAATTCAATATAGCCGAAAAAATGGTTATAAGAATACTTGAGCTGGCATTTGAAACTGACAAGCAAGCAATAGAAAACCACTATGCAAAGCTTGGCGATTTAGGAGACGTTGCGTTTGAAATGTCTAAAACAAAGAAGAGTCAAAGCCCCGGATTAAAAAATGTGTACGAAAGCTTGGTAGAGATCGCTAATATAGAGGGTCCGGGATCACAAGAGCTGAAAGTAAAGAAGTCTGCGGAATTGCTTAAAAAAATGGACCCGCTTTCAGCAAAATACTCTGTCAGGATAATATTGGGAACTATAAGGCTGGGCTTCACCGAATTAACAATAATCGATGCTTTAGCCGAGCTTCTCGGCGACAAGAAGCTTTCCGAGCAAATAGAAAACAGATATAGCATACACCCGGATATTGGCTTAATAACAAAAATAATCAAGAAAGAAGGCATTAAAGGCATTGAAAAAATAAAAATAGAAACCGGCGTTCCCATACTGGCGCAGAGGTGTCAGCGATTGTCAGATCCCAAAGAGGTCATAGAAAAAATGGGACGCATTTGGGCAGAATTTAAGTTTGACGGAACACGAGTTCAGCTCCATATGAACAGGAAAATCAAACCAAAGAGTAAGGATATAGAACAAAGTGATTTATTTGGTCGCGAGAATAGCAAAATACTTATAAAAACCTTTACAAGAAATCTCGAAGAAACTACGCATCAATACCCAGACATAATAGAAGCCGCAAATAAGTTAATAATGGCTGATTCGGTTATTTTAGACGGCGAAGCTATTGGGCTTGATAAAAAAACGGGTGAATTCTTGCCTTTTCAGGAAACTATACAAAGAAAACGCAAGTACGGGGTAGCGGAGATGGTTAAAGACATTCCTTTAAAGTATTTTGTGTTCGACATTTTGTATTTAAATGGTAAAGAACTTATTCAACTGCCGTTGTCGGAAAGAAAAGCACTATTGAAAAAGGTTATAAGGCCGGATGAAGCCATAGTAGTAGACACTTATGTGGAAACGGACAGCGCTGAAAAGCTGGCTGAATATTTTGAAGAAGCAAAAGACAAAAATCTGGAGGGATTGATCGTAAAAAAACCGGGTTCTATTTATCAAGCAGGGGCACGCTCGTTTTCATGGATAAAAATGAAAAAGGCAGACGCTAAACTGCTTGAAGATACCGTAGACTGCGTAGTCCTAGGTTATTATCACGGAAAAGGCGTACGAGCACAATATGGAATAGGAGGCTTTTTGGTAGGAGTTTACGATGACAAAAACCAAAAGTTTAAAACAATTACCAAAATAGGTACGGGGTTAAAAGAAGACGATTGGACATATTTAAAAAAAGAAGCAGATAAAGTAAAAATAAAAGAGAAGCCCAATAACGTGGAAGTAAATAAAATATTAGAACCGGACATTTGGACACAACCAAAAATAGTGGTGGAAGTGGGAGCCGATGAAATATCAAAATCCCCTACGCATACAGCCGGGTACGCGCTAAGATTCCCCAGACTAATCAAATTCAGAACCGATAAAAAACCCACCGACGCTACGAGCATAAAAGAAATTATATCCTTGCACAATATGCAGAAACGGGGCTATTATTAATAGCAGTATAGAGACACTTAAAATATATGCCACAAGAAGACACAAACGTAACAAAAACATATCAAAAACCTTACAATCTTGAACCCAACATAGAAGCTGCACTCTCATACTTGCTCACACCATTTTCCGGCGTATTCGTTTTTATAATGGAAAAGCAAAACAAGTTTGTTCGATTTCATGCATTTCAATCAATTTTATTCGGTGTTGCTGCTATAGGCGCTTTAAGCATTGCTGAAAGTCTTAAAATAATTTTAATAGGGTTTTTACTCAAACAAGCTATTTCTATTTTAATTGCGCTTTGTTGGTTTTATCTTATGTGGCAAGCATACAATAAAGCTGAATTTGAGCTTCCGTTTTTAGGAAAAATCGCGCATGACCAGGTACATAAACCATCTCACAATCCAAACAACGCCAAAAAAGACGAAACGAAGTGACACTCGCAATAACATTCATTGCCCCATTTAAAACTTAAATAGAGCGCCTTTATGAAAGAAATTAAAGAAATTTTAAAGCTAAAAAGCATAAAGTCCGATAAAAGAAACAAATACGAATTTCAAGCATACGGAAACCGGCTCGCCGAAGAACTCGGAGATATAAAACACAGAGCTTTGTACATAAAACTTGCCAAACAAGAAGATAGGAAATTATTGGAATTTGCCAGGGAATATGTACTGGCTTCGGAAAAGGCCGCAACAAAAGGAAAACTGTTTATGTGGAAGCTTACGGAATTAAAAAAGAAAAAACTTCCCTCAAAGGCAAAATAATACTAAAATATTACTAACGGAGTTTATTAAAAATAATATGTTTCTAAAAATTGCCAAGCAGTATAAAACTCAATTATTCATTTCGTTAATACTTTCAATAGTTTTAATGGCCTTAAAAGTAACCAGTCAGCCCATTCAAATTGGCTTAATTGTATTAGGATCGCTTCTTGGAACGTTCACTCTGGACCTGGACTATTTTATACACGCTTATTTCCTGGAACCAAAATCTGATTTTTCAAAAACTTTGACTGGATTTATGAAGCACGGTGATTTGGGAAATGCTCTTTCCTACGTTTATTACCACAAAGACGAAATCAAAGACAAAACCCTCAACAGTGTTTTGTTTCAAATAGTTCTCGGCGGCCTCATTGTGTTTGTTGCTTCTTCCGACGCCCCCTATTTCATAAAAACACTTGTATTTTCAACATTTGTAAATTCGATATACAGAATGTATGAATCTCATCTGCTCAAAAAAACCGATGAATGGTTTTGGGCTTTAAAAAGCAAACCCAAAAATAACGGAGTGGGAGTATATGCAGCCGCACTTCTAGGCATTCTTGTATACTGTTTAACTATTTTTTAACTTCTTTTGCTCACGTAGTGAGCAAAACGGTCGCGAAGCGAGCGGATTTTTGCGAACGCAGCGAGCAAACTCGTGTACGGATTAATAACAACTTTCTCTATAGCAGTTTCGATATTTATCGCGTCAAGGCTGGTAAAAAAGAAAAAGCTGGATGAAAATATTTTATACGGCGGCATGTTTTGGGTGATTTTAGCCGGAATAATAGGCGCTCGTATATATCATGTAATACACTATTGGGATTGGTACTCCAATAATCCTACGCTGATACTCACCTTACAAAATGGAGGGCTCGCCATTTACGGCGCAATTATTTTTGGAGTTGCAACCGGCTTAATATACTTAAAAATAAAAAAGCAGCGCATAATGGACTGGATAGATATTGGCGGATTATTGATACCTTTGGGACAGGCAGTAGGTAGATGGGCAAACTATTTTAACCAAGAACTATACGGTGCTCCGACTTCCCTGCCGTGGGGCATATACATTTCTCCTCAAAATAGAATAGAACTTTACAAAGACTTCGAAAAGTTTCACCCGCTGTTTTTGTACGAATCTCTGCTCGATTTAGTATTATTTCTATTTTTATTATGGGTTTTCAACAAAAAGACGCATACACTTAAAAAAGGTTCGATTTTCTTTTTGTATTTAATTGGTTACGGATTAATAAGGTTTTTTATGGAATTTTTTAAAATAGACCCGTGGAAGCTGCTGGGATTGAACACCGCTCAAATTATATCTATACTCCTAGTACTAATCGGCATTTATGGAATTAGAAAGATAAACCCAAATGACAAAACTACTGGCAATTAAAGATTTCGTGAACTCGCATTCAAAAGCGTTAAATAAAAAAACTACCAGATCGGCTTTGCTAGCCTTAAGCGTTGTGGGAATTCTCATCTCTATGTATTTGCTTTATGCAAAATACACGCACAATCCTTTGATTTGCGGGTTCGGAGATTGCGGCAAAGTTCAAAGCAGTGAATACTCCCGGCTTTTGGGTATTCCTGTATCAGTATGGGGAGCGTTTTATTACTTGCTCCTATTTGTCAGCTTCTACAAAAAGTATAAAAGGCTCGCTGCACTGAGTGTTTTATGGGGAGTAGGTTTTTCTTCTTACCTTACCTTTCTGGAAATATATGTAATAAAAGCAATTTGTATGTGGTGTGTTTTCTCTTTTGCTAATATAGTACTAATAGCGCTAATTTTTTTTCGAGTAACTAAGCTTACGAGAAAAGAAGAATGAGGAAAAAAAGTCTTATGATCTATATAACATCCGACCACGGCGGTTATAATTTAAAAAGTAAAATCTTAGAACTGTTAAAAGAAAATGGCTATACTGTTGTTGATGTAGGACCAAGCCAACTCATACCGGAGGACGATTACCCCGACTACGTGATTCCGTGTGTAAAAAAAGTTATAGAAAACGATAAAAATAAAGGCATCGTTATCTGCAGAAATGGTGTGGGAGCTGCAATCCTTGCCAACAAGTTTCCCGGTATAAGAGCGGCATTATCTTGGAGTCCCGCCCACTCTGCTACCGCCAGAAATGACGATAACACAAATGTTCTGGCTTTACCTGCAAACCACATAAACCCGGAGGACGCGTGGGAAACAGTAAAGGCGTGGCTTCAAACAGATTTCAGCAACGAGGAAAGACATATACGGCGTTTAACTAAAATTTCTCAACACGAGAAGGACTACTTCAAATGATAATTCCGGGAATTTTTGAAAGCGATTTTGAAGAAATCAAAAGAAAAATAAAAACGGTAGAAACCGCGGCGCGATTGATTCAAATAGATATAGCCGATGGAGCACTGGTAGACGGCAAAACATTTTTAGATTTATATAAGTTAGATGAAGTAGACACTTTCGCAAAATTTGATTTAGATTTGATGGTGCAAAATCCGCTCAAGTTTCTAGGAAAAAAAGTAGAAAAAGGCGAAAAAATAAGTATGTTGATAGATGCCGAAAGCTATATTGAAAAATTTATAGAAAGAGCGAAAGAACTAGGGTACAAAGTCGGATTGTCTTTAAGACCTTCAACTCCGGTGGAAAAAATAGAACCATATCTGGATGAACTTGATTATGTGCAATTTTTTACAATTCGCCCCGGCGGAAGCGGAAGAGAATTTCAAGTAGGCGTTTTGGAAAAACTGGAAAAATTTAAAAATGATTACCCTTCTATTCCATTTCAAGTAGACGGCGGCATAGATAAAGATTACTTGCCTCTGGTTTTAAAAGCAGGTGCTATAGACGCGGTAATCACATCACACATCTTTAATACAACTAATCCGAAAAGTGCTTTAGAATACTTTATGGGCGTTTATAGAAATTATTAAATTCAAGGAAAGATTGAAGAACTATGGAAAAAAATAAAATCAGAAAAATAGGGTTCTTTGGCGGGGCCAGCTGGGTAAAAGGCAATCAAACATACGAAGATTCTTACAACGTTGCCAAGCTTTTGGCCGAAAACGGATATGAAGTTGTAAACGGCGGAGGTCCCGGAGTAATGCGCGCCGCAACAAACGGCGCTCACGACGGCGGCGGAAAAGTTCTGGCTGTTACCTACCATCCCAACAAACCGAAAAAAAATTATGAGGGTGTTGACAAAGAGAATCTTTTTGATGAAGAGGTTTACACTTTGGATTACTTTGACAGAACTAAGGTAATGCTTCAAAACACCGATTTGCACATTATTTTTAACGGCGCCACCGGAACCATAAGTGAATTCGGAATGACGTGGGCCAGCTCAAGAATACACGAAGGCAACAACAAACCGATAATTTTATTTGGAAGCTTCTGGGAAGAACTGATAAAAGATTTTCAAAAACACATGAATTTAAGACCGGGCGAAGTTGATCTGCTCAAAATATGCGCAACTCCTCAGGAAGTCTTGAGTTATATAAAAAGCCTTAATAGATGAAACTTAAAGAGCGGATTTATATTTGAGGGAGTCTTCGTAAAGTTTTTTCAATATTTTTTCGCTTTCCGCGCCCTCCAGGATTTTGGGCTGCCCGTAACCTTCTATTAAGATTGACGTAAATGATACATCAGCCAATTCTTTGCCTTTAAAAATAAATCCCGCCAATACCCCCCGCCTCGTTTCCGGCGACCACATTTGATCAAATATCAAATTGCCGTGAGCATACATAATTATTTTATTTTTATATATCTCTATTGGTTGTATCCAATGCGGATGATTGCCTATAACCAAATCCGCTCCGTTGTCCACTGCCAAATGCGCCAATTCTTTTTGCAAAGAAGTTACTTGTGTTGTGTATTCCTCCCCCCACTGCATCCCCACCACAACAACATCAGCGGCCTCATGCGCCGCATTTATTTCTCTTTTCATCTTCTCCTTATCGGCGTAGGACAGCCCGGGTTCAGGAACTCCCAATGAATTGTATGCTAAAAAGGCAAAATAGATGCCTTTTACGGTTTTATATACAGGTCCGGCATTTAAACCAACAGATAATATTCCTCCGGAGTCCAACAATTTTTTCGTGCTATCTATACCTTCAACTCCGTAATTACCCATGTGATTATTGGCATAATTAACAATATCTACTCCCGCGTACAAAAGTCCCTCCAAATGCTTTTCATCCCCGCAAAATATAAAGCCTTCATTAGTTAGCGGACAGTTTTTTATAAGAGGCGCTTCCATGTTTACAAATGTAATATCGGCACCCTTCAGTAAAGGCGCTACGTTTTCAAATGCCCATTTAAAATTAGTCTTAGAAGTACTTATATAGTTTACCGACCTCGCGGGAATAATGTCTCCTGTTGTAAGTAAAACTACGCGATCAGTAGTTTCACCGGACACTGTGTCGGCTGCAGCATTAGTTTGTTTTTCAAATATATTTTCCAGCGTCCACTCCTTTACGGGTTTTACGGGTTGTCCAATTCTCTCCATTGGAAACGCTGTGGTGTTCTCTGCCCTTACACCCAATATAGGAATAATAAGCTCATTGGAAAATAAAATAGTTTTTGAATAGGTAAAAAGGCCTAAAGAACCAACAACAAGCGCTACCCATAAAATGTGAAATTTAACAAAAGACCCCATGTAATTACATTTTACACAAATAAAAGACTCTCCGGCGTCAGAAAAACATATCTCACGCCGGAGGAGCTGGGCACACAGGGGATACCAATTTTCAAGGCGTGGCTATGTTGGGTTCCCCGTGGACCGGGCAGTTCAAATCATAAATCTTGCCCGGTTCCGGCCCTGCGTCAGCGCACACATTGCACCCTTGCTGGTCTTCCGGCAGGTGCCCGCAGTTTGGGCATTTGGTGCATGTACATTTGCTCATTATTTAATCTCCTTTCATGGGGGACACGGATCTGCTCCCATTATAACCCCACAAATTATAGGGTCAAACACGCAGAGTTGAGAAACCCACCCAAACCTTTTATACTCTACCTAATGCCCACATATAGAAACCGCAAGCATCATACCCATAAAATGGAGCGCATGGAAGAAACCGCATACGAACTCAGGCAAGCTATTGTGAAAATGTTACTGCAAGCAAAGTCTGGCCATAGCGCGGGGCCGCTGGGAACTGCCGATATTTTCACGGCGCTTTATTGGGATGTTTTAAATATAGACCCAAAAAACCCCACAGACCCTAACAGAGACAGACTGGTTCTATCAAGCGGACATATTTGTCCCATTTTATACGCAGCTCTCGCCCACCGAGGCTTCTTTCCAAAAGAAAAATTAAAAACACTAAGGAAAACCGGATCTGATTTGCAAGGACCCCCCCACATGGGGACGCTCCCCGGAATAGAAAATAACAGTGGTCCCCTAGGGCAAGGATTATCGCAAGCAATAGGCATGGCACTCGCTGCAAAAATGGACAATAAATCGTATAGAGTCTATTGCGTAGGAAGCGATGGAGAACTTGACGAAGGGCAAACGTGGGAAGCAGCAATGTTTGCCGGAAATAAACGCATAACAAATTTAACATGGATTATTGACAGGAATAATATTCAAATAGACGGCTACACGGAAGATGTAATGCCTCTGGAACCTTTGAGAGAAAAGCTGGAAGCATTCAATTGGTATGTAATAGAAATAGACGGGCACAACATTGAAGAAGTTATAAATTCCTGCAATATGGCTAAGACGATTTCTCAACGTCCAACTGTTATAATTGCACATACCATACCAGGCAAGGGTGTAGATTTTATGCAGTATAAATTTGAATGGCACGGAAAGCCTCCTACACAAGAACAAGCTGAAGAAGCATTGAAGCAGTTAAGGACGCTCGAAGGCCGCATAAGGAGCGACTATGAGTAAAAATGAACAAAAACTATTAAGCATGAGCTTTTTACCTATCATTTTGATTTTAGTTTTAATTTTTGGAGCCGGATACTTATTAATTGAAGGTGAAGTAAAACTTCCATGGATGAGAAACGACAATACTCTGGAAGTACGAAGGCTCGAAGGATTTCCCACAACTGTTTGGACAAAAGAACCATTAACTAAACAAAGGATAGTTATAAAAAGCCAGAAAGAACTG
>Ga0209323_10002899_pt1 | contig 11410 bp, 8 predicted proteins | sample Rifsed19ft2_FD_184014 | JGI IMG/M metagenome (GOLD analysis project Ga0209323, IMG submission 184014) | Soil microbial communities from Rifle, Colorado, USA - sediment 19ft 2 (version 2) | ecosystem: Environmental > Terrestrial > Deep subsurface > Rock core/Sediment | place: Rifle, Colorado...
CACATTTCCAAAATCGGATGTTCCTACAGCCAAACTGCCAGAATCACTGCGACGCAATATTCTACCCATCCCTGAACTGGCAGAAGTGGATGTGATCCGCCACTATATGCATCTTTCAAGTTTCAACTACAGCGTGGATGGAGGATTTTATCCATTGGGTTCGTGCACCATGAAATACAACCCTAAGATCAACGAAGATATAGCTCGTCTGCCCGGATTTGCAAATACACATCCATTACAAACGATCGAAACCGTACAGGGAAACCTAGCATTGATGTTCACCATGCAGGAATGGTTAAAAGAGATCAGCGGGTTTGCTGCGGTCACACTGCAACCTGCTGCTGGAGCCCATGGTGAATTAACCGGCGTCCTCATCATGAGAGCATATCATCAGAGCCGAGGAGATGCCAAAAGAGTCAAGATGCTGATCCCGGATTCTGCACACGGGACCAACCCGGCATCATCAGGTATGGTCGGTTTGAATATCGTACAGATTCCTTCTGACCCGAATGGGAACGTGGACCTGGATGCCTTGAAGGCAGAATGTGATGATACCGTGGTCGGCTTGATGTTGACCAACCCCAATACCCTGGGATTATTCGATGAACACGTGGAGGATGTTATCAAAACGATCCACGCCTGCGGCGGCTTGGTTTATGGTGACGGAGCCAACCTGAATGCCCTGCTGGGTATTCTACGACCGGGTGATGTTGGCATTGATGTGATGCACTTCAACCTGCATAAGACTTTCTCCACACCGCATGGAGGCGGGGGGCCTGGTTCTGGTCCGGTAGGTGTCAATACTGCACTGGAAGATTTCCTGCCTGCCCCGATCATAGGCATCGTGGATGAAGGCAACGAAGAACTGCCTCCACTGTATGGATATATCCATCCTGCCAAGACCATAGGACGGGTAAAAGCTTTCAATGGTCATTTCGGTGTCATCCTGCGGGCATTTACCTACATTGCCATGCATGGACCGGATGGACTTCGCAAGATTTCGGAATATGCAGTCTTGAACGCCAACTACCTGCAAGCAAGGTTACGAGATACTTTCCATGTTCCATTTGAACGAATCTGCATGCATGAATTTGTGGCAGAAGGAATAGTTAAAGGTTCTGATGTACGTGCATTGGATATCGCCAAACGGTTGATGGATTACGATTTCCACCCACCCACCAACTATTTCCCGTTGATCGTTCATGAAGCCTTGATGATAGAGCCAACCGAAACAGAAAACAAAGATACCCTGGATGCCTTTGCAGATGCGTTGATCAAGATCGCTGAAGAAGCCAAAACCGATCCGCAACTACTGCACGACGCACCGCACAAGACTCCTTTCGGACGTATGGACGAAGTAAAAGCTGCCCGGGAATTGGTGTTATGCTGCTGGCTCCCGGAAGATTATTCGAGTGCTGAATAAACGGAGGAAATAATGTCTGATTACCTTGTGCGCGGGTCTTTGGAAGAACTGGACCCGGATGTTTATGAATTGACCCAGCTTGAAGCTGAACGCCAATACCGAAAATTGATCCTCATCCCCAGTGAGAGCCAGGCGCCTTTGGCAGTTCGTGAAGCAATGGCATCTGCATTCCAAAATATCTATGCAGAAGGGTACCCTGATGAGGATATGCATGGGATGAAGGAAGAAGAGATCCTGGATCATCCGACAAGGATGACTCATTATCGCTGCTATTCGGATCCCCGCTATTATAAAGGCGTGGAATACGCAGACCAGATCGAAGCACTTGCCAGACGTAGATGCTCCGAGGCGTTTGCTGCCAATGGAGTTGATCCAGAGCAGGTGTATGTCAATGTGCAGGCATTATCCGGAGCGCCTGCCAACAATGCGGTATACCATGCACTGGTGAAACCTGGCGATACTGTGATGGGCTTGAACCTCCTGCATGGCGGACATCTATCGCATGGATCATCTGTCAACCGCTCGGGGGAATATTACAACATCGTTCATTACAACGTTGACCCTGTGACTGAACGACTTGATTACGATGCCATCAAAGAACTCGCCCTTGAGCATAAACCAAGAATGATCATTGCAGGGTATTCTTCTTACCCATGGATCCCCGACTGGAAGAAATTCCGGGTGATCGCTGAAAGCGTGGGAGCCTACCTGCTGGCAGATATCTCGCATATTGGTGGATTGGTGGCAGCTGGTGTAGTTCCCTCTCCAATAGGTTATGCGCATGTAATCACATCCACGACGCACAAAACCCTGCACGGACCACGCGGTGCGATCATTATGACAACCGACAAGGCGCTGGCAAAAAAGATCGACAAAGCTGTCTTCCCCGGTGAACAAGGCGGACCGCATGTGCATATCTTTGCTGCTCTCGCCCTGACCTTCAAACTGGCAAAAACGCAGGAATTCAGAAAATTACAATCGCAAACGATCAAAAATGCGATCGCACTCTCGGAAGAGCTCAAATCAAGAGGATTTCGGATCCCCTTTGGTGGAACCGACTGCCACATGCTAAACGTGGACTGCACCGGGATCAAGGCACCGGATGGAACCAGTCTCAGCGGCGACCAGGCAGCACGCATCCTGGACACAATAGGTATAGTCACCAACAGGAATACAATCCCAGGTGACAAGAATTCCAGAGATCCTTCCGGGATCCGCCTGGGAACACCCTGGATCACCCAGCGAGGTTTTGATGAAGACAAAACCCGCCAGCTGGCCAATATCATTGCCGATGTGCTCCTGGCGGCAGCTCCCCATGCCGTGGATACTCCCCACAAGGGACGGGTTCGCCGGGCAAAGGTTCCATTCAATATCCTGGAAGATGCCCGGACAAGGGTTTCAAAGCTGGCTGAGTCTGCCGGCATCGATTTTGAAGCAGCCAAGCATGGATACCCTCACTTCTATTCCATAGAAGATAAGCCTGAATCAAAGGGCGATCGAACCACACTCCAGGTGTCAGGAGCACGTGTTCGGCAATTCCTTGATTACCTGTTATCATCCGATATTTCCAATTTAAAGGCTGGCAAGACGCAGGCAACCCGTTTGATCACTCCGCAGGGAAACATCGAAGGATTCGTGAACTGTGTTTCCGACACCATGTTTCTGCTCGATATTCCTGCGAATGAGTTCGGGATTGCAGCCACCTGGTTGAGAGACCTCTCGGATGGATATACATCCCTGGATATGCTGGGCAAACCTGATCATCAACCAGGTCGATTGCCAGGACCCATCATTGTCAAGGAAGTTAACCAAAAGGTCCAAGCTGTCAAAGGATCTGTCGAATGGATGGATAAGCCATGGTATCTTGGTATTTCAGAAGGCAAGGGAAAATCCCTGCCTGATTTCCAATGGGAAGAGCCAAGTGATCCTCCCCTGCAGCGAACCCCCCTGTATGAGGTTCATAAAAAATCAGATGCAAAGATCATCCCCTTTGCCGGATGGGAGATGCCGGTCTGGTACACATCCGTGCTGGAAGAACACCTGGCGACAAGACAGGCTGCCGGTCTGTTCGATGTTTCCCACATGGGTGTTTACCAGGTCGAAGGAAAAGATGCAGCATCCTTCCTGGACACAGTGTGTGCCAACGATGTAGGCGGATTGGAACCGGGTGAATCCCTGTACAGCCATTTTCTGACGCCGGATGCTGATGTGATCGATGATACGCTGGTTTACCGGCGCACGCTGGATAAATTCCTGGTGGTTGTTAATGCCTCCAACGATGACAAGGACCGCACCTGGCTCGAATCTGTCCGCGATGGAAAGGTGAAAATCGACAACAAACGACCGTGGGCAAGGACTTACGGTTACCAGGCAGAGATTCGCAATTTGCGCGATCGCAGTGCAGGCGATGACATGCGAGTGGATATCGCCCTGCAAGGTCCCAGGAGCCGGGATATCATCCTGAAGTTATGTGTAAGCGCTGCAGACAGGCTCAAGATCCTGGCGCTAAAACGAACCCAATTATGCGATGCTGAAGTTGGCGAGATCGATACGATCGTATCCCGAACCGGGTATACAGGCGAGAAAATGGCATTTGAGCTGTTCGTCCATCCTGGCAAGGCAGTGGATTTATGGGAACAGATCCTGGCGGCAGGTGAAGATTTTGGAGTTAAACCCATTGGACTGGGAGCACGTGATTCATTGCGAACCGAAGCTGGTCTCCCCCTTTACGGGCACGAAATGGGATTGGGATCCGGCAAGAACGAACGAGATCTTGGTGTGGCTGAAGGTGGCTTTGGATCATATGTAAAAACCTACAAGCCGTGGTTCATTGGCCGTGATGCTTACCTTGCAAGGGAGGAAAAACGCAGTGGTGTTGTAGTACGGTTCAGATTCTCTGAAAAAGGTGTGCGCATGGCTCATAATGGTGATCCAGTCCTGGATAAACGCGGCAAGGTCATTGGGTGGGTTACGAGCTGCGCTGTGGATGGCGAAGGATTCCTGACCGGACAGGCTTACATTGATCTGAAATCGGCAGAGGAAGGTACTGCCCTGTTCATTTACCAGGGAGCAACCGACAAACCCGGGCAATCGCCCAGCAGTTTGAAAACAGGTGATAGAACAATCATCCCAACCGAAGCAGTGGTTATCAGCCGATTCCCCAAACTTTAAGAAACCTGAACATAACCAGAAAGGCATTTTGAAAAAAACAAATGCCTTTCTTTTTTTTAATCAAGAATCGTTCTTGATTCCCTATGAATTAATCCCATCAAACCTGGGATTGAATCCAGGTTGTATTCGTTAGATTCAATTCGTATAATTGTTATAGGAACCAATAACCATCATCTGATCAAATGATTGACAAGAAACTATGCAAACAGATCAAATCCAGGTGACAACAACCATGCTCCTCCAGGGAGCTCTCTTTTTTGCATTAATGGATGCGGTAATGATAGTTCTTTTAACTCGTTGGATTTCATTCGAAGATCTCGTTCGATTGAAATGGAAATTAGTCGCAGCAGCCTTCGTGGTATGGTTCGCAATCTGGTACTCCGTGCTTTCCATTTTCTGGGTGGATGTCTATTCTTTTGTCTTTCCGCTGAAGTTACGACCATGGCTGCCGATCATTTTTGGATTATTGATGAGCCTGGCTGTTTATTGTTTCTGGTGGGTCTCAATCAAATTTAGAAGATCTCCGCTGATCGTTTTTAGCCTTCTGGCAGGACTATGGGGAGTCACCACCCACATATGGGCCATCAACCGGGGGGTTATAACTGCTCCTCCCATGCTGCAAGGAAGTTCACCTTCAGCTGCATTGGTGATCGCTTTTTTCGAATACATCTTCTACTTCAGCATTATCTTGTTGATGGCAATGCTGACAAATCGATTGGTTTCCAGGGTTTGGAACAAGCATTGAAATAGATCTCGATTAATCAAAAATAGAGCTGCCTTCTGGCAGCTCTATTTAATCTGATTGAGGATCAATGGATCAGTCGCGCTTACCCATTTCCTTATCCAGCATTAACACTGCCGTTCCCTTGTCTTCGATCATCTTCAATTTCTGGATGATCTCATTGGCGTTGCTTTCTTCTTCGACCTGCTCATTGATGAACCAATGAAGCAGGATCTGGGAAGGATAATCTTTTTCCGCAAGCGCCAATTCATAAAGGGTATTGATGGATGCTGAGATGAATTGTTCGTGCTTCAATACTTCTTCGAAGGCATTCATGGAAGATGTCCATTCGGCTTTTGGCTCAGCCAAGGCACCCAGTTTTACCCTTCCACCTCGTTCGATCAGGAAGTCAAAGAATTTCATGGCATGTTCTTTTTCTTCTTCTGCCTGCAGGCGAAACCATTTAGCAAATCCGGGAAGATTCTTTTCCTCAAAATAGGCAACCATTGACAGGTAGAGATAAGATGAGAATAGTTCCTTGTTTATCTGTTCATTTATAGCATCTTGCATTTTCTTTGAGATCATATGTAGCTCTCCTTAAGTTTTATGGTGTTTAAATATGAAATAATTATACTTATTTCTCCCGCCTATTTCGTTAATTTCCTGTTAGAACCACTTTTACAGGTCTTCTCCCCCTTCATCATCGCTGCCTATCGCCGGTTGGTCCAGCTTAATTACTTCACCATCAAAATTAATAACAATCTTAAAACCAAGCATGCCCATGTATGCACGGCTTTCTTCGGGGATCCCCATTTTCATTAGCTCATCAAATTGTTGATCGATATTCTTTAATTGTGATTCGATCATTGCTTTCGAAAAAATATCCTCAGTGCCAAGCATTTTGGCTGTTTGTTCGCTCAGGAGATCCTCGCTGCCTTTCATTTGATCACTTAACCTAGAAAGGACCTGCTTATCAACTTTGCTGGCGAGGATATGCTTATTAAAACCATTATCATTAACCACGTAACAGGCATCCTCACCTACGTAGGACATCCCAACAGGATTCCCTTGTTCATCGACGATCAAGCCTTCGAATACTGCCTTATTTGCCATTTAGCTTAAGAACTCCGATATTAATAATAATTATTCCGATTGTATTGTTGGACGAGGTAATATTCATAATTGATGATCAATACCTGCAGCAACTAGGAATTTATTCCGTATTTTTACTAACGATTTCAATCAATAAATTGTAACATTGGATTTGATCGATGATCAGGATCTTGATCCCCACTGTTTGATCAAATGAGGTTTAAGCTTTAATAATGAACATTGACAAGCGTTCCTACCGATGCCCAGTTGAACAACCATCCGGCATCAGGTATGCTCAAATTAACACAACCATGGCTCATCGGCACACCGAAATTACTGTGCCAATAGGTACCATGCAAGCCATACCCTTTATAGAAATACATCGTATAAGGAACATCAGGCAGGTAGTAACCAGGTCCGGACATATCGGTATAACGCAGTTTGATATAAATATGGAATTGTCCAACTACCGTGGGATATTCCCATGTTCCAGTGGAGACAATGAATGTATTTATTATTTCAGACCCTTCATAAACATATACCCTCTGTGCAGAAAGATCCACATCGATCCAACCTTCTCCGGAAGCACCAGGTATGACGATTGGAACAGGTGTGTTGGTGGGCAGAGGCGTGTTGGTAGGTGTGGGAGTGTTGGTCGGCGTAGGGGTGGGAGTATTGGTTGGGGTTGGTGTAAAGGTTGGCGTCGGAGTATAGGTTGGAGTAGCTGTGGCTGTATAGGTGGGTTTGATGATGTTCGAAATTCCAGCCTGCACCACAGGAGCTGAAGAGGGAGATATGAATTTCTGCAATAAAAAAGCTCTTGCTGTTAATACACTGCCGGGCAAGGCTCCCACAAGAACGGAAGCTGTCAGTGCGATGAAAACAAGAAGCGGTAAAAGGAATGATCTTTTCTTCTTTTTACCACCTTCCGCTTTATCAATGGAAGGTTCCGAAGAAGATCCCTCTTCTTCAGCATTAAAATGAGTCGCCATTCCAGGAACAGGTCCGGAATCCACTTCAGCCGAAGTTACCACCTGGGGGGTATTCTCAATTTCTTGTCTCTTTATCTGGAGAGTTTCCCGTTTTACTTTTTCCCTGATCTGTTTGACAGCCCAATCCATACCCTTTTTTGCCAACTCGCTATCCGGATTGATCGCCAGGGCACGATTTAGCAACTCGATGCTATCAACCGGATCAGCAAGGGATGCAAGGATGAGCCAGGGTTCCTCCAATTCAGGAGCAGTTGACGCGACAAACTCCGCCAGCTGCCAGGCAGATGAACTATCGCCCCGCTGGAGAGCCTGTTTTGCTTCCAGAAGTTTTTTCCTTGCCAAGTTAAGATCAGGGTTCATTATTTTTTCATGGTGTCAAAGATGGTACTGGTGTTGAGTCGATCGATTCATTATTAAGGTAACACAAGATGCCATTTACAATACCTGCAGCCACCTTTTCGGGATGTTCGGTCAATAGTGCATAATCTACGGGATTCGACATGAAACCTGTTTCAATGATCAATGCAGTTGTATCAGGATCGATCTCGCTGAAGGCATGATAATCAATCATATCAGATGTTATGCTGCCAGGATGGTAGCTGAGACCAGTCTCCTTCTGGTACCTATCATAGACGCAATTCAACAATCTTTGGTTCCTCTCAGGTGAAGAACTCTGACCATTGAGAGCAATTTTGAATCCCGTTGTAAATTCATTACTGATTATACATGAATCATTGTGGATAGAGATCAACAAAACTCCCTGGTAACCATCCAGGCGCTGGTCAAATTCCTGCAAAAGATCCACCTTATAAATCTTCCTGGCGGATAGTTGCTGCTGAACCTGTGTAGCAATTGAAAGGTTTACTTCCTGTTCAGTTACGCCATTCGGACAAACTGTCCCTGAGTCGTATCCCCAATGTCCCGATATGATGCCAATTCGAAGGTTCGGATCTACATTGGGGTTATTGTTCCCATCCGGTTGCGGGGTAAGAAGGAGAGAGAGCCTTTCATTAAAATCACTGGTCAGAAATGTTGGTGGGAATGCAGTAAATATGGTGGCGAGCACCAGGGCAACACCCAAAGTGGTTCGTAATATCTGACCGGTACCGATGGTGTTTCGCGAACGATTATGGCTTATGGAAGGCGTTTTCATTATTGGTTTTATGTTACTCAACTCGTTGGTAAATTGCAAGTTATTAACTGGGGGCAAGATATGGTCAATAATACCCATTTTTATAGGCAGGGACACCAACTTTTCATTTCCTTATAGGGGTACTCCTATAATATCGATTAACTGAATTTGCGTGTAAGTAATAATAACTGATCGTAACATTATTTCGGATCAGATGGTCCTATTGAAAATGCGATTGAAAAGCAGCTTATTCCAATTGACACCCTGGAGATGTTGAAGCCTGTTGGAAAAGCGGGCAGGCATCAGGTCAAAAAAGCGTGGAACCGAATCAACTGCGCAGGTTCGGTTAACTGCCAAATAATCCAGCCAGAAAACTGTACTAGGAAAACCAGGCAGCAAGTATTCTGCAAGGATCGTAATGGCACGCATATAAGGATTTGGTAAAAAAACCAATTTCCTTTTTTTATTTATTGTTTCCATGATCGTGCGAACAATCTGCTCTATGCTCAGGTACTCACTTCCTCCAATTTCGATGGTTTTGTTGATCAGGTCAGGAATATCCATTGCCCAAAGCATACAGGTGACAAGATCCTCGACCCAAAGTGGCTGCAGTAATGTTTTACCGCTGGAGGGAATCGGTAAAAAACCGGGAGATGTATGGATGAGGAGACCCAAGCCGGTTGAAAATCCATCCTGCGGACCGAACACGATCGAGGATCTAATGATCGTATATGTTAACCCGCTGCCACGGATATGCTCTTCAGCCAGTCCCTTTGCTTTAAGGATCGGAAAACCAGATGCACGGTCTGCACCAAGATGGCTCAAGTAGAAGAACTTCTTAACATTAGATGAAACTGCAGCATTGACCAGTGATTGGGTACCATCAACATCGACCTTTTCAAGATCTGCCCGGGTTCCCAAACCTTCCCCTCCTGCCAGATGAAAAATACCATCAACCCCGCGCATGGCGGCTTTAAGTCCTCGTTCATCATTAATACTGGTGACAGCAACTTCGACCGGAATTCCAACAGGTACCTTTGGTGTTTTAAGTGAAGGTTTTAAAAGCAGCCGGACCGGATAGCCGTTTTCCACGAGCTGCCGAACAAGGTTGCGACCAATAAAACCAGTTCCACCAGTGACCAATATCATTGATCGGATTATAGCAGGAAAGGAATTTCTGATCTTTCTTTAATATTCTATTAACCTGAGATATGCTGAAATAAGGATATAATCTCGAAGCATCAACGGAAGCATCCATTGCATATTATTACAAGAATCAGGTGAATATATGAGTCTAACAGTGCTGGGCGGAATTACCTTCGTTTTGGTTTTCGCCGGGTCGATATTATTACACGAATTTGGGCATTTTATTGTTGCCAGGCTGGTTGGTATTGAAGTGGAAGAATTTGGTGTGGGTATTCCGCCACGGATGCTGACACTTTTTACATGGAAAGGTACCAAGTTCACGCTTAACTGGCTGCCTCTAGGCGGCTTTAACCGCATGAAAGGTGAAGATAATCCTGAAACCAAAGGCGGTTTCATGGATGCCAAACCATGGGCAAGAATAACCACGTTGCTGGCAGGTTCTGCCATGAACATCCTGACGGCAATTCTGGCGTTCAGTATTTACTTTACGCAGATCGGGATCCCAAATTACAGTAAAGTTCAGATATTGGATGTTTCTCCCGGTTCACCAGCTATGCAGGCTGGCATCCAGGTGAATGATGTCGTCATTTCTGCAGGTGGACAGGAGATTACAGATACCTACCAATTAAGCAACATCATCAGGGAAAACCTGGACCAACCTTTAGCGTTGGTAATCATGCGAGGGGATACCACTATAAACCTGGATGTTATTCCTGACAGCAACCGATCGATCCAGGAGGGGGCGACAGGCATGCTGCTGGGGAGCATGCTGGAACCTGCAAAATCGTGGTTTGCCACCATTCCAATCAGTTTTCAGGCAACCTTCCAAACAGGCAGGGAACTTCTTTCTTTACCCGGTCGTTTGATAGCTGGCGTGATCCAACCTTCTGATGCTGAATTACTCGGTCCGAGAAGTATCTGGAATTTGTTCCAGGAATCAGTCCAGCGGGATGTTGAGAGCAGGCAGCCCGGTTCTGAAACACAAGGACAAGCACCAACCAACTATACATTATCAGGAATCATTTCGTTGACACTCTCCTTAGGGATCATCAACCTGCTGCCGATCCCAGCCCTGGATGGAGGAAGGATATTTTTCATTCTCCTGGAGGTGATCTTCAGAAAAAGGGTTCCTGCCCGATTTGAAAGCATGATCCATGGTATTACTTTCGTGATTCTCATCTCTGTTCTAGGGTATTTCTATATCATGGACTTCATTCACCCTGTCAGCATCATTCTGCCCTAGTAACCCAGCATGGTTGAACAAGTACCTTTTGAATCGATCCTGGATGCACTCCTGGATAATGATCATATATTCCCGGCAGGATATCTACACCTGTTTTCAGACCTGGAAGCGGAGCAGCTCAAGCAATTGGATGTGATCTGGCCGCACATCCAGCCAACCCGGAAACATGCATTGTTGGAAGACCTGGAAGTTCTTGCAAGCAATGATACGCTTATGTGCTTTGATAACCTGACCATCAACCTGCTGGCAGATGAAGATCCGTCCATACGGATGCTGGCAATCCGATTATTATGGGAATGCGAAAACCCAAAGTTGATCCCCTTATTTCTCGAGATTTTGAAAAATGATCCTTCACGATTTACCAGGGCAGAAGCTGCTTCAGGTTTGGGGATTTTTTTCTACATGGGTGAAGTGGATAAAATTCCAGCAGTGGAATTGAAATTGATCGAAGATGAATTGATCAGATTGGCAGACGATGGAGCAGATAAGC
>Ga0209323_10002901_pt1 | contig 11404 bp, 9 predicted proteins | sample Rifsed19ft2_FD_184014 | JGI IMG/M metagenome (GOLD analysis project Ga0209323, IMG submission 184014) | Soil microbial communities from Rifle, Colorado, USA - sediment 19ft 2 (version 2) | ecosystem: Environmental > Terrestrial > Deep subsurface > Rock core/Sediment | place: Rifle, Colorado...
AACTTAGAACAGTTTCTATTCGAACTCAACAAATGTTGGCTTTACTGCCCTGACGAAGTTATACGTAAGGCGTACTCATTCCTTGAGAAGGTGCATACGGACGGCAAATACTCTGACGAAATAAAGGAACGCTCAGTTGGCGAGTTAATTCTTGCGATTAGACAGGATCTCCTTTCAAGGCAGCCTGTTCGAGCAACGACACTGACTTCAGCAAACTTTAAACACTTAAAGGTAAATTAAATGCGTCATCTAACCAACGGCTTCACCCGATGTTCCCGCGGCCTCATGTCCTTCTGCATTCGGTTTTTGGTCGCATGGGTGAGCCTTATACGTTGAGCCGACAAGAGGAGCAAGTAAGACTGTAAAGGGGACAGATTTATTTTGGGGATAAATAAATCTGTCCCCCTTTTCTTCAGACAAGGGATGGATATGGATAAAAAAGAAAAATTGGAAATGTTACAGCAATTGACTGAAAAAGAACTAACCCAGAGAATTCTAATTCTACTATATGAATCAATGGGTTGCAAAAGTATCAGATATTCGCACCGTAAGCTGGAGTTTGGCAAAGATATAGTTTATTACAAAGAGGATGAGTATGGGAACCATGTATTTACAGGTATTCAAGCAAAAAAAACAAGAATAATTACAAGTGATGTCAATACCATATTCCGCCAAATCAGTGAAGCTTTTGGAGAACCCTTTACTGATTTAAGTAATGGTAAGAAAATGGAACTGGATAAATTCATTTTAGTAACGATTAATGAATTTTCTGAGGAAGCAAAGGATTCCCTCTGGGCTTCTTTGAGAGGCGCTCACTTGAATAAACTTGTCACATGTTTAGAGGGTAACCAACTCATTAATCTTATTGATAAATATTTACCTTCAGCCTTTTGGAATGAATATAATTATTTTAGCAAGTATTTCAATTCATTGCGATTGGAGTTTGAGACAATCAAAGACGTAACAGCATTTGGTCAGAAAAAACCAGTTCCCCTGGAAGATATTTATGTTTCATTGAAGTTAATTAATAAAGTTAGAAAACACGAGATTCCAAATGAGAAGGGACGAAATATATTTATAGAAGAATTTATAGAGAGAGATAAGAAAATAGACATGAATCATGCCTTAGAAATAGGGAAGATTATAAATTCTGAGAATGCAATTAAAGAATATCAGAGACTAGTTATAGTAGGTGCTCCGGGATCTGGAAAAACCACTTTACTGAAACATCTTGCTCTTAAATCCTGCAAAGAAAATATTGAAAAACTGGAGAGAACCTGTATCCCTATCCCTGTAACCCTGTCAGAGTTTTTTGAAAGTGGCAAGGAGTTGGGTGAATATATTTATGATGTGTTTAAGAAATACCATTTCCCCCAAGCAAAAAAAATTATTGAAAATGATTTAAAAAAGGGAAGTTGCAGGCTTCTTCTGGACGGTTTTGATGAACTTGTAACCAAAAAGGCGCAGGATATGGTTACAAGAAAAATTCGGAAATTTGCAGACAGATATCCAAAGGCTCAGATCATTGTCACTGCAAGAATTGCTGGTTACCACGACGAATTAAAAGAGTTCACTAAATTGGAACTCATGGAGTTCGATAGCAAACAGATAGAGCTTTTTATAAAAAATTGGTTCGGCAAGATCAATTTTCAAAAAGCACAGTTAATGTCCAAGGCTATTAGGGAAAATGAGCATATAAAAGCAATCGCCCAGAATCCTCTAATGCTTGCAATCATTGCAATTATTCATGAAGAAGATAGAGAACTACCCCAAAGAAGGGTAGAATTATATGAACGTTGCGTAGATGTATTACTGAATAAATGGGATGTGCAGAAGAAAATAAAGAATTCTTATTTTGCTGAGAAGAAAGAGTATATCCTAAAGAAATTAGCCTTCTATGGTCACATAAACAACAAGAAAATCTTTACCCAGAAAGAAATTGTGGCAGAGATATATAAATATTCAAAGAGGATAGGATTGGGGAAGAAAGACGCGACACCATTCCTGGAAGAAATATCTCAGAGGAGCAATCTTCTGCGGCTAATATCAAGAAACCATTATGATTTTCTACACTTATCATTTCAGGAATATTTCACCGCACTTGAACTGAATGATCAGAAAGATGGGGTTTCTACGGTTATTAAACACTTATTTAAGCCGTGGTGGGAAGAACCTATACTTCTCTATGCAGGAATACGCAAAGATGCATCTGAACTCATAAAAAGGATAAACAAAGAAGTTCCAGAGGATATATTCTACAGCAATCTTATATTAGTGGGAAGATGTTCCGCAGATGCAGGTTTCACAGAGCCAACTCTAAAAGAGAACATTATTGATGACCTTTGGTCCCTTTATCAGACCACAGAATTCACTTCTCTTAGGGAAAGAGCAATAGCAGTGCTTTCATCTATAAAGCCAGATAAATTAATTAAGCAACTCATTAGAGACTTGGAGCACAAGAAAAGTGGAATCAGAAAAGAGGCTGCGATTGCGCTCGGGAAAATAGTGAGCGAGAAGCCTATTGAACCATTAATTAATACCTTAAATAGGGATAAAGACAGCGAAGTTCGGAGTGCAGCTGCCTTTGCGCTTGGAAAAGCAGGGAGCGAGAAGGCTATTGAGCCATTAATCAATACCTTAAATAGGGACAAAGACAGCGAAGTTCGGAGTGCGGCTGCCTTTGCGCTTGGAAAAGCAGGGAGTGAGAAGGCTATTGAGCCATTAATTAATGCCTTAAATAGAGACAAAGACAATTCCGTTTGTAGTGGGGCCGCATCCTCACTCGGAGAGATAGGGAGCGAGAAGGCTATAGAAGTACTTTTTAATGACTTAACTAAAGTAGATAAATACGGAGGATATGTTCCAGGGAATACTCTTTATGCACTATCAAGGATGAGAAGTAAAAAGGTAATCGATGTGCTTTTATTTAACCTTATTAATAGCAAAGATTATTGGCGTCAATATATGGCAGTTCTTGTACTAGAAGAAATAGGAGAGGAGGCTGATAAGGCTATAGAACCATTAGTCAATATATTAAATACTATTGAAGACAATAAAATCAGAGGGGAAGCCGCTTCTGCACTTGGTAAGGTAGGGGGTGAGAAGGTTATCGAACTGTTAATTAATACATTAAAGATTGATAAGGACAGCAAAGTCAGGCAAAGTGCAGCATTTGGCCTTGGCAAGATAGGAAGTGAAAAGGCAATAAAGCCTTTGAGCAATGCTTTTATTTATAACAGGGATATCTATGTTCAGAGGGCAGCAATATTGGCGCTTGCTTGGATAGGAAGTAAGGAGTCTATAAAACTGTTGAGCAAAGCGTTAACCACGAATATAGACCAATATATCCGACGTAGTGCGGCAGAAGGCTTGGGAAGTGTAGGAGGCAAAAAGGCTGTCGACCTGTTAATCAATACATTAGCTCTTGATAAAAACAATGATGTCCGAGCTGAAGCAGCAAATGCACTCCGGATAATAGGAAACAAAAAGGCTGAAGAACCATTAATAAAGGCAATAACTTTTGATAAAGACAGTGATGTTCGAGTAATGGCGCTCGTTGCCCTTGCAAAAATAGGAGGGAAGAATGCAATCAAAGCAATAAAAAATTCTTTAAAAGATAGGGGTGAATCTTGGGGAGTGAAAGGGAAAGGAAAGGAGAAAGTAAAAGATATAGCTTTCATCTCGCTTGAAGAAATTAGTAAAAGAATCCAGAAAAGAATTACCGGATGATTAATTCGAATGGCCACAGGGTCAGGTCTTGTTTTTTGATGTTTCTATCTTTATCCCTGCTTCTCTTTTCCTACCCTAATTCTAAGGACAGCACATCTAATTCTATTCAGTCTGCTGTCAAGCGTTAGGGCCAATTATGTATGATGTCCCCAGAATTGTGTCCCACTGATTCCGCTCAAGTGTGACCACCCATTCCGGTGAGTTTGACCACTTCATATTATCAATCCACTTAGATCATATCAAGTTAATTGTGATTTCTTCTTCCTCATGGATCTGACTGCCTATGATTGTAGTGTATATCCCGTTTCTATTCTCGAGTATTGCAAGTTTGACATTAGAGTCTTCGATAACATAGAATTATATGGTCTCTTAATACATTAGCACTGCCTTGGGTATAGTGAAGTGAAGTAAGGAGGCGCAGTAACTAAAGACAAGCAATCTCTGAGAATATCATGACAATGAATAAGAATGCAGCAGAAACCACTCTTAATCAATTAGCCTTTTTCAAACGATACAACATCTCTGAGGAGGAATTCGCCAAATCTAAAACCGAGTGGAAAGAACTTGTAAGGATCTATACTCATCACTCGAAAAATATAAAGAATCTAGAGACTACAGCGACTTCGATCATAGAGCGTCTGCGTCAGGTAAAAGAAGTACATTCACTAAAGATGCGTATTAAGGATCCTGAACATGTAATGGAGAAGATCATCAGAAAGCGCTGTGAGAAGCCAGACCTTGAAATAACTGTGGACAGCTACCAAGAGCACATAACAGACTTAATAGGTATTCGTGCCTTACATCTATTCAAGGATGAATGGAAACCAATTCATAACTATTTAATAGAAACTTGGGATCTACAAGAAACACCAATAGCATATATTCGCGCAGGTGATCCAGAAGGACTCCAAGACCTTTTTAAAGAAAGTCTCTGTGATGTTCGCACCCATCCATTTGGATATAGAAGCGTACATTATCTCATTAAATCTCAACCAACTAAACAACTTGCGTTAGCTGAGTTACAGGTCAGAACATTATTTGAGGAAGGGTGGAGTGAGATCGACCATCAAATCCGGTATCCTTATGCACTCAACGATACATTAATCTCGGAATATATTAAAATTTTTAACCGTCTTGCTGGAAGTGCGGACGAGATGGGTTCTTTCATTAAGATTTTACAACAGCATATCAGGACTCAGCATGATGCATATTCAGACGCCCTTGCCTCGCTCGCTGAAAAGGAAAACAAAATAAAAGAAATGATTTCTAAACTTGAAATTACCCAGGCCCAGAAGCTGGACCTTGAGAAAAAAGTTGAGGAATTGTCGAAATCATCTCAAATGATTCCATTAGGGACAGCTATGCAAGGTCTGGTGTATCCAGGTAGCTTGTATGATTACGTATCTGATAGGGGGACATTCTTCTCCAAAGTAACCATTGGTTGCAATAAAAAGGTGTGTGTTTCTTGCGGGGAAATATTTGATGATGACTCATCGTTCGTTCTCAATAATAAGTGTCCTAAATGTCGTCTTGACCTCGGATAATACCTGGAATAGGCTGGAAGAATCTGTATAGAATTTAAAGGATTAAGACGGGATCCAGAACCTTAAGAGATTGCAGTAGATTATCGAGATTGAGATAGAAACAAGAGGCAGTACTGATGCTCGCATATATAGATGAGACAGGAAATACAGGGGCAAACCTATTCGACCCTAATCAACCAATATTTATGACCGCAGCCTTGATGACCCAAACAAACTTTGATGTCCTATACAAGGGCAAACTAAAAAGGTTAGCAAAAAAACTGGGTGTTGAGGAAATACATGCTAATGAACTGGGTTTAGAAAAAATAGATGAAATTGCTTTGGATATTCTGGGGATTTTTGAAAAAGCGATTCCAAGATTTTTTATGTCCCGTATTATAAAGATTGATCATGCTGTAATAAAACTTGTAGATACCATATTCGATTCAGGAGAGAATTTATCTGTTCCATGGCATGCTTATAATTTAAAACCTCTCCGCCTCTTACTCGTTCTTAAAATAGTCTACCTCCTTGATGAAGAGATAGTGAAAATATTTTGGGAAAGCCTTATGGAACGAAATATTGAACGAGCATATAATAAATTTCAGGAGGTACTTTCCAAACTCCTTCCCCGTATAGATATATTACCTGATGAACGATCAAGAGAGCTGATAAGGGAGGCAATGCAATGGGCATTGGATAATCCAGAGGCAATACACTTGCACTTAATTCGTAAGCAAAAAGATGGACACTTACCAAATTTAGCTGCATTTCCATCCCTTTTAAGTGGAATTGAGAAAACATCTAAATACTGGAAACGCCCTGTTCGAGAGATTAAACATGATCGGCAAAGTCAGTTTGAGGCCACATTGAAAGAGTGGCATGAAATTACTTCTAATGCAAGCCCGGAACCCCTAAATTTGCCGTTAGGGGAAAAACTTGTACTTCGCAGTGTTTTTGGGAGCAAATTTATTATTTCCAGCGCTGCTGAAAGTGCTGGAATTCAAATAATTGATATTATTCTTTGGCTTCTTAAAAAGGCATATAATGTTGAACCATTACCACATAACTGTGTTGATCTTATAAAATACGTATCTCGAAGAGGTGAAGAGCATGAAGTGTCTCTGGAAAGTATATCAGGATATCTATCAAAATTCATGCCTCAATTAGATGCTGCTCCAATATCTGAAGAGCAGATGGCCAAAGCTCATGAACTTTTAGGGTTAGTCGAAGAAAATAGGCAAGAGAAAATGCTACAATATTCAGAGCAAAAATTGTTGTCACCTCAAAAGTAGCTGAGATTGCTGATCCCATAATGAAGAATTTCCCTGTATTTATGTAGGATAATATCAGTTCCCATATGATATTTGAGCAACGACAGAATTTTCGTTGACACAAAAATATAGTATAGCTATTCTATCCTCAGAAAAGAAAGTTTCTCTTCATATTGTGAGCAGGAAAGAAAATCAATAAGGAAACGGGTAAAATATTTCATGACAACATCATCTACTTATCCATTAATTAAGCCTCTTTTTCCTTCTGAGGAAGAATCTGTTGACCTTGAAGGAATAATTTATAAGAACAGTATAGATATTGATCCTGGAGCGCAACCTTCTGATTCTGCGGAACAACAGGCCGCATTAAACAAAATAGAATCCATTGACCGTAAGCTATCCCTGCATTTCCACAACAAAATAAAAGTACAATCAACGTTGACCCGTCAGCTTGTAAGTTTTCAGGCCAACAAGCCCCGGCCTGCTTACCGGTGGTATAAGTATAAAGAGGCATTTTCAGCCTCTCTAATAGAATATATTTTTTCAAAGTATGGAATTACATCAGGTAAGGTGTTTGACCCATTTGCAGGGAGTGGTACGGCCTTGTTTGCTGCGAGTGAGGCTGGAATAAATGCTGAAGGCATTGAACTCCTTCCTATAGGCCAACAGATCATTCTATCCAGAAGGTGTATGGAAAGAGAGTTTTCGAGAACAGACTTTGCCACACTCAGAAAGTGGATTAAAGATCGCCCATGGGAACTTTCTGCAACAAGGGAAACCCTTCTCAAGTTACGCATTACAGATGGTGCTTACCCAAAGGAGACGATTGAATCAGTTGAACGGTATATAAGTACCTATCAGCATGAAAATGAACGTGTCCAATTAGTGTTACGCTTTGCCTTATTGTGTGTATTGGAATCTATTAGTTTTACACGCAAGGACGGTCAGTATCTACGCTGGGATTACCGTTCAGGTCGCCGGCAAGGGGTAAAACCTTTTGATAAAGGGAAAATTATTAAATTTGATAAAGCGATATGTGACAAATTAGAAGAAATTCATCAGGATTTACAAGGTGGCAATGTGTCTGGAGAATTGTTTCCACCCAGGATTTTGCATGGCAATATCTACCTGTTTAAAGGTTCTTGCCTCGATGTGATGCCGACATTACCGGATAATTCATATGATGCTATTGTAACATCACCACCTTACTGTAATCGTTACGATTACACAAGAACGTATGCATTGGAATTGGCATTGCTTGGAGTTGGAGAACAGGAGATAGCAAGGCTAAGACAGGAGATGCTTAGCTGTACTGTAGAAAACAGGGCAAAGGACTTGTTGAAAATCAACCCTGACTGGACAAACGCTATAGCAGCCGCAGACGACCAGGAGTTGTTGCAGGCTATTTTGCAATACCTCGAAAACGAAAAGGTAGAAGGCCGGTTGAACAATAACGGTATTCCAAGGATGGTAAGAGGGTATTTCTATGAAATGGCCTGCGTCATTGCCGAGTGTGCCCGTATAATGAAATCAGGTGTACCCTTGTTTATGGTCAATGATAACGTTCGTTATGCCGGTGCGAACATATCAGTTGATATGATCCTTTCGGGTATTGCAGAACAGCTTGGATTTCATGTTGAAAATATCCTTGTACTGCCAAACGGCAAAGGTAACAGCAGCCAGCAGATGGGAAAACATGGGCGGACTTCCTTGAGGAAATGTGTTTATGTCTGGCGAAAGATATAGTGACAAAAAATAAACCGTATAAGAAACATTTGTTAAACAGTTCCGGCCTTGTAACGACCTATGAAGAGATTAGGGCTGGTTTCGTTGCTCTGGCTCTTGAAAAGAACCGCAGGGCTACACCTTTTGTCGAACAGGCAAGATCGTTGAAATATGCTGTATCCCAGGCCAGGGTTCCAGCTGATTTGCTCAATATCGGAAACATTCAACCAGCCTTACTTACGGCAGCAGGTGTATCTGACAAGGCAATGGCATATCTATTGCCACAAGACAAGGTGGCGGCGATTCAGGAATTGATTGCAAAATACCTTGAACCTTCAGGGCCGGCCTTTATTGAAGAATTGGTTTTTAGATTTCTCTTGACCAGAGGGGATACGCTGGGCGGTTCCATGCGTAACATAGGTGGCGCAATGGCAGTCCGCAAATTGACGCGTGCAGCTATTGCCAATTTGAGTCTTGCTAAGACGCCGTATCAATGGCTTCACTCCGATAGTAGAGAATGGATGCCGGGGAAAGAAGAAGATGCAGACATAGAGCTGTATCTTACAGGACTTAGCTGGTCAAACAAGAGAAAACCCCGCACAATGATTTATAATCGTACCGTACCATTTGTAAAGAAGAATATAGACCTCTGTCTATTAAATTGTAGTCCGCAGGAATTGTCCTCGGCATTTAAAAACCCTTCCCTCTACATTGCCCTCGGAGAGCTTAAGGGCGGTATTGATCCTGCAGGAGCTGATGAGCACTGGAAGACAGCAAGGACATCCCTTACACGTATACGAAAGGCTTTTTCCGATAAAGGGCATTCACCCTATATTTTCTTTGTTGGTGCTGCAATTGAAAACAGCATGGCTGAAGAAATTTGGCACCAATTGGAGAACGGTACCTTAAATAACGCAGCTAATTTGACTGATGTGAACCAGGTTGCTTCTTTATGTGGTTGGTTGTGCAGTTTATAATGACCTGGACGTAAACACTATGCTTGCCTTTGAGGGTGAGAGCAGGGTGGTCTGGTTCGAGGGCAACTACTCTGAGTATGAGGCAGACAGGAAGGCCCGCCTCGGCGCTGCCGCAGACCAGCCCCACCGTATTAAGTACAGGCACCTGACCAGAGGGTGATAAGCCGATGTAAGATGCAAATGTATCTCGCATTCCACTTGAAGAATCCTTTCTGACAGGTTTGATCGTTTTATAGGTACAGCGGCCCAAAGTCCCGGGCAGCATCATGCCGATTGGGTGTGACATTTAATAATGACTATGCTAAAGTTGACAGAAGTTCTATAATGGTTCAATGAAGCAAAAGGTATATTTAGAAACATCTATTATCAGTTATCTTGCTGCGAGACCAAGCAGGGATATTATCATAGCTGCCCATCAGGAATTGACAAATGAATGGTGGGAGAATCGTCGGAAGCGTTTTGATGTGTTTGTTTCCTAACTTGTTATTCAAGAAGCAAAAGCAGGCGACAAAAATGCAGCACAAAAGCGTCTGGATATCCTTGAACAAATGCCATTACTTGAGTTAAATGAGAAAGTAATATCCTTAGCTCGTATCTTGATGGGTGAGGTCATACCTCCAAAATCAGTAGAGGACGCTTTACATATTGCTGTTGCCACAATTCACGGCATGGACTATTTATTGACATGGAATTGTAAGCATATCGCCAATGCCGAGAAAGAACATGCCATAGCAGCGGTATGTCGCAGCAACAATTTTGAACCCCCAATAATATGTACACCGGAAGAACTAATGGGAGGATGAAACTATGTGGAAAGATAGCATAGTAGAGGATGTAAGAAAAGCCCGCGAGGAGCATGCAGCGAAATTTAATTACAATCTTGATGCAATATATCAAGACCTGAAGAAACAACAAAAAAGAAGTAAACGAAAAGTAATATCTCTACCGGCAAAGCAGGCTGCAGTTGCGGTGAGAGCAAAAGCATCTTAAGCAAGACCACCCAACCAGTCAGTGCAGTGAAATCGAACCACAGGACATTTTTGGGGTTTGTGGTTGTCTGAGATTTGCAAATTTGTCAGCCAAGTTTAATAAGTTCTGAGATATAGTCCACAACAACATCATGCGTTAATCCTTGTGTATGCCTGGCAAAATCTCGTAGACATGGTTTCTGATCAATCACTTTTTTAATGACCGGGTCAAAATAAAAATGTCTCTTTGCTTTTAGACCTGAAAAACGAACCTTGAATTTAGAAAGGGTAGAGTTTTCTCCTCCCCATACGTACCAGACCCAAGGAAACTGCATTGACTCGGATTGACAGGGCACCGGATTATTGTGTGTGCTCATAACAGCGATAGCCTCATCTAAGTCCGGGTTGCAGAGATAGAAAATATTCAACACTTGAATATACCCACGAGGCTCAATTTCTTTTTCAGCCCGCTCGTAAGCCTTGCTTACAATGCTTCGTACGTTGGGCAATAACTTGTCGTCATCCAAGGAAATCTGCTGAAGTGTTATGCTTAAGGGGTCGCTTGCCTTGGCAGATCCGGGGTTTTTTCCTACAATTGCACCTATGCAGGCGTCGCTATCCTTAGGTTCAGATATTAATTGCAGGTATATCCTCGTGTCATACCTGAATGTATCGCGACCTATCTTAATGAACTTTGCCCAGTAAAATGACATTTATCCTGCTAATCCTTTGGTACATTGTCATTGCGATGCGTGTTCCTTGTATTACCCATTTTAACATTTATAAATTACTATATCTGCAAACACTTCAAGCTATCAGACATGGTCGCATTGTTCCTAATGCTGAGGAGATCAGCATTAACCGCAAAATGCTACCATTCTTATTGTCTTCTCATCAAAATTCCCTGTTACAGGTCCTTAGCAGTCTTCCATCGAGATTTTATCCCTGCTTCTTGACGAACCTACGAATCATCTGGACGCCGAGAGTGTGGCATGGCTTGAGCATCACCTGCAGAACTATGCGGGTACTGTCATTGCAGTAACCCATGACAGATATTTCCTTGATAATGTAGCAGGCTGGATCCTGGAGCTCGACAGGGGGCAGGGGATTCCATGGAAAGGGAATTACTCATCCTGGCTGGAGCAGAAGAAGAACCGTCTCCAGCAGGAGGAGGCGACAGAGACCGAGAGGCAGAAGACCTTGCAGCG
>Ga0209323_10002905_pt1 | contig 11399 bp, 12 predicted proteins | sample Rifsed19ft2_FD_184014 | JGI IMG/M metagenome (GOLD analysis project Ga0209323, IMG submission 184014) | Soil microbial communities from Rifle, Colorado, USA - sediment 19ft 2 (version 2) | ecosystem: Environmental > Terrestrial > Deep subsurface > Rock core/Sediment | place: Rifle, Colorado...
GCGGCACAGCCAGCGGCGGCAGCAACGTCTCGAGCAAGAGCGCGTGCCGCGGTTTTAGGCGACGCCCCTTGCGGCGGCCAAAGACGGCGCGGCGGGGAGTCCTGTCGTCAGACGTGACCATGGCGGCCTCGCGGCCACCATGTTGAGCCGCGCGCCACAAAAGTCGACAGCCTTAGAGCGCATTCAGCAAAAGTGGAAACCGGTTTTGCGTCCGAATGCGCTCTAAAGTCTAAAGTTAGCGCACTTTCCGGGCGGCTGACCGGTGTCCACTCAGCCTGAAAGTGTGCTAGCTGACTGCGCCCCTGATCTCCTTGGCGAGATCGACCTTCTCCCAGGAGAATCCGCCGTCCTTCTCGGGCGCGCGGCCGAAGTGACCGTAGGCGGCGGTGCGGCGGTAGATCGGCCGGCTGAGCCTGAGCGCGCGGCGGATGCTGGTCGGCCGTAGCGGAAACAGCTCGGGCAGTACCTTCTCAAGCTTGCGCTCGTCGACCTTGCCGGTGCCGTGAGTGTCGACCAGGAACGACATCGGGTCCGCGACGCCGATGGCGTAGGCGATCTGGATGGTGCAGCGCTCGGCCAAGCCGGCCGCCACCACGTTCTTGGCGAGATAGCGCGCGGCGTAGGCGGCCGAGCGGTCGACCTTGGTCGGGTCCTTGCCCGAGAACGCGCCGCCGCCGTGGGGAGCGTAGCCGCCATAGGTGTCGACGATGATCTTGCGCCCGGTCAGGCCGCAGTCGCCGTCCGGGCCGCCGACCACGAAGTTGCCGGTGGGGTTGACCAGAAAATCCGACTGCTTCTTGGGCATCCATCCGTCCGGCAGCGCCGAGACGACGGCATCCGCGATCATATCCTTGACGATGGCAGGGGTGTATTTCTTGCCGTTGCGGCTTTCGGCACTGTGCTGCGTCGACACGACGACCTTGGTGCAGCCGATCGGCCTGCCGTCGACATACTGCACCGTCACCTGGCTCTTGGCGTCGGGCTGCAGGTCGAAAAGCTGGCCCGAGCGACGCTTCTCCGCGAGCACCTTCAGAACCTTGTGCGCGAAGTAGATCGGGGCCGGCATGAACGAGTTCTTCTCGTAGACCTCGCTCTCGGTGCAGGCGAAGCCGAACATCATGCCCTGGTCGCCGGCGCCTTCCTCCTCAACGCCCTTCTTCTTCTTGGCATCGACGCCCATCGCGATGTCGGGCGACTGGCCGTGCAGCAGCACTTCGATATCGGCGCCGGCGTAAGAAAATCCGCCTTGATCGTAGCCGATCTCCTTCACCACGGCGCGCGCGATGTCCACGATCATTTCGCGGTTGATGACCGCGTATGTGCCGTACTTGTTGAACAGCGGCGGCTGGCCGCGGCCTTCACCAGCAATGACGATCTTGTTGGTCGTGCACAGCGTCTCGCAGCCGAGCCGCGTGTTCACCAGGCTGTCGTCGGAAATGCCGAGCTTGGCGTCGTTCTCGAGAAAGGCATCGAGAATCGCGTCCGAGATCTGGTCGCAAACTTTGTCAGGATGTCCTTCTGAAACCGATTCGCTCGTAAAAAGATAATCCTTGTGCGGCACCTTGGAACACTCCTCCGCAGAACGCGACCTGCCGCCGCGCCATATTTGTTCTGGACGCGCTTTGTTGCAGCGTCCAAACGCGGGGTCAAGACGTGGGCAGCGGTGGGCAGAAAATTGGGCAGGAGATTTCGCAACCGAGCCGGTCGGGGGATCAATCCTCGCCGGCGATCTCCTCGACGAGCTCGACGATACGCCGGCGCAGCTTTGCCTTCTTGATTTTCACGAACGCCTTGGTGAGCGCGAGCCCGTCAGAGGTGGCGAGAAAATCGGAGACGTAGCTCGGTGACGGCGCTTCGCTCAGGTCGCCCGATCGACTGCCCTCTGGCGACGGCGCACCGTCGAAAAAGAACGACACCGGCACCTGCAGGATGAGCGATATCTGCTGCAGCCGGCTGGCGCCGATCCGGTTGGCGCCCTTCTCGTATTTCTGCACCTGCTGGAACGTGAGGCCGAGCGCGTCCCCCAATTTCTCCTGGCTCATCCCAAGCATCATCCGGCGCATGCGCACTCGGCTGCCCACATGCCGATCGATGGGATTTGGAACCTTCTTGGCCATGGTCTTGTCCTGGATCGCTGCGGCACTCGCCTTTCCGATCGAATTCATGTTCGTTCCGTGGCCCGTGTTGTCCCCTCGTCCAACCGCGAGGGCAAGCTAAATTTCGTGGGATTTGAACCAATTAGTCATGCCGCATGATGTCACAGTTCGTCCCGGCGGTAAGCCTCATGACGGTAGCTTATAGGCGATTACTGCTAATAGTCCATTTTCTTTTTTTTATCAGGCCATTACCTGCCCTCCGCGAGGGCTACCGCCACCGCGACCTCCGGAACATGGCCAGGGCGAAAATCGCGGCCAATACCAAGACTATGTGACGGTCGCCGAGGCGGGTAGACAGCGGCGGCTCAACCGCTGCGGGAAGGCCGGAGTCGAGCACGCCCTCCACCCCCAGCGGCAGCGACGCGATGATGCGGCCGAGCGGGTCGACAATCGCCGAAATCCCCGTGTTGGCGGCGCGCGCCAGCGAAAGGCCTTCCTCGATCGCGCGCACCCGGGCCTGCTGGAAATGCTGGTAGGGACCGGTGCTGATGCCGAACCAGCCGTCGTTGGTCAGGTTGGCGATCCAGCTCGGCCGGTCGATGCCGCGCGGGATGGCCGCGCCCGGAAAGACGATCTCGTAACAGACGAGCGGCAGGAAAGGCGGCGCGCGCGGAATGGGCAGCGTGCGGTGACGGTCGCCGGCGCTAAATCCGCCCGGCACCTTGGTGAGCGGCATCAATCCCCACCGTTCGAGCACGTCCCGCATGGGCAGATACTCGCCGAACGGCACTAGATGGACCTTGTCGTAGACCTGCACGATCGCGCCGCCATCATCGATGACGTAGATGGAATTATAGGCCCGGGTAATTTCGCCCTTTGACCCGGATTCCTCGGCCCGCATGGCGCCAGTGATGAGGACCGTGCCCGTGGGCAGCAGGTCGGCGATGGCGGCAAGCACGTCCGGCTCGCGCGCCAGAAAAAACGGGAACGGCGACTCCGGCCAGATCAGATGGGTTGCATCTCCGAGGGCCGAGGAACGGGGACTGCTCGCGCGGGCCGAGAGCTCGAAATATCGGCGCAAAACCTCCGGCTTGGCCGCGTAGTTGAACTTGGTGTCCTGCTGGAGGTTCGGCTGCATGATCCGCAGGCGCACCCCCTCCACCAGCGTGGTCGGCGTCGCCGCCAGCCGAGCGGCGCCATAGACCCACATGGCGATGAGCACGATGGCCGCGACGCCGGGCGCCAGCCAGATCCCCGGCGATTTCTTGTCGTCGGCGAGCGCCGCCGGGCTCGAAAACACCGCGACCGCCACGAACGTGAGGCCCCACAGGCCGACGAGCGCCGCGCTCTGGGCCAGCACAAGGGGTCCGGTCAGCGCGTAGCCAAAGGCGTTCCACGGAAAGCCGGTGAGGACATTGCCGCGCAGCCATTCCGACGCGGTGAGGGCGGCCGCCAGCGTGAGGATGCGCGTCGCCCCGGGCGTCCACAGCGCGCGCGCGAGCGCCACGCCGAATGCGGTGAAGATCGCAAGCCCCGCCGGCACGCCGATGACGGCGAAAGGCAGCATCCAGCCGAAAGTCTTGGCGTCGACCAGGAGCGCGTAACCCAGCCAGTAGAGACCGGCGAGGCAGTAGCCGAAGCCGAAGCACCAACCGATTGCGGCCGCCGCGCGCAGGCCGGTCCAGCCGCGAGCGGCGATGCCGTCGATAAGCCAGGCCAGGACCGGGAACGTGACCAGCATGACCGGCCACAGCGAGAATGGTTCGAGGGCAAGCGTCGAGGCGGCGCCAGCCAAAGATGCGATCAGGGCGCGTCGCCACCCCCACGCCAGCACGATCGGATCGGCGAGACGGGCGAGCATCACGACTAAGGGGCGTCCTTGAGCGGCCCGAGTTGGTTGCCGCTCGTCGCAGGGTCGGGTGAGGGCGCGGCGAGCACAGCCACGCCGCCTTGCCGGCGGCGCCGCTCGCGCTCGCGATCCCTGGTGCGATAGATGCGGATCTTCTTGATGCGCCGCGGATCGGCGTCGAGCACTTCAAACTCGAAGGAATCCGGGCCGGGAACGAGTTCCCCGCGCACCGGCACGCGGCCGATCCGCGTCACCAGATAGCCGCCGAGCGTGTCGACCTCTCTGGCGGCATCGCCGACGTCGAACTCGCTGCCGACGCTCGCAACGACGTCCTCGAGGCTGGCGCGGGCATCAGCCAGGTACGAGCCGTCGTACTGCTGCACCACGGCATGAGGGCCGGCCTCGTCGTGCTCATCCTCGATCTCGCCGACGACCTCCTCCACGATGTCTTCGATCGAAACGAGCCCATCGGTGCCGCCGTACTCGTCGACGACGAGCGCAAGATGGATGCGGGTGGCCTGCATCTTGGCCAGGAGATCGATGACGGGCATCGAAGGCGGCACGAACAGAAGCGGCCGCACGAGCTTGGCCGCAGACAGCGGCATCGCCAGGTCGACGGCCTTGAGATCGAGGCCGGCGGGGGGCGTCTTCTTGCGGCCGGTTTTGGGGCTGGCGGCCGCGCGCTTCGTCATGAAGGTGACCAGGTCGCGGATGTGAACCATGCCGACCGGATCGTCGAGCGTGTCTTCGTAGACCACCAGCCGGGAATGACCAGCGCTCTCGAAAACCTTCATCAGTTCGCCAAGCACGATGTCGTGGGGCACCGCCACGACGTCGGCGCGCGGCACCGTGACGTCATCGACCCGCCGCTCGCGCAGGCTGAGGATATTCTTGAGCATCGTGCGCTCGGTCGGCGAGAAGCCGGCATCGATCGCCATCGTGCCCAGCACGTTCTCGAGATCGGCGCGCAGCGAACCGGTCCGCCATCCGAATACCGCCCGCATGACGCGGCCGAGCCAGCTCTCGGCACGCTCGCCCGCCACCGCGCGGGGGGCGGATATTGGGACCGGAAGATTGCGCGGCGGCGCCGCGCCGTCATTGGCCGCTTCGGAGTCAGGCATGGCGTGTCCGTCAGGCCTCGACATCGCGCATCGCGTAGGGATCCGGGACACCGAGCCGCGCCAAAATCTCGCGCTCCCGGCGCTCCATGACTTCGGCTTCTTCGTCCGATCGGTGATCGTAACCCAAAAGGTGCAGAAAGCCATGGACGGCGAGATGGGTAAGATGGTGTGCGAACGGCTTGCCGTCCGCGCGCGCCTCGCGCGCCGTCGTCTCATGGGCGATCACGATGTCGCCGAGATAGCGCCGGCCGCCCGTCGCCGCCTTGGTTGCGGCGGCGGGAAAGGACAGCACGTTGGTTGGCTCGTCGCGGCTGCGCCAGCGACGATTGAGCGCGCGGATCGCGGCGTCGTTCGTCAATATGATCGCGGCTTGCGCGTCTGCCATCGAATCCGGTGCGGCCGCCTCGATCGCACGCCGCAGCAGCGGCCTCAGCCTCGGAACCGAGTTCCACCGCGGCGACTGAATGACGACGTCAATCGCGGGCCCGTCACGGCCGCTCATTCCGTGCCCTCGCGCTTGCGCCCGGCCGCCTTGTCGTAGGCCTCGACGATACGCGTGACGAGTTCATGGCGGATCACGTCTTTCGCCGTGAACACGACATGGGCGACCTCGTCGACTTCGGCGAGCAGCCGGGTCGCCTCGGCGAGCCCCGAGGTCTGCCCGTGCGGCAGATCGACCTGGCTCGGATCGCCGGTGACGATCATGCGGCTGTTCTCGCCCAGCCGGGTCAGGAACATTTTCATCTGCATGGAGGTCGCGTTCTGCGCCTCGTCGAGGATGACGGCGGCATTGGCGAGCGTGCGGCCACGCATGAATGCAAGCGGGGCGATCTCGATTTCGTCGGTTTGCAAGGCGCGCTCGACGATGCGCGGGTCCATCAGATCGTAGAGAGCGTCGTAGAGCGGGCGCAGGTAGGGGTCCACCTTCTCGCGCATGTCGCCCGGCAGGAAACCGAGCCGCTCGCCGGCCTCGACCGCCGGGCGGGAGAGAATGATGCGGTCGACCTGCTTGCGCTCCAACAGCGAAATCGCATAGCCGACGGCAAGCCAGGTCTTGCCGGTGCCGGCGGGTCCGGTGCCGAACACCAGCGCGTTGCGCGCGAGCGCGCGGATATAGGCGTCCTGATTCGGCGTGCGCGCGCGCACCAGCCGCTTGCGCAGGTTGATCTCCTGGAAGCGCTGCGCCGCCGCGACTTGGTCGTCGTCAAACAGAGAGCCCTGCGCGATCGCCAGCCGAATGGCGCCCTCGACGTCACCGGCGGAAAGATCGTGTCCGGTCCGGATGTGCTCGTAGAGGCCATCGAGAACATGGCGCGCCTGCTCGCACGCTTGGCGCGGGCCCGCGATCGTGACGTGGTTGCCGCGCTGGTCGGCGACCACGCCGAGCCGGCGTTCGATCAGTGCGAGGTTCTGCCCATATTCGCCGAACAAGGTGGAGGCCAGCCTGTTGTCGTCGAAGGCGAGCACGATCTGGCCGCTGTCCTCGCCCACGGCAGCAAATCCGTTGTCGGGTCCGCGCGCGCGCATTCAGGCCTGTTGCGTCGCAAGGCCGGGCTCGCGCGCTGTGGCGGAAGTCGCCTCGGCCAGGCGCCCGAACAAGCTGTTGGTCCCGATATCGGTGATCTCGACCTCGGCGATTTCGCCGATCAATGCCGACGGCGCCATCGCCTGCACCGGCTGCAGATAGGGCGAGCGGCCGACGATCTGGCCGGCGTGGCGCCCCGGCCTTTCGAACAGGACCGCAAGCCGCCGGCCGCGGCAGCGCGCGTTGAAGTGCTGGCGGTGCCGCTCGATCGCCTCTTGCAATCGCGCCAGGCGCGCGACCTTTTCCGCCTCGTCGATCTGGTCGCCGCGTTCGGCGGCCGGCGTGCCGGGACGCGGCGAGTACTTGAAGGAAAACGCGCTTGCATAGCCGACCTCGTCGACGACGCGCAGGGTGTGGCGGAAGTCCTGCTCGCTCTCGCCGGGGAATCCGACGATGAAGTCCGACGTGAACGCAAGGTCTGCGCGCGCGGCACGCAGCCGGTCGATCACGCGCAGGTAGTCGGCGCGCGTGTGGCGACGGTTCATGGCCGCGAGAATCCGGTCGGAGCCGGATTGCACGGGCAGATGAAGCTGGGGCATCAGACAAGGAAGATCGCGGTGCGCAGCGATCAGGCTGTCGTCGACATCGCTGGGATGACTGGTGGTGTAGCGCAGCCGCGCGATGACCGGAATCCTCGCCACCCGCTCGATCAGCCGACCGAGCGTCCATGGCCGGCCGTCACGACCTTCGCCATGGTAGGCGTTGACGTTCTGGCCGATCAGCGTGATCTCGCGCACGCCAGCCGCGGTGAGGCGCTCGACCTCGGCGACGATTTTCTCCACCGGCCGCGACACCTCGGCGCCGCGGGTATAGGGCACCACGCAGAAGGTGCAGAACTTGTCGCAGCCTTCCTGCACCGTCACAAACGCGCTGACGCCGCGTGCACGCGTGGCCGCCGAGGTTGCGGGCGCGAGATGATCGAACTTGTCCTCGATCGGAAACGCGGTCTCGACCACCTGGCCGTGCGCGGCGCGGGCGATCAGGTCAGGCAGCCTGTGGTAGTTCTGCGAACCCACCACGAGATCGACCGCCGGCGCTCGGCGGATGATCTCTTCGCCCTCGGCCTGGGCGACGCAGCCCGCCACCGCCAGCATCACGCGGCGGCCATCGCGCGCCGCCGCGCGCTTGAGCGCGCGCATGCGGCCGAGCTCCGAATAGACTTTTTCGGCCGCCTTTTCCCGGATGTGGCAGGTGTTGAGGATGATCACATCGGCCTGCGCCGGCTCCGCCGTCTCGACAAAACCTTCGCGCGCCAGCGTGTCCGCCATACGATGCGAATCGTAGACGTTCATCTGGCATCCGTAGGATTTGACGTAGAGCTTGCGGTTTCCGCTCATTGCGGGCCGAATTATCCGATCCTTCCGGGCCATTGGCCCCGATGCGGGCATCAAGCCTGTGCTGCCGCGCTCAAATCCCGGGCGGCCGACGCCCCGGGTGATGCCTGCTCCGTGATAGCCGGTTTTGGCGCAAAAAGGAATGCCGCGGGCTTGCCAACCGGCGGTGGCGGCCCGCGCTCCATGGCCGGCGGCCGATCGATCAGGCCGCCAGGGCTTCCTGGGCGCGGCCGCGCAGCGCCAGCGAGGTGAGGCGGCGGACCGAGGTTTCAAGCGCGCGCGCCACTGCCTTGCGATCGGAGCTCTCGTCAAACGCGATGGGCTCGCCCCAGGTCAGCACCACGTCGATCCCGCCGCGCCGCGCCACGCCCAACAGATGCGGCCACAGCCGGAAGTCGCCATACCAGGCAACGATCGGGCGGTGCTGACGACCAAGCGGCATTCCCAGCAACCCGGTGTAGGCAAGCGAGAGCGGCTGGATCCACACGCGCCGCACATGCTCGGCCTGCGCCAGCGCATCGCGCGCCGATCCGATGAGCGCGGTGCGAAACGGCAGCACGCGGTTGCCGTCGCTCGATGTGCCCTCGCCGAACAAGACGACGGGGTCGCCGTCGGCCAGACGCTGCGCGATCGCGGAGTTCGCGTCGGGCGTCTTGTGGCGCCGCGTGCGATCAACGAATACGGAGCGCTGCAGCCTGGCCAGCAGCCCGAAGAACGGCCAGTTGGCGACCTCGTGCTTGGCCACGAACACCACGGGGCAGACCGACGTGATCACGCTGATGTCGAGCCAGGAGACGTGGTTGGACACGATGAGCAGCGGGCGTTCCTCGATCCTCTTGCCGATCACGGCGACGCGCACATCGAGCAGCGCGCAGACCATGCGGTGATAGAGAACCGGGATGCGGCGGCGCGCCGGCAGGCTGAAGCGAACCGCGATCCATTGGAACGGGATGAGTGCGGCCGTAATCGCGCCGATCGCGACGCCGACGATCGCGATCCGCAACATCAGGACTTGGCCTTGTCGTCGAGCGGCACGGCATAGAGGTCGAGCCGGTGGTCGACGAGCTTGAATCCCAGCTTGCGCGCGATTTCGGCCTGCAGGCGCTCGATTTCCTCCGACTGGAACTCGATCACCTCGCCGGTGCGCAGGTTGATGAGATGGTCGTGATGGTTTTCCCGCATTGTTTCGTAGCGCGCACGGCCCTCGCGGAAATCGTGGCGCTCGATGATCCCCGCCTCCTCGAACAGATTGACCGTGCGGTAGACGGTCGAGATCGAGATGCGCGGATCGACGTCGGCGCAGCGGCGGTGCAGTTCCTCGACGTCCGGGTGGTCGGCGGCTGCCGACAGCACGCGCGCGATCACGCGCCGCTGCTCGGTCATGCGCATGCCCTTCGTGACGCATCGCGCCTCGATGTTGCCCATTTCGTTCTCGTCGCGCTTCGGCTCTGCCATCGTTCGTAACTGCCGTGTCAATTCAATCCTGTCATTGATGCTGCCATTATAGTCGCCGAATCGACAGCCGCCTATCGCTGATTTCACAAGTCGCGTCGCAGCACGAGCGCGGCCGCAGCCTGCTCCCCGTGCGGGTAGTAGGCGTGGCGTCGTCCGACTTCGCGAAAGCCGGTGGCGCGATAGAGCCGCCGGGCAGGCTCGTTGTCCTCGTCGACTTCGAGAAAGACCGCGCGCACACCGAGTCCGGCCAGGCGGCCGAGGTGGAGTTCGAGCAGTCGGCGCCCGAGTCTCCGCTGCCGCCGCGAGTGAGCCACTGCGATCGATAGGATCTCGGCCTCGCCGTCGACCATGCGCGACAGGATGAAGGCGACGAGCACGCGGCCGTGCGTCGCGCGGTGCGCGAGCACGTTGCGCTCGGTCAGCAGGCGCTCGAATTCATGCTGCGACCAGCCGCGCTTGAAGCAGGCGCCGTGGAGCGCCGAGATCGCCGCGGCGTCCCCCGGCCCCGCTTGCGAGAGGGCTGGCTCGCGGTCGAACAAGCGCGCCAGCAAGCCGATCATCGGCGGGCCAGCATGCTCAGCGGCGGCCGTACATCGGGCGCGCTCAGGTACAGGGGCTTGGGCATGGCGCCGGTCACGTCGGCGGCGGCGCCGAGGCGGGCGACCCATTCGATGTCGGGAGCATCGCGGGCGTCGATGACCAATGGCTCCCCCGCTCCCTGCGGCCATGCGTTGGCGATAAGGGCTGCGGCGGAACCGGCGAGGCGGCTGGGCGCGGCCGCAGCCGCCACCACCGCCTCCGCGATCGTCGCAATGCGCGCGGGGTGGCGCGGTGCGCCGCTCGGCTCGAACATCTGCATGTAGACGTGGTGGTGACGGGCGTCGATCGCCGCCAGCACGGGAGTCCCGCCGCCGACCGCGAGATTGGGCGCCGCGAATGCCGCCAGCGTCGTGATCCCGACCGCTGGCGTGCCGGCTGCGAGCGCAATCCCGCGCGCGGCAGCGACCCCCACCCGCAAGCCGGTGAAGCTGCCCGGCCCGACGGTGACGGCGATCCGCTCGATCTCGCTGAACGCCACGCCGGCAGCGCGCATGACGCGCGCGATGAGCGGCATCAAGGCCTCGGCATGGCCACGCACCATCGGCTGCGATTCGCTCGCCACCACTCCACATTGGGAGTCGAAGACGGCGGCCGAGCAGGCGGCCAGCGCGGTGTCGATGGCAAGAAGACGCATCCGCTCGCTTCGGCTGGGACCTGGTCGGTGGCTCTGTTGGTCCGCTTACACCGGACGGACTTCGACCACCTCGGGAACGAAGTGCCGCAGCAGGTTCTGGATGCCGTGCTTGAGCGTCGCCGTCGACGACGGGCAACCGGAGCACGCGCCCCGCATGTTGAGGTAGACGACGCCGTCCTTGTAGCCGCGGAAGGTGATGTCGCCGCCATCGTTGGCGACGGCCGGCCGCACGCGCGTCTCGATCAACTCCTTGATCGTGGCAACGGTGTCGGCATCCCGGGCCTCGAAGAATTCATCGGACTCGGGCTCGGTCTGGCCGTCCTCGTGCAGCAGCGGCGCGCCGGACATGTAGTGTTCCATGATCGCGCCCAGAATCGCAGGCCTGAGCTGCGGCCACTCGCCGGCGCTTTTGGTGACGGTGATGAAATCGCTGCCGAAGAACACGCCGGCAACGCCTGGAAGTTCGAACAGGCGCTCCGCGAGCGGCGACCTCGCTGCTTCGGACTTGGTGCGCACCTCGATCGTGCCGTCGCGCAGGACCTCCCGGCCGGGCAGGAATTTCAGCGTCGCCGGGTTGGGGGTCGCCTCGGTCTGGATGAACATGCTCAGCTCCTTCGCCGACGCGGGATCAACGGCCCGCGGGGCCGCAACAGCATATACATGGGTCTTCTTGGGATGGGGGTCAACCGCATGGGGCGGGCAGCGGTCATCCCAGGCCCGCGCCC
>Ga0209323_10002906_pt1 | contig 11399 bp, 7 predicted proteins | sample Rifsed19ft2_FD_184014 | JGI IMG/M metagenome (GOLD analysis project Ga0209323, IMG submission 184014) | Soil microbial communities from Rifle, Colorado, USA - sediment 19ft 2 (version 2) | ecosystem: Environmental > Terrestrial > Deep subsurface > Rock core/Sediment | place: Rifle, Colorado...
GTATCAGGTATCCTCAGGACTGCAGATGCCCTCCTTATTGTCCTTGACCTCACTGAAGACCCGGAAGTTCAGGCAGAACTCCTTATCGAACAACTTGGACGCTGGAACATAAAGATCTTCAATAATTTTCCTTCTCCGAACTCCGAACTAAAAACTTCTCTTGCTTTATTCAAAAGGGCACTTCTTGCTGGAAACAAAAATGACCAGCCTTCTACAAAAGAAAGCTTTATGAGACTCAAGGAGAAATATAGTCATCTCTGCACATGTATTTCAGTATCTGCCCTGAAAAAGGAAAATATCGAGGAGCTTAAAAGGGAAATATTTGGGATTTCAGGGATTATTAGGGTTTACTCCAAACCTCCTGGGAAAGAGCCAGACTTTTCCACACCTTTCACAATATCTTCAGGCTCCAGTGTACTTGAGCTTGCTGAATCTATCCATAAAGATTTTGTTCCAAATTTAAAATTTGCAAGAATCTGGGGATCTGCAAGATTCGGGGGTCAGAGGGTGGAAAAGAGTTATGTTCTAAAAGACAGGGATATAGTTGAGTTCCATATCTGATGGACTTCCAATCTTATATCATGTTCAAAAGGGGATGTGTAGGAGATGAGCGGACAAGCAAAGAAGGATTTTGAGAACCTCTCATGGTTCGACGTGGAGTCATGGGCAGGTTCGAAAATCGTGTCAAGAGGAAAGGCGTATCAACTGAGCAAATCCGTCAGAGAGTTGGCGGTCACCGAGTCGGGAGAGCTTGTTGCGTGGGTCGAGGGGGCGACCACCTATGCGACCAAAGTCTCACTTGATGAAGGAGTGCTTTCTTCCATCTGCACTTGTCCATACCATTCAGCATGCAAGCATGCGGTAGCAGTTATCCTTGAATATCTCGAATGTCTTGAAAACTGTAGGAACGTGCCCAAGGCAGACAAGAACGACAAGCGCCTGGTTTTGATCATGCAAGGAAGAACTGCATATACTGATGAAGAGGTCGATAATGATCTGTTTGACGATGAAACCGAAGGTAATGACGAATCCTTTACGGAATCGGAAAGAGCATCGGCGGACACCAAGCTTGACAACTACCTTCAACGCCAAACTAAAAATGAACTGATTGATTTGATTACGGGTATTCTTGTACGGCACCCTGAGATCAAAGGGGAATTAGACTACAAAGTACGAATAAAGAGCAGCAAGTCTTCAGTACTAGTAAAGACAGTCGAAAGGGAAATCGAAAAGGCAAGCAGAGAACCTGGTTGGCAAAACCACTGGAACCGCGGAGGTTATATCCCGGACTATTCACGTGTGCAGACCGGACTTCAGAGACTGCTTGACGAAAATCATACAGACGAGATAGTACGGCTGGGTGAGAAGCTTTTCTCCGCCGGGATCATGCAAGTTGAACAATCGCATGATGAAGGGGAAACCGCCGATGAGGTGGCTCAATCGATGACGATCGTCTTTAAAGCCCTGGGGGAATGCTCACTGTCTGACGTCGATAAGATGCAACAGGCCGTGGACTTCGAATTGCGTGATGAATACGATCTCTGTTACGGCCTGGAGGAGTTTTGGAAACGGAGGTTCAGCAAAAAAGACTGGAGTTCTCTTGCTGATCGTCTCCTCAGCAGGTTGAACGATATGAAGAGCGAAGGGCATGAGGATTCGTTTTCCCGCAATTACCGGCGTGACAGATTGACGACCAAAATCATTCGGGCTTTGGAGAATGCTGGCCGGGAGGAAGAAGTTATTTCTCTATGTTTAAAAGAAGCGGAAAAGACCCACAGCTATGAGCGTTTGGTAAAACAGCTTCAAAAGGCCGGACGTACTGCAGAGGCGGAGGAATGGATTCGCAGGGGAATATTGGCAACGCATAAGAAGTGGCCCGGCATTGCCGCCGCGCTGACGAGGGAGTTGCTGGATATCCGGCGTCTTAGGAAGGACTGGCTGTTTGTTGCAGCGATTCGTGCGGATGAGTTTTTCGAGAACCCCGGTCTCAAGGCATTTGAAGAGCTTCAGAAAGCTTCTGAGAAGGCAAAGGTTTGGCCTCCGGTCAGAGAGGCGATTCTGCACTTTCTGAAGACAGGGAAAAATCCGCGGGAAGCACGTATGGACTGGCCCCTGCCGGATACGGGGCTTGTGAAGTCTGTTAGTTCACGGGGAGGGAATCCGCCCCTTACAGGCGTCCTGATCGAGATTGCTATCCATGAGAAGCGAGTTGATGACATACTGAAGTGGTACGATGTCCATAAACAAAGGCGAAAGGACTGGATGTTGGATAATCTTGAAGACAGGGTGGCAAAGGCGATTGCGCATGAGTATCCTGACAAAGCGGTCGAAATCTGGAAAAGAATCGCTGAAAGTCATATTTCAAAGGTCAATGTGGCTGCCTATGCTGAAGGCGCTGCGTATCTGCGAAAAGCTCAGAAAATACTTACACACCTTAGCAAAGCAAACGAATGGGACATCTATCTGCAGCGGCTCAAGGAGGCGAACAGGAGAAAACCGCGGCTTATCGAAATACTGGATTCACTCTCGCAAAAGCCGATTATCCAGGTCAAGCGTTAGTGCTGCGTGAAGAAAAGGGCAAATAATGAAAAAAATTCCGCAGTCCAAAACTTTTAAGTTCTCAGAGATTAACAACATAAGATATCTGATATGATTTTTGAAGATGCGACCTCTCCAAACTCTGCTAATTTTTCTTAGTGAAGTTTTAAGACCATATCCTAATTTTTGTTACTCTTTTCGCTCCCCTTTTCCCTCCTTTTTAAGGTAACGTTAAAATATCCCAAACTTTTTGGGTATGACGCCGATTGCCATATTGTGCAAGTGGCCAAGACGATGTAGCATAGTCTAAGGAAGTGTCTAATAAATAAATATTTGAATTGTTATCTGAAAGAAAAATGCGACCTTCGGTAACCAATGTCGCTGGAACTAATAGATCTGCATCAGCATTAAATGACCATTCAATGCTACCATTCAAGGAGTTTAGAGCATGTAGGGTATTGTTTGCTCTAATATAGATGTGGCCGGTATTATCAACAAAATCAACTGCAACCCATGTTGCGCCGGGAATCGTCTTTCTCCAGCGTTCTGGTCCGTTTGGATAAAGAGAAACTACATCCGCTCCGGTAGCACTGCTTGAATAGATATAACCTGATTCATCAGTGACAAACCGTTCAAAATTATTGGCATACCATAGATCATTTCCATTACTGCTTTCCCAGGCTAACAGTCGGTTATTATTGGCTTGATGGAAAGCGAGAACAGTATCACCCGATAAAATACCCATTATCGTAGGGCCATGTTCTCCCGCAAAAAACTTATCCCAGCGGAATAGGCCAACTCCCGTAAAGGATCTGATAAGTGTATCTCCAGACGCTCCGCTATTAGACCCATAATAAACATTATTTTGAGAATCAATAGCGATGCCCCTGGCTCCAATGTAATATCCCCCGCTGGCAGACCAATTATTAATACCAGAATCCATGTCAACTGAGCATAAGTAATTGGAACCAAAATAAAGACTATTCAATCCCTTATCTATCGCTGGAACCTGTCTCGGATGAGGTGAATTGCCCGAACCTCCAGGACAATCACCATGATCCCACAAGACAGAACCATCGCTGCTATTAAACGCAATTAGTCTTCCGTTTCCACAAAAGTTCCAATCACCCAAAGCATAAATCAGTCCATTCGAGCCAACAGAGACACTATATGGAAATGCATTGCAGCCTGACGGAATAACTGGTCCCCAAATTTTTGATCCGTCTGAAGGATTAAATGCTGCTATTCCGATACCGGTTGTTTCCAAATTACAATTTGCTCCTGCTGGAACATAAATATACCCATCATCACCTAAGGCTGGAGTACCTTTGATACATATCGAGCTATATTTTTTCCATAAAGGTAGCGGGGCCGTAAATGTCTCACACGCATCACCGATTCCATCTCCATCTGAGTCTGCTTGGTCAGGGTTTGCAACATTTGGACAATTGTCAACATTACCACAAACTCCATCTCCATCGAGATCTAACGGTTCGATATCAAAAGTCTGTTCACTGCTCCAAGAACCCCAAACTCCATTAACCATTGCCCTTACTTTCCAATGCCATCCGAGACGATTTACGTCTATAATATAGCAACCGATGCAAATGTATGAGTATGAAGACGAAACCATATTTGAATTATCAATTATTGGTAACCTAGCATTAGAACCTATTACATAAAGATGATATTGAGTAGCACCGGGACAATCCGACCAATCAAAATCCCATATTATACTGTCGCTCCGATTCAAGCAGCCATTATCCAAAATTGCTCCTCTATCAGGCGACACTAGTACTGGGATACAAAGACTTGTAATGACACAAACTTGGTCGCTTTGCCTCGATTCATTCCCAGCTGCATCAAAAGCAGAAACGGTGTAGCAATATTGAGTATTTGGATTTAAGCCTGTGTCAGAAGTTGAGGTAGTTGTGACAGATTTGAGATATGATCCATCTCTATAAATGTTGTATCCTGCCACTCCGATCTCATCTGTTGAAGCATCCCATGAAAGGTCTATCTGAGAGGGAGAAACCGCTGTGGCAGTTAGCCTTGTTGGAACAGATGGAAGGTTTACTGTATCCCAGAAAAGCCTGTAAAGACCAGATGTGGTTTTTAGTGCATGTGGTAATAAGGCATTTGCAGTATGCCGGAGGTTATCTTTCACTTCATCAGATCTGGATACAATTGTTACATTATTACCATCCCATATTTTATCGCTACTCCAAAGAGAAGGATTAAATTGCACAGGCTGTGGATTACCATTGTCTTTCTCCCATAGCACATAAAGATTATTCCCATTTACCCAATTGTTATTAGGGCGTTTTTTAAACCATTTTTCTGAGGCAGTTGCAAAATATTGTGTTTTCTGTGATGTATACCAAAATAACTTAAATAGAGGTGTTGGATCAGGATATATACCAAAATAACTTAAATAGAGGTGTTGGATCAGGATATATACTGTTTCCCCATGGGAAGGCGTTTATTAAATCTTCATGTTTGTAATATTGACCTATATATATTGGGGCGACATATTTATCCTCAAAAATTACTTCTGAGGCATATTTCTCATAAAGATCGCCACTACCGAATAATAAGGGCAATGGATTATTTATAACAACATCATGGTAGGCATTATGTGCGTGTGCAGGGACAGTCATATCTTGTAGCAGATGGGCTATGCGACCCAACCAATAGTAAGCTTGAGGTTTATCGCCGTTCTTATATAGAGGAATAGCTTTTTCATCCCAATAATATTGAGCAAGCCTATAAGAGCTATCATAATGATACAGACCTCCATAAGCTATATCTGTATTGGCTCCCAACTTTCCAAAAACATCAGGTAGCCCATAGTTATAATAATTACCATCAGCTCCTCCGCAATTGAAACCTTCAGCCCAGGGATCATCGGGATTCCAGAAATGTTCAAAAAAGCCATTTATTGCATCATTATCACAATCTTCGTGTGGATTAAGAACACATTTTACAGAGTCCTCCTCTGCTGATCCTGAAACAAGGTCATCTGCCTTTGTTCTAAAAGATTTGTTAGCATCGTAATCTACTTCACCAACGGGGTCTATTCGATCGTAATAGGTTCTTAAAGAAAATCTAATGAATTCCTCTCTTGCAGCTTGCAATGTGGTATCAAATAAATTAATAGATTCTTTCGTAAGATATTGATGTACTGGTACTTTGTTAATTTTCCCGTTATTGAGACCATTTGGACTATAACAAAGAAAGGAGTATGCACCAGTATCATAACTAAAAATGTTTTGCGGTGTTAATAGTAATAACAACATAATCATTAAGATGCCCCTCAATAGAGAAGCGTGCCAATTTTGTAGAAATCTTTTTGCCTTTAACATAGCTTACCCTCCTTAATAAAAAACCAAACTGCCTTTAAGAAAAAAGGCGGTTTGAAGACCGCCCTTATAATTCAAAATTATGAAAGGTCTTGAATCCTTGTAGGATTGATGCCAGAAGTTATTCCCACCATTTCCCCTCGCAGTGCCCTCCAGCTAAAAATAGCACATATAGGTGATATCTGTCGATAAAAAAGATACATATAGTGTTTATTGAGCATAAAAAACTACCTATAATGCCCAGAGGGAAATCTATGGAGAATATACGGAAGGGACTGGGCAAAAGGATAAGGACTTTTAGAAAGTTGAAAGCCCTCACTCAAGAAGAATTAGGTGAAAAAGCTGGGCTTAGCTATAAATTTGTTGGTGAAATAGAAAGAGGTAAGGTAAATCCCAGTCTGGATTCTCTGGTAAGAATAGCAAATGCTCTCGGTGTTAAGGTCGGAAATTTATTTCCCCATGAAGCAGACATATTCCCTCAATTCTCCTCTCAAGACCTCTATCTCATCAAAAAAGCCCTTCGGCTTTTGAATAGAGCCTTTTCAAAGGTATAGTTTTAAGAAAACCCAAATTACATCTTCATTGTTGAGGAATTGTACATGAGGTATAATAAAGCATCGATGATAATACGTGGAGGTTATTTATGGGAAAACTCACGATAGACATATCAGATGAGCTTTTAAAACTATTCCCTTCAAAAAAAGAAGCTAAGTCTGAGGCAAAACAGGCTATAGTTTTTGACCTTGTAAGGCGCGGTAAAATATCCAAAGGAAAAGCTGCCGAATTGCTCGGTATAAGTCTCTGGGATTTGCCAGAACTTCTCGCCCAATATGATATACCATGGTTCGACTATTCTCCCGCTGATTTAAAACATGACCTTGATATCTTGAAAGAGGTAGAGAATAAAGGCAGATAGTTGAAAATTGTCTGCGACTCAAGCACTATTGTTGCCCTTGAGAGAATCAATCATCTTTGGCTCTTAGAAACCCTTGCAGAAGAAATCCTTATCCCTCATACCGTAAACAAAGAAATAAATACTAAGAAAGACATTGATCTTCCTGCATGCTTCAAAGTCACAGAAGCAAAGGACAAACATTTCATAAAACAGAACAGGGAAAACCTACATATAGGTGAAGTTGAAGCAATCGCTCTTGCCAAAGAAGTAAAAGCTGACATTGTAATTTTAGATGACAAAAAGGCAAGGAGATTGGCAGAAAAAGAAGGGTTAAAAGTATCAGGTCTCCTTGCCCTGATAATAATGGCCAAGGAAAAAGGAATTATAAAAAGAGTAAAGCCGATAGTTGATGATTTGAAAAGTCAAAGCTTTTTCGTTGGAAAAGATCTATATGATGAAATCCTGAAACTTGCCGGTGAGATATCCTAATAAGCCCGTAAGTGATGCTATATTTTTATGGTTTTGTCATTCCTGCCTATTGGGAATCCTTCTTAAAGAAAGATGCTGGACAAGCCGGCATGACAGAATCGAGGATTTCAGATCCTCGACGAGACGAGAATAAGCAAAAATGACATTTTCGGGACAAATGCTGTGTCCGCGAATAACCAGTTAATCCCTCTCCACAACTTTCGCAATGCTCACCACTTTATCTTCTCCGACATCCATGAGCCTTACACCCTGAGTGTTCCTTCCATGAAGGGAGATATCTTTTGCCAAGGTCCTTATGATCTTCCCTGAGCTGGTTATCATAACTACTTCATCCTCATCTCTGACTTGCATAAGGCCAACTGCCTGACCACCTCTCTCTGCGATTTTGATAGAGATTACACCTTTTCCGCCACGATGCTGAACAGGATAATCCTCTATTTTTGAGCGTTTACCAAGCCCCTTTTCTGTCACAGTCAGGATTGCTGTCTTTTCCTCTGCTACTAATGCTGAGACAACCTCGTCTCCTTTTATGAGTTTAATTCCTTTTACTCCCATCGAAGTACGGCCTGTGTCACGCACATCTTCCTCATTAAATCGTATTGAAAGGCCGTTTCTCGTTCCTATAATAAGATCGCTTTTCCCATCCGTCTTTCTAACAGCAATGAGTTCGTCATCTTTATCGAGGGTTATTGCGATAATTCCCTTTCCGCGAGGATTGCTATAGTCTTCGAGGGCAGTCTTTTTTACTATTCCTTTCTCGGTGAACATCACGAGAAAGCCCTCTTTGAATTGACGAACAGGAAGGGCTGTTGTAATCCTCTCCCCTTCTGAGAGGGACAGTAGGTTTACAAGTGGTTTGCCTCTTGTAGCCCTGCCTGCCTCAGGTATCTGGAATGCCTTTAGCCAGTACAGACGGCCAAGGTTAGAAAAGAAGAGCATGTAGTCATGGGTCGCTCCTATGAAAAGCTGTTCAACAAAGTCCTCTTCTTTTGTCTCCATTCCGATAAGACCCTTTCCCCCCCTTCTCTGGCTTTTGTATGTACTTAAAGGATTCCTCTTTATGTATCCTTGATGAGAAACGGTGATGACCATTTCCTCATCCATGATGAGGTCTTCTATGGTAATCTCTTTTGTTTCTGAAGCAATCTCTGTCCTCCTCTCGTCAGCATATTTCTTCTTGATCTCAGAGAGTTCCTCTTTGACAATATTTGAAACGAGGGCCTCACTTCCCAGTATTGCCTTCAATCTCTCTATCTCTTTGAGTGTATCACCAAATTCTTTTACAATCTTTTCCCTCTCAAGACCTGTCAGCCTCTGGAGTTTCATGTCGAGTATTGCCTGGGCCTGTATCTCAGAGAGAGGATAAGTTTTCATTAATGCAGTCCTTGCCTCCTCGGGTGTCCTTGATTTTCTTATAAGGGCTATGATCTCATCGAGATGGTCGAGGGCTATCTTTAATCCCTCTAAGATATGTAACCTCTCCTCAGCCTTTCTGAGTTCAAAGCGTGTTCTCCTCAGTATTACTTCCCTTCGATGCTGCAAGAAATAGTTGAGGACTCTTTTCAAGCCCAATACCCGTGGCTGACCATTCACGAGGGTGAGCATAATGATGCCGAAGGTGCTTTCCATCTGCGTATGCTTATAAAGATTATTCAGCATGACCTCTGCTATTTCACCCCTTTTCAGTTCAAGTACGACTCTTATACCATCCCTGTCAGATTCATCACGCAGTTCTGATATCCCGATAATCTTCTTTTCCCTCACAAGCTCAGCAATCTTCTCAATCAGCCTTGCCTTATTAACCTGATAGGGAAGCTCTGTAATGATGATATTCTCATCTCCTCTCTGCTCCCGTTCAATCCTTGCCTTTGCCCTTACTTTTATAAGCCCTCTTCCTTCATTGTAAGCTTGGATGATTCCCTCTGTGCCATGGATAATGCCCCCTGTTGGAAAATCAGGACCCGCTATGACTGTCATCAGGTCTTTAATCCCGGCCTCTGGATTTTCAAGGAGCATGACAAGCCCGTCAATAATCTCTCCAAGGTTGTGGGGAGGGATATTTGTGGCCATACCAACAGCAATACCTGATGAGCCGTTTATGATGAGATTTGGAACTCTCGATGGTAAAACAACAGGTTCTTCTGTTGTCTCATCAAAATTCGGGATGAAGTCAACCGTCTCTTTGTCTATGTCAGCGAGGAGTTCTTCTGCAATGGCAGCAAGCCTCGCCTCAGTATATCTGTAAGCTGCTGGCGGGTCTCCATCGACAGAGCCGAAATTGCCCTGTCCATCAATAAGGGGATAACGCATATTAAAATCCTGGGCAAGCCTGACAAGGGCATCATAAACAGCTGTGTCACCATGGGGGTGATATTTTTTTAAGACTTCTCCTACAACGCCTGCACATTTAGAAAATTTCCTTCCAGGAAGAAGTCCCTCCCTGAACATGGCATAGAGGATCCTTCTCTGGACAGGTTTCAATCCGTCTCTGACTTCAGGAAGTGCCCTTCCAATGATCACGCTCATGGCGTAATCAAGATAGGAACCCTTCATCTCCTCTTCTATGCTTATCTGTACTTGTGCCATAAAATCTCCTTAAAAAAACGAAATAATTTGAATATTTTACCATATCTCATTGCATTTCTGAGAGGCTTAAAAATATAATCTATCCAATGCTATCCAGAGTCCTGAGTGCAAGTATTATCGGGATTGATGCCCATACTGTTGAGGTTGAGGTGGACATTACATCGAGGGGCTTGCCTCATTTCTCAATGGTTGGTCTGCCAGATACTGCTGTCAAGGAATCAAAGGACAGGGTAAGGGCAGCACTCAAGAACATTGGATTTGCTTTTCCCCTCAAGCAAGTGACTGTTAATCTCGCACCTGCTGATCTAAAGAAAGAGGGTTCTTCTTTTGACCTTCCGATTGCAATTGGAATCATTATTGCTGAAGGCATAATCGGAACGGATTGTGTTGAAGGTTATCTCTTTACAGGGGAGCTTTCCCTTGACGGAAGGATTAAACCTGTAAAAGGTGCTCTGTCAATGGCATTAAAGGCAAAAGAGCTTGGTCTTAAAGGGTTAGTTCTTCCACAAGAGAATGCACCGGAGGCTGCTGTTGTTCAAGGTGTCTCAGTATTCGGAATAAAGAGTCTTCCTGAGGTTATTGATTTCCTGAGTGATAACAAACTTCAGAAATCCTTTGAAGTAAATATTAATAAGGCTATGGAAGAAAACTCAATCTATGAAGACGATTTCTTTGAGGTCAAAGGTCAGGAACATGCTAAGAGGGCGCTTGAGGTTGCTGCTTCTGGTGGTCACAATGTGCTGATGATTGGGCCTCCGGGTTCAGGAAAAACGATGCTTGCAAAGAGGCTTTCAACAATACTTCCGGGTATGACTTTTGATGAGGCATTGGAGGCAACAAGGATACATAGTGTTGTTGGTCTCCTCAGGGATGGACAGCCCCTCCTTGCAACAAGGCCTTTCCGCTACCCCCATCATACGATCTCGGATGTTGCATTAGTTGGAGGAGGTCAGGTGCCAAAGCCTGGAGAAGTCAGTCTTTCCCATAATGGAGTTCTCTTTTTGGATGAGCTGCCTGAATTCAAAAGGAATGTGCTTGAGGTCCTGAGGCAGCCCCTTGAAAATGGTGAAGTAACTGTATCAAGGGCTGTTGCATCCATCACATATCCAGCCAGCTTTATGCTCGTTGCTGCCATGAACCCCTGTCCCTGTGGTTATCTTGGAGACAGCAGGCACCAATGCATATGCACTCATTCTCAGATACACCGATACAGACACAGGGTTTCAGGCCCCCTGCTTGACAGGATTGATATCCATATAGAGGTTCCGGCAGTGCCGTACAAAGACCTTTCAACAGAATATTCTGGAGAGAGATCAGGAGAGATTAGAAAAAGGGTAGATACTGCAAGGGCAATTCAGCTTGAACGTTTTAAGGATGAAAAGAAGATTTATTCAAATGGCCAGATGAAGACAAGGCATATAAAGAAATACTGCAAGCTCAAGCCAGATGCACAGAGCCTCCTTGAGATGGCAATGAATAAACTCTCCCTTTCTGCAAGGGCATATACAAGGATACTGAAATTATCCCGC
>Ga0209323_10002907_pt1 | contig 11398 bp, 9 predicted proteins | sample Rifsed19ft2_FD_184014 | JGI IMG/M metagenome (GOLD analysis project Ga0209323, IMG submission 184014) | Soil microbial communities from Rifle, Colorado, USA - sediment 19ft 2 (version 2) | ecosystem: Environmental > Terrestrial > Deep subsurface > Rock core/Sediment | place: Rifle, Colorado...
CTGTATAGTAATTTTTGCGGTTGCGGTTGTAATAATCTTCCAGTACCAGGACTTTTTTGAAATCCCAGCCGGACTGGTAAAGATGCAGGAGGGACATCAGGCGGCCGGTGCGGCCGTTGCCGTCCGGGAAGGGATGGATAGTCTCAAACTGGTAATGAAAAAGTCCGGAGCGGATAACAGGATGGATTTGGGAATTGGCCTTCAGCCAGGAAAGCAGATCCTCTATCAGGCCGGGAACCTCCCCGGACTTGGGAGGTGTATAAGCCAGCTCTTCCCTACCCTTACCCAGGACATTAACGATATATACGGGGCCTTTGCGCCAGACACCGGCTTTTTCCCGATCTACCAACCCTTCCACCACCACCTTATGGATATTCAGGATGTCCGTGGCGTTGAAACTATCCTTGGCGTCTGCCAGACCGTCCATCCGGCGCAGGGCAACCAGGTAGTTTTCCACCTCTTTGACCTGGTCCGGCTCGGCTATCACTTTTTTGCCTTCCACCAGCTTGGCTACCTCGTATTCCTGAAGCTGGTTGCCTTCGATGGAAGTGGATGTATGGGCCATTTTGATCACGGCCGCGCGGCGCAGAAAGACTTCCCTGGCCGGAAGCAGGGCGGAGCGCTCCACCACGGATTTGATCCCGGCAATCTCGGAAAGACGGCTGACAATGGTATCCGTGAGGGTATAGACTGGCTTGAACATGCTTCCATTATATCACGCCAAAATCGCGCAGGTAATCGCGCGGGTTCAGAATTGGAAGAGGCAGGAATGGCAGACGGGGTCCAGTACTACAAAATGCTTTCTGATATCAGGATTTAAAGGATCACCGATAAAATAATTGGCCGGTTGGGCATCTACATGACCGATGGGGCGATTGATTGGGACTTTGCTTCCCATTGTATCTATCTGTTCGTTTAATTCATCCAGATACCTGGTAAAGAAAGTGTCCCATTCCCGGCCAAAAGGATGTTTTCCCTGGTACCAATCGAGAACCAACCGGTTGGTATTTAGCGTCGCTAACAAAGCAGGGACTACCAGAAATCCCAGGGATCGGATGGCTTCCAGCACTTCCAGTTGTTCCAAGGCTGTGGAGTCACGACCCTCAATTGAATCCAGGGGTTGTTTTATGACAATTTTTCTGCGCTGAAAGCCCAATTTGTCTTTTTTTATTCTATTGACAAAAACCTGCGACCTTAAACCCGGCCTGATGTAATTTCTTGTCCAGTCGTCCCAAACCTTATATTCCTTCCCGGGGTTCACCCCGACCGCCATATCCAGAAGCCGCGAATCTCCGGCAAGCGATTTTCTGCCGTAATCCGTAGTAACCATTTTCTCCATAGACGAATCTGGGGAAATTACGGTGTAGCATTCCAATTCTCCTCTGAAAGATTCAAGTGTAACATGATATTTCCCCTGTCTGCCCTCGATGGAAATCATGAATGAGAGGATTATACCAGTAACTTTTACGCATTACAGCTTTCCCGCTTACGTGTTTGGGATTGTCCAGGACATTTATTTACTTTTTTTTGAGATAAGGCTGAGAAAAGGATTATCGGAGAAAACCGAACAATCCTCTGCATCTTCTGCTGTGAAAGGACAGTAACTCACTTCTTTATAAGTTGCACCAAACACCTTGCCTCTTTTGAATGCGGCAGACCAGCTGGTGCAGAGAGGAAACTCACCCAAAATTTCTAAATTAAATTTCCGGGGATCTGCAACTTCAACTGATTCGCCCTGACGTCGGCAAAATTTATTTTCCATTGACTTATAGTATATATCAAAGCCTTGGTAAGTTCAAGATTTACGGATTTATTACATAAATGATAGGATGGCAACTAGTGAGGCGCCGGAAAATGATTGTAGTGAGTAAAATTGCGGGAATAGGAGCCGTGGTACTGATTTTGATAGCGGCCGGGAAAGCATGGTCCCTGCGGCAGACACCGCCGGAAAACACACCCCGGACAGGGGCCCTTATTGAAGAGCAGGGTGAAAACGGAATAAAGGAAACTGCACGGGCGACTATTGTAACTAAGAATCTGGACACTCCATGGGAAATAGCATTTCTTCCGGATGGGGGCATACTGGTAACAGAAAGACCGGGAAGGATCAGGCTGGTGGACAGCGGGGGCAATTTGAGAGAAGAACCTGCGGCGACAGTAACGGGTGTGAAGGAATACGGCGAGGGAGGGCTCCTGGGTATAGCATTGCACCCGGATTTTGCAACCAACAAGTTTGTCTATACGTACTACACTTACAGCGGCAGCGACACACTTAACCGGGTAGTGAGAACGGTCTGGGACGGGAGCCGGCTGACTAATGAAAAGGTGATACTGGACGGGATCCCGGGGGCAGCCAACCACAACGGAGGAAGGATAGCTTTCGGTCCGGACGGAAACCTATACATCGCCACGGGAGATGCGCAGGAACCATCGCTGGCGCAGGACAGAAACAGCCTGGCGGGGAAAATCCTGAGAGTGACGGATACGGGAAAGGCGGCATCGGGCAATCCTTTCGACAACCGGATATATTCGTACGGGCACCGCAATGCACAAGGTCTGGCATGGGACAGGAGCGGTCAGTTGTGGGCTACCGAGCACGGGCCATCCGTAACCCAGTCCGGAAACGACGAGGTCAATATCATCAAACCCGGAGTTAATTATGGCTGGCCGGAAATCCAAGGCAACCAGACACGAAGAGGAATGGAGACGCCGGTGAGAAATTCCGGGACGAGAACCACCTGGGCGCCGGCGGGAGCGGCCTTCATCGGAGATTCTTTGTTTTTCGCGGGACTACGGGGAGAAGCCCTGTATGAAGCTGTAATCCGGGACGGGCAAATTTCGGAGCTGAAGGAACATTTTAAAGGTGAGCTGGGGAGAATCCGGGCGGCAGTTGCGGGACCAGACGGAAACCTGTATATATCTACCAGCAACAATGACGGCCGGGGAGACCCCCGGGAGGGGGACGATGTAATAATCAGGATAAATACTGAAAAATTGTGAAATATTCGGACCAATGATAGGACTAGACAATATATGGGGAAAGCCGGGGATGATTTTTGGATTCAGAAAGGACACGGACGGGAAGGAAACGATAAGCACCATACTTCATTACCCCGCCGGAAGATACTCCCTGACTTGGTCCGAGTAAAGTTTGTCCAGCAGTTCCACTTGAACTGAATTGAAATGGTGAGGACAAACGTCAGGATGCATCAATCGCTCCAAGGCATGACCGGCGTCAGGTGTCTGGGGCAACGGCACCGATGGCAGCGAACTCCGAGTCTACAGCGTCTAGACGACGGAGCTGGATTAATCTCTACGCTTCAGCTTTCATTAAACTCACAATTTGCTGCATCTTAATATTATTCAGTCCGGCCAATCTCCTCATATCACAATTTTGGGGGCAGGCGCTTTGGCATACAGCAACGCAGCCTTGTAATATATAACTTGCTTCAAATCCTTCATCTGATGACGGTATTAATGGAGTAAGTTTTGGAGGAATTAAAGTCATTTCCGCCCGTTCACAGTGGTGTGCCACCCGGACATTTCCGAAAATCAGGCCAGGCATGAGGCGATTATACATGAGAGTCTGCCCACCTCTGAAGTGTGCTTTGCTATAGGCCTTATTACCTGTTTATTACCTCCGGTTTGGAGATTTATAGCGTCTGATAGTTTAGAATATGCGATACATTAATTATTCTGCCGAAAAAATTTGAAAGTGTGCGACACTTACCGATAAGAGTAATTACAAGAAGCACTCGGATCCCGCTGTGGGCATTGGGATTTGGCATTGGGTTACTGGCAGAAATATTTATTACCCGGCTATTTAACCTGAACGGCATTGTAATACTTATCTCTTTACTGTTAACCGGGCAGGGAATAATTACTCTGGTATGGATGCTTTATGCCTGGGAGGACCCGGAAAGCGCCCAAAGACACAGATCGCCTGAAGAATATCTACCTCCCCGGAAATCTTTTACCGCTTTGCTACCGGCCAGACATGAAGAGGAAGTAATCGGTGACACGATCAGAGCAATCGCCCGCATTAATTATCCGAATGACCTGAAGGAACTATTGGTGCTCTGCCGCCTGGACGACCTGGGAACTATCTATGAGGCAACTGCCGCGATCAACGAACTGCCCGATCACAACATCAGGCTGATAACTTTTGACGACCACCCGATAAACAAACCCCACAGTTTAAACATCGGCCTATCCGAAGCCGGACATGAGGTGGTGACAATTTTTGATGCCGAAGACCAACCCCACCCGGATCTTTATCAAATCATTAATACGGTCATGATCCGGGAGAAAGCGGACGTCGTGCAATCCGGGGTACAGCTAATGAACTACCGGTCCAACTGGTACTCAGCCCTTAATGTCATGGAATACTTTTTGTGGTTTAAGTCCGGATTGCGGTTTTTTCTGAAGATCGGCAACGTCACCCCGCTGGGCGGCAACACGGTCTTTTTTAAAAAAACCCAGCTTTTGGGGGTGGGAGGATGGGACGAAAACTGCCTGACGGAGGACGCGGATATAGGCATCAGGTTGATAGCGGCGGGGGCCAAACCGATGGTCATTTACGATGAGCAGCACGCCACGCAGGAAGAAACACCTACCAGCGTCGCCGGTTTTATAAAACAGCGGACCAGATGGAACCAGGGCTTCCTGCAGATTTTTTTGAACAAAGACGAATGGAAAAATCTACCCCAAATCCGGCAAAAACTGGTGACCCTTTACATACTGCTTTCACCGATGTACCAGGCTTTGATGCTTTTGTACGCCCCTTTTGCCGTCTGGGCGGCATTCACCCATAAACTACCGGTAACGGTGGCCCTTATATCTTTCGTACCCCTTTACCTTTTTGTGCTGCAGATCCTGGTCTATGTCGTTGGTCTTTACGAATTCACCAGGGCGTATGGGCTCAAGTATCCTGTCTGGATGCCTTTTAAAATTTTACTTACCTTTTACCCATACCAGTCTTTACTGATGGTTTCCTCATTCAGGGCCGTCTACCGGATGGTATTCAGTGAAAACGGATGGGAAAAGACCTTACACGCAAACGACCACAGGGAGGCGAAAGTGCAAGTGGCTTATGCTTAAAACTTTGAGTAATCACTATAAGGAGATAATCGCTTTGGTATTGGTCTTAACCGTATCGACGGCGGCGCATGCATTTAATATGTTCCGGTTCCCTTATTACGAGAATGATGAAGGGGTTTATATATCCCAGGCCTGGTCTATTGTCACTCAGGGCAAACTTGCCCCATATACGTATTGGTATGACCATGCCCCTGCCGGGTGGATGCTAATTGCCCTGTGGGCGAAATTGACAGGAGGATTTTTTACGTTCGGGGCATCGGTTAATTCCGGCAGAATGCTGATGTTGGTACTACACCTGGCCTCGACGGTACTGCTTTATTACTGCACGAAGAAACTGACAGACAGCAGGATGGCGGGCCTGGTTGCCGCTTTAATATTTTCATTATCCCCTCTGGGCATTTATTTTCAGAGACGGGTACTTCTGGACAATATTATGACTTTCTGGGTGCTTTTGTCTTTTGCGCTGCTTTTGTCCTCAAAATTCCGCTTGAGCAGAGTAATCCTTTGTGCCGTAATATTCGGAATCGGGATTCTGACAAAAGAGAGCGCGATCTTTTTTATCCCCCTTTTTTTATACGTGATTTATATCAAATCAAACAGACAGCAACGCAGTTTTACGCTGATTCAATGGCTGGCGGTCGTCGGACTGATAGTTTCCGTGTATTTTCTATATGCCCTCCTGAAGCGTGAGTTTTTCCCGGTAGGGTTTATGGGCGATAATACTCCACACGTCAGTCTTTTGACCACTCTGAAAGAACAATATATCCGCGGGGGTGGAGAAATAACGGATTTTTCAAATAGCACGTTTTGGAACAGTATGCGTGTATGGATGGGGGATGATCCGGTGATTATCCTTTTGGGGGCTGCGGCGACTATTGTTAACCTGATCGCCGGCATCCGGTACAGAAACGTCCTCCTGGCCGGACTTCTTTCTGCTTCCTACTGGGCATTTTTGATGCGGGGAGGACTGGTGATCGAATTTTACGTAATACCCTTGATACCTCTTTTGGCCCTGAATATTGCCATCCTGGGGTGGCTGATCGGCAGAAGCAGCCTGGCTTTCCACAATCTGGGGCAGATAGTCCTGGCCGGGATCATTGCCTTATCCTCCATTTACCATGCCACCAATATAAGGGGAAACCTGAATCTTTATCTGGCCGACCAGACGACTCCGCAGACAGAAGCCGTGGATTGGATGCTGTCTATGCAAAAACCTGATGCATTTTTTGTGATAGACAACTATGCATACGTTGACCTGCAAACAAGGGGCAACAATAATTTCAAAAACGCCGAATGGTATTGGAAGGTGGACAGGGACCCGATGATCCGGGATGAGATCCTGCAGCAAAACCCGGAAGGAATTTCGTATATCGCGCTGACACCCCAGATGGAACACGACCTGCCGGCCGCCGAACTGAACCTGTCGCTGAAGGCCTGGCATGCTTCCGCACCCATCGCCCGGTTTTGGAACGACGGGTGGGGAGTGGAATTTTGGGCAACCAGATATCCTGACAGAATATTAAGATCTTCCTGGGAAAGCTATAAAGATAAATTTATCAAAAACGGCAGGGTCATTGACCCTTATCAAAACGGTAATACCACCTCTGAAGGACAATCCTATGCAATGCTCCGGGCCGTATGGATGGATGACCGGACGACCTTTGATGCAGTGTGGGAATGGAGTACCAAACATCTCCAGCTGGATGACTCTCTATTTGCCTGGAGATGGGAAGGAACTGACGGCGGGGGGAGGATAACTGACACCGGAACCGCCGCGGATGCCGACCAAGACATAGCCCTGGCTCTGCTTTTTGCCGGCAAAAGATGGGGTGAAGAAAATTACTTATCGCAGGCCGGGAAATTATTGACCGCAATCTGGGACAAGGAAGTGGCAGAGGTCAACGGAATACCATATGTCACGGGGGGCAATTGGGCTAACCACGAAGACTCGGTCACCATCAATCCATCCTATCTGTCTCCTTCCCACTACCGGATATTTGCCGAGGCGGATATTTCCCGTCCCTGGGGAAAACTGATAGATTCTTCTTATAGAATTCTGGAGGCTTGCACACTCTCAAAACTTGATAAAGCGCAGGGGCAGCTCCCGCCGGAATGGTGTGCAATAGATAAAAATACTTACGAAATCCGGGCACCGGACCCGGACCAGCCGCAGGCAACAGAGTACTCGTATAACGCTCTGCGTGTACCCTGGAGGATAGCGCTTGACCTGGCATGGAATAAGTCTGAGGATGCCAGCAAATACCTGAAACTTTTGAGTTTTTTAAGCAGCGAATACCAGGCAAAGGGCAGGCTGACTGCCGCATACCAACATGATGGCCAGGTCTGGGAAGATTACGAGACGGTGCTGGCATATGCAGGAAGCATCGGTTATTTTCAGGCGCTGTATCCGTCCCGGGCAGAGCAGATCTACCAGGAAAAAATACTTGCCAAGTTCTACGAAGACGGTGATATCTCTTATTGGGAGGATATTAATAATTATTACGTGCAAAACTGGGCGTGGCTGGGGACTGCTTTGTATACCGACAACCTGCCAAATCTGTGGCAAGTGGGAGGCTAAATTGGATCCAGCTGATGTTCAGAAAACACGGAGCAGACCCGGCAATGATCGAGTCAGTGGGATCGGCCGAATATTCCCATTTAACGAATACCGGCCCGCTGGTTTTGCAGGAATTGCAGGAAGTCCTGGGAGAAGAACTGCAATACAAAATCGATTTATGGTATAAACGCTGGGAGAAGAAAGACCGGAGATAATTAACAATACGTATTATGACGCAGAAAATAATCGCTGATGGAGCGGTAATTATTACCGTTGTTCATACATAAACTCCGGTTCGGTTGGGGGAAACATCTTGAGTCCAATTTGAGTTTGAAAAATAATACTATATACCCATCTTCATTTTGTTTGTGGGCATACTATGATGGGTATATATTTAATAACTCTCGTTTGCAGCGGCAAACTCGAGTTTATTAACTATAAGATATATAATTCGGATATGTTCCCTATCCCCAAGGTGCGTTTTTACACAAATGAGGCACAAACCGCCCATTATTTGTGCTTCCTGGCTCACAACATTTACCTGGAGTATTACCGCAACGCTGATTTTACGGTACTGCCTTATCTGGCTCCCGGAATAAACAGAACTGTCCATTTCCCCGACCTGAGTTGGTCACCATCATTTTGGAAGGCGATTGCCGCCTCCGGCCATGATGATCTGGACAAACCCTACCACCACAAGGCAGAAACCGAAGCGGTATTTAAATTGAAAGCCGTTTATAAAGCTCCCGATATCAACCCCTTGGAAAAGGAATGGCGGGAGGGAGAGAAAAAATTTTTTTCGGCTATAGACAAGGTACTTCAATTGAATGAATTGGTAAGCCGGATAGACGAAATCGCCATCTGCGTAGGCGAATACGGGACTGGGGTAAGTTACTTCTGCCAGAGGCAAGATACAGGTAAATACCGAATTATCATGTCCGGCCGGGCAGACAGCACCGCTACTACCTACGCCGGAGTGTTTCTGCAGTGCCTGTATACAATTGCCTCAAACCCGGCAGAAGAAACAGGCAACAGCAACTGGTGGCATAAAATGGCTACTGTCAAATTCCTGCTGTCCAAAACACGACTTGGGCAGGTATATAAAGATCACAAGTTATCCGATCCATCTCCCCGGCACCTAAGTGACAGCGAAGAGTATTTAAAGAAATTAGGGTACGGTAGCAACACGAACCCGGAGAATCTGAGCCTGGAACTGACTCCCCAGGAAAAAGCGCTGTGGGCAATTTTGAATGAAAACCGGCAGAAAATAGTCTCTTTTGACCAGGCGGCAGTAGCTGTCTGGGCTGGACAAACGGACGAAAAATTTTCCCTCTACTCCCTGGCTAAGCTGGTGGAAAACCTGCGGCGCAAAATCCGGGCCTCCGGCATAAACAGAACTATCCTTCTGACCGTGCGCCGGCAGGGGTATGTGCTGAAGTGAAATCTTTGAGCTGGTCCTAAGTTTTTTGGGGTGATTTTATGATTCATAATTTCTTAATAATCGGGGTCGTATCATAACCTCAAGTGTCTGAATTTATTGAACCAGTTGGGGAAACCAGCCAAAAAAGCGATATAAAGGCTAAACTGGTCCCATTACTGGTAATCAGTGTTTTATTAAACGCGTTTCTTCTGGGTTATTTTTTCCGCTACCGGTTCTCTGAAACCAGACAAATTAAAGATCTTCAAAAAACAACCCAGACTCAGACGGTCAACTCCGCGGACAAGACTGAACAGGAGGCTATATTTTCAGAAATCAATCCCGTAGAGGGATATAGCCTGAAGGTCAGTTTCGGAAATCTGGGCCCAAATATGATCAAGTTGGGGGTGATCGATTTAAAGAAATTCGAGGATACATATGAGAGATCAGCACAACCGCTTACCAAAGAACAAATAACCATACTAACCAGGGGTTCAGATCAACCGGTGGTAATCACACGCGATAATTCATACTTTTTATTGAATTTCTTCTGGGCGGTGGGTCTGGCTAATAAGTCCAAAATACTTGAGGAGGGACAAATAACTAAACCCGGAGGGATCAAAGAAGCCGGTAATTTTGCCTCTACGGGAGGATGGACTCTGGGGAAAGAGCCGGCCATGAACTACTTTTCCAAATCCCGATTGATTGCGCTTACACCCGCCCAGGAAGAATTAGTCTCCCGGGCGGCTTCGAATATCTTCCGGCCATGCTGTAATAATTCCACCGCTTTCCCCGACTGCAATCACGGCATGGCACTTCTCGGGGTGCTGCAGCTGATGGCATCCGGCGGAGCTACGGAAGAGGAAATGTACAAAGCCGCCAAGTATTTCAACGCCTATTGGTTCCCCAGCAATTATTACGACCTGGCACTTTTTTTTAAAAACTCTTTAAAACAATCTTTTGCCGAAGCGGATGCCAGGCTGGTGGTTTCCGGAGAATATTCTTCCTCTGCCGGCACTCAGAAAGTAAAACAATGGCTGGCAAGCAAGGGTCTGGTGCAGGAGCCACCCAAGACCGGAGGCGGCTGCGGAGTATAAACTTATGGAAAAATTCTTTTATCTACTTACACCCCTCTTATGTATTGCCATACATTTCTTTATGATGCGGGGGCACGACCGCCAGAAACATGAAGAACCCGAATCCCCCGCAGACCCCAATAAATTAAACGGTAAAGACCATTCTTCGCACTCCGGCTGCCATTAGACGGAGAAAGTCTGGTAAATTTATATACAGACAGGAGGTGAGGAGGATGAAACATAATGTGAACACGACTGCAAACGCGGCGGCAGTTACGGTGGCTGTATTGTATGTAATCTGCCGGCTGGCGGTATCCTTATTCCCGGGTTTGTCCATGACAGTAGCCCAATCCTGGTTCCACGGTATAGAGCTTGGCCAGATTTCTGACTGGAATCTGTCTGTGGAGTCATTTGTCCTGGGTCTTTTCAGTACGACAGCAGCTGCCTGGATCACCGGATATCTATTTGCCAGCCTGTACAACCGATTACTAAAAAAGTAGGCAGGCGGAATAATCACCTATAATGAAGTAATGAATAACGGACCGATGTATACCTGCCCGATGCACCCGGAAGTATTGCAAGTCAAGCCGGGGACTTGCCCGAAATGCGGGATGGCGCTGGTGGAGGTATCCGGGGAGCACCACATGAAGCCAGAGAGGAAAATGTCCTGGCCGGAGAAGTTTAAAACGAGCATGACCATGACGATGGGTATGGAGCACACGGGGCTAGCAGGACGGGAGATGTCAAAGATGATGGAAGAGGATATCCGCAACAAGTTTTTTGTTTCGCTACTTTTGACCATTCCCATCGTGCTGTATTCGCCTCTGGGAAAAAACATTCTGGGGGTAAACCTACCATCGCCCATACCGGAAAGCTTCATGATGTGGCTTTTAACCACACCCGTCTTTTTCTACTCGGGCTGGATCTTTCTCTATTCCAGCTATATCGCCATTTTCAAACAAAAAACCCTGAATATGTCCGTCCTGATCGCCGTGGGGATCACCGCCGCGTATGTCTTTAGCGTGGTATTGACACTTCTGGGCTCAGAAGAATCTTTTTATGAAGCGGCGGCGATGCTGATTACTTTTGTGCTTTTCGGCCACTGGATGGAAATGAAGTCCCGTCGGGGAACTTCCGATGCCCTGAGGGCTTTACTTGATCTTCTACCTCCCCAGGCAAATGTAGTGAGGGATAATAAGGAAATAGCTATTCCCAGCGCCGAAATTATTCATGACGATATCGTAGTAT
>Ga0209323_10002910_pt1 | contig 11395 bp, 13 predicted proteins | sample Rifsed19ft2_FD_184014 | JGI IMG/M metagenome (GOLD analysis project Ga0209323, IMG submission 184014) | Soil microbial communities from Rifle, Colorado, USA - sediment 19ft 2 (version 2) | ecosystem: Environmental > Terrestrial > Deep subsurface > Rock core/Sediment | place: Rifle, Colorado...
GCCGCAGGCTTTAGCCTGCGTATATGATGCGCAACCTAAAGGTTGCGGCTACAACATATTGGAACCATACATCGAAAATTCGAATTGTCGGACAGCCTGCTTGCTGCGGAGTTAGCGAGCGAATATGATAAAGAACAATTCCTTACGTTAAGATACCCTGCGGTTTTGCCGCAGGGTTCTTCATAATTGAAGGAGCCCGTTTTTTATTCGGCTGATATATTTGGATATAAGAAGTTTAGGTGCAAAATATATTAATATATATAAAGAAGGTTTTAACAGCGGTCATTATAGATAGGAAGATGGTGGTATCAGGGAAATTAGCATCAGTGGAGGAATTGAAAAAATATTTTCTAAAATTAAGGAGGGATGAGAAATGTGTGTTGGGGTTCCATCCAAGATAAAGAAAATTGAGGACTCTATGGCAATTGTTGATGTCTTAGGTGCACAGCGGGAGATAAGCCTTCTTCTTTTAAGTGAAGATGTTCAGGTTGGAGATTATGTCATAGTGCATGCTGGCTTTGCCATCCAGAAAATTCAGGAAGAGGATGCAAAGGAAAATCTAAGACTAATGAAAAAGATGTTTGGGGTTGAGGATGAATTTACGACCGTTGTAAGTCAGACGAAAAATAGGGGTAAGAAAACAAGGACGCGCAAAGAAAAGGCTTATGGAAAAACAGATTGAAGTTTGTTTTTAAAATCTGTTATATTTATAGATTGGAGTTTATAAATAGCAAATTCTAAGGCTCCAAGTACTATATGACGCTATAAAGGAGGAAAAGGATGTTAAATCTAACTGAAACAGCAGTTCAGAAGCTCAAAGAGGTTCTCAAGCAGGGAAATCTTACAGACCAGGGAGTAAGGATATTTGTTTCTGCCGGTGGTTGAAGGCCATCTCTGGCTATGGGTGTAGCCCCAGCTCCTGAGGATGGTGATTTAACACTTGAGAAAGACGGTTTGAAGATATTTTTAGATAAAGAAGCGAATAACATGCTTTTAAATGCAACAATAGACTTTTCAAATGATCAAGGGTTTGCAATAACCGGAATGAATCAAAGCCCATGCGCATGTCCAACCTCAAGTAGCAGCTGTCAGTAACGCCGAGACTGCTCAAACATTATGAGTTTTTGGCTCAAAAAAGGGCATGATAATTTTTCAAACGATATGCTAAAACATCTGTCATTCCAGCTTGCCCGCCTAAGGCGGGCTCGTCGGGAATCTTTCTTCAGATTCCGAACAAGTCGGAAAGATTCTGGACAAGCCAGAATGACACTTGAACCCTTGAATCCTCAACTCCTCAACTCTTGAACCCTTTCAACAGCATGAAAGAATAACTTTAAGTTTTGGAAGCTATCCTTATGAAACAAGTAATATTTTTATGTACAGCTAATTCCTGCAGGAGCCAGATGGCCGAGGGGTTTGCAAAGGAATTTGGTAAAGGATTAATAGAAGTCCACAGTGCTGGCCTTATGGCTGCTGGTGTTCATAGAAGGGCAATTGCTGTCATGCAGGAAATTGGAATAGACATATCAAGACAGAAATCCAAGGAGATAGATGAGGATTTACTTAGAAAAATGGACATTATTGTGACACTCTGCGGGAATGCTGAAGAAACATGTCCCTGGACCCCTCCAAGTATAAAACGCATCCACTGGCCTATCAAAGACCCCGTTGGAACAGTAGGCACTGAAGTAGAGATAATGAAGGAGTTCAGGCGCGCAAGGGATGAGATAAAAGAGAGGGTTAAGAAGTTAGTTGAAGAAATATCTACTAAATAGCCTTAAATTGCCTTTAGTGCAGAACGGGCACATCGGTGAAAATGTCATGCTGAACTTGTTTCAGCATCTAACAAAACAATAGGCTATGAGACCCTGAAAAAATTCAGGGTGACAAAATACTGTTTTTGCAATAGCCTGGAAAACAGGAATCCAGTTTCTAAATCCTACGAAAAATCTTCCTTATTATTTGTCCAGAGGACTCCGTACACCAAGTATATTTTTTGATGCTACATGAGTATAGATCATCGTGGTCTGAAGATTCTTGTGACCCAATAGCTCCTGTATTGTTCTCACGTCGTAGCCATTTTCGAGCAGATGTGTTGCAAAGCTGTGTTTGAGGTTATGAACTGATACAGGCTTTGACAAACAATACAAATTCTCATATACTTCCTTCAATACTCCAATAGAATAAAAAATAATGTTAGAAGGAGGAATCATTGAAGGATATAATCTTCTATATAATCACATCGGTAATAGCATTGTCAGGTTGGGCAGCAGTATTCTATAACCATGTTACGAGTGTACCAAAGATCTCAGGGCAAGTTTTCCAAGTCATGGTTGGTCAAATGAAGCATCCAACCATTGCGGATAAGGAACTTACGTCTTTCACTACATACCTCTATCTCATAAATACCCGCAGGAGCGCATTGCATATCCTTGACTACGAAATGGAGGCGCTTGTGGACGGCAGATGGCAGCGACTTGAAAGGGTCTACGGAATACATGCAATCAAGAACCTGAATTTTCTTTCACCGGAAGGCCGCAAAATTGAAATCAAGAATTTCTCTGACAACCTAATCTATAGAAAGAACCTTCCTGTAGAATTTGGGAAACCTCTACACGGCTGGATCGTTTTCGCTGGGGATCGGTCTCTTCACGATAAGACAATTCCCGAATACAGACTCACCTGCATTGATGCTTTTAGGAACAAGCACGTAGTCGTATCAAAACGAGATCAGTTTGCGAATATTTTCCTTCTTCAGGACTTGGCTGACATAGTTATACCTGAGGATGCGATTACAAATCGTTAACTTTAACACTTATAAGACCCGCTCTGTCAAGGGAAAAAGCGATACTGATCGGAAATAAATTTCCGTTTTCTTTTTTAAAAGATTGCCAGCAGTTCTGACTTCACATTCTTTATGTTCTTCATGGGCGGTCGGGTCTTGCAATGATACATTTGAAAAAACTAATGTTTTGCTACCTTTAGATTTTTAAAATCAAACATCTCCTAAAAAATAATCAATAAGCCTCCTTCAATTACAGAGGATGCGGTAATCGTCCCAAGAGGATTTGGCGAACAAACCAGATTTGGTGGACAAACCCGTGTCTTTAATTTCAGGCGTTCAAATTTCTAAACACCACCTTGATAAATGCATATAATTAATGCATACTAATACATATAAACCATGCTGATGGAAGGAGGAATTAATGAGGACTACGCTGAACATAGAAGACAAATTGCTTGACAGAGCATCAAAATTGACCGGTATCAAGGAAAAAACTTCACTGGTCAGGCTTGGGCTGGAAGCACTTATAGCAAGGGAAAGCGCCAGGAGACTCGCTAAACTGGGGGGGACCGAAAATAAGTTGGAGAACATACCTCGCAGAAGATCAACAGGCACATAAAATGGTCCTTGTTGACACCTCAGTGTGGATAGCATATCTGCGAGATGGAAATGTTAGGCTTGAAACATTATTGAATAATGGCGACGTTGTCTGTCATCCCTTCATAGTAGGTGAAATCGCTTGTGGTAATCTCAAAAACAGGTCTGAAATACTTTCTCTCCTGCGGGCACTCCCTATGGCAACTCATGTAGAACATGAAGAAGTGATGCAGTTCATAGAGAATTATACACTTATGGGAAAAGTGTTAGGGTACATTGATATACATTTGATTGCTTCGGCTGTATTAACTAAAGTTCCTTTTTGGACATTTGACAAAAATCTGAATGAGATTTCTTCAAAGCTAAGTTTAGAATATTGATCACTTAATCGATATCTGTAAACTTTACCAAGGTGCCTTTCTTAGCAGTGCCATACCGAAAGATAGTTATTCCTTTGCAGTTTTTCTCGTATGCAAGAAGAAAAGCCCTTGCGACGTCTTCTTTTTTTGCTCTATGGGGCATGTTAATAGTCTTTGAAACAGCATTATCTGTAAACTCCTGAAACCTCGCCTGCATCTCAATGTGGTCCTCCGGCGGTATTTCATGTGCTGTTTTAAAGACACTCCTTATCCCTTTTGGAACTTCTTTTATTCCTTTTAAATTGCCCTTTTCGACAACTTTCTTTTTTAACTCTTCGCTATAGAAGCCTCTTTCTTTAGCTATTTCGAAGAAGTACTTGTTTATCTCCTGAAGCTCAGCATCCATTATCAATCTCTTGTATGCAAGGGCAAATATGGGCTCTATGCCGCTGGAACAGTCTGTAATGATTGAAAGGGTTCCTGTAGGTGCTATCGTTGTAGTCGTGGCATTCCTTACACGGGGCATGCCAGGGGTATCATAGATAGAACCTTTAAAATTAGGAAAAACTCCTCTGACTTCAGCAAGCTCAACAGATGCCTGCCTTGTTGTGTTTCTTATGATCCTCATTAAATCACTCGCAAGTCTGAATGCTCTTTTATGGTTATAAGGAATACCGAGAAGTATTAGCATATCTGCCCATCCCATAACTCCGAGGCCTATCTTCCTGTTGCCTCTGTGCATATTCTCTATTTCAGGAAGTGGATATTTATTAACATCTATAGTATTGTCAAGAAATCTCACTGCTGCTTTAATGTCCTCTGTGAGACGTTCAAGGTCAATATCTTCTTTCATATCTCTGAACTTGAAAGTTCTATCTTTCAAAATAGAGTGCTTCACATATTTTGACAGGTTGATAGACCCTAAAACACATGCCTCATAGGGAAGTAATGGCTGTTCACCACAGGGGTTTGTAGATTCGATAGTCCCGATATGGGGGGTAGGATTCGTCCTGTTTATTCTGTCTATAAAGACAATTCCAGGGTCACCAGTCTCCCAGGCACTCTCAATCATTGCATCAAATACAGTTTTTGCCTTTATTCTTCCAACTGCAGTTTTACTCCTTGGATTAATTAGATCGTACTCTTCATCCTTTTTCATGGCATCCATAAAGGCATCTGTCACTGAAACAGAGATATTGAAGTTGGTTAATTCCCATCCTGTCCTTTTTATTTTTATAAAGTCAAGGATGTCCGGGTGGTCAACACGCAGTATCCCCATATTTGCGCCACGTCTTGCACCACCCTGTTTTATCACCTCCGTAGCCGTGTTATAAATCCTCATAAAAGTAACAGGACCACTCGCTATTCCTCCGGTAGAACGTACAATATCAGACTTAGGCCGCAGTTTAGAAAAGGAAAATCCTGTGCCTCCGCCACTCTGTAATATTAAGGCAGCATTTTTTAAGGTATCAAATATGGACTTCATGGAGTCTTCCACAGGTAATACAAAACATGCAGCAAGCTGACCAATATCCTTTCCTGCATTCATCAGGGTAGGGGAGTTAGGAAGAAATTTAAGGTTTGACATAAGTTCATAAAATCTCTCTTTCCATTCTTCAGGGTTACTCCCGTAAAGACTTTCCGCAGAGGAAACTGTCATTGCAACCCTTTCAAACATTTTCTCAGGTGTCTCTATAACCTTCCCCGATTCATCTTTGAAGAGATACCTTTGATGAAGAACTCTGAGGGCATTTTCAGTAAGGTTCATGACGATATACTTTTCCTTGCCTCCAGTTTGTTCAGGGCATTAATGTAAGCTTTTGCAGAGGCAACGATTATATCGGTATCAGCACCATGTCCCCTTACTATCCTGCCTCCTTCTTCAAGAGAGACCAGCACCTCTCCGAGGGCGTCTGTTCCTCCCGTAATGCTCTTTACCTCGAATTTAAGGAGATTGCTTTTCGTATTTGTAATTGATGCAATAGCTTTATATGTTGCATCAACAGGGCCATCACCATATTTCATTTTCTTGATCTTTTTCCCACCCACCTTGAGCGTAACTGTAGCAGTGGGCTTTTTCTTTATACCGCTCACAATATTTAAATCAACGAGGCTGTAAATCTCCGTAACTTTTGCTACATCTTCAGAAATCAATGCTTCAATATCTTCATCAAAAATGTCTTTCTTTTGGTCAGCAATCCTTTTAAATCTTTCAAATGCACTGTTTAGCTCTTCATCAGAAACAACATAACCAAGCTCCTTAAGCCTCGTTTTAAAAGCATGCCTGCCTGAGTGCTTGCCGAGGACAAGTTTAGTGGAAGAGAGGCCCACGCTTTCTGGCTTTATAATCTCATACGTGGTTTTCTCCTTTAAAAGCCCGTCCTGATGAATGCCCGATTCATGTGCAAAGGCATTTGCCCCAACTATTGCCTTGTTTGGTTGAACAGAAATCCCAGTTATCTTAGTCACAAGTCTGCTCGTTCGCATTATTTCTTCTGTATTAATCCTTGTATCTGCATGGAAAATGTCCCGCCGTGTTCTTATGGCCATGACAACCTCTTCTAAGGAGCAGTTTCCTGCTCGTTCTCCTATACCGTTTATAGTACACTCGATCTGTCCAGCACCATTCAGGACTGCTATCAGGGAATTAGCTACAGCAAGGCCGAGGTCATTATGACAGTGGACAGAAATAACTGCATTCTTAATATTCTTAACCTTATCGTGAATGGTCTTTATCATACTTCCAAATTCAACAGGAATGCTGTATCCGACAGTATCGGGTATATTCACTGTTGAAGCACCAGCTTCTATAACTGCTTCTATGACTTCACAAAGGTACCCGATATCTGTTCTTGTTGCATCCATGGGAGAAAACTCCACATCATCGACATAACTCTTTGCAAGCTTGACCATCTCAACAGACCTCTTTAATGCCTCTTCCCTGCTTACGCGAAATTGGTATTTGAGATGGATGTCAGAGGTAGAATGGAATGTATGGATCCTTCTTTTCGGAGCATTGCTTACAGCCTCCCATGCTCTTTTAATATCCTGTTCCTTGGCCCTGGCAAGACTGCAGATAACAGGTCCTTCTACCTCAGCGCCTATGGTCTTTATTGCCTCGAAATCACCTTGTGAACTGATAGCAAATCCACCCTCGATCACATCCACTCCCAAACGTGCAAGTTGCTTTGCAAGTGTCAATTTCTCCTTTACGTTCATGGATGCACCGGGCGATTGTTCACCGTCGCGCAGAGTGGTATCGAAAATCTTTATCATTCTCATTGTGTAACTCCTGCTTTGCTTATCTGTCTTCTTTTCCTGTAATACAGGATAATATTTTCAATTATACCACCAATCAAATAGGCCATAGCGAACAAAAAGAGGGCAATCTGGGGATGGACAACAACAAGAGTAAAAATCATGACTATAGCGACTAAAATACTAAAAGGTTTTCTCCTGGCAAGATTTAATTCCTTTGCACCATGAAATCTTAATGTACTGACCATGAGTATAGAAAGAAAGATAGTAAGAAGTAAGATAAATAAATTTTTATCCGGCACCGTTTCCCAGATTTCATAGTAGAAGATTATCAGGGTTGCGACTACTGCCGCAGCCCCGGGGATAGGCATTCCTGTGAATGCCTTGGATTCTGTTGAGCCCATCTGAACATTGTATCTGGCGAGCCTCAGAGCGCCACAGACCATAAAGAGAAATGCAGTTGCCCATCCTACTCTTCCAAAGGGCATGAGTGCCCACTTGTAAAGCATTACTGCTGGAGCAACACCAAATGCGACGAGGTCTGAAAGAGAATCCAGTTCTATTCCAAACTTTGTGGTACTATGTGTAAGCCGTGCAACCCAGCCATCAAGGCCATCAAATATATTGGATATCAATATTGCCCAGGCGGCATGAAGATAATTTCCTTTAAGAGCTGCAAGGATAGAGTAGAATCCAAAGAACATCCCGCACATCGTAAGCGTTGTTGGCAACAAATACACACCTTTTCTCATTTCATGTAATTATAATAAAAAAATAATATGTTTGCTTAAAAATTACCTAAATCTCTAAGACCGAAGTGTACATTATTAACAAATTTCAATAGGAAAGGCAGGGCATAGTATTTGAGAGGATTTTTTTGCTGATATTCCATTGAGAATATTTCCAATATAAAGAGGCAAAAGCCTCGGAGTCCCGATCTTATCGGGATGAGAATGAGCGAAAGTACTATGCCCTGCCTGAAAAAGGATTGAATGAAGAAGAAGTCACATTTGTCCTAAAATTGACTCTCCTGCCTTTACTTTATCACCCGCCTTAACCTTTATTTTTACATCCTTTGGCAGATAAACATCGAGCCTTGAACCAAACTTTATCATTCCATATCTTTCCCCGCGTCTTAGCTTATCTCCTACCTGTGCCCTGCATACAATCCTTCTTGCAAGAAAACCTGCAACCTGTCTGACAACGATTTTTCCATCTTTTCCTTCAAGAACCATAACAGTATTTTCATTTTCCATTGATGCAGCATCCTTATGTGCTACCAAAAACTTTCCGGATGAGTGTTTTACAAGACTTACTTTTCCATCACATGGAGAACGGTTAACATGCACATTAAGAAGCGACATGAATATGCTTATCTCCTTTGACTCAGCTTTCAGATAATCCTTCTCATAGACATCTTTTATAAGTATTACCTTCCCATCCGCAGGAGATACAAAAATTCCTTCTCCTTCGGGATATTTTCTTTCAGGGTCTCTAAAAAAAAGCAGCATAAATAGTGTGATGGTTAACGGGAAAATAGCTATCCATGGCTTTCCAAAAAAATATATGAGTACCGTAATGAGTGCAAAAATGATTATAAACGGATACCCATCTGAAGCAAATTTGAACAAACTCATCTGTAGTTAAACAGGGGAGGCTGGCGAAGAATTTTTATACGACACCTCAAAGTAAAACCTTTTGAAGCGTAAACGAATAAACCTTTAATTATTAAGTCACTTGCGATTGCCATACAAATAATCTGTCGATTATAAAAATTATGAGACAGCCTTTCCTGTTTCTTTTTTTAGATTATCATCGTCTCTTTATGCTTTTGTCTTATCTACGAGTTTCCCTTTCTTCAACCACGGCATCATGGCCCTGAGTTTTGCACCGACTTGCTCGATAGGATGCTGTTCTCCTTTTCTTGTCAGAGCATTGAATACGGGCTTGTTTGCCCTGCATTCAAGAACCCACTCCTTTGCAAACTGTCCTGACTGTACTTCATCGAGTATCTTTTTCATCTCTTTCTTTGTTTCCTCTGTTATAATTCTTGGTCCTCTCGTAAGGTCTCCATACTGGGCAGTGTTGCTTATAGAATATCTCATTGTTGAAATTCCGCCCTCATATATAAGGTCAACAATCAATTTCACTTCATGGAGACATTCAAAATAAGCCATCTCCGGTGAATAACCTGCTTCAACAAGTGTTTCGTAACCAGCGAGTATAAGAGATGTGAGACCGCCGCAGAGAACAACCTGCTCACCGAATAAATCTGTCTCTGTCTCTTCCCTGAAAGTTGTCTCTATAACACCTGCCCTTGTTCCACCAATTCCAGAAGCGTAGGCAAGGGCAACATTTTTAGTATTTTTTGAAGGATCCTGATGGATTGCTATCAAGCAAGGAACACCACTGCCTTTTAAATATTCAGACCTGACAAGATGACCAGGCCCCTTTGGAGCTACCATGAAAACATTTACATCTAATGGAGGGACTATCTGACCAAAATGGATATTAAAGCCATGAGCAAATCCTAAATATGTCCCTTTCTTGATATTGGGAAATATTTCTGTTTTGTATATATCAGCCATGTATTCATCAGGCACGAGCATCATCAGCACATCTGCCTTCTTGGCAGCCTCTGAAGCTGTGAGGACAGTGAAGCCCGCCTTTACCGCCTTTTCCCAATTTGCTCCTTTTACTTCACCGACTATCACATTCATTCCGCTCTCTTTGAGATTATTGGCATGGGCATGTCCCTGACTTCCATAACCGATGATTGCTATTTTCTTGTTCTTGAGAATCTTTTTGTCTGCGTCTTTGTCATAGTATATTTTCACCATTACACCCTCCTGAAAAATTGGTTAATTAAATAAGGTGCAGTATTATATTACAACAAAGTGTTTTTTTACTAATCCCTATCTTGTACCCTCTTGCTAAAGGTAAGTTAGATGTGAAGGCGATTAAAAATAAATATCTAAAAGGGGTTGCAAGAGAATGCAGGAAAATGGCTACCGATTTAAAATGTTGACCCTTTTTATTGACCTGTAAATAATAATGTAACTTATAAAAGATGTAATAGACCCCATCAGAAATGTACCAAACAGAAAAGGCACTAATAAGTGCTCAAGGCTGCTCAAAATATAACTGAATGTAACATTTGACCAGTCTATTTCTGGAATCATCTGCTCTAATCCAAGACACTGTGCACCAAGCCATGTACTGAAGGCATATATCGGTACAATAGTCCATGGATTCATTACATATACACCAGCAATTATAGCAAATGTATTAAGACGAAAAAGCCATGCAGCTGTAACCCCCAGTATGGTATGCAGACCTAACAGGGGAGACATTCCTATAAAGACGCCGGTTGAGAAAGCAAGTGCTATTTTGTGAGGTGATTCCTTTAGCTTTATAACATCTCGAAGTCTATCAATAAACACTAAACTCTTCAAAATGTCACCCTGAACTTGTTTCAGGGTCTCAAATAAATACTGTTAGGAGATGCTGAACCGAGTTCAGCATGACAAAGTAAAGACAAGACTTTTCGATTTTCATTACAATTATGGACCAAAATGCTGGTAACCTTCTGCAGAAAATGTCCTTTTCTTACCTGAAGGATCTATGATAACTTTTTCTGATTCAGTTATATCTCCAATATATATTGCCTTGACCCGTTTATCTCTTGGTGCTGTGAATAGAAGTTCATAATCTTCCCCACCTGATAGGGCTAATCTGATCGGGTGAATGCCAAGACATGATGCAGCCTTTTTAAGCTCTGAAGATACAGGAATATTGCTTGTGTATATTCTTGCACCAACCTTGCTTTCATCACAGAGCCTTGATAAATCAATGAGAAGCCCATCACTTATATCTATCATCGATGTCGCATATCTGATGAATCTTCGGGGGTTCCTTGCCTTTGGCATAAGGTGCCTCGTGAGCAATGGCTCAACGTCATTCCAGGATAACCCCTTCGGGAGCATTTTAATTCTTAATTCTTTGCTCTTTGCTCTTTGCTCTTTGCTGATTTCACTGGGTATTGGTCTTTTAATTTTTTTAAGCAGCTCAAGTCCACAGGCTGAATCCCCTAAATTGCCTGTCACATAGATCCTGTCGCCTTCTCTTGCACCTGAGCGCTTTAAACATTTCTCTGCATATCCAATAAGAGTTGCCGACAAAGTCATACCTTTACTCGCAGATGATATGTCTCCTCCTACAAGAGATAATCCATAATGCTTCATCGCCTCATGAACTCCATCAAAAAACCTGTCAAATGTCTCTTTTGCAGTATTTCTATTCATGGCTATACCAAGAAGTAGAAACCTGGGAATACCTCCCATGGCGTAGATATCACTCACATTGACAGAAACCAACTTGAAACCCAGTTGATAAG
>Ga0209323_10002913_pt1 | contig 11388 bp, 9 predicted proteins | sample Rifsed19ft2_FD_184014 | JGI IMG/M metagenome (GOLD analysis project Ga0209323, IMG submission 184014) | Soil microbial communities from Rifle, Colorado, USA - sediment 19ft 2 (version 2) | ecosystem: Environmental > Terrestrial > Deep subsurface > Rock core/Sediment | place: Rifle, Colorado...
TATCATGTTCTACATGATGGAAGAGGGGATGAATTTTGTGGGCGCTGTAAAGATTCTTGGGAATGTCCCCTGCATTAAATGTGGATATGGTAACGAGTGCAAAATGACGGGTGTGAAAATGATCTACGGCCCAAATGCCACCGTTGAATCTGTTGGGATAAACAAATTTGAAGGGCAAATGGATGCCTTAAACGCCGCCGGAGAACTAGGCAGAAAAATAGCAAAAGCACTTCAAGATAAATAATATAACCTCTGTGATCTCAGCGTTTCCTGGGGTGAGTGGGCAGTTCACTTCAAAAGTACGTATTCTTTTATCTTCTCGTGTCCATTCGTGGCTTATTTTACAGTAATGGAGTTTGTTGAGCAAAGGAGTCTTTTTGATTCTCATTCAGGTGATGCCATGTCAACATTGCGTCTGAATTGATAAATTGGTAATATATCTGCACGTCATCGCCGGGCTTCGTGTAGCAGGCAAAAGTTAACAACCATTTGTCATAGTATCAAAATGCTAAAAAGTTTAATAATAGTTTGGTTAAGAATTCCCAAGAAATATTTAGTATCCTTGCTAGTTTCTGTCCTCGTAATTGTGGGAGAGCGCTTATTTGATTTTTATTTTATGGACACAAAGTTTCTTGATTGGCTAAAGGTTAAACCTGTCTTAATATGGAGTGGTATTATTCTTGGTTCTTATTTCTTCCTTGCGATAATCTATTACAGTCTCAAGATAATAACTGAACTTCAAACACAAATTGCTAAATCTCATCAAAAGTTATTAGAAAAACAAGTTATCCCGCTGATCGATTCAAAGAAAACACTTCCCTATCGTTATATATCTGTTGGAACCTTTAAAACAAAAGAGCTTGAAGTTGATATCCAAGCAGAGATAATATTAGAGGAGCAAATCAAACCTGATATTGAAAATTTTCTGAATAGGATTGGCACTGGCAATCCTTATTGTCCAAATTGCTCACGTCCTCTTGACGAGTGGAAATTAGATTGGATGGCTAATTTTGCTCAAATTGGCTATAAATGCCCATCTTGTAATTCTCAGAGAGAGGAGATACGCCGGATTTGCTAAATGACGTTTACGGTTTAATTCGTTCTAACTATGCTTATTATTGGAACATTTATTCTGAAAAGATTCATCAATTAACAGGAGGCAAACCGCAAGATTATTTAATTAAATAAGGACAAATGGCAGTTAACAAAAAGTGTTATGGCACCCCAATTATTTTGGATTAAGATTTGAGATTGTTCAATGCCACCTGCTTTATTATAGGAATTAAGATGGAAGTGGCGGCAGTACGACGTAAAGCCTTGAACATTAAAACGTTCACTATTGGCATATAATATAGGATAAAGACTTGTTGAAGTTTAAGGGTAAACATTGTTATTTATGCGGGAACGTAATCATGACTCATGCGGAGGGAGATATTGACCATATACCGCCAAGAAATATTTTTCCGACAAAAATATCCGGGAATTTAATTACCGTACCAACGCACAAATCTTGTAACAATGGTTTTTCAGAATATGATGAGATATTCAGAAACTATCTTACATTGTGCTGTTATGATAAAGAAAAAGCAAAGGAAGTGCATCAAACTAAGGTCAGAAAGTCATTTGATGGACCGATTGGCAATAAAAAACGACAATTTTTCTTGAGTAAAGTTAGAGATGAAATAATGACAGATGACGGGGAATTAATAAAAGGGCCTTTGGTTTTAATCGAAAAAGATGACCCAAGTTTAGTGCCACAACTTGAAAGGATAATTAAAGGCTTATACTATCATAAGTTGAAAAAACCATTGCCTTCCAGTGCTTTATTCGAGATATATTTTAAAGATATTCATGATTTCAACAAGATAGACTTTAACCCACAATGGAAAGAAGTAGAAAAAGACGTATTTCGTTACTTCTTGCATACTCAACAAGGTGACGATGTAAAAGGCATATCAGGTCTAGTATTTTATGAAAAAATATTTTGTTTGGGATTTTTTGGTTTGTAAAACTAAAGACAATAAGACTGAAATCTCATATTTTAAGTATGCATATAGCGGCGTTTAACTCCGAGATTTGCAACGCCCTAATTATATTATACAAGCATGTACAAGCATGACAAAAGGTTGCCCCATTAGCATCGCGGTTCAACAGACTCACTACGAATGATTTTGCACATATATACCGTTCGTCCTGAGCCTGTCGAAGGATGAACGAAGAATAAAAAGGAGTTTTCCAATGAGTTTTTGGGTTTATGTCCTCCGTTGTGCGGATGATTCATATTATACAGGACATACCGACAATCTTGAAAAACGATTGGCAGAACACCAATCTGGTATATGTGATGGATATACCTCAGCAAGACTTCCTGTTACTTTGGTATTTTCTCAGGAATTTTCAACACGTCTGGAAGCACTTATCTGTGAACGGCAAATAAAGGGGTGGGGTCGTAAGAAGAAGGAATCAATGATTCGAGGAGATTGGGCTGAAGTTTCACGCCTTGCGAGAAGTAAGAATAAAAGCACATAAAAAAATAGGATTGGGTAATGTCTGAAAATATATAAAATTTTATTCCTTTTACTGTTCATCCTTCGACAAGCTCAGGACGAACGGAATTGAACAAAGTTGGAATATAGGATATTGAAAGGTGTTCATTTGATTTCTCCTTCGGAGGAAAAACTCATTCCCTATCCCCGTTCACCAATAGGGTTCTTCTTCTTGAGGGAATAGATTCGATATGAAAAAAATATTACAGGTAGTTTTTCTATTAAACGTGCTGTTTATGTTTTCAGCAATCACCCATGCAGATTCGCCGGTTACGGCTACCAGGTTTTACGAGGCGTATCTGGACGTGAAAATGGTGGAAAGGGCGCACGTGGAAGGTGTGATGGGTTTAGAAATTGCAGAGTTTCTGACGTCTCCGGAAAATCCAATAGATGTTAAGGCTGCGGTAATTAATGCCCTTTCGTGGAGATTCGACGGGAAAAATAATGCGGAATTGTATGCTTGTTATTTAGCGTTGTTGTATCATGTGTCACTTATAGAGCTTGACACTGCTTTTCTCAGTGCGGATGAAATATTTTGTATGGGATATTTAATGGTAATGGATGATTACTTTCATCCGGAGAAGGCCTTGCCTTTACTTGAGGAAGCACATAAGACGATGGGAAATAGTTTTACCGTTTCGATTATTTTAGCCATTGCAAAGGCACAACGAGCCTTTGATTCAGATTGGTGTGAGGTATGGAAGCTCACAGAAGCGGTATTGCAAAATAAGGAACTCAACTATAACACACCGTCATATGATTTTGTACAAAGAATATTGTGAATAATTCATGTACAAATGAAAGTTGTAAGATTTGAAAACTTTATCTGCGATTTATCTTTACAAATGAGTCAAGTTTTAAAAAGAATTACTGAAACCACAGATTGCACAGATTCCACAGATGAAAATCTAAAAAAATCTGTGGAATTTAATAATCCAAAATCTGTGCAATCTGCGAAATCTGTGGTTCCAAACGTTTTTTATTGGTCTGAGGCATCGTCTCGCTAGGTTTTACGTTTGAAAGGAAATGGTAGATGTCATTTAATGTATATGTCACACGCCAGATTCCTGAGGAAGGAATAAATCTCTTAAAGAAGTATTGCCAAACGGTAGAGGTAAATCCACACGACAGGCCATTGACCTATGATGAGCTTCCGAGGCAGGTGAAAGGCCGTGATGCGATACTAACCATGCTTTCAGACAAGATAGATGCACGCTTGATGAGTGAGGCAGCAGATCCCTGTTTAAAACGTACAGGGACAAGCTTAAAGATTATTGCCAATTATGCCGTGGGGTATGAAAATATCGATATCAAGACTGCCACTGCGAAAGGTGTTATTGTAACTAATACGCCTGGTGTTTTGACAGACAGTACGGCTGATATGGCATGGGCACTGCTTTTTTCCATATCCAGGAGAATTGTTGAAGGCGACAGATTGACCCGTGCGGGTAAATTTACCGGATGGGCACCCATGATGCTCTTGGGTGGTGATTTTACTGGAAAGGCCCTGGGTATTATTGGGGCAGGCAGGATTGGGACGGCTATGGCCATGCGGTCGAAGGGGTGGTGTATGAAGGTGCTTTATACGACGCATTCTAACAAAAATGCCGTACTGGAAGAGATGCTTGGCGCTAAAAGAGTTGATTTGGAAACGCTGCTGAAAGAATCGGATTTTATTTCTATCCATACCCCTCTGTCTGAAAAGACAAGACACTTGATTGGAGCAAAAGAGCTTTCTTTGATGAAAAAGACGGCATATCTTATCAATACGGCACGCGGGGCGATAATTGACGAATCAGCATTGGTGAATGCCTTGAAAAATAAACAGATTGCAGGCGCAGGGCTGGACGTCTATGAGGAAGAACCGAAATTGAAGCCAGGTCTTGCGGAACTGGATAATGTTGTGTTAGCGCCGCATCTCGGCAGCGCCACTATAGAAACCCGCACCAAAATGGCTGTAATGGCTGCGGAAAATATTATTGCTGTCTTAAATAAGCAAAAGCCGGGAAATTGTGTAAATCCAGAAGTGTTTACATGATTAAAATACGGAAGGCAAAAGGTACGGACTTTGAGGATATATGGGATATTTTTCATCAGGTGGTGAAGAAAGGCGATACCTTTGCCTTTGATCCAAAGGCAAGCAAAGAGGATTGTAAAGCTTTATGGATATCGCCTCCTGTTCACACGTACGTTGCAGAATTACATAACAAAATTCTTGGGACATACATTTTGAGGAAAAACCAACCTGGTCTGGGTGGACATGTCGCGAATGCGGCTTACATGGTACATCCTGGGGCAAGTGGACAGGGAATTGGCAGGGCATTGGGGATACACTCCATAAAACAGGCAAAAAAACTTAGCTTTTCTGCGATACAATTTAATTTTGTTGTTAGTACAAATCTCGTTGCAATCCAGTTATGGCTAAAACTTGGATTCAAGATTGTTGGTACGGTACCAAAGGCATTTAACCACCAAAAACTCGGTTTGGTAGACATATATATTATGCACAGATTTGTGTAAAAGTCTCTTTAGTTATTATGACGCAATTTTAAGATTTAAAATACTGCAGATGGGATGCGATGAGCGTGGTAAAAAGAGTGGTCAACTTAACTGCAAATCGGACAATGTGTTTTCGTGGTTTGAGTATTGCCTGACAATAGTTTTCTTCTCAATTTCTTTCATGAGTTTATCAATATCTTCCTTTTTCGGCTCGGTAAATGTTTCGCCTGCCTGATAATGGAAAATCGTATTGACACTTTCATGAAACATATTTTCTACCGGCTTGGTCATGTCTAATAACCTTACATCAATATTGCTTAATAAATAGGTTATTTGATCAAAAAGCACGCTGGTTGCCACCCCTGAATGGATAAACGAGTGCCTGTGTAAATAATTTTCGATGGCGTGGATAAACCCGTGCATTTGGGCAATCTGGTTTTGTAAAAGGAGAATGGCCTTCTCAAGATTTCTTCGTGTCAACTGCGAACTTTTTAAATAGTCGATGTGAACGTCCGGTTCCTTTGATACCTTTTTGTCAGTACTTCTGGTATGGGCTGAAATGTATGACTCGATATCTCTTACTTCATCAATCAAGCGATCAAGCTTCTTCTCTATTACTTCAAACTCCGATATATTTTTGTAATAACAGGTATCTTTTAATTTTTCATGCAACAGTTCAATACCTTCCAGGAAACCATCCAATTCCTTCACGCTGAATGAGAAAAATTCGGGTTCGTTTTTAAAGGTATCGACTTTTTTGCTTTGAGCATCTTTTTCTTCAATATTTCGAATACCCGTTTTAATGTCGATAATTCTCTTAAAAACGGGATTTTGATCCAGGTTTTGTATGTTTGCATCGGCATCGCTGCCTTTTGCAAGGGATGATTTGCTTTTATTCGTGACAAAATCTTCCAGAGAGCTAATTTTATGTATGATTTCCAGGTGGGCTTTTCCCTTCAGCGGCTTATCAAAGAGAAGTTTTTGTAAATCCGCCAATATCCTATGAATTGACTCCTGTTCCTGCTGGGTACCGAAGATACCCAGACTGTTCATATCCCGGTAAAGAATTTCGAATTTATTGAACTTGAAAAAAATAATTTTAAAGGGATCCTGTATCTCTTTATTCGTTCTACTCTCCAGGTTCTTAATTAAGTCCTTTAATTGATCGAGGACGTCAGATAAATTCGTTAGCTGTGGTACACACTTCCTTGCTTCCAAAGAGGCATCTTCACCTTTAGTGGTCTTCAAATTGGATAACTTTCCCAGGTTTTCATTAAATTTATTAATGAGTTTTTGAAGGTCTTCTTCCTCTTCTGTCTTTAGGCCTTGATCACGTTGGATAAATGGCTTTGTAGAAATATCAATCGTTACTGAGAAAACTGATTCAATACATCTTTTAATTAACGTAGCAAATTTATTTGAAGACTTCTCGGCAAGATGAACAACATCCTGATGGCTATCTGATTCACCGGCTTTCGTATCTCGTATTGTCAAAAAATCCAGGTAAGCCAGCAATTTACTAAAGGCATTCAAAAGCTCCTGGTAATCATTCTGTAACATCTGATGATTCGCAACCAGGGAAAGCTTCTTTAATTCGTTATAATTTGCCGTTAAATTGTGGTGTTCGCTGTGAATATCTGACTTGTGCTTAAATAATTTTTTGGTTATTTTTACAATAAATTTTTCAATACAATTCGCATAAGTTAAGAAAAGGTTGTATTCTTCAAGAAGTTTAAATTGTCGGTTGAGTCTGTTCGCTGCGGAGTAGACATATCCTGCATATGCCGGTATTGTCTTCCAGTTATTGTTTTCTATAATGTGTTCTATCCTCATTAAATCTAAGAATAAATCTTCATTGGATAATAAAGGATTGTCTTTTGATGCTATATGGTCGAAAACCTCGGAGAAGAAACCAAGATCTTCAATCTTTTCCTCGACCATTCTAAGGTCGTCTTCCTGTGAATTAAAAGTCCTCAGCTTCAAGTAATGTTGTTCCATGTCCAACTTAAGAATCAAATCGATAAATTGGAGGTTTAAATAAATTTCCTTTAAACCTGTGGTAGTGAAGACCCTGTTCTTTGTCTCTATTTTGTTGAATCGAAGTTCCCGTCCTATTTTTTCTGATGTTAAGGGCAATCCGTTAAAAACCAAATAATCGTCAAGTCTTCCGGTATATTTTTCATACGACTCAGCATGGGTAATATAATTACGGTGAACATAGTCCGGTGTAAAATTATCAAGCTGGTTTTGTTCTGACGCATCGATTATCAATAAGTTGCTTGCACCCTTAACAATCCCTTTTTTGCAGTGCAATACAAGATGGGGTTTCATAAGATATTGAATAAGGGACTCGACCTCCGTCAACGTAGCGGTCATATTCGCTTCTACGAGTCCGTGTTCTTTAAAGGTGTGGAGATTGTCAATTTTCCCTTTATCAAAGAGACGCTTGGAAATGATTCTCAGGGTTTTCTCGAAAGAGCTATCTATCACCGGGCCTCTAAACTTGACCGTATAAGATTTGAGAGACTCTTTTACCACGTCTTTCCTTGCATTCTCTTTAATCTCTGCTATTTGAGCACGCACAACCTCAGATGTGTGGGATTTGTTTTTTAATAGTTCGTATAAATAATTTTTATCATTCGCTAAGATAGTTTTCATGTCTACAATTTAATAAAACTTTCCATAACTGTCAAAAAAATTCTTTTATTTTTTAAATAGCTATTTTCTTGTGATTATTTCTCTGAATGCAATTAATCTCTGGGCAAGCCTAAAGGTAAGTTTTTCAATCGAGTCTTCCACGGCGGGTCCGTATTTTGGCCCAGAAATCTTCCACCATCCACCTTCCGTTTCATAATCAATCAAATCCAAATTCTTTCCTTCCACAGCCAGGTCATCTTCAAATATCTTATTCATGTTTTTGTCTAAGAAAGAAACATGTACCGATAGATAATGTTTCCCGATAGCACGCCAAACTGATTCTTCAACTATCAATTCCAGCTTTGAAGTCTTTAATTGCACCATTAATATGACGTCTAACCCAGTCTTTTCAATTATTTCTTGATTAGGTAGTTTGTTCAAAATGGTAACCTTGTTAAATACAATTTTTGTCATTTCTTCTATGTTTTTAGCCAAGGGCGCGCCTATCGGAAATACATAATGATGTATGCCTGCAATCATGTCTGTTTGCCATTCTTCCTGAGTAAAATGATACAGCGATGGATCGATAAAGAGTCCTGCATGCAAAGGAATTTGCTGCATTTCTTTTAATTGTTTGTCTAACGTAGGCACAATTGGCACTTTCATCCCGCGACTATTAGCGCAACCAACAACAAAGAGGAATAATAAAGTAAATAAAGCAATCTTTTTCATAAATATTCTTGAAATACTTTTTGAAATTGATAAAGATATTACTGCTGCATCATTAATTGTGGTTGAAGAGACGCGACTGAATATTAAAATAATTATACAATAAAACTTCATGACAAACTAAGTACAAATTATTTAGATGGTGATTGACTTGCTTTTTAAAACAGGATTCGGTCTTAATAATTAAGGACAGTATTCGCATAATATGGCCAGGAAGTCTATCATGGGTGAGGGCGATGTGTTGTTTTATGACAACATTTTTAAAGGAATCAAACCATCGGACTATATCAAGAATAGTAAGGAATTAATGTCAAGACGAGAGGCGTGGATTGCGATGTGTGTACAGTGTCATTCTACAAGGTTTTCCCGGAATTACCTTGACTCCATGGATAAGGCATCGGATTCCATTTTTCAATATGTGAGTGATTCCTACGCTACGATTAAATCTCTCAAGGATAATGAATTGAGCTATCTTTCCACCATTTTCAATACTTCTGTTTTTGGTAGGGAGTTTGTAATGGTGTTTGTATTCGTGCGATTTAAAGGCAGGCTAATATAAAAATCAGTTCCAGCGCCTTCCCTACTTTCTATATAGAGAGCTCCTTCGTGATCCTTTATGATTCGATATACCATAGCTAGTCCAAGTCCGGTACCGTTATCTTTATTAGTAAAAAATGGCTCAAAGATATGTGAAATTTTTTCGGCAGAGATTCCCTCGCCATTATCGGAAATTTTAATAAGAAAATACTGAGTTTTATTTGGGTCCCGTAAGAAGGGAGAAGCAAAAGAGAAGAAAACGCTGTTAGGATTTAATTTAGCCATTCTTCTGAATTCAGAAAGGTTGTCCATAAAGCTCGTACTGACTTTAATACTCCCATTTTTTGGCAGGGCGTCAAGACTGTTTTGCAAAATATTTAAGAGTACCTGTTTTATTTTGTCCTCGTCTGCAATAATCGCGCATCTTCTTTCTTCTAAAAGTGTCGTTATTTCAACGCCTTTCTCTGCAGCGGTATTCCTCAAAAAGTTAATGGTATCCAATATAGCACTCTGAGGATCTATTGGTTGCATTAAAGGTTCCGAAGGTTTCGCCAGGTCTAGCATATCTTCGATAATTCTGTTAATCCGTCTGATTTCCTTGAGAGCAATTTTCTGAAATCCATCATGGAACTCGTGATCGTCTTTTTTGTGAGGAAGCAGTTGGAAATATGTGTTTATAGCCACGAGTGGATTTTTTATTTCATGGGCAATATTAGCAGCAAGGACGCCGAGATAGGCCAATCGGTCGGCATGTTGTTTTTCCGTCTGAAGGAATTTCAATTCTGTGGTGTCTGTCAGAATTATTAAAGAGCCGAGTTTCTGCTCGTCCTCAGTCTTGAGTTTAGTTATGGACATACTACAGGGGGCTTTTTTACTATTTCTATCAATAAAAGTTTCTATGTTCTGATACTCAGCGTCATTGTTAAGCGTATGTCTCAATAGTTGATGAGTATCTTTTCCTAGGCTCTTAAGTATTTTTTCAGATGAACTTGTTTCCTTCAGCCCAAGGATTCTTTTTGCCTCGTTATTAATAAGGGTAACCTCTTCATCAATATTCACAACGATAACCCCACTTTTCAAACTTTGAAGAATATTGTCCCTATAGGTCTTGGCCTCTTTTAACCCTAAATAGAGATGCGCATTCCTACTGGCCATGGCCAACTGCCCGGAGAAGGCAAGAAACATTTGTATATCTTCTTGTGTAAAGATCCTTTTATTAACTTTCCTTCCGAGGAGAATTATCCCGAAGAGGTTGTTTTGCTGGAAGACAGGGATACAACTATCCACATCAAGAGAGGCTAATGTGTCTTCTAACAAGTGTTCAACCTTACTATGCGTGAAACGGTTCAACTGATCTTTGGAAAGAACTGTTTTATTTTGGTAAAGCCAGGTAATAATAGCATCGTGGCAGGAAAGAAACAGATTCATATCAGAGGGGAAATTTATAGCGGCCTTCAGCCTGTAATGCTGGGTTTCCTCGTCCTTTAGCAGTATAGATATCTTATCAATACCAACAGAATCATATAAATATTGGATAGCATAATGGAGAAGTCCATCCAGGTCGTGGATAGATGAAAACATTATAGTCGAATCGCTCAGTATCTTTGGGTGGCTGTACTTGGTATGGAATAAGGTTTTCTCAATGAGGTGCTGAATCGATTCTCTAGCCGGTACAAAGGTTAAAACCATTACTATGGCAGAGACCATGTTGGTGATTGTTTCTTTATATTCTGATACAGGGAGTATACTGCTCATAATCAGGCCGACAGCGAAATAGATGATACTGAGGACAATGGATAGGGCCGCGTAAACAGTACTCCGCTTAATTACTACGCTGATATCCATGAGGTGGTATTTTACGATAGCGTAAGCCACTGCTATTGGAATAGGAACGGATACTAAAGGTACAAACATCTCAACCTGCCATATACCTATTGATGGTAAGAGAAAGTTTGTGATGGCTCCCAGAAATACGGATGCTGCTACCCCAAAATATAAATACTGAACCTGCAGTCTCTTTATGCCGTAATAGCGTATGCTTTTTCTATAAAGGCTATATAAGGAATATGCCATACAGGCTATAAAGTAAAACCAAAATACAGGGAATAACCAACCGTATCTTGCTTGAGGCAGTTGTTTTACAAAAGATACAGATACAACAATGTGCGGAGAAAAAAACACCAGAAGAAAACTTATGGTAAAGAAGAATATACTCAGGTATCGATTAATAGGCAGTTCTACACGATCAGGAAAGACGGATGAAAAAAAGAAAAATGTGGATGGAATAAACATCGCAGCACAAAAGACCAACTTCAGCCTGAAGGCGGCCAACCCTGGCTCTCTTGTCTGGAGCAGGAAAAAAATAAAAAATATCCACAAAGATATAGCAAGCGTGAATATACAAAATCTCCTGTTAATAGTGTTTGCTGGATTTCTCAAG
>Ga0209323_10002919_pt1 | contig 11368 bp, 11 predicted proteins | sample Rifsed19ft2_FD_184014 | JGI IMG/M metagenome (GOLD analysis project Ga0209323, IMG submission 184014) | Soil microbial communities from Rifle, Colorado, USA - sediment 19ft 2 (version 2) | ecosystem: Environmental > Terrestrial > Deep subsurface > Rock core/Sediment | place: Rifle, Colorado...
ATGCCGGCTCACGTTTTACGCTTCACGCGTCGCACATCGCAGGCTGGTATGTACCGCGCCGGAACTACCTGCTCGGCCACCTGACGCGCGGCGCGGGCTACTGGCCCGATTACCAAATGCGCCTGCTGCGGCGCGGACGTGCTCACTACGAGCGGCCTGCCTCGGAAATCGTCGTGATGGACGGCGAGGAAGGTTACCTGGTGCATCCGCTGATTCACTACAACTACGAGACGATCGCGCAATTTCACGCCAAGCAGCGATTTCGGATCGATTTCGAGGCGGCCAACCTGTACCGGCAGGGCATCCGGCCCAAGTTCTACACGCCGCTCACTCAACCGATCCGCCATTTCTGGTGGCGCTTCGTCACACTCAAAGGCTATCGCGACGGGCTGCACGGCCTGCGCCTGTCGGTTCTGCTGGCGTATTACTTCGGTTATCGCTACTATCGACGGCTAGCGCAAATGCGGCAGGAAAATTCCTGATTGACTTTCACGTAGAAGCGGCTATAATGTCGGCCATGAAGCGCATTCTGGTTGTCGACAATCGCGACAATACTAACGACAATGCCCGCGGGCGTTGATCGTTTCGTCGCGAGTTGTCCTTGACCGCCCGGTCATCTGACGGAAACGAGAACCGCCCTGCACAGCGAGGGCGGTTTTATTTGTGCTCAAATCCTATCCGGGAGCATGACTATGTACCGAACACACACCTGCGGCGAGCTGCGTGTCTCGCACGCCGGCCAAAACGTAACACTGGCCGGCTGGCTCCACCGGCGGCGCGATCACGGCGGCCTCATCTTCATCGATCTGCGCGACCGCTACGGCATCACGCAAATCGTGGTCGATCCGTCGCGCGCGGCCGCGCACGATGCAGCCGACAAGGCCCGGAATGAGTACGTTCTGCAAGTAAAGGGCGCGGTGCGCGTGCGACCCGAGGGATTGGCGAACCCGAATTTGTCGACCGGCGAAATCGAGGTGGCGGCAGAGTCGATCGGCATTCTCAGCCCGGCGAAAGCGATGCCGCTGTTGGTCGACGACGACGGCTACAAGACCGACGAATCGCTGCGCTTGAAGTATCGCTATCTCGATCTGCGCCGGGCGCGCATGCAGAAGAATCTCATCTTGCGCCACCGAGTGATCAAGTTCATGCGCGATTACCTTGATGCGCGGGGCTTCGTCGAGGTCGAGACGCCGATCATGATCAAGAGCACGCCGGAGGGTGCACGCGACTTCGTCGTGCCCAGTCGCATGCAGCCGGGCAAGTTCTACGCGCTGCCGCAGTCGCCCCAGCAGTTGAAGCAGTTGCTCATGGTGTCCGGCTTCGATCGCTACTTCCAGATCGCGCGCTGCTTCCGCGACGAAGACCTGCGCGGCGACCGGCAGCTCGAATTCACCCAGCTCGACCTGGAGATGTCGTTCGTCGAGCGCGACGACGTGCTGGCCGTCGTCGAAGGGTTGATTACCGCGCTCGTCCCGGCGGTCGCCCCGCACAAGCGAATCCTGTCACCGTTCCCGAAGCTGACCTATCTCGACTCGATGACGCGCTACGGCTCGGACAAGCCCGACCTGCGCTTCGGCATGGAGCTGGTCGATCTGACAGATGCGTTGAGCGGCAGCGAGTTCAATGTGTTCCAGTCGACTATTGCGGCAGGCGGGGGCATCAAGGCGATTTGTGCCAAAGGCTGCGCCGATTACTCGCGCAAAGAGATCGACGCGCTCACGGCGTTGGCCCAATCGAACGGTGCGAAGGGACTGCTGACGCTGGCCTGGTCGAGCGAAGGCGTGAAGGGCACGCTCGCCAAATTCTTGAAAGAAGGCGAAACCGCCGAAGTTGCACGCCGTCTCGGCGCGGGCGTGGGCGATCTGGCGCTGATCGTCGCGGGTCAGGCATCGATCACGAATAAAACGCTTGGGGCGCTGCGGCTGGAGTTCCGCGATCGACTGAACCTGGCCGACCCGAATCTGCTCGCGTTCGGCTGGGTCGTGGACTTTCCGATGTTCGAGTGGAACGCAGAGGAGAAACGTTGGGACGCCGCACATCATCCATTCACGATGCCGAAAATCGAGCATCTGGATCGGCTGGAGGCCGATCCCGGATCGGTGCTCAGCGATGCCTACGATCTCGTGTGCAACGCTTACGAGTTGAGCAGCGGCAGCATCCGTATCCATCGGCGCGATATTCAGAATCGCATCTTCAGGTTACTGGGTTATTCGGAAGAGGAGACGCAGCGACGATTCAAGCACATGCTGGATGCGTTCGAGTACGGCCCGCCGCCGCACGGCGGAATGGCGCCCGGCATCGATCGCATCGTGATGTTGTTGGCTGACGAGCCGAATATCCGCGAGGTGATCCCGTTCCCTAAAACGGCCAGCGGCAGCGACCTGATGACCGATGCGCCGTCCATTATCGATGATCGGCAGTTGCGCGAGCTGCATCTGCGCATCGTCGAGTAAAGATGTCCAATCAACCACTAAGACACCAGGGCACCAAGAATCTCCAAGTTTTCTTGGTGTGTTGGTGACCTGGTGGTGAGAACCGTCTGTTGGGTTCCGGCTCGTCCGGGTCAGAGGGCAACTGTGGATCGCTCCTTGTTGGGGAGCGGTTGACAGGCGGGGATGACCATCCGGCTATTGCATCTTAAAATTGATGGGTAGCGGCTAAAAGTCTCTTGCGGGAAAAGGTCATCTGTGGTATAGTCCCGACTGAACCCTGCTGTGCGCGTGATGTTGCCCACGCGTTTTGAGCCAACACCCATAGAACAGGGGGCTGCTTCTCTAGCCGGGGACGCGGTAGCCGTTAGGCAAGGCCGAACCGGCGGGGGCGGCCCCCACCTGCGAGAGCAGGTTCAAAACTATGCGACACACGGCACGGCGGGGCTACTTTGAGGCGGAAGGCCACTCTGCGGAGTGGCCTTTTCTTTCGCCTTGACATGGCCATTTCAAATATGCTAATCTTACGCCCACTTCGCTGAAACAGAATGATATGTATCGAGAACGGATCGCCGACGATGTCTACGTTTTCACGAGTGGCCTGTACGCGCAGGTCACCGCCGGCGCGGTGATCACCGCCGAAGGCGCGGTGGTGATCGACACCCTGCCATTCCCATCCGAAACGCGGCAGATCGTGGAGTTTCTGAACCAACGAACCCCGGCGGGCATTCGGTATCTCATCCTGACGCACTATCACGCCGATCACACCCTGGGTACCCGCCTGTTCAAAGATGTGCCGGTGATCGCGCACGCGCTGTGCCACGATTTGCTCGCCGAACACGGCGCGGCAGCCCTGGCGGCGGCGCGCGCGCAGAATCCGGAATTATCCGAGGTATCGCTGCGCCTGCCCGATATAGTCTTCGACGGCGGCGAGCTGTCGGTGCGTCTGGGCGATAAGACGATTGTGCTGGCGCACCTGGCCGGCCATTCGGCCGATGTCATCACGGCCTACTTAAAAGACGACAAAATCCTGTTCGCGTCCGATGTGATGACGCCCGTGCCGATGATCACTGACGGCGATCCGCGCCACTTGATCGAGTCGCTGAAGCGGATCAAGTCGCTCGGGCTGGAAAGCATCGTGCAGGGGCACGGCGAGATGATTCTGCGCGGCGAGATCAGCGAGTCGGTCAACAGCAACATCAATTATCTCAATCGCATCATGGCCCTGGCGGCGAGCCTGATTCGAGAGAAGCAGCCGCGTGATGCGGTGCGCGGACACAGCATCGAATCGTGCGGCAAGAGCCGCATTCCCCTGCACGGCCTGGTCCAACAGTTCCACCTGGGGAACCTGTATACGCTGTATGATCGGATGAAATCGGATCCGGGGCTGTATCGGCTGGGTCGGCGCCTGCTGGCTGAGCGCGAGGCCGCGAAGACGGACACGGGCAAACCGAAAGCGACGAAGCCGAAAGCAGCGACGCCGCCGGCGAAGAAAAAGCCGGCCGCGCCCGGTGGCAAGTCAGCGCGCCCTGCGCTGCGAGCGAAAGTGAGGAAGTAATGTCTGCCTCAAGAGTCGATCAAGTGTTGGAAGCCATCGCGTCGCTGTCGCAAGAGGAGCGACGCGAATTGTTCTCACGGCTGGGGATCTTTCTCTCGCCACGCCCGACTCAGCCCGCCTTGCTCGGCGAATTCAGCCCGAATACACTGACCGGCACGGCCGATTACGCCGTCGTCTTCGACGGGGGCAGCGAAGGCAACCCGGGCCGTGGCTACGGGTCGTATGCCATCAACGGCGAAGTGAAGCGCGTAACGTTCGGGGATGACATGACCAACAACGAGGCCGAGTACGCCACGCTGCTGCACGCGCTGGACGACGTGATGGGCCGCATCGAGCGCGCCTCGACTCTGCCGGAAGCATTCAGCATCGAGGTGCGCGGTGACAGCGCGCTGGTGCTGAATCAGGTATCGGGCGAGTGGAAGGCGAAAGACGATCGGATGCGGATGTTGCGCGACTCGGCACGCCGATCACTCCGCCGTTTCAAGGCTAATCGATTGGCGCTTCAACCGCGATCCGAGACGGTCAGGCTCCTCGGACATTAAGAGCGTGCCGCGTAAGGCGCTCTATCCTCCTTACATTATTCCCGCATGTCAACCCACACGAATGACATACCTCCCGACACGCGCCGGAGTTTCTTTTTGGGTGTCTTCAACGGCGCGGCATTTCTCTTCGCCGAATCGCTGATTGCGGCCAACCTGGTTTTGACGAACTTCATCGGCAAGCTGACCACATCGAACTTCCTGATCGGCCTGGTCGTACCGCTGCGCGATGCGGGCTGGTTCCTGCCGCAGCTCTTCGTCTCATCGTATCTGCAATATCGCGAGCGTATGTTGCCGATCTACCGTGTGGTGATGGTCGTGCGCTCCGCTGCGTGGCTGGGCATGGCCGTGGCGATCCTGACCTTTCGCGACAGCAATCCGATGGCGCTGCTGCTGATGTTCTATGCACTGTACTCCATCAACGGCCTCGCCTCGGGCGTGTCCGGCCTGCCCTTCATGGACGTGGTCGCGAAGACGATCCCTAGCCGGCGGCGCGGATCGTTTTTTGCGGCCCGGTTGTTCTTTGGGAGCCTGCTGGGCCTGGTGGCCAGTGTGCTGATCGACATCGCGCTCGGTGGAGCGCTGGGACTGTCGTACTTCACGGCCATTGGCCTGCTGTTCCTGATCTCATGGGGTGCAGCGTCGATCGGCATGTTTGCCTTCGGCGCCATTCGCGAGCCGCCGGGTGAGATCCGCGAGGAGCCGAGCACACTCGGCCAACACGTGCGTCGCGCCGCGCGCCTGCCGCGCGGCGATCGTAATTTTCGCTTGCTGCTCCTGGGCCGCGTGCTGCTGATGTTGAGTTACACGGCCGCGCCATTCTATGGGCCTTATGCGACGCGCGAACTCGGCGCGGACGATCGGATCATCAGCGTGTTCCTCGCCGCGCAGACGATCTCGTTTCTGGTCGCCAACCCACTGTGGGCCAGGCTCAGCGATCGGCGTGGCAACCGGTTGGTGATCCTGCTCACGTTGGCATTCGGAGCCTTGATCCCCATCGTCGCGCTGACAATAAAGCCCATGTTGAGCACGACCTCGGTGCCGCACACGCAGTGGGCGTATGTTTATGTGTTAGTATTTGTGTTGTGGGGGCTGTTCGAATCGGGCGTGGGCGTCGGCGCTATGAACTTGCTGCTCGATTTCGCGCCGCCGCGCGATCGGGCCATCTACATCGGCCTGACCAACACCGTGCTGGGTATCGCCTTGATGAGCACAGCGCTGGGCGGCGCGCTGGCCGATTGGATCGGCCTGCCCGGCGTATTCGCCTTTTCGCTCGCGTGCACGCTGTTGGGCTTGCTGGCGTTCTACAAGATGCGCGAGCCGCGTGATCGTGTCGTGGAGCCTGTCGCGGATGGCTGATCAGTTACAGATCGTGATTCGAGGTGGCGGTGATCTGGGCACGGGCGTGGCGCTGCGCCTGCATCGCGCTGGATTTCGGATCGTCGTCCTCGAAGCGCCTCAGCCGACGGCGATCCGGCTGGCCGTCGCCTTCGCAACGGCAGTGTGCGATGGATCGATTACCGTCGAAAACACGACGGCGCGTTTGATGCCGCTTGATGCCGATCTAGGCCCGATCTGGCTGCGCGGCGAAATCCCGGTCGTCGTCGATCCTGATAAAGCCATCCTGAAACGACTTCAACCCGATGCGCTGATCGATGCGATCATAGCGAAGCGCAACGCGGGCACGCGCATCACCGATGCGCCGATCGTCGTGGCGTTGGGGCCGGGCTTCACCGTCGGCGTCGATTGCCACGCCGTCGTCGAGACGAATCGCGGCCACAACCTGGGCCGCGTCTACTATTCCGGATCGGCCGAGGCCGATACCGGCGTGCCGGGCGTCATCGGCGGACAGGATACCCGGCGCGCACTGTATGCCCCGAGCGCGGGCACGTTTCAGACGGTGAAGAAGATCGGAGATCGGGTGAACGCGGGCGAGGTCGTCGGCCGGGTAGGGGATGCGCCGATCACGTCACAGATCGACGGCGTGCTGCGCGGCATCCTGCGCGATGGCTTGTCGGTCAGAGCGGGCATGAAAATCGCTGATGTCGATCCACGCGGGGGCGTGTCGCACTGTTTCACAGTGTCGGACAAGTCGTGGGCGGTTGGGGGTGGCGTGCTGGAAGCGGTGCTGCACCTGGTCTGATGGTCTGCGGGTGCCCCATGAGCGGGGAGCGATCTGCGAGTTTGTGCCCCAGTTTCCAGCCGGCACACCTGTAGCCCTTTGCACCTGGGCAAACTGCCCGTGGTGTGGATTGCGCCCGGCGAGGTGCGCGACGAGCGCGAACTGCCGCGCACGCGGATGGCGTTGAGCCAGATGCGCGCAGCACTGAAGAACCGCATCCAGGCGACGTTGACCAAGTATGCGCTGTTGAACCTTGCTCTTGCCGCTCCGACGGCGCATAGATGTTTCCGGTGAAGCCGGTCGAGCTGAGGCTGCGTCACCTAAGTTGTAAAGTGCCGGCGTTCAACGCCTGGCGCTGTGGACAGTGCCGGCTTGCTCTCGCAAGCCTTGGACAACGCTGCGCGTTGCCCGCACTGCCCACAGCCCGACGGCGACGACGATTACGATCTTGACATCCGCCGCGTTTTCATAGATGTTGGGCGGGTAGAGGACAACCGGCTCCGACCATCACTTGCCCGTCCAGCGTTCACTACGGGATTACGTGATGATCACCACGAGCGGCGGCGACCCCCCTTGTCTCGCGAGCGACCGCCTGACCGGTCCCCAAACCCACCGCTCCCGCGCTCCTCGCGCGGACGAGCCAAGTTGACCGTGAGCGCCCGGTCGTGCAACTGCGAGCCGTTGAACTGGCTGATGGCTTTCTGGGCCTCGGCCTGGGTCTCCATCTCCACGAAGGCGAAGCCCTTGGAGCGACCGGTGTCGCGGTCTTTGATGAGGGCCACGGACTTGACCGAGCCGGCCTGCGCGAACAAGGTGCGCAGGTCATCCTCCGTCGTGGTGTACGACAGGTTACCGACATACAGTTTGACTTCCATTGTTCTCCAATCTGAGTAGGTGGATTGCTCGTCTGGCTGTGCGACGGAGGTGAAGCGGGCCTACGTCAGAGTCCGGACAAGTGGTATGATTGTAACACACGTGCCGCCGATAGCGAAATGGGGATAGCGGCCGTGGAGCGCTGAAGTTGTGCTGCTCGCCGTCGCGGTGGGCGGCCAGTTACCCGACCGCCCCCGCACGGATCCCGGCGTGCGGAATTCCCGCACCGGGCTCTTCAGGAAGACTCAGTAGATCCAATTTTGCACTCGTCCAGTGCCGGACGGTGTGAAAAACAGACGGGCTCGCCCAAATCCTGTAAGATTTGGAGGTACGCGCCAACAATCTCTGGAGGGCAAGCCCATGTCGAATGATACGCTGAAACTGAATGATCGGGAAGTGTTGCAGTACACTTTTCTGGTACGGGACGCCCCTTGAGTCGCAAGGCGTTCTTCACTTCGCCATACCGTCGGGCAGTATCAGTATCACAGCCGAGCACAACGTTATCCGTCGCAAACTCATCGACCCGAGCCCGGTTCGTTTGAGGTCGCCCCGATTTCCCTGCGCCAAAATACAGTTCACCCAGCGCAATGCTGGAGACGAAGACCTCCTCGGCTTGTGCGAACTGATCTTTGACAACAGCCTCGCCTTCGAGCAAGGCAATGACGACGTTGGTATCCAGCAGGAATCTACCACTCATTGGTATCAACCTGCTCGCAACCCTGCTCGATCGCTTCGCGCATCAAATACGCGTCATCCGGAGATTACGAATCTGCCCTCTTCCAGACCGACTCCTCGATCAGTTTCTTAGGATGCGCTGGTTAGCCCGCCAGATGCCCCGCCTGTTTCGATGTGCCTGGTCACATCTATCACTCATGCGGCGGCCCTAAATACGGGAAGTCTGTCAGATAGTCGGTGTGCGGCTCTACCCGATCCGTGGTGATCCGTCCTTGGCTCATCAGGCTCACTACCTCATCCACGATGTCATCCGCCAGCTTTCGGCCATTGGGGTAGCCTGCCGCACTCGTGTAATCATAGTGCAGGATACTGGGAACATACTCCAGGGCCAGCCTGCTCGCTTCGGCCGCACGGTAGCCCAATCCCCGGAAGACAGCCTCAAACTTCGCAAGGAAGATCGTCCGTTGCTGGCTTGGCGGCGTGCCGTTGAACCTGTGCTTGTCTTCCTCTGTCTGATTGAAGAAGTTGGCTCCACGGGCCATCTCGTCCATTTGGTGGAGCGTGCCATGTAAGGGTGCCATGGTCCGCGCCCAGATTCCAATTGACGGGTTAGAACCCAGCGCGCTATTGGGGGCTTCCAATACAACGCCAAAGACATTCTTGTCCAGATTGACATCCTGGCCGGTAAATTGAAGGTTATTCGCAAAACCCTCCGGCTCGACGAAAAAGGGGTCGCTCCGAAGACCGGCATAGAACCGATACACGCCTTCGGTTGTGATCCGCGTCTCGCGATCAAAGGACACAGGCGCATGGTGGAGGATGACTTCGCCGATGGGACCATTGTCTTGGGCGGCCTCGCCGATGGCTCGGTACACGGTCGCGGCCTGCTGTCCATCGCCGGACGAGGTGAACAATACGTGAAAGGCGATCTCGGCCTCGGCATCGGCGTTCGTGTCAATCTTGAACTCGTAGCTCGCCGCCGGGTCAAACGTGGTCGCCAGAGTGGGTGCAGCCGGGTTCACGTTCAGGATCAGAATCGACTTGGCGGGATCGCCGGGCTTTTGAAAGATATAGAGGTCCGTAATGTCGTGGCGTGGGTCTGACACGGCGTCAAAATGGTCTGCCATAGAAATCTCCTGTTGTACTTGAGCCACGCTGTAGGATGAGGCGGGCTAACGACTGAGCTAAGCCGCCGACGTGTTGCACCACGCGCCGACGCAGGCCAAACGTGTTAGCCTCACTGCTACACCGTTGGCCGGACACGACTGATGCGAACAATACTTCACGGCGATTCTACCTCGCCCACCTGAACGTCTGAATCGCGGCGCGGTCGTCGGTCGGCTTCAGCGACTTGTTGGGCAGACGTCTCCGATTACTTCTTCGCAACGTACTCCACGTCTGCGATGCCCTTGAAGTGATCATCTTGCGTCCAGAGCGTTGCCTCGAATGCGCGGGCCGTTGCCAGGATGATGCTGTCGGCCATGGGCAACTTCAAGTCTATCGAAATCTTGGCGGCACCCAGGGCGAGCGATGTGTCCAAGTCCACAATCAGGGCCTGCATCATGATCGTCACGGCACGAAGTGCGTCATCCTCACCTTTTTGTTGATGAACGCGCTTGAACACTTCGTAGATACTGATCGACGGAACAACCAACTCAGCAATGGCTTCGACGGCGGGCGCGAAGAAGCTGGCATTGGGCCCATCGGCGAAGTATTCGAGCCAGCCCGATGAATCGACGACGTTCATACGCGATCGTTCTCGCGCTGAAGGGTCGTATCAATGCCTTTAAGAAACCCGCGTGCTTTTCTGATGGGCCTTACTGGCACCAGTTCGATACGATTGTTATAAAGGAAGACTTGGACTTTATGACCGGGCTTGATGCCCAGCGATTCACGCACGGCACGCGGGATGACGACTTGGAACTTGGGCGAAACCGTCACGATTTCCATGCTAACTCCCATCGATAGGCGATTGGTAAAACGTGGCTACATTCTACCGCAGTTTCAAGTTGAGTTGGAACTGGCCCTCTGGATCGAAGGAAGCCTGCCCAACGGTCGAGATAAGCCGCCACCGTGTTGCGCCACGCGCCGACGCAGGCCAAGTGCGACAGCCTCACCGCTAGACTGTTGGCCGGCAGCGCAGAACGAGACGAACGACCGCCGGCGAGTGGCCCCTGTGCACCTCAAGCCCTACCTGGCGGCGCGGTCGGTGGTCGGCTTCACGAAGTCCCCGTTCTTTGGGGGATTGAGGGGTTGGACGGCGCACAGCCCCAGCCAGCGCCTGCGACCGCTCCCCGGCCTGCGGCCAACGGTTACGCTGAGCGCTGGCTCAACCAGCACCTCTGATATTCTGCATGGCAGGCGAGAGCCCCCTCTTCGTGACGCGCCACGGTGATGTTGGTCGGCTTTGAACAGCATAGCTCTTCGCGCCGTCCAACGGTCGAGATAAGCCGCCACCGTGTTGCGCCACGCGCCGACGCAGGCCAAGTGCGACAGCCTCACCGCTAGACTGTTGGCCGGATGCAATAGATGAACACGATACGTCACGGCGATTCTACTTTGCCGACCGGAGCGCCTGATTCGCGGCGCGGCCGTCGGTCGGCTTCAGCGACTTGTTAGCGCGCTCCGCGTGCGTAGTTCAGACTCCAATCATATGACTCTTCGATTCCGACATCGCCTACAGCAAAGGCTTCAAAGATGGCAGACAAGAACTTCATCATACCTGTCTCGAATTGCGTATGCCTTGCGTTGAGCAGTCGGGGTGATCTATCGAAGCCGATATGCAGGACCCTGACGGGTGTTTCGTCTTCGGCGTAGATGAGGGTTGACCATTTGCCATCCTCGGTCTCTCCAATCTCAACCATGATCGGGCCGCCCCCATCGTCTGGAAGCATATATCCATCAGCCGTTAACGCGATTTCGTCTAGCGCTGGAATCAGAGCTTTGCCCATGCTTGGCTCACTAATGAGCATCAGACTGCTATACTCTGGATACGCCCAGACGAATCTGTTCATGCCAAATCGCCAATCATCAAATACGTCTTCGTGTAACTGACTTGATGTCACAGAGTCTCCATCTGTGGGGAGAGGCGCGCCAACGGCCGAGCTAAGCCGCCGACGTGACGCGCAAGACTACCTCACAGGCACGGCGCGACTGAAAAGCCCGAACGACG
>Ga0209323_10002920_pt1 | contig 11364 bp, 14 predicted proteins | sample Rifsed19ft2_FD_184014 | JGI IMG/M metagenome (GOLD analysis project Ga0209323, IMG submission 184014) | Soil microbial communities from Rifle, Colorado, USA - sediment 19ft 2 (version 2) | ecosystem: Environmental > Terrestrial > Deep subsurface > Rock core/Sediment | place: Rifle, Colorado...
CCCGGCGGAGACCGTCGAGTTCGTGCGCTACGGAACCGGCTGGGACGCGACGATGGACGAGGTGCTCCGGATGGGCGAGCGGCGCCTGCACCTGCTGCGCGGCTTCAACGCCCGCGAGGGCATCGGCAAGAACGCCGACACGCTGCCGAAGAAGCTCTTCCAGCCCCTCGGCGGCAAGGGGCCGACGGCGGGCGTGGCGCTCACGGCCGAGGAGTTCGAGCGCGCGCGCGCCAGCTACTACGAGCTCGCCGGCTGCGACCCGGCGACGGGCTACCCGACGCGCGCCCGGCTCGCCGCGCTCGGGCTCGACTGGCTCGCGGAGACGATCCCGGCCGCCCGCTGAACGCGCGCGGGAAGGGTGGAAAGCTCCTGCCCTTCCCGCGGGTCCCGCTTCCGTCCTTGCCTCACTGACGGTTGCCGGCCTATCATCTACCGCATGGACTATCAGAACCGGATCGTCATCGACCCAGAGATTCGGTTCGGCAAGCCGTGCGTGCGCGGAACGCGCATCACGGTCGGCGATGTCTTATCCTACCTTGCGTCCGGCATGAAGGAGGATGAGATCCTTGCCGACTTTCCGCAGCTGACGCGTGACGATATTCGCGCCTGCCTAGCGTTCGCGGCCGAGCGCGAGCGCCGGGTCGTGAGTAGTCCGGCTGCCTGACCAGCCGCCCAGGCTGCTCTTCGACGAGAATCGGGCGGCCCGTCTTGTTGGGGCGCTCGCTGACCTGTACGGCCATGCCGTCCACGTCAGCGAGGTCGGCTTGGCCGCCTCTCCCGACCGTGCAATCTGGGCTTATGCTCGCGATCATGGGCTCGTTATCGTGACCAGGGACGAGGATTTTCACCGGCTGAGTGTCCTGCATGGGCCTCCGCCGAAGATTATCTGGATCCGACTGGGTAATTGCTCGACAGACGATGTCATCCGGCTTCTCCGGGGTCGTCTCGACGAGATCGAACGATTTGTGGCGCATGAGGAGGCTGGGTTCCTCGCGCTCGCGTGACCCTGGCCCATCCGGGCGGGCAGGAAGAGGACGAGCCAGGGGAACGCGACCAGGATCACCAGGCGCACGACGTCGATGAGCACGAAGGGCAGCAGGCCGCGGGTACGATCGGCGAACGCCGCCGGGGCGTCCAGGGCGCCCGCGTTCGGTGTACACTCGCCGGGTCGTGGTTCCAGTCTTCCACGGGAGGCGACCGATGAAACTGTTCGCCGTGCTCGCTCTGGCGCTCCTCGGGACCTGGCCGCTCCCCGCCCTCGCGCAGTCCATCAAGCTCGGCGCCGTGGTGCCGCTCACGGGCCGCTACGGCGCCGGCGGCGCGCAGGTGCGGGCGGGGTACGAGATCGCGGTCGCCCACGTGAACGCCGCCGGCGGCGTCGTCGTGGCCGGCACGAAGCGGTCGCTCGAGCTGGTGCTGCTCGACGACGAGTCCGACGCCACCAAGACGGTGAGCCGCCTCGAGACCCTGGCGGCGCAAGGGGTGGTCGCGTACCTCGGCGGGTTCGGCTCGGACCTCCACGCCGCCGCCGCCGCCGTGGCGGAGAAGAACCGGATCCCCTACCTCGGCGTGGCGTTCGCCCTCAACAAGGTCCACCAGCAGGGCTTCCGCTACCTCTTCTCGCCCTTCTGGAAGTCCCCCGACATCGGCCGCCAGCTCCCGCCGCTGCTCGCCGCGCTCCCCGCCGCCAACCGCGTGAAGAGCGTCGCGATCTTCCAGGAGAAGACGGACTGGGGGCGCGAGATGGCCGAGGCCTGGCTCGAGGCCGGCAAGGTGGCCGGCTACCAGGTGGTCGTGCAGGGCGAGTACGCGCCGGGCGCGAAGGATTTCTCCGACCTGATCCTGAAAGCGAAGGCGGCGGCCGCGGACGCGCTCTTCGCGCTGCCCACGCCGCCCGACGGCATGGCGATGATCAAGCAGATGAGGGAGCTCGGCTACACGCCGAAGCTCACGCTCTTCATCCGCGCGCCCGATCCGCCCGTCTGGTCGAAGAACCTCGGCAAGGACGGCGACTACGTCATGCTCGCGCCGGGCTGGCACAACGGCGTGAAGGCGCCCGGCGTCAAGGAGCTGAACGAGGCGCACGTGAAGCGGGCCGGGCGCCCGGCCGATCCCATCGCCGGCCCCGCCTACGCGAGCGTGCAGATCCTGGCCGCCGCCCTCGCGCGGGCCGGCGCGCTCGACCGCGAGAAGGTCCGCGACGCGATCGCGGCGACCGACATGACGACCGTGATCGGGCCGGTCAAGTTCCGTACGAACGGCACGGGCATCGTCCAGTCGGTGTTCCTCCAGTGGATCAAGGGCAAGCAGGAGCTGGTCTGGCCCAAGGAGTCGGCGACGGCGCCGCTCGCCTACCCGGCGCCGCCCTTCACCGCGCGGTGATGCCTCCGGGTCCCTAGCGCCGCGCATGCCCCTCCTCGAGGTGGAGCGGGTGTCGAAGGACTTCGGCGGCGTGCGCGCCGTCCACGACGTCAGCTTCACCCTCGAGGAGGGCGAGCTGCTCGGCATCATGGGGCCGAACGGCTCGGGCAAGACGACGCTCTTCAACCTGATCGCCGGCGCGCTCGTCCCCGACGGCGGGCGCATCCGGCTCGCCGGCCAGGACATCGCCGGGCTCGCGCCCCACCGGATCTGCGCCCGCGGCGTCGCGCGGACGTTCCAGCTCGTCCGGCCCTTCGCGGGCCTCTCGGCGCTCGAGAACGTGCTGGTCGGCCGCCTCTACGGCCGCGCGCGCGGGCGGGCGGCCGGCGCGGTCGCGGAGGCCGAGCGGCTGCTCGCGCTGGTCGGGCTCGAGGACCGCGCCCACGAGCCCGCGGCCCGCCTCACCTTCGTGGACAAGAAGCGCCTCGAGCTGGCGCGAGCGCTCGCGACCTCCCCCGCGCTCCTGCTCCTCGACGAGTTCCTCGCCGGGCTCAACCCCGCGGAGACGGCGAGCGCGATGGCGCTCGTCCGGCGGCTCGTCGGCGAGGGGATCACGGTGCTCATGGTGGAGCACATCGTGTGGGCGCTCCTGGACCTCTCGCGGCGGGTCCTCGTGCTGAGCGCCGGCGAGAAGATCGCCGACGGCCCGCCGGCGGCGGTCGCCGCCGACCCGGCCGTCGTCGACGTGTACCTCGGCGGCGCCGGAGGCGCGCGCGCGCGTGCTTGAGGTCCGCGGCCTCGAGGTCGCCTACGGCGACGCCCGCGCCGTGGCGGACGTGACGCTCACCGTCGGGCCCGGCGAGATCGTCGCGCTGCTCGGTCCGAACGGCGCGGGCAAGAGCACGCTCCTCAAGGCGATCGCCGGGCTCCTGCGTCCCCGGGCCGGCACGATCCGCTGGGAGGGCGAGGACCTCACCCGCCTCGGCGCCCACCGGATCGTCGAGCGGGGGATCGCGCTGGTGGCCGAGGGGCGGCGCCTGTTCGGCGGCATGACGCTCGAGGAGAACCTCGAGCTGGGCGCCTTCGCGCCTCGCGCGCGCAGCGGCCTGCGGCGGAGCCTCGAGCGCGTCTACGCCCTCTTCCCCGTCCTGGCCGAGCGCCGGCGGGCGCTCGTCCGGACGCTCTCCGGCGGCCAGCAGCAGATGGTCGCCGTGGGGCGCGCGCTCATGAGCAATCCGAGGCTCCTGATGCTCGACGAGCCCTCGCTCGGGATCGCGCCGCTCCTCGTGCGCGCGATCCTCGACGCGCTGGTCGAGATCAACCGGGACGGCGCCGCGGTCTTCCTCGTCGAGCAGAACGTCCAGGCCGCGCTCGGCCTCGCGCGGCGCGCCTACATCCTGGAAGGCGGCCGCATCGCCGGCGAGGGCCCGGGCGCCGACCTCCTGCAGGACGCGCACGTCCGGCGCGCCTACCTCGGCCCGCTCGCGCTCGGCGCCGGGCCGTGAGCGTGCTGGCGCAGCAGCTCCTGCTCGGGCTCCTGATCGGCGGGCTCTACGGCCTCGCGGCGGCGGGGCTCTCGCTCGTCTTCGGCGTCCTCAAGGTCCTGAACGTCGCGCACGGCGAGCTGATCATGCTCGGCGGCTACGGGACCTTCTGGCTCGTCACCCTGCTCGGCCTCGACCCCTTCGCGTCGCTCGCGCTGGTGCTGCCGCTCGCGCTCGCGGGCGGCCTCGCCCTCTACTGGGCGCTCTTCGGCTTCGTGGTGCGGGCCGACGAGGAGACGCGGGTGAAGAACTCCCTCCTGATCGGCTTCGGCCTGGCGCTGGCGCTCCACGCGCTGGCCGTGCGCCTCTGGACGGCGGACGAGCGCGCCGTCGTGACGCCCTACGGCGGCGCGGTGCTCGGCGTGGGCGGCCTCTCGATCCCCCTGGTGCGGCTCCTGAGTCTGGCGCTCGCCTTCGCGCTGATCGCCGCGCTCCACCTCCTGCTCCGGCACTGGCGCTGGGGCAAGGCGATCCGCGCCACCGCCGAAGACTGGCAGGCCGCGCTCCTCGCCGGCATCGACGTCCGGCGCGCGTACCTGCTCGCCTTCGCCATCGGCACCGGCCTGGCCGGCGCGGCCGGGACGCTCGTCAGCATCGGCTACTCGATCAGCCCCTCGATCGGGCTCGAGTGGACGCTCAAGGCGCTGATCGTCGTCGTGCTCGCCGGGCTCGGCTCGATGCTCGGCACCTTCGTCAGCGGGCTCTTCCTCGGCGTCGCCGAGGCGGTGAGCGCCGCGGCCTTCGGCGGCCCGTACCGCGAGGTCGCCGGCCTCGTCATCTTCGTGCTCGTGCTGGTCCTCCGGCCGCGCGGCCTCTTCGGGCGATGAGGCGCCTCGGGGCGCGGCGCGAGCGCGGCTGGGCGGCGGCGATCCTGGGCGCCCTCGCCCTGCTGGCCTTCCTGCCGCTGGCCGTCCAGCGCGACGACGTCCTCAACTTCGTCTTCGTGACCCTGCTCTCGATCACCCTCGCCCAGAGCTGGAACGTCGTCGCGGGCTACGCGGGCCAGGTGAACCTCGGCCACGCGGCCTTCTTCGGCCTGGGCGCCCTCACCGCGCGCACGCTCTGGATCGGGGGCACGCCGCTCGCCCCGGCCCTGGCGGCGGGCGCGCTCGTGGCGACGGCCTTCGCGCTCCTGATCGGCGTCGCCGCCTTCCGCCTGCGCGGCGCCTACTTCGCGATCGGCACGCTCGCGCTGGGCGAGATCCTCCGGACCACGGTCAGCAACGTGCTCCCGGAGATCTCGACGCTCCCCACGGCCGCGATCGCGACCTACCGGCTCTCGCAGCGCTACTACCTCGCGCTCGCGCTCGCCGCCCTGTCCGTCGTCGCCGTCGCGCTCCTCTCCGCGTCGCGGCTCGGGCTCGGGATGCAGGCGCTCCGCGAGGACGAGGAGGCCGCCGAGGCGGCCGGCGTCGGGGCGCTCCGGCTCAAGCTGACGGCGCTCGCGCTCTCCACGGCGCTCGCCGGGCTGGCCGGCGGGCTCTTCGCCTACTACCACATCAGCTACTACCCGTCGCACGCCTTCAGCCCGTCCTGGACCTTCGACGCGCTGCTCATGACCTTCATCGGCGGCGTCGGCACGCTGCACGGCCCCGTCCTCGGCGCCGTCCTCTACGTCTTTCTCAAGGAGTACCTGGCGCTCCGCTGGGTGGACTTCCACCTGCTGATCTTCGGCGCCCTCTTCGTCGTCATCGTGCTCCTGCTCCCCGGGGGCCTGGTGCAGGCGGCCGCGCGCGCGCGCCGGCTCCTGGCCCGCTGAGCCGCCCCGCCCCGCGCGCGCCCCCCGCCGCGGCTTGCGGACGCGCCGGGCCAGGAACTATGATGCGGGCGTGTCCGGTGATGTACTCCAGCCCCTCGCGGGGTACCACGGCGCGGGCCGGCGGAGCGTCCGCACGACGTGCCTCAGCCGCGGCGACCCGCGTAACAGAGCTCAGGACAGATCGCGTTCGGCGTCCCGGCCGATGTCTCGGAATTGGGACATTGCCTGACCCAGGCTCGTCGCCTACCCTGTTGGCCGAACAGACAGCGAGCCGCCACATGACCAGCGTTCCACGAGCCGAACCCCGCCGACCTCGCCTACCGCGCCTCACCGATCGCGGCCACCGGCCCCTCCGCCCGCGCCACGCCACCCCGATGCTCGCCCGAGTTTTCCAGCGCACGCGTACGGCCAAGCAGCTCCTCGCACAGTACGGTGACCGTCTCATCTGCGTGCGCTATCGCTACGATGCGCAGCGCAAGAAGCGACTCAAAACCGTGGAGCTCGTCGTCGCCGAACGCGATTGGGAACCGCCGCAGCCTCGCTTCGCCCAGGACCAGATTGTCGGGTTACGCGTCGTCTTTGCCGACATGGCAGTCCGCGACCGGGTGAAGCAGGCTGGTGGGACGTGGAATCCAGAGCGAAGGGTTTGGCAGCTGCGCTACGATCGCGTGGTCGCGCTCGGCCTGAAGAGCCGCATCGTCGACGAACCCGCATCCAATAGTGGATGCCCGGGGTCGAGCGGACAGCATCTCCATGCAGATGCCCCGGCGGCATCCAGGTAGAGATGCTTGCATCCACTGTTGGATGCCGGCATCCCGTGGCAGATGACGGCGTTGCAGTCCAATAGTAGTTATACCGAGACACGAACATGAAGGACCATGATCCTAATCCTGTGAGAATAGTCGTCCGGACCTCCGGTGTCTGGCGGGCCAGCCAGATGTCTCAAGCGCTCACCGCGATCGATCAGATCTGTGCGCGGGTCGCCATCGCAGTTCAAATCGCAGATCTCTTTGAGGCTTACGATTGGGCCGTGCGAAGTTACGGCTTCTTCGGCTTTCTCGGAGGCGCTCCTTCATCTTGGAAGAAACCACGCTCCCCAAGTGACGTTACACTTCGAACGGCCCTCGCCGAGTTCGTGGCGGCAATGAGGCGCGTTGGCGTTGATGTTCAACCGTCCCAAACAGGGATCAAGTATGCCCTGCATGTTAATGACCTCCTGGAGCTGGTGCCGGTGTCGTCACGCTTAGAGATTGAGTCTATTCACATGGAGTCACCTGGAGCGTGGACATTTGTTACTCTAGCGCTCACTAGCAACTTGGCCGTTCGTCACGTCAAACGAATATTTAGCGCGATTGTCTCGCCACAAGATACGCGACGAAAGATCAGGGCGGAAGCAGATAGCGCTGAAGTTGATGTGGAAATCAAGCGCGCTATCGCACGAAAAAGGCATCTCGACGCCGACCAGAAATCGCTGGAGCTGTCCAGGCGTAGTATCCCCGTCATCCAGGACTTAGCCGTTGCCGTTGACTCTCTCGTGATGAGTCTGGTCAACGCCGGCCTCCCGCCACACGAAATCCAGAGGGTGCTTGTCCGTTCTCTGGAGGACAATAGCGGAACGATCGCCGTGCTCTGCAACCAGGGTCTAATCAGGTCGATTGAGGCACATCCCGTTCGCCGACGCCGTCGGCCGAAGAGCCAATAGGCAAGGTAGCATGCCTATCTATGAGTACCTCTGTCGGCGGTGTCGGGAATCAGTTGATGTACTTCAGCGTCTTTCGGATCCGCCGATCAAGAAGTGTCCGAAGTGTGGTGCCAAGTCGCTCAAAAGGCAGATATCCCTACCCACAGTTCACATTCGATCGAGGAGCAATCCGGCGTCGGTACTTGCCCCCGAAATGGGCTTTGCGGTTGACGGTACCGGAGGTACGGCCCATTGGCCCGAAGGCGCGTTCGGGGTCCGCTTTGAGAAGGCGACGCAGAATACGCCGGCATAACTACGCAGTCGAGCAGCCCGCTGGCTCGCATTCGCTCGCCGCGGCTGCTCACCGCGGGCGTTAGACCTCCAAGGACGGAGCGATGAGTGAACCAATAGCAATTGCTCTCATCGGTGTTGCGGGGGCGGTCATCGGCTCGGTCGCGACGATGGCAGGCAGCGTCCTGCTTCACTGCTTACGCGAGCGTGCCGCGGCCAAGCGCGATGAACCAGCAAAGGAATTGCTCCTCGCAATGCTGAAAGATACGGAGTACAAGTGGCGCCGTCTCGATACACTGATGCATGTCATCGGCGCTGACGAGAAGACGACGACACGCCTGTTGCTTGAGATCGGTGCCAGGGCGTCCGAGGACGGCGCGCCGCTCTGGGGCCTGAAGGAAAGAAACCCATTGCCTCGAGGGCAGCAATGAGGTCTCGCTGGCAGTTGTCGCTCGCCGTGTTCGTATCATCGGCCTTGTTGTTCGCCGTATCGCCGACCGCAGAGGGAGATCTTTTCGACGATTGCAGCAGGGGCTCGCAGAAGGCCTGCCAGGAGATCGAACGACAGGCGCAAAAGAACAAGCCAGCCCTTGAGCGACTGGGGCGTCGATCCGAGGCGTTTCGCACTCAGGTTCAACGTTTAGGCCTCCAGTCAGGCGGTGCCCCAGACCTGCGGAAGGCCTACGGCCTCGTGCTGCGGGATTATCTCGCCTCGGACGCGGTGATGCCGTCCCATGTGCAGACAATGCCTGAAGAGAAGCTGGTATCCGCATGTGCCGGCCAGTTCCACGAATTCTGGATCGGACAGCGGAAGGAGTGGCCCAAGGCCCAGACGGGGGAACCAGACTGGGCGACCATCTACATGCAGATATTGGATCACTACTTTCGCTTCTGTCGCCATCAAGTTCGCTAGAAGCGAGTATCCGGCATGAGTTTACTGCAGGTTGCTTCTTGTGTCCGAGGAGATGACCCGGGTCTAACTACAGGATCCACCCGGCGGCCTTCGGCCGCGGGTGATCCTGAGCGTTAGATCGCAAAGGAGGAACGTCCCATGGTGAAGCCGATCGAGGACGGGCAGGTTCGATGAAGACGCTCGGCCGGCCGGCCCTTGGTATCGGGGTCGTACTTCTAATCGGACTCCTCGCCAGCGTGCTGCTCTTTCTATATGCGCTGCTCTTCGCAGGGCCGTGGCTTCCTTTCTTCTGGGCCGCCGGGTTCTCGCTGGCTTTGGTCGCTGCCATCAAGCTCCTCGCGCTCGGTGTCTTGGATGACGAGCGACAGTTGCTGGTGGCGGGGATGCTTTCGGAGCTTCTCGGTGGCACATTCGGCTGGACGTGGATGGCCCTGGCAGGCGCTTCCCTGGTCCTCTTCTTCAAGGCGCTGTTCTTCGGCGGAGCTTGGTCGAACTTCTTCCTTTGTCTACTCGCATCCGGCGCGTGCAAATGGCTCACGCGATACTCGATGACGACTAAGGAAGCGGCCATGTTCAAACGGGAGCTGGTCGAGAAGGGGATGACCAAGGAGGAAGCTCGGGAGGTCTGGATCGCGAGAGCGCGGGAAATGATCCAGCGACGCAACCTACCTGCGTCGGATCGCAGGCAATGACCGAAAGCGTCCATCAGGTTGCGTTCGCGTGCTAAAGACCTCCGCCCTGCATCTACCCGAGCCTAGGACACCGCTCTACCCGCTAATTCACCAGCGGGTCGTGGAGGCAGCCCGGCCCCTCGCTGAGAGACTTGAGGCATGGAGGATGATGAACGCTCGGGCCGCATTGAAGACCAAGACCTTCAATGGCAAGCCCGTTCAATACCATGGGGTCACGTTCGATGGGACGCCGCGTGTCGTCTTTTGGGGTGACTTCTTTGAGCCGTTCATGTACGACGCCGCCCGACAATCCTTGGAGTGGGTGATCCAGGCTTGTTATGATCGCCACCTTGACGCGAGCGAGTACCTATCGGAGACGACGGCACTCCTCGACGTTCTGGTCGCCAAGACGTACGAGGAGATGGCAAGAACGGATCAGCTCCTCCGAGGCAGCGGATACCCCGATTCAGTGGCCCCGGTGCAAGTCGCCCACAAGGTCGAAGCGATGAAGAAAAGGATCGCCGATCTCGCTGTGGCCTTGACTCATCGTGGGCGTTCGGCTTCCCCGGATCAAGAGATCTTGAACCTAAGACCCGGGCTGTGGGGTGTCAGTATCGACTTGAAGGCGCTCTGGCGTCGCTGGTTCAAGCGTTCGATCTAACAACAGGATCAACCTGACGGCGCTTCGCGCCGCACGTTATCCTGAGCGTTATCCGTACTGACTTGCGGCTTGCGGGCGCAGCACGAGAAGCGGAGAATTCGCCTATGAGCACCGTTCGTAAAGACATTCACTCGCTCAGCGTCGCCGATCGGTTGCAGCTCCTCGAAGAAATCTGGGACAGCCTCATAGAGACACCTGAGGCGATTCCGGTGACTGGCGCGCAGCGCAAGGAACTGGCGCGGCGACGTCGTGCGCATGCTCGAAATCCATCTGCGGCGAAATCTTGGGCGCAGGTACGTGCCAGGCTCCGACGCCGTAAGTGAAGCGGCTCCGTCTCACGCCTGAGGCTGAGCTTGATATCGACGAGGCTCACCTCTGGTACCACAGGCAGGCGCCCGATCGCGCGGCCGACTTCCTGGCCGCCGTCAATGCGTGTCTCGCGACAATCCAACGGCATCCCCAGGCCTTCACGCTCGTCGATGCGACCATGCGTCGAGCGCTCGTCCGCCGGTTCCCGTATGCCGTCTTCTACGAGATCGAATCCCGGCAGATCGTGGTCTACGGCGTTTTCCACGGTGCCAGAGATCCTCATGCGTGGAGACAGAGAAGAGACGGATAACTTCGCAGTCGAGCGGACGCGCTTCGCGCGCCGCTCACCGCGGCGTTAGGCGACGGAAGAGGAAGCAGGGTGGTGCAGGTCCATTGGCGTGTGACGCAACGAGACGCACACCGCCTGCGGAAGTTTGTCGATGAGCGTCGCAACGCACCCCTCGTTCGCCAGCGCATCCGCCGCAACCTCCGCGGGCATCGTCCTCCAATAAACCGTCCTCGGTTTTGGAGGGCTCTCCTGCTCGGCCTGCTCACCACGCAGCAAAAATCGGGTCCGGGGTCGGCGGTCAACCGCCTGCTCTCGCGACACCCCTTCCCACTTACCTATCGCCGAGTCGCGTCGGTCAGAAGCCCGAGCGCGCTCGTTCGGCAGGTACTGCGGGCGCACGGTGGAATCCGGCGCACCGGCACGATTGCAGTCCAGGCAAGTAGAAACCTAGTTCTTGTCCGTAGCGAATGGCGGCGCATCCGCCTGGAGCTTCGCCAGCTCGAGTCGCGCCACACCCCGGCTACGGAGCGCCTCGTGGCGCAGTTCCTCGCCGACAAGATCGTGGGCCTTGGGCCGAAGCAGGCGCGCAACGTACTGCAGCACCTCGGGCTCACTCGATACGAGATCCCGCTGGACAGCAGAGTCACGGGTTGGCTCAACGAGTTCGGGTTCCCGATTCGGTTGTCCGCGCAGGCCCTGTCTGATCCCAACTACTACTGCTTCGTGTCGGATGGGCTTCAAGTGCTCTGCGAGAAAGCCGGAGTGGTTCCGTGCGTCCTCGACGCCGCGGTCTTCTCAAGCTTCGACGCAGAACCATGGACTCCGCGTGCGCTCCTGTAACACGTCGCCTAACAAGCCGGTCAACCTGCCGGCTCCCCCCCCCCC
>Ga0209323_10002921_pt1 | contig 11361 bp, 12 predicted proteins | sample Rifsed19ft2_FD_184014 | JGI IMG/M metagenome (GOLD analysis project Ga0209323, IMG submission 184014) | Soil microbial communities from Rifle, Colorado, USA - sediment 19ft 2 (version 2) | ecosystem: Environmental > Terrestrial > Deep subsurface > Rock core/Sediment | place: Rifle, Colorado...
GAGTACTCAGCAATGAGTAAAATCAAACTTAGACAACTTGCATGATTATTGCAATACTATTAATATAGTCTAACACATTATTATGGGAATTATAAGACCTGTTGAGCAGGTTAAACTTTTTACAGCAATATTGTTTGGCAATGAGGGTGTCTTAAACACCGCGCGGGAGAAGCTCTCTTCAGCTTTGGGCCCGGTTGACATGTCGAGCCCTGTCTGGACGTGGTCTCATTCAAACTACTATGAAAAAGAGATGGGCGCTGACCTTAAGAGGATATTCCTGTTCTTTGAACGCCCTGTCACTCCTGACCTGCTTGCAGATATTAAAAACATGACGAATGAGATAGAAGGCAGTTTCCGCAGGGATCAGGAACAGTGCAAAGAGTTGAAATTACCTGAAAGACCAATAAATATAGACCCGGGATATATGACTTTAGCCAAAGTCGTCCTTGCATCAACCAAAAACTACGCTCACAGGATATACATAGGCAGGGGGATATATGCAGAGGTCGCCCTTTATTATCAGGACAAGACCTTTCAACCTCTGCCCCATACCTATCCGGATTACACTGGTCATGAATATATTGCTTTATTTAATACGGCAAGGGGGCTCACGAGGAACGGGGAAAGATGATGGTGGAGATTTTCTAATGATTACTTCAAAAAAACTAATTTATCCATTAATATTTATCGCATTAATTACATTCAGCAGTACAATCCATGCATTTCAATTCGATGCTGTGGAAAGCAGAATTGACCTGCCAGTGTTAACTACACCCAATGACGCAGTAACCCCGCATATCAGCGCTGACGAGTCAGGACACGTTTATGTCGTCTGGAGTGACAACAGGAGCGGACCCAGCAAAGTCTATATAAACACCAAGTTCGGTGAAAGCGGATGGTCTTCCAATTCTGTGCCAATAAATACAGGTTTTCCGAGGGCCACAAGTGCAACACAGGATGGCGATGCAACATCGCCGAAGGTCTGTTCAGACAACTCAGGCCATGTCTATGTAGTATGGGCTGATGACAGGGCAGTCAAATCAGGCACAGGCTTGAGGGACATATACTTCAGGTACTCCAAAGACTACGGGGCTACATGGAATGCCCCGGATCAATTTACTGATTATCGGATAGATTCAGATAACCCCGGACAGGGAGATTCAAGATTCCCGGAAATAGCATGTGATGAGAAGGGCAATGTGTTCATCGCCTGGGAAGATGATAGAAACAGGGAAGGTACCTACGAGTTATATTTCAGATCTCTGAATATACAGTTCTCAAACCCGACTGATTTCATAGTTCCATATCAGACTCCGGAGCTGAGATTAAACACCGGTGTCACAGCAGGAGCTTATTCGGCAATTTATCCTGTCATTACTACAAACAAGAACGGAATCGTTTATGCAACATGGAAGGATCTGAGAGAGGTGCCGGAAGAGAATACCTGGAAAGGTATATATTTTAATGTTTCAACAGACAATGGAAGAACATGGAAGTCACGTGCAACTCGTGTTGATTCCGCCCCTATAGGATTCTATGATACTTCACCTCCTGCAATGAGCACTGACATTAATGGAAATGTTTATATTGCATGGGCTGATACAGGAGGCAGGGCAACACGAGGAGATCCTTATTCCGGAGACGGGACATATGATGTCTACTTTAACGTATCACATGATAATGGTCTCACATGGGGTAAAGAAGATAAGAGAATTAGTACTATCAGTACAGAAGGCATAGACACTGGGGTAAGGGAAATCGGCGCAAAGGACGTTGCTATAGCCAGCAATAACAAGGGGGTTGTGTGCGTCGTTTGGGCAGACAACACCTTTACATCACAGAGCGGCGGCTATAAAACTAAATTCCATATATACTCCAATCACTCAGAGAACTTTGGAAATACTTTTTTAGACTTTAATAAAAACGTTCAAATTAATGCCAAGACATCTGATATTCAGACAACAGCAATACTTCCAAAAGTGAAAGTAACCAATACAGGTACTGTCTATGTATCATGGATTGATGACTTAAGGAATACTTTTGACATATACTTTAACTATTCACTGCTAAGAGGAAAGGCAGGTTCGTGGCAAACCCCCTATTTATGGCTTGACATTGCACAACCTTATGGCGATTCCTTAAAACATGTTATGACTGGAGATGAGCTTGGCAATGTATATATCGCCTGGGAAGATAACAAGTCTGCTCTTGCAAAGGGCAACAGTAATATTTACTTTATAAGCGGTTTTCTTGACCTGGCACAGCTCCTGCTGGCCGGACAACAGTTAGGTGAGGCGTGCTTTATTGCCACTGCTGCATACGGGAGTCCATTTGAAGGACACGTCGTATTACTGCGTGGATTCAGAGATGAGTTTCTGTTGACCAGCAGATACGGAAGGTGGTTCGTGAACACATACTACAAACTTAGCCCGCCTGCCGCGCAATTTATTGAAGGGCATCCATATCTGAAACCAGTAGTCAGGTTTGCACTAATGCCTTTTGTTGGCATTGCAGCGATATCCCTGAAGACGACTGTTCTGCATAAGCTTGTATTGGTTATACTCATGACAATTGCAATATTTCTCGTCCTTTATAAGCGGGGTTATTTTCGGGTGAAACCTACTGTCTCGCTATAGCCTCTTTGAGCATCTTATCAGCATCTTTATAATCCGGCCGTATACGGACAGCCTCCCTGTAAGCCTCCGCAGCCTTGCCATATTTCTTTTCCCTGAAATAGACATTTCCAAGATTATAGTATGCCTTCTCATAACCCGGATTTATTTCTACAGCCTTCTTAAACACATCCTCTGCCCTTTTATAATCCCCTCTTTCCGTCAGGATAACACCAAGATTGTTATACACAAACGGATGACGCGGATCGAGGGCAATCGCCTTATCATAAGATGTTACTGCAAGGTCCGGCTCACCAAGTCTTTTGTACACAATCCCGACATTGTAATAAGACCTGAAATATGACGGGTTTATCTTCAGGCTCTCCTCATAAGCAAACCTTGCCTTTTCAAGATCACCCTGCAGTTGATATGCCACTCCTGCATTATACCAGGCCAGATAATATTGCGGGTTCAATTCAAGCGTCTTATTAAATTCTCCAATGGCCAGATCATATTTTTTTACCCCCATCCAGGCAAGACCCAGATTATCATGGGCACGCGCAGACATCGGGGCCTTTGCCACGGCATCACTCCATAGAGAGAGGTCATCCTTCCATGCAAGACTACGATTAAAAGTCAGAACGGATAAAGCTATAACGAGCATAGCCACTCCGGGAATGAAATATCTTCTTTTAAGCCTGCTCAGCGCCCACCCTGCAATTACAGCAGACACAATCCCTGCCAGATACCCCCTGTTCTCCTGCAGTACGGCATTGAGCGGTATAATCGTTGTTGGAAGAAGTGTAATGAAAAACCAGAGAATGAAGAATGACAATACCCTCCACTCACGCCCACGCCGGAACAATATATACGCTATACATAATATAATCAGGATGGACACCCCCGGTAATATTACAGAAGCATCATAAATACCGGCGGACAACCCGATGTCATGATCAATAGTAAGCCCGGCCGGCACAAACATAAGCTGAATGTACTTCAGCAGCACCATAGGCTGAGTAAGGAGATTTGTCAGATAATCCCGTGTGCCGCCTCCCACAATGTGACCATAGACTGATATGCGATATATAAGATACGGAATGACTATTAAAAAAACATATGGTAAGTAAGGAAGATAGCGGGCATAAGGAAGTGCGTTAAGCCGTTTGTGGAAATAGAAATCATATATAAGCAATACAACAGGAAGGGTAATGGCGACCTCCTTGGTCAGCATGGCGAGGATAAAGGCAAAGACAGATATAATGTAATACGGCAACCAGTTCGCAGCGACTGCGTGTCTGAACTTTATCCAGAGATAGAAAGAGAGAAGATAGAAGAATCCACACATGACACTGGAACGTGCCGTTATATAGTTCACTACCTCGGAGTTGAAGGGATGGACTGCAAAGATTAGAGCAGAGGCAAACGACGCCGCAGCGTGGGGGTTCATCCCCCACTTTTTGCCGACCATACCTGTCGTGAGTTTTATCGAACTAAAGGTCGGCGCTACCGGCTCTAACATTGCCTGCAGTATGAGGTACACCAGAAAAGATGACCCGACATGAAACAGGAGGTTAACCACATGGTAGCCTTCCGGCCTGAGACCACCAAGGGCATAATTGATTGCATAGGATGTTACGAGGAGTGGTCTGTAATGGCTTGTAAAGATTTGCTCAAAACTTGAGTACCTGGGCGAAATAAAAAAGGATGGGATATTTCCGGGATCGCGAATGTAGGGGTTTTCTACTATATAATGCTGGTCATCAAAATGAAAGGAATTTTGGAAGGAATTTGCGTAGACAGCAGAGGATATTAAAGCAATAAGGAGAAATATTTTCCATTTCACTATCTTATTACCCTGACTTGCGTGCCTTCAAAGTAAGACCAATACCATATGGCACCCATCTGAAGCAGGAGTCAATCCTGAATATCATTCTTAGAACCCCTGCCATAAACTTATGTTTACCTGCATCAGGTGGTCTGTCTGTATCAGCCTCCCTGCCCCCGGAAATCCTCTTTTTTATATACGGAAGGTATACAAACCTGTGGTACAACAATGTAAATGGAAATCCCCAGAAACTGACATCCTCAACAACGAAGCCGTTTTTCTCAAACAGACCAACTATACCCTCCCTGCTGTATCTCCTCAGATGACCTGCCCATTCATCAGAGAAATCCCATAACGACTGCATTGCAGGTACAGAGACTGCACAAATCCCGCCTTGCCTTAACACCCGGTTGAATTCCCGAACAGCCTTATCATCATCCTTCACATGCTCTAATACATCACCGGAGACGACCAGATTAAACATCTCATCAGGGAATGGTATACTCGTTACACTGCCGTATTTAATCTGTTGAATGTTTCCGGGACGTGAGGCGCCGGACCTTCCATTAATGAAATCAACAAACTCTCTTGATTGCTCTATCCCGTAGACATGACAACCATATCCTGCCAGCTTATTAAGAAGACTTCCACTCCCGCAGCCGGCATCAAGGACCGAATTCCCATCCTGCAACTTATCCTTTACAAGCCCAAGCAGCAAGGACTCCCTGTAATCATGCCTGGGTCCGCCAATCTCGCCACTGCCCCATTTTATAGAGGGAGACTTACCACTCGACCTCACCGTATGCCTTCTTGTAATATTTTTTGAACTCTTCAGACTTGATCTTCCTCCACCACCACTCGTTATCTTTATACCATTTAACAGTGGCCTTCATGGCGTCATTAAAACTATGTTTTGATTCAAAACCGAGGGAAGCAAGCTTTGATGAATCTATAGAATAACGGCGATCATGCCCCAGCCTGTCTTTAATGTGCTGGATAAATGACTTTGGCCTCCCCGTATCACTCAGGATGATGTCTGTTATTTCAACATTAGTCCTCTCATTACCACCGCCGATATTATAGACCTCACCCTCGATCCCTTTATGAAGAACAACATCTATAGCCGCACAGTTATCATCCACGTATATCCAGTCACGCACATTCATGCCGTCTCCATAAAGCGGAAGCTTCTGCCCCTCAATTGCATTAGTAATAAAAAGCGGGATAAGTTTCTCAGGATACTGGTATGGACCAAAGTTGTTGGAACTACGTGTGATAATCACAGGCAGGTGATACGTAGTCCAGTAGGCATGCACCAGCATGTCGGACCCTGCCTTTGATGCAGAATACGGACTGCTCGGAGAAAGCGGGCTTTCCTCTGTGAACGAACCGGTCTCAATGCTCCCGTACACCTCATCTGTGGAGATCTGGATATATCTTCTTATACCCTCAACCTTGACTGCTTCAAGCAATACATACGTCCCGTACACATCCGTCTGTATAAAGCTGCCGGGCTCTAAGATAGAGCGGTCTACGTGAGTCTCTGCTGCAAAATTAACTATCGCATCCACGCCCGAGACCGCACCCGACACCACCTTTACATCACAAATGTCACCCTTTATAAATGTATAGTTCGGATGACCCTCAACATCTTTGAGATTATCAAGGTTCCCGGCATAAGTCAGTTTATCAAGATTGACAATATGATAATCAGGATATTTTTTGAGCATATGCCTGATAAAGTTACTTCCTATAAATCCGGCGCCGCCTGTTACAAGTAATTTCATTGTTCCTCCTATATCAGCTCAACGATGCTCTGATCCCCGATAATAAACTTCTGCGTCCTCGGCTTTGTTCTGCACTTGATTATCTCAGCCTCCCGGCCAAGCAGGCTCCTCTCGATCCTGATATCCGCATCAACTATCCTGCACTTCTCAAGAATGATGCTGTACTCAACCTCGCTGTTCTTTATATGACATCCGTAATAGATTGACGTAAACGGACCAATGTAGCTGTCTTCAATAATGGTATTCTCACCTATGATCACCGGGCCCCTGATACTGCTCCTGATGATCTGTGCGCCATTCTCGATAATCACCTTGCCTGCTATGTCAGACGCATCATCTACTTTGCCGTTTATCAGTGACTCATGATCGCCTATTATTCTGTCCAGTGTCAAACGGTTCGCCTCCAGCAGGTCCTCCGGCTTCCCGGTGTCCTTCCACCACCCTGTAATCTCAGAGTAGCCGACCTTGTATCCATGAGCAATCAGATAATCGTGCGCATCTGAGATCTCAAGCTCCCCCCTTGCACTCGGCTTAATATTATTTACAGCCTCAAATATAGTGGAGTCATAAATATAGATGCCGGTTACAGCATATTGACTTTTGGGCACAGATGGCTTTTCTTCAACCCGGACAATCTTCCCATCCTTAATTTCCGGCACACCAAAACGCTCAGGGTCATGTACCCTGGACAATACAAGATGACAGTTTGAACCATTTCTTTTAAAATCATCTATGAACCGCTTAATACCCCCTACAACCACGTTGTCCCCTAAGTAGAATACAAAAGGCTCATTACCAAGAAAATCCTGAGACACCTTTACGACATGCGCAAGCCCAAGAGGAGCTTCCTGAAGTATATAAGTTAACCGCATCCCCCACTGCCCGCCGTCTCCCAGTGCCTTTTTAATCTCATCCCCTGTGTCAGGATTATATACAATCCCCACTTCCTTAATTCCAGCCTCTAACACCGCCTCTATTGCAAAGTGGATCATCGGCTTGTTGGCAATAGGTATAAGATGCTTATTGCTCGTGTGTGTGATCGGCCTCAGCCTCGTTCCCTTACCGCCGCTTGTAATGAGTGCCTTCATGTATGTACCTTTCTGCACAACTTCATGTGCATTTTGAGTAAGACAACTCCTGTATATTATCAAAGAGTATGAAGTTTATCAATGTGTTAAATCGTCTGCAATTCATGGCACTAATATTGCTCACCATGATAAATAAAATGAACAGAAAGCAAATAGACAACCTGTCGAAGTTATGTTACGATATCACCAAGCTAGTGCTTGGTATTGCAGTAATCGGGAATATAGTATCTGACAAGTTTTATTTGAAGTCGATATTAATAGGAATAATAACTGGTGTTGCATTCTTGTTTTTTGGATATATGCTGGATAAGAAGGGGGTAAGTGAAAATGACAATGACGCCGACTGAGATAGCATTGTCCATCCTACTCACATTTGCCGTTATTGGTATCATTTTGCTTTTAATATCTGAGCGTAGAAACAAGTATCATAAGAATAAGAAATAGATATCTACTCCACCCGCACCAGCTTCCCTTCGTCAATCCCATATTCATGAAGCAGGCTGCCCATGTCCTGCACCATCACAGGCTCAGTAATGATTATCCTGTCATAGGATAATCCTGGCAGGACACTTACAGGCTGAATGGTGTAACCAAGAAACGGCCTTCCTGCACGGGAACCGTCTACTACCCCAACAAGTTTCATCCCAACTTCATGTACAGCAAGATACGCTACCTCGGCAATATCCCCCCCTCCGTATATCACCACGCTGTGCACACCCTCGCGGGATAATACCTTAAGCCTCTCACGTATACTGATACGCAACTTGCGCACATAACCGTACGACCGGTGTATATAGCTGTATGTCAGACGCGACTTCTCCGCTATACCCTGCGGGGTTATAAGATACCCCAGCCGGTTACGCTCAAGATATACAACTTCAACATACCCTTTCTGTACAAGCCTTTTGATGAAGAAATTGGCAAGGCCAAGGGCGATTCCGACCTTGTGACTCAACTCCCGCTGGGTAACATGACCGTTTGTGGATAATTCTTCAAGTATCTCTAATGTCTTTAGTGATTTGTCGTCCATGATGTAGTTCCTTATGTTGGATTAGAATTTCAGGAAATGCCTGAGCTCCTTCAGGCTCTTTACAGGTATCCCGAACAACTGCTCTTTCCACAGGATGTCGCACCCTTTGCACAGAGGGACATCTGTGTACCTTCCTGAGGCTATCTTCTCTCTCAACTCAATCAACCTCTGCCCATTCCATATCTCAAGCAGGGATTCCTTACGCACATCCCCAAGCGGCATATCGCCAGCCAGATCAACACAACATGGCACCACCGTCCCATCCCATCTGACGGACATGGAATACCATAAGAACGTGCAGGGAACATACTTACGCCCTAATGTACGAAACTTCTTGTCCTCCTCCCTGGAGATCTTCCCACCAAAAGTGTGAGGTTCTATCAGGGAAATCTTGTCAATCGGCAATCCCTCAAGGCCCTTCAGGAAGGCCTTACGCTTATCGTCAAATCCCCCCTTATACAATCCCTCTATCACCTGAAACACGACATAGGGCTTACTGCTCCCCCGCCTTTTCTTCTCCTCAAGAAATCCCCTGATATTCCCCAGTGTCTTTTCAAAATTGGCATTAACCCTGACCTTCTCATAGGCCTCTTTATCATAACCATCAAACGAAAAGATGATAAAATCAAGTCCTGCATCAAGCAGTGCCTTCGTCTTATCCTTAGTCAGCACAGTTGCGTTCGTAGACAGCCGCGTCCCAATCCCATTATCCTTTGCATACCGGATCATATCCGGCAGTCTTTTGTGAAAAAGTGATTCACCGCCAATGAAGAGATTGACGTCAAAAACAAAGCCCTTCGCCTCGTCAATAATTTTCTTATAGAGACCCCAGTCCATGTAACCTGTCTTATCTTCCGGTATATCCTTGCTCGTACACATAGGGCACTCAAGATTACAGAAGGAAGTAGGCTCTACCCACAACCGCACAGGCCCGTATGGCAGTCTTGCATTGCCGAGCTTATAGTGCCATGCAATCCTGAAGAAGCGGTATAATCTATTTGTTTTTTGCAATGTCATGGGTCAAGTACCACTGATATGTCCTGGCAATCCCATCCCGCAGGTCTGTTGTTGCCTTCCATCCCATGCTGTTGATACGACTGACATCGAGACGTTTTAAAAGCATCCCGTCAGGCTTGCTCTGATCATAAACGATATCCCCCTTATACCCGACAACAACTCCTGTCAGTTCGGCAAGCTCCAGTATGCTTATATCCTTCCCAACACCAACGTTAATGATCTCACTCCCATCGTAGTTATTCATCAGAAAGTGGCAGGCATCCGCAAGATCATCTACAAACAGAAATTCACGCCGCGGGTTCCCGGTTCCCCATATAGTAACCGGTTGACCGGATAGTTTTGCCTCATGAAATTTCCTTATAAGTGCAGGCAGTACGTGGGAGGTCTGCAGATCAAAATTATCACCCGGCCCGTAAAGGTTAGTAGGCATAGCAGAAATGAAATTGGTGCCGTACTGACTATTGTATGCCTGACACATCTTGATACCTGCTATCTTTGCTATAGCATAAGCCTCATTTGTAGGTTCAAGAACACCTGTCAGGAGATACTCCTCCTTCATCGGCTGAGGAGTAACCTTCGGGTATATACAGGAACTCCCGAGAAATAAAAGCTTCTTAACACCGTATAAATAGGCGCTGTGGATAACAGACAACTGGATCTTCAGATTACTATATATAAAATCTGCCGGATAGATACTGTTGGCAAGAATACCACCGACTTTGGCCGAGGCTACAAACACATACTCCGGTCTCTCCTCACTGAAAAATTGTTCAACCTCAGACTGTTTACACAGATCAAGTTCCCTGCGAGTCCTTACAATAAGATTACGGTACCCTTCGGTTTGCAGTTTTCTGAGGATAGCCGAACCCACAAGACCCGTGTGCCCGGCAACATATATTTTAGAGCCTTTATCCATGTCTTAACATCTCCTTTTCTATACTCTACTTATGCCACTTATTCTCAACCACCTTGTGTCCTGCGTCTTTAAGCGTCTTCTCCTGGCTGGCAAGCTCCATGTCGTGCTCAACCATCATCTCAACGAGTTCATCAAGTTTTACTTTAGGCACCCATCCGAGCTTCTCTTTTGCCTTACCGGCATCACCGAGCAGCATGTCCACCTCCGTCGGTCTGAAATACTTAGGGTCTATCTCTACATGCTTATGCCAGTCCAAACCCAGTCGTTCGAACACCTTCTCCACAAATTCCTTTACAGAATGGGTCTCCCCTGTGGCAATCACATAGTCATCAGGCTCATCCTGCTGAAGCATCAGCCACATCGCCTCCACATAATCACCTGCAAATCCCCAGTCCCTCTTTGCATCAAGGTTTCCGAGATATAACTTCTTCTGCAATCCAAGCTTTATCCTCGTCGCACCCCTTGTTATCTTCCTCGTAACAAATGTCTCCCCGCGCCGCGGCGACTCATGATTAAAAAGAATCCCATTACATGCAAAGATACCGTATGCCTCTCTGTAATTCACCGTCTGCCAGTGTGCAAAGACCTTGGCACATCCATATGGACTTCTCGGATAAAATGGCGTTGTCTCCTTCTGCGGTGTCTCCCGCACCTTTCCAAACATTTCTGATGATCCTGCCTGATAGAACCTGACCTTTTTATCCCTTTGCACCTGATAGTCCCGCACTGCCTCAAGTAAACGCAATGTCCCCAGTGCATCAACATCCACAGTATATTCAGGCTCTTCAAACGATACCATTACATGGGATTGTGCGCCAAGGTTATAGATTTCATCCGGCTGTACATGCTCCAGCACACGCCGAAGCACAGTCCCATCGCTTAAATCGCCATAGTGCAGGAAAAGCATTGCCTCAGTATCATGCGGGTCCTTATAGAGATGGTCAAGCCTGCTGGTACTGAATGTACTTGAACGCCTCACTATCCCATGCACCTGATACCCTTTTGAAAGCAGTAATTCAGTCAGATAAGCCCCATCCTGCCCTGTAATGCCACTAATAAGCGCCTTTTTCATAACATCCTCCT
>Ga0209323_10002929_pt1 | contig 11350 bp, 12 predicted proteins | sample Rifsed19ft2_FD_184014 | JGI IMG/M metagenome (GOLD analysis project Ga0209323, IMG submission 184014) | Soil microbial communities from Rifle, Colorado, USA - sediment 19ft 2 (version 2) | ecosystem: Environmental > Terrestrial > Deep subsurface > Rock core/Sediment | place: Rifle, Colorado...
AACTTCCATGTTTACACTAGATTCATTTTATCTAGTTGCAGCCAATCTTTGAGGTCTATTTCAACCTCGTACCGAATCTCGTCGGCAATATCTTTAAGTTCATCCACTGTATGTTCCAGCAGGCTAGGTATGTTCAGTAATTTCACCCCCTTGTACTTTGATGCTTGCCCCATGTCAAAGCGAAACTCCGAAATTAGTCCGTCTCGGGGCACGTAGATTAGCTGGTATCGGTGCATTACACCATCTGGTGCTCGTTGGTTAGTTTCAACGAGGCCAACTGCTTTTTCGTTACCACATATTGTTTGTGTCGCCGGAATTATCTTATTCATGTTTTGGGCAGTCCTCGTGGCGGTACATTATCTTGTAGTCGTCAGTTCTCTTATACTTGTAATATTCCACGCCTAGATGGGCAGGGTTAATTGGTTTACCACAAATTTCACATCTTGTTGGTTCTACCATTGTTATTCCTCATCTGCCGCCCCGCAGAATTTCTCGTAAAGACTAAGAGATTCTTCGTTAAGTTTTCCTCTGGAATCCAGTTCTTTCATTGCTTTTTCGGCGATGCTTTTAGCTTTTGCCCCAATGTGAACGTCCTTGTCTAATTCCTTTTCCCAAGTAACTCGTCCGTCCTCAAATTTAAGGTTGAGTTGTGCATGTTCTTCTTCATTGAACGACAAGCTCTCTCGTAACTTCCGAACAATTTTAATTGTCGTATAGTCACCTTCTTTGGGCAGGGCGTTCAAAAGTAGTATCCGTTCTAAAACTGTAAGTTGCATATTCTCCTTTATACTCTTTTAGAGTGGGGCAGATTGAAGGCTCTGCCCCAAAGCCTATTTGCTATGAGAATGTCACGGGATTGGTGTAAAGGTAGATGTACCGAGTAGCTCCGCCGACATCGACTTTGATATGACCAGACGGGTTTGCGTCGGCAGACGAGTATGTACCAAGAGTGGCACCGTTTGTCCCATCGTTGTCTGCGAAGTCAAACGTGTTAGTTATATTACCATCAAAGGTAATGCCGTTTGTCCATCCGCTTGACGCTCCAGAATTGATATGGACACAGTATTCACGGGTAAACGCCGAGTCGTTAGTACAATCAATTGATATGGCATAGTTTGTTCCTGTGCCAGATTGGGATTCATCGTATACCCGCAGACACATGACGCTGCCAGAACAAGTGCCGCCGTTCTTGGCATGAACTTCAGCCCCGATAACATCGCCCGCAATCGTTGTCCCAGATTCCGCTTCGGCTGTAATGTACGCGCCGTTTACCGTGTGGCTTCCATTTCCAGCATTATCTGCCTTGACGTTAATGTCAAGACCTCGTTGGCGACAGTAGGCATCGCTGGCTGTTTGATTTCTTATTGCAATTTTTAAACCGCAATCAGGGTTACCATCACTTGCAGTCATAACGACAGTTCGTATCATTTCAATGTAGAAAGCCTGTCGAGAGCCTGCCGTTGCCGATTCTGCATGAAGGACTAACTCAACTTCCTTGGCACTTCCACTTGCAGAACTTACATTGTTTTTTAGTCGCATAAGTTCTACACCATCCACCCAAACTTCCATGCGACTGTTTGGCTTATCGTAATGCCAACCACGTTTTAAAGCAGTAGAATTTTCTCCCATTTTTCCTCCAAAGCGGATAATCTCCGCAGTTGATTTGGTGGGGCAGAGTTAAAGTCCCTGCCCCAAAGACTTTTGGATTTACATATCCGGTATGGTTTGACCCCAGTTGCATCCTCGAAGGTAGCAGTTGGTCGCAGCCGTGTTAGCCCTGTTCTCGAAGCTGAAATGGTAGCAGAGAGGGCAATCTCTATCTACTGAAGTATTGAACTCTTTGCAAACGCTCTTGCCGTTGTGGTCAACAGCCAAGAACGTAGCATGGAGTCCATTGCCTGAGCCTCTGTCTTGCAGGTCGATGCGTAAGTACAGCCACTTACTCGCCGTCGGAGCCATGCCCTTCATACGAAGGTCTGCAATTGCAGTTGTAGTGTCAACGTCGTCGTCTACCCAGAAACAGTGTAGCTCGTCGTTGGTGGCGTCTATATCATAGACGAAGCCGACGAAAGTTGACGCTGTAGAAGCCCAAGTAGTGCCAGAAAGCTCTACAGGCAGAGTCCCACCGCCAGAAGTAACTTCCTCTACAGTGTCGTTGAACCCGAAGTTGAAAGCCACGTCGTCTACCGAGTCAAGTTGTATGAGAGCCTCAGCGTAGCAGTGTCCTTCCTGACCCGCAAATATCAAGTTGTTACTACAAAACTCCTGCATATCGTTGTCTGTAGTATCAGATGCGGAAAGGTAATGCAAACCTTTTCCTGCGGCAACTCCCTTTTGAAAGTCAGTTGCTCCATTGGTGGAATCAGCCACCCATGTAACGTTGGCAGCAGGGGCAGCAGCGATTGCGGAAACAGATGGGTCGTCGATGTGCTCCAGCATACCTTTAGAACCAGCATTAGCCATTTTGTTTTTCTCCTATCTGATTTATTTTGGGGTCTTCGTCCCCATTTGTTACCCCCCAGCGTCTTCTTCGCCTAGAATCTGATTTCGGGAGGTCTTATTCGCTTACCCTTTGGTAAGGGCTGCAACGAGTTGGTGCCGTTGTGTCAGGTTACGAAGTTGGTGAAGTTGCGTCTGACTTCATTCTGTAAAGCCAATTTCCACTAGACCTCTCGCCATAAGCGTATTCATCGTAGTGGTACACATGGTAACCGCCGCCGCCCCGCTTCTCGTTCCGAACATCGACCACTCTTGGTGCTCTGCCTTGGACAAGCACGATGGCTTCTTGGGCAAAGACCGCCCCGATTGCGTCGGCTGAACTGTCTATGACAATGTTGCCATCCTCATAGATTTCGCAGCCAGCAACGGGCAGGTCGAATTTGTTAGAGAACACTCGAGCCGTCGGGCCGTCAGTTAGCACGTAAGTCCCAACACCAGCTACCAGTTCATCGAACAGGTCTTTAATCTGGAAACCATGCAGCACGCAACGGTATGGGGGCATACCAGGTTCAGTTACGTTGCTGGAAATGTTGGTCTTAGCCGCAGCAATGTAGCCGCTAGTCAGGGTGTTACCAGCACCAGGCTCGGAGGTAGTCGCACCACTGGCGAACAGGGTTAAGCCATCTTCGTCTTTCTTACGTTGAATGGCATTTTGGGCAAGCTGTCCAATTTTGGCAAAGCCTTTCTTGTTCAGTCGGGCACGAACCCTGTCAGTGATGAAAGTCTCGATGCCGACCACTGACGGAGTTATGGTGAGCAGCGAATCAGTAGGAACCTGCGGGTTGTCAAGCTCAGTTGACTCTGTGATGGCCTGAGCGGTCAGGGACGTGTAAGTGATTTCCTGCCAAGACAGACCAATGCCCTCCCCAAGAGTCTCTTTCGAGACAAGCTGAGGCACAACCCCTTCGTACTCACGCACGATGCGGGCAGAGCTTCTTACGTCGTCAAGGCTATCACCTAAAGATGAAGTTGTAGTAAATCCAGTAGGCATAGTTTAATTTCTCCTTAGTAAGTATTTTTGATTTTGTTATATCTGTCCACGTTTTCCTTGCTCATGGGCAGGTCGCCATTACCGAACTTGGCTAAGAAGTCCTTATCGGCAATTGAGACTACTCCACCGGAAGTAGTTGTTGAGACTGAGTTTGCCTCGACGTTGGTTTCTACTTTGGTTTTCTTTTCCAAGTCTGCCAATCTCTTTTCCAAACCACTTTGAATGGTCTGGACTTTTTCTTTTTGTACTGTAGACACTGATGTGAGGACTCTGCGTTGTGCCTCCAAATAGTTCTGAGCGTCGGCTGCCCAGTCTATACGTGGGTCTTTGGGGTCAACCCCAAGACCAGTGATAAACTGATTCAAACCTTCCACAAACTGCTGGTGGAACTCCTGCTGGGCTTTCGCCGCAGCTTCCTCTTGTTCCAATCCAGACAATCCCTGCTCCCTTGCCCGAAGCCTTGCAAGCTCCACATCTTTTGCGGCATCTGGGTCTAATTGGGTAAGGCTGTCTTGAGTTGCTTTCAGCGTCGATTCAGCTAATTTAGCTCTACGCTCTGCTCGAGAAACCTCGGCTCGGTTCTTGTCCTGTTGACTCTGCAATTCTCGTCTGCCTAAATCTTTTGCCTCTTGAACTGCCTTGGCAGTCGCATCGGCAATCATCTGTCTCACCTTGTCCTCAGTGAGAGCTTGGGCAGTCTGAGCCGCTTGGCTCTCCTGTCCTGTGGTTGAAGCCTGCTCCGTCGAAGCAGCTTGCTGGTTTTGAACGGTAGTTTCTCCGTCCGGCATTTTGGTTCCTCCTACTTAGACTTCTTTTTGTTTTGGGTTGGCTGTTTGCCACCCTCAATCATATAAAGCAAACGCATTTGCTTCATGGCTTTTTCATGACTGTCGTGGGTTCCATGAGCCTTTCCAGTCTCTTTATTGTAAACAATGTGTTTTTTACCCATCATTTTTACTGCATAGGGCATTATTTACCTCCAATTGCCTTATCTAAACTTTCTCTTTTTTCTTTCATCATTGCTATCGCTTCATCATAACGGGCCTTATCTTTTTTAACTTCCTCAGCTTTTTCCAGAGCGCGAACATCCTCTTCTATTTGATACTTATGTTCTCTTTCTGCTTGCTCAATACTCATTTCAGTATCACATTTCATGTGGCCCGCCATATTATTCTCCCCCTGTCATTTTTTCCATAAGCCACACCCACAGCCTAGTGCTGGAGTAGGCAATTATTGCAAGAATCCCTGTTAAAAGACACGCTCGGAAATATTCCTCTGCGCCAAATTGGAACCCCACGTAAGTTCCAAGGACAAGTTCCACGACTCCCGATAAAGGCACTAGCTCTTTTGCTAGTTTGTAGCGAAGGGGGTTTTTCATCTAAGTTACCCATAAAATGTTTTGTATGCCCGCATTATGGCGGGGCTTCCCTCCCTTGCCATTTTCTTATACTGAGCAATCAGTTCTCTTGCTCTAAGTATAGCAGGGAACCTCTTTAAGGCTTGTCGTGCCCGTTCTGGGTCAGTCCGTTCCATTAATGTTATTTGGTCAGAAAGGGACTTCAACTCGGACGGATACATTGACCAAACATAATCAGTAATTTGCCAGTAGGGTTTTAAAGTTTCCCTAGCCTGTTCCAGATATATTAGTTCAGTCGGTTTGTCTAACCAGCGAGAACCCTGGTATTCCTCAATGTAATTCAAAGCCGCCTGACCAAACCTTTTAATAAACTCCTGCTCTCGCCTTTCAGCCTCATCAAACAGATAATTTCCATATTGGTCGTACATATCAAGGCCATACATGGTTTTATAATATTCACGCCGAGCAACATCCCCAGGATTCATCTTGGTAGTTTGCTCTGGTTTAAGCGGTTTGCTATAGTAATCTACGATGTCTTGGTATTCTTTACGCTTCGCTCGGGCAGCGTACATCTGCCGACGAGTTGCCGCAGCTTGGTCAACTTTATCTTTAAATAATACACCATCTTGGGTTGCCCTAAATTCCTTCGCGGCAAGATTGCTTGCTTCTCGATATGTGTCCTCAATAGACTGACTTTCATTCTGCCATTGTTTCATATTGGAGATAGACCCAGTTGTGAACCGCTTCTCTTGCTCCTTCTCAGCGTCCAAAAGTAGTTTATTAGTTTGCTCAAGACGAAGTTGGGCAGCACGGCCTTGTCGTAAACCGAGTTCTTCCCATGTCATTCCATATTCATCCTTGGCGGCTTTATCACGAGCTTTTTTCACATCATCTGAGTAAGTAACAACACCAATACCCAAAACGCCAACTGAAGATGAAAATGCCCCAAGCGGCCCATCTTGGACAAAACCGTCAATAAGGTCTTGAACCGATAAAGGCATCATCCTTTGGTAAGCCTGACCAAGAACGCTCTTGGCCGACTTTGGGGGCAGTTCCTCGCCAAGATAAGTCTCACCTTTGAGAAGGTCATTAATTAAACCGACTGCCGGAGATAACTTTGTTTGCACAAAACGGTCAACTATATCTTTTCTGGTCATCGATTGAACAAACCCCCCCTCAGTCTTTCGCTGGGACGTTGCAAGCTGCGCGGCAAATCTCAAATACTGAGCGTAGCCTGTCCAAATATCCAATCGAGTGTTTCCAACTTTTATCTTACCAAAGCCTGCTGAACGGGGGTCAAGTTCTATCTTTCCCCCGCCAGACAATTGGACGGCAGCAAGAATACTAACTCCTGCCCCCAAGGAAGTTAACAAAGTCCTCATAGCTTCCTTGCGGACAAGGGCAGATTTGGTTACACTAGGAAGGATAGAAAGGGGCAGTTCCAAACGAGAGAAAATAAGGCGCGGGGAGAAAAACATGGCGTTAAGCAATGACCCCTGTTGGGCAATAGTTTTGGGTAGGGTTCCCCTGCCCGTTGCCCAATTGATAAACTGAGCGAGGTCTTTGTAGTCTTGCTCATTTGCTTTGATTCCCGCTTTCTCCCAAGTAGTTAGCGTCTTTTCCCAAATACGAGTTCGCAGGTCATTTAATCCAGTGACATAGGCTCTATTAGACGCCCTAACAAATGGTATTTTACTCATCAAACGGCTCATCATGACTTCTTCTCGTTCAGCCAACCGAACAGAAACCGTGGTTGTTAGTGGGGCAACGTATAGTCCATGCCTCTCTGCCAAATTGAAGAATGGGCGTGAGCGAATTATCCTGTCCATGAGAAGTTCATTTTGGCTGCTGAACATCGCCTGAACCATCGGGCGCACAGTTCTCATAGCTTCAATTGGATGAGCGGCGGACAAGACGCCGCCCTGCCGAAGCAGACCAGAAATGTCACCGGATGCCAGCAATGCCCTAGGAGCGTTAGCAAGGTCTATAACAAACTCTCGCAGTTTAGTTAGGAATGGCCGTTTCTTTAACAGTTCCTTCGCTAATAGGCCGCCAAATGTTTCCTCTAACAATTTAATCTCAGCATCAGTAGAAATATTGTTTAATAATAAGGTCTGTAAGGCAGTAAAGGTGTTGACTCTATCATACCCACTTTTGTACGTGGCGTCACGAACTATGCCAAACAATTCCTGCACTTCAACCTCAGTCATACCTGCCCGAAGTGATTCCAGTTCAGCTTTACTGGCTTGGGGGTACTTGCCCGCAAGGTCACGCAGAGCCATTTGGTGCGCTGACTCTGGTTGGAAACCTTCATTGGTAAATTTCATTAAAGAATCTTCGTAGTCGGCAATTCTTCTGGCGTGTTCCTCTTTATATAATTGAGCAGTCTCTTTACGAAGCGGCTTCGCTGTCTTGACTAGATTCACAAGTTTGGTTATAGCTGATTCTTGTGGGGCAGTGAACCCGCCAGGCATGGCCTGAGTACCAATTGGCGGTTTTGGTGGTTTGGGAGGCAGTTCTCCCCCAACCCCGACAGCCGTCGGTTTCGGTGGAACAGAGGGTTCTGCTCCGCCAACCTTTGCTTCTAGTTTATCTACCAACTTTGCCGCCTGCGGCGACATTTCGCTTCTAGGAGGCATAATCACTCCGGCAGGATTCTTTTGTAGTTCATCCATGATTGCTTTTACTGCTCTGCCCTTCAACAGGCTTTTATCGTCGGTTACTATGGAACCAACCCTTAATGCTCCCGTAGGTTCAGGAATCACAGTAGCTACAGCAATCGGTTTCCCTTCAGGACTGCGGTAAACCAAACCCATAGCAGTGGCTTCTAATCCTGGCCTGCCTTCTCCTGCCATTTGAAGTAGGTTTTGTTTAGCTGCTTCCGGCATGGCGGGGCCAACAGGAGCCTTAACAGGCAATTCTTTAAACACCGCGATTGCTTGTTCCCCTCGGAAAGCATCATAACCAAGTTCCTTGGCCGCAGCGAAGTCAACTTCTCGGTACTGTTGTTCCAAACCGCCAAAATTTTCTCCAAATTCCTTTTTGAACTTAGCAAGTAGAGTTGCTCTTGCTTCTGAGAACCGCGCCATTTCCTCGGGGGTTGCTGTTTTTGCGTCGAAGATTCTAAGATTAGTTTTTATTGTATACCTGGGCTTATTAACAAAACGTTCTTCGACTGGTTGCTTCGGGAGATAATGATAACTACGTTTTGCAAACCAGCCGTCTTTAAAATAAGACCCATATTCTTTGAGAAATCTCGCTTCTGAACCAGATTGAGCAGTTCCCATAAACTCTGGCTTGATAACCCCCAAGTTTGGTTGGCTGCTATAATGAGTAAGAGTAACTTTTCTTTGCGGTGTAATGTAAATGCTCTTACCCCCCTTTAAATCAAATATTGCTTTCTGTCCCGCTTTTTCTGCGGCGGCAAGAGCCGCTTCTTTGTCGGCCAAAGTCAATGAAATATCCAAGTATGTCTTGTTAGCCTGCTCATCAAACCACGTTCCAACGCTAGTGTTACGGTTGCTACTAAGTATATCTGCGTTCTTCTTAATATAATCTTCAACTTGTTTGTTTGTTATGTTCTTGCCTTGTATTTGAAGTTCCCTTTCGGGAAACACAGATAGGGCATAGGATTCCTTTCCAAAAATATTTCCCAGGACTGGGTTAAATGTTGCCCCACCAGTCGTGTTGTGTACTTGAGAAATTTCTCCAGCCAGTTTAGATAATGCTCGCCGTTCTAACAACTTTGCGGCTGGTTTAATTGTGGCTTTTGTCGCTGCCCCAGCAGCTTTTTCTGCAATCCCCCAGGGGGAGTATTCGAGGGCGGTTCCGGCGATTTTACCTGCTGTTCCTAGTCTCCCCAAGCCAGCAGCAATTCCACCTGCTTTGCCCGCCACAGAGCCGATTCCTGGGATAGCTAACCAAGGAAGGGTTTCAACAACCCCCTTAACTCCAAGGAATCCCCAGTTTGGGTCGTCCCACGCTTTGTATTCGGCACGTTCTCTTTCTAACCAACCTAAGCCTTCCGTTCCAGCAATGGCGGGTGTAGCTATCGAAGTCGCAATTGTTCCAAAAGGCTCAGCAATATTTCTGTTCACCCATTCAAAAGGAGCACCAAAAGTCGATAACGCCCGCTTCCAAAGAGGAACGTCTTGCTTTTCTGCTGTTGGAGCGGGGGCTTGGGTTATATCTCGAACAGACGTTCCAACAATGTCAGCTAACTCCGGAACTCCAGACAAGCTCTTAAAAGCCTGTGAACGTTCCTTTTCGGGCATTGAGAGAAGCTGTCGCTTGAAAAGTCTCAAAGCCCCAGGTGTTAGCTTCTTTATAGTCTCTTTTAAATCGTCCGGCATTATCTAGAATACCTTAATCCAGCACTTCCCGCGCCGCCAGGCGGGGCCATGTTCCACAATCTCCAGTTGACATCTTCTGGTCTTGCCCCAGTCCGAGCCTGCTCGTACCCGCCGAACTGTTGAATAGCACTTGGAGGAATCCTGGCCATATATTGGGCAGAAGGATTTAAAAGTTGCGGCAGAGAGCCAAGACCCTGCCCAGAACTCTGGGGAGTCCACCCAGGTAATGGCTGACCAGCTTTCATACCATATTCCTGCGGAGCAAGAGGAACCATCCAAGGCTGAACCGTCGGAGTCTGACCAGATAAACTAGCATATTCAAGCCAGCTTGCAGGTTGCGCACGTAGAGTTGCAAGGCGTTGCTGTCGGTCAGCTTCCAGTTGTGACTGCTGCTGCTGACGATACCAGTTTATCATTTCTTCTTGCTGTGCTTTATCTTGAGCAAGCTGCTGTTGCTGAAACGTCTGGGTTAACCCGAATTGTCTTTGCTGTTCAGCAAGTTGCGCTCGGGATAAATCTAACTGAGACTGCTCGTAAGGAGTTATTGTTCCATTGGCTTCCTTATCTTGAAGCCGCTCAATGTCAAACTGCCGTATTTGCTCAGCAAGCTGTTGTCGTTGAAGGTCTAATGTTTCTGCCCCATACCCTTTTTCTTGGACAGGACCCGAATCTTCCCAGGCAACTTCCTTTCCATCTTCATCATAGCTGACTTTCCAAATTCGACCCAGCTTTTCTACTATATCCCAACGGACAGCAGGCTTTCCAAAGTCAAACTGGTCGGCGGGCGGAGCTTCAACGGCAGCGTTCTTTTGTGCTTCTAATCTAGCTTGGTACGCCGCCGCTTTAGCTTCTGTTTCTTCTGTTACCCCCGATCCGCCGCCAGCCTTAACCCAGTGAGCGTAGGCTTCTGATTTTTTATACTCATTAATATTATTTGGGTCTGCTGGAGCACCAAATCCACCTACTCCTATGAGCATCCGGTAGGCTGAGCCTAATCCTTTATACCAGCGTTGAAAAGAATTAAAAGTTGCTTGTTCTGTTTCTTGCGGTGTGGGCATTTATAATTCCTCACTCTCAAGAGTTTTTACTCTCTCGTAAGTCTTTTTAAAAATAAAATTAGAAAGCACATTTGGCTCTGCTGTTCCATATACTTTTTTTAGCAACTCCAAATCTTGCGGCGTCCATTGTGCAAAATGTTTGCCAAGCAATTCCTCTGGATTATCATTGACCTCCAAGGGTTCAATTAAGTCCGAAATTAAATAATTAACCGCCTCCATTTTTATTTGGAGAACCCGTTCTATTGATTTATCAAGAGTCGATTTCTTCATCTGTTATAATTTTAGCTACAATTTGTTCGTTAATTTTAATCATTTACTCTTGCGCTTCCGCTAGCGAATCATATAAATATGTTTTTCGTACGCCATGAAAACAAATTATGAACCCATACTTCATGCGCTGAACTTCTTCTTCGATTTCCATTTCTTGTGAATCAACTTCCATTATCTGTTACCACCTCCACCCTGCCCTTGTTGTGTCATAGGAACAGGACTTCTCAGAGTCGCCATCTGATTTTGTAAATTCCCTGCCGAGCTTGGTGGAGGAACGTTGGGAATTGGAGCAGCCATCCGTCGTCCAGCCGCCGCAGGTAAGTTTTCTGGCCCTCCTACAATTGGCACAGGAGGAACTGCGGGCGGAGGATTAGTAATAGACTCTGCTGTGCTTCTCTTAGTCAAAGTTTCCATAAGTTTTCCAGCAAGATACTGAGAAATAATCTGCTGAACTATTGGGTCTTGTTTCATACGCTGAACTTCTTCCTCTATCTCCATTGCTTGAGAATCAACATTACTCATCTGCTTTCGCGCCCAATTGACAGTCACAAGGCCAGACTTGGTTAGTCTTTCAAGGTCATCATGCCTGCGGTACTCATCTTCCTCTGAGATTGGGGCAAACTCCACATAGAATGTAAAAGGCTCCTTCATCTTGTCTTTCTTGATTTCTATATCAAATTCGTCTGTTGGAGTCCTCGCCCAAACATTAATATCGCCAGGAACGACATTCTTCATAATACGGGCACAGTTGGAAAGAACCTTGGCTACTCCATGCTTGAACGCTTCGTTGCTGTATTGGTAGCGAGTTGAAGCCTGCGCAATC
>Ga0209323_10002931_pt1 | contig 11350 bp, 10 predicted proteins | sample Rifsed19ft2_FD_184014 | JGI IMG/M metagenome (GOLD analysis project Ga0209323, IMG submission 184014) | Soil microbial communities from Rifle, Colorado, USA - sediment 19ft 2 (version 2) | ecosystem: Environmental > Terrestrial > Deep subsurface > Rock core/Sediment | place: Rifle, Colorado...
CTGCCGCTTTTTCATTATGCCTTAAAACCAAACCGATTTCTTATCCTTGGAAACTCTGAAACGGTTGGGGAATTTACCAGCCTTTTTTCAGTTATGGATAAGGATTGTAAAATTTTCCGGCGGATAGGACTTTCTGCTGGCCTGGCAAATGATAGAAATGTCGGATCACTAACAAGCGCCACTTTAAAACAACAAACCGTTGAGGAATTCAGTAAATCAAAGGAAGTCAATATTGGCGAGAGTACCCAAAAAATACTGCTTGAGGACTACACCCCTCCCTGTGTCGTTATAAACGAGAAATATGCCATTGTTTATTTTCAGGGGCAAACGGGCGATTATCTAAAATCACCCAGCGGAGAGCCTACCTTAAATATCCTAAAAATGGCGCATAAAGATTTGGCCCTCGAACTAAGAACGGCAATTCAAAAAGTAATTAAGGAAAAAACTGCCTTTACTTACAAGAACGTCCAAATAAAAGATAATGAGAATTCACACATAGTTAATTTAATAGTCAGTCCTTTTCTAGAACCGGAATCCCTTGCGGGGTTGATACTGGTGGTGTTTGATGACGTTACCCATTCCATTCCTCAAAGTAATGATATTCATGCAAAAACAAAACAGCCGCCTTTATTGAGCAATCGTATACTGGAGCTTGAACGTGAATTAAACTTTACAAAAGAATCCCTTCGGGAAACAATAGAAGAGCTGGAAACTTCCCATGAGAAATTCAAAACCTCCAATGAGATGGTGCAGTCAATCAACAAAGAATTACAGAGCGCTAACGAAGAGATGGAAACCTCTAAAGAAGAATTGCAGTCAATGAACGAAGAACTGGTGACGGTAAATTCCGAACTTTTGGCCAAGATAGAAGAATTATTACAAACCAATAACGATATAAACAACCTGTTAAGCAGCACCGAAATCGGAACTATTTTTCTGGACAGACGCCTACGCATAAAACGTTTCACCCCTGCAACGACTAGGGTAATTAATCTTATTGAGACGGACATAGGGCGTCCCATCGATCACATTTCTACGGATATTCTCTATGAAGATTTGGTAAAAGATATAAAGGAAGTCCTCAAAACCTTAACTCCTAAGGAAAGAGAAGTAAACCTCCCCGGAAACAAGTGGTATTTGGTGCGCATCTTGCCCTACAGAACAGTAAAAGATATCATTGACGGCGCCATAATTGCTCTGATAGACGTCACCGAACTCAAACGGGCGCACGAAGAAATTCAACTCCTGCAGACATTAACGCTGGCTATCAGCGAGTCTGAAGACATTCATACGGCATTGGGCGTTACGCTGCGGAAGATATGCGAAACTACAGGCTGGATTTATGGAGAAGCATGGATCCCGAATGCTGAGGGGACATTCCTCGAATGCAGTACGGAGTGGTACAGCGCCGCTCCCGGGCTTGAAAAATTCTATACCGCAAGCAGGGGATTTACCTTTCCACACGGCAAAGGCCTTCCCGGAAGAGTCTGGCTATCCGGGCAGCCGGAATGGGTTACAAACGTCACCCTTGATGCGGATTTTCCCCGTGCAAAGTTTGCTTTGGAAGCCGGTTTAAAAGCAGGACTGGCAATCCCCATCCTCTCCCGCAAAAAAGTCGTTGCAGTGATTGGATTCTTTATGTTCGATGCGCGCGAGAAGGACGTATCACTTATCAAGCTCATCTCAGCAATTGCTTCCCAATTGGGTTTGGTTGTTCACCGGAAACAGATGGAGGAGGGGTTGCGGAAGGCGTATGAAAGGTTGGAATTACGCATAGAGGAGCGCACTGCTGAACTTTTAAAGGCCAATAAACTGCTTCAGGATGAGGTCGCAGAACGCAGGCAAAAGGAAGAACGACTTCGGAAATTTTCCCATGCTATCGAACAAAGTCCAAGCTCGATTATCATCACCGATGTAAAAGGCAACATAGAATATGCCAATCCAAAGTTCATGCAGTTAACAGGGTACACCCCTAAAGAAATCATAGGGAAAAATCCCCGTATCTTAAAATCGGGCAAGACGCCGCCCGAAGAATACAAACAGCTATGGACAACGATTACATCAGGCGGCGAATGGCGGGGAGAATTTTATAATAGAAAGAAGACGGGTGAGTTTTATTGGGAATCCGTATCCATCTCTCCCATTAAAAACCAGGAAGGTGTTATTACCCATTTCGTTGCAATTAAAGAAGACATCACGAAACACAAGCAAACCGAACTTGAATACCAAAAAACTAACGAGTCCCTGAAAAGACAATTTGAAGAGTTACAAAAGAAACTGAAGTAGAGACGCACAGCAGTGCTGTCTCTGTGCCTTCTAAAAGGTGGGTTCGAAATGCGTAGAGACATCGAGAAAGAGCTGATTTCAAAGATTGATAAATTATATGATATTACTATTCAAACACTTAGAAAATACTTGTAATTTAAAGGTAATAAATTATAATTGCAAAAATTGTAAGAGCGCATGCCGCCAAGTCACAAAAACACGCATGCTATAAAATCTTTGTTTCTTTGTGGCAAAAAAGATTACTACAATAAACTTTTATCAAATAAATTACGGTAGTTATTTGCGCAACCGGGACGGTTACGCTACCAGTGTGAAATTCTTAACATATGAATTTATTAAAAAATCCGTTTTTTATTATTGTTATCTGTTTTATAACACTTTTCACGACTGCAATTCTCTTTGCTCAATCACCCTCCTTCCTTATCCCTCCCGCAGAATTCAAGACATTTGATACCCCGAACGACGCCGGGGAAACGATATCCCTGACGTGGTCTGCTTCCCCCAACGACTCGTCTGACGCTTTCTACGTGGTTTATATTGATAAGGACAAAAATGGCACTTTTGAAAAGGAAGCTGTTCGTATCAAGTCAAATACCAGCTATCGAACAGGCGCACCTGAAATTTACGGTTACAAAAAAAAGAATAGCGATTATCACTACGTTCAGATATTCCCCAAAAAAGTTTATAACGGGGAAACAATTCCCAAGAAACAAACATTTTATTTCAAACTGGCAATGATGGCCGGAGATTCCAAAATTGTCCTTGATACTGTAGCTTCTGCATCAGCTCGTGGAAATTGGTTACACACAAAAAAGATAAATAATTTTGTGATTATGATTATCATCTCGACCATTATCCTCTATTTTATTGTACATGCACGACGAAACCCTGATATGTTCCTGAGAAAGATTGGCGGGCTTGACGCCGTGGATGAGGCACTCGGTCGCGCCACGGAAATGGGGAAGCCTGTACTGTTTGTCCACGGATTAACAGGAATGGGAAGCATCTCAACCATTGCGGCAACAAGTATCCTGAGCAGGATTGCCCGGAAAATTGCAGATTACGACGCCAATCTGAAGGTTGTCAATAACGACCCCATTGTTATGTCCGTAAGCCAGGAGGTGGTAAAGGAATCTTACCTGGAGGCAGGTCGCCCCGATGCCTATAATCCAGATAACGTTTTTCTGGTAGCCTCTGACCAGTTTCCCTATGTAGCAGCAGTGGGTGGAATCATGACCCGTGAAAAACCGGCTGCTAATTTTTTTATCGGATATTTCTACGCCGAAGCCTTGATCCTGGCTGAAACAGGTGCAACTACAGGTGCCATCCAGATTGCCGGCACGGACGCTTACACCCAGTTGCCCTTTTTTATTACCACCTGCGACTACACCCTGATTGGGGAGGAGCTTTATGCAGCCAGTGCATATTTATCGAGGGAGCCCATGCTTATGGGCACGCTCAGGGCGCAGGATGTGGGAAAGGGCATTCTTATCATTATATTGGTATTAGGGACAGTGCTTGCAAGTTTCGGGCTGGTATTCATTACGCATCTATTCGAGGCTTTTTGATAAATTTTAGCCACGAATTGGCACAAATGAACGCGAATGAAAAATGAAGGGGCGAAGCATTTGATGTTATAAGAAAATAAGAATGCATCCATGTTAATCCCATCAAATGCTTCGCCCCTACGCAATGCACTAAAACCTGATTTTGTTGAGGTTTTTCAAAAAACTAAATTTTTACAATTTTTTTTGTATCCGTGTAAATTCGCTAGGTTTATTCGTGGCTAAATAATCAATATGAACTTTCTAAAACGTACCGTTCCACTCGTCATTGCATTCGTCATGGGCGTGCTCATGGCTATGCAGTATTATGTCCCCCATAAACTCTCACAGGACTTACTTGAGGTGGTATCCAGATGGGATAGAATTATAGCGGGGTTTGCCGTGTTTATTGGGGCGTATAGCTTATTTCATCTCCACTGGACAAGGATTAAAAGAAAGGTGGAAGGTTGGGGATACAGCGTCTTTGTCTATTTCGGCGCTATAATTACCCTGCTTTTTGGCTTTTTGAATGGTGGAAAATTCTTCTGGAACGACAAGCAGCAAGATACCATGTTTGATTGGCTGTATTATTATGTGCAGGTTCCAGCAGGCGCCACTATTTTTTCTATTTTAGCCTTTTTTATTGCTTCCGCAGCTTATCGTACATTTCGCGCACGCACAAACGAGTCAACAGTATTACTCATTGCTGCCATCCTTGTCATGCTTGGAAGGGTGCCTATCGGGAATTATATTTCTCAATATATTCCTGCGATAGCCGATTGGATTATGGCAGTTCCTAATCTTGCCGCAAAACGGGGAATCCTTTTGGGTGTGAGTTTGGGGGCAATTGCGACCTCTCTCAAAATTATATTTGGCATTGAGCGGTCTTATCTGGGAGGAGGTGATTAGTGGAAAGATTTTTACGGATAGACCGCCGCATCATCTTTGCAATTATCACCGTGGCCGTTATCGTATCCCTCATCTTGCGGTTTGAGCTGCCCATACCCCCTTCGGAGCCTGTTCAGGGGGTTTATGAAAAAATTGAATCGCTGCCAAAAGGCTCCCACGTCATGATTGCCTTTGATTACGACCCCTCCTCTAAGGAAGAGCTACAGCCCATGGCCATCGCCTTTCTCCATCATTGTTTTAGCAGAGATTTAAAGGTGATTGGAATGACACATTACACAGGCGCGCCAGGTCTCGCAGACCAGGCAATGACCTCCGTAGCCAGCCAGTACCAGAAAAAGAATGGCGAAGATTACACCTTTTTAGGTTATAAACCAGGGGCAGCCTCTCTTATTATTAATATGGGAGAAAACCTTTATTCTGCCTTTCCCAAAGATTTTTATGGAAACGATACGGCGACATTACCCGTCTTACAAGGCGTAGACTCACTCAGAGAAATCGATTTCTTATTTGACCTTGCCGCGGGAACAACAATAGAAACCTGGATAGTGTTTGGGAAAGAGAAATATAAATTTGAGCTTGGGGCAGGATGTACCGCCGTGATGGGACCCGACATGTATCCTTTTCTCCAGTCGAAACAGCTTAGTGGCTTGCTTGGCGGGCTCAAGGGTGCGGCAGAATATGAGGCTCTGGTCGGGAAAAAGGCAAACGCCGTAAGCGGGATGCGCCCTCAAAGCGTGGTACACGTGATTATTATCCTCTTTGTCATATTTGGTAATATCGTTTATTTTACATCCGGAAGGGCACGGCATGCGTAAGGATTCTAACTTTTTCATTCTTGTTGGCTCAATCGGATTATTTGTATGCATTAATATTTTTTTAATGGCATCGGGGAAACTACCTTTCTCCTCTGACGGTTTTGGAATCATCCTGGGTGCAGGGCTTACCTTGGCCGTTTACAGCTTTCTTTATAAGGACAATCCGGCTTTTAAAATTGCCGAGAACCTTTACGTTGGCGTTTCCCTGGGCTATACCATCATTATTACCTGGTTTAATTTTTTAAAACCCGACCTGTACGACCCGCTTATTGTACCGATGTTTTCAAAAGCCGCAGAAAAGGCTCCTCAGTACGCGTTAATCTTCCCTTCGCTATTAGGTATCTTTATGCTCCTGCGATTCTCAAGGAAATTATCCTGGTTGAGCCGCTGGACATTTGCATTTGTGGTGGGACTTGGTGCTGGGGTGAGCATTCCGCGGGTTATTTCGGCATTCATCCTGGAGCAGATAAAACCTTCCCTACACCCCGTCTTTTCGGGTGGAGAAACCATCCTTTCCAGTATTAACACGCTATTAATCATGCTGGGGGTTATCTCTGTGCTTATTTACTTTATCTTTTCAGTCGAGCACAAAGGCGCGATTGGGAAGATGTCAAAAATCGGGATATGGTTTCTCATGATCTCCTTCGGCGCATCCTTTGGCTACACGGTCATGGGCAGGTTGTCATTACTTATCGGCCGCATTCAGTTCCTTTTGAAAGACTGGCTGGGTATTTTGCAATAATTATTTTGCCACGAATTGGCACAAATAGACACGAATAGGGAAAATTTATGTAAAGATTTACTGTTCAAAAATGACTTTTATTTGTGCAGACAGGAAATGGCAATGATTCAAAATACCTTACAGCCAAACTTTCAACTTCGCTAGTGTCTGGACGAAATCTGATAAATACGAGGAAAAACGAGGTATAGGAACAGGTAGGAAACGGGCAAGGGTTTTCAGAAGCTGCGACACAAACACTCGGCGGTGGAAAAGTCGGACATCAATCGTTTGGGGCATCACGGCTTGGATAGATGTCTGGATAATGAGATGAAAAGAATAATGAGCAAAAGAGACGTATCCTTGTCGAAAATCCAGCATCAAAATGTAACAAATGATTTTTGTAAGCCTAAATTCGCCCCTTGTGTTTTACAAAAAACGGTGTTTTCGTTCAGACCCTGAGTATATTTACCGGCAAGATGGTGAGTATTTTCTGGGGCATCTTGTCGATTATCCTGATTATGTAACTCCTCATGGCAAGTCTTTAGAGGAATTAAAAGAAAATTTAAGAGATTTAAATACTGATTTAATGAGCAATGAGATTCCCTATATAAGCAAATTTGATGAAGAGGGAAATATACTGGCTAAAAGATTACGCAGAGAAATCCTTACTATTTAAATGCGACCTTGTTTCCCTCCGATTTACTCCCTTAGGGACTCAATCAACTGAGTCATACCTGTCTCTGGAATTTTATAATCCAGGTTCATTTGCTTGTACGCCTGGTTTATAGAGAGTATAAACAAACATTGGCATCTTCAAATCACCCAGGTGGTTTTCGATCAGTGGTTTAACTTCATTCCAATCCAGCCCCCCTACTCCTGTGGCAATACGAGGTAATGCAAGGCTTTTAATTTGCTCTTTCTCTATTTCATGTCTCAGCCTTCGAAGGCAATGATTGATATTCGACACCGTTGCTTTTCCTGGTTTGCTTCCGTGATCAAAGGAACCTTCTTGCGTTAGTAAATTGAAAATACGGATACCGAATCCGCCCCATGCCCATAATTCACCGGGTCGAGGATGCGTTTGGTTCGCATAGTGGCGGTAGTCTTTATGCATCATAGGCCATTTTTCCCTTAATGCCAAAGCTAATCCTTGAGTAAATGGGTCATTTGGTGCAATACCATGGGCAATAGCCTGTGCCTTTGTAAATAAAATATCACCTGAAACTTCGCTAATCATTATTCTTCTCTCCTTTTGAACTGAAAGTGTTTTCTAAAAATATTTTATAGCATTTCTATACTATGAATAGTAACACGTCTTCTCGATATAGCATCCCCCAAAGTATTTGTTAAAAACCATTAACTTTTGCTGAATGTTACCATATAATAATTATACAGCAAAGTTTAATTGAAAAATAGAAGTGGCATTAAAATTTAGGACAATAAAGTAATTTGACTTTTTAGGGAGAAAACCATGAATCCAATAAAAATAAAAGAAGGGGTTTATTGGGTAGGAGAAATTGATTGGGATTTAAGAAATTTCCACGGATATTCAACTCAGAGGGGATCAACCTACAATGCTTATCTGATCCTTGATGAGAAAATTACCCTGATTGACACGGTGAGACCTTACCTTTATGACAGGATGATACAACGGCTATCATCTCTCGTAGACCCTTCACAAATCCATTATATTATTTCAAACCATGTAGAAATGGACCATTCGGGCAGTCTGCCGCTGCTCATGGAAACTGCGAAAAATGCTACTATTATAACATCTCCAAACGGGCAAAAAGGATTAATCGCTCATTATAGGAAAAAGGACTGGAATTTTAAGGTAGTTAAATCAGGTGAGAATGTTAATCTTGGTAATAAAAATATAAAATTTTTCCTTACCCCAATGGTGCACTGGCCAGACAATATGATGAGTTATCTGGAAGAAGACAACGTCCTTTTTGCTAATGACGCCTTTGGACAGCATATCGCATCTTTCGAAAGGTTTGACGATGAATATCCTCTTGGCATCGTCATGGAGGAGGCAAAGAAATATTATGCTAATATTGTTCTCCCGTATTCTTCCCTGGTGCAAAAGTCCCTCGATTTAGTATCACCACTCCTCATTGACATGATTGCGCCTGCACACGGGATCATCTGGCGTTCTCAGGTGAAAACAATTGTCGGGGAATACGGGAAATGGGCTACCAATCAAGCAGAGGCAAAGGCGCTGGTTATATTTGACACCATGTGGAAATCTACGGAAAAGATTGCATCGATAATTCAAGAGGCTTTTGAATTACTTGGAATTCCAACAAAGATGCTTAATCTCCGGTATAATCATATCTCCGACATTATGAACGACGTGCTGACGGCAAAATTTATCTGTGTCGGTACTCCTACATTAAATAGCAACATGCTTCCTACCGTTTCAGGTTTTTTAACCTATTTGAAAGGGCTGTCTCCAAAAAACAGAATTGGTTTGGCCTTTGGTTCCTATGGCTGGGGCGGACAGGGTGTCCGCCATGTAGAGGAGGCGCTCAGAGAATGCGGTTTTAATGTGATGGAATCAATAAGTGTCCAGTTTATCCCGGACAAAATAAAACTACAGGAAATTTTTGATAAATTGAAACTGGAAATATCCAGTTTACAGAAGATGTCCAATTGAACAGGATCTAAAGTAGGAAATACGGCTTAGACAAGGAGGAACATAACATAAGACAAAAAGCACAGGATTCACAGATTATTTTATCTGTGAATCCTGCTTTTTCAAAGGTATTTATCGGCTGAGAATCTGCCTCATATAAAACCGTAGCCTAGAAACGTGGTCTGCCTCCTCGTTCTCCCCCTCTGCCTCCACCACTACCACCACGTCCACCACCACCGCCACGTCCGCCGCCACCACCGCTACGTCCGCCACCGCCACGACCGCCACCACTTCCGCCGCGGTCAGTTCTCGGTTGTGCTTCATTGACGCTCAGCGGCCTCCCCTTCAACTCCTTGCCGTTCATACCAGCAATTGCCGCCTGGGCTTCAGCCTTCCCAGGCATCTCAATAAATCCAAATCCCCTCGGTTCACCAGTAAATTTATCTTTAATAATTGTTGCCGACGTGACCTGTCCGAAGCCTTTAAAAGCCTCTTGCAAGTCCTCTTCGGTTACTTCACGCGCCAAATTGCCCACATAAATATTCATTCAAATCTCCTGTTTTGTTACATTCTCATGAATGTAAGTATACTGATTTCGTCTGACGCCAGACGATACGGACCGCTCTTCTAGAAAACGATAAAAAATATAATACGTTATATATACTTAAAATACCAGAGAATTTGAAAATGATTTACAAAGCCTGGTTTAGAAAAACCTCACTCTTGTTCATTATCATGCAACGATCGGCGTGAATCAAAAGATTTCTGAAAGGATTTTTTGGTTACGACCAGGTAACCATCTCTTGGTTCAATAACGAAAGGTATTGGCAAGTAATTTATAATAGGGGAAATTCCGTCCGGGACAATCCGTCTGCCTGCAATGCCTGTGCATGATTACATTTTCCGCGGTGATATGACATCTATTCTGCAGATATTCTACCAATACCGAAAGCGAGGCCATTTGCGCCGCCGTTGGACGAGATTGGTTAAAGTTTCCCACAAGGCATATTCCTATGCCATAATGATTATATTCCTCCACACCGGCATGGGCGCCATCTATCTGATCTAACCATCTATTACCGATCTCAATCTTTCCGTCAGTGGTACCATTTCCATTCCCTATCACAAAATGATATCCCAAGCCGTTCTCCCATCCCCTTTTTCTTCTATGATATCTGTCAAATTCGGCAGCACTACCAGCCACTGTGGCGCTATGATGAATAACAATGTACCTCCAGTCTCGCACAAAATAATGATCCAGTTGGCCTATAATATACGGTTCCTTTTTTTTGTGAGGTCTCACAGTAGCCATCGTATTTTCACGGGGTTTTACTGTAGTCAATGGTTTGGGAGTAGGAGGCGTATAACAACCAGACATACCAAGGATGACAAGAAAAGACGCACAAATATATATTTTCAACTGAAAGTGCATGGACGGTCTCCTGAACAAGTGTAGAATGACACTATCGTACTAAACCCGTTTTCAGCATCAAACTTATACGATGATTTAGCAAATAATATGCCTCGTTATTTACGAGTCGTTTTTAAAGATAATTATCTACACGTGTGCAGGAGATAAGTACTAATGATTCCGGCATATACAACTGAACCATTCCGGATATCCACTATTGTGACTTATTTACATTTCTTTGTCTCTAAAGGTAATTGGAAGGAAATATTCATCGTGGGCTTTTTGTGCTTTTGTAGGAATTTTAAACAAGCCTTCATGGGTCTTGAGAATCGCAAAGAGCACGAAAGACAGCATAAGCACTTTAAAAACCTGGATTCATAAAAGGCATGAAATTTTATGTTAACTGCTTCTTCGCGGGTTCACTCATTAGAAGGCTTTTGTCAAGGACAGAATATCTCCGCTCGCAAAAATATTTACATTTTTCCGCTGTGAATACACCACACCAGGTAAGGAACCACTCTTCTTGTTTACGAAACGGCAAGATAAACACGATTATTTAAGGAATAGACGATTGTTTATCATCCCCAGTTGACTTCAATAAAAATAATTGCTAGAATTCTCTGGCATAATAAAGATTTGCCAAAGAATTTCGGGTTAATAACTCAGGAGGGGCTGTCCAAAAAGTCTTATGAACGTACCATTAATGTAGGGGCTGAAAATCTTCAGCCCCTACACAGTACGTATAACGGTATTATTGTTGGGATTTTTCAAAAAACCAAATCATTACAATAGTTTTAACAGGATAATCGCATTATGAATACATCTGAAGACAAATCTATTTCATTGTTTCATGACCTGCTCGAACTGATGCGGAAGTTACGCAGTAAAGACGGATGTCCGTGGGACAAAGAACAGAGTCATGCGTCCTTAAAACCGCATCTCGTAGAAGAGGCTTACGAGGTCATAGACGCCATAGACTCAGGAAATCCCGATAAACTCAAGGAAGAACTGGCAGACCTTTTCTTC
>Ga0209323_10002934_pt1 | contig 11347 bp, 11 predicted proteins | sample Rifsed19ft2_FD_184014 | JGI IMG/M metagenome (GOLD analysis project Ga0209323, IMG submission 184014) | Soil microbial communities from Rifle, Colorado, USA - sediment 19ft 2 (version 2) | ecosystem: Environmental > Terrestrial > Deep subsurface > Rock core/Sediment | place: Rifle, Colorado...
CTTTCCGGCATTATCAAACATGGCTTTTATTTTTCCCCAAGCACTGCCAGCTACCACAACATCGCCTCGTTTAAGGGTGCCCTTCTGGACAAGAAGGGTAGCTAAAGGGCCTTTACTTTTGTCTAACTCAGCCTCAATGACTACTCCTTCTGCGGCGCTATCAGGATCAGCTTTTAGTTCTAATATGTCAGCCACTAAGAATAGGTTTTCCAATAAATCCGGTATTCCTTGCCCTTTCTTGGCTGATATGGGTACACAAACAGTATCTCCACCCCAATCCTCGATAACCAAACCCAAATCGGCAAGCTGCTGTTTTACACGTTCGGGATTAGCGTCAGGTTTATCAATCTTGTTGATGGCAACTACTACGGGCACCTTGGCAGCTTTGGCATGATCTATAGCTTCCACAGTCTGGGGCATAACACCGTCATCAGCGGCAACCACCAAAATTACAATATCAGTTACTCGTGCCCCTCGGGCTCTCATGGCGGTGAAGGCCTCGTGTCCCGGTGTATCCAAAAAGGTGATTTTACGTCCATCCACCAAGGCCTGGTAGGCACCAATATGTTGGGTAATTTCTCCTGCCTCGTGAGCAGTTACATTAGTCTTTCTGATGACATCAAGGAGTGTAGTTTTGCCGTGGTCAACATGTCCCATGACAGTAACCACTGGAGGGCGAACTGACAGTTTTTCCTTCCCTTTTGCCTTTCGGGCAGATACAGTTTTACGCTCTTTTGCAGCTTTAACGACATAGCCGAGGTCTGCAGCTGTTATGCTTGCGGTATTAAAATCGAGGGGCTGGTTAATATTGGCCATGATGCCTTTGCGCATGAGTTGTTTGATTATTTTTACAGGCTCGACTTTTAATATATCAGCCAGCTGCCTCACGGTTATGGAAGGCGGGAGCTCAACTTTGGGCAAGTCTTCCTTCAATCTCGGTCTGTTGTCATCCAAATTTAGCTTTCCTCCAAGAGTTTATGGATATACTCAATTAAAATTTGGCGATTGTCCTCACTAAGCTTTGTTCGCAAAGCATGGTCTAAACGATTTTTCTTTAGCGCCAATTCCCAACACACTTGCTTAGGGCATAAGTAAGCACCCCTGCCCGGCTTCTTTTCGAATACATCTACCTCAGCAACTCCATTATCAGTACGCACTAAGCGAATCAAGGCTTTCTTTTCCTTAGTCTGTTGACAAGCTATACAAGTACGCTGAGGTAGATGCTTACTCTTCGGTCCCATCATCTACAAAATGCTCATCTTGCTTTTTATACTTTATCACCTTTCCCTTTCTTTTTCCTTTAACTCCGTTTTTTTCCTTGTCTGGTATTTTCGCTTTTAACGCCCTCACTAAAATATCTTCAGCAAAGCGAATCTGTTTTTCTTCAGGCTTCTCAGGTGGAGCTTCTGGAATGCCTGGTAATTCAACCGACTCTTCTACTCTAATCTCCTCAGCTAGCTCTGCTTCGAGTGGCTCTCCTTCCATAACTTCGGGGGAAATGGCTTCCGCTGCTGTTTCTGGCTCTTGCGTGACAGCCCTTTCCGCCTCAATAGCAGAGACGCTCTTGATATCGATCCGCCAACCTGTGAGTTTCGCTGCTAACCTGGCATTCTGTCCCTCTTTGCCTATAGCTAAAGAGAGTTGCTTATCAGGGACAACCACAGTGGCTGCGTTCCTTGCTTCATTGATGTTGATGCTTGCTACTTGAGCTGGGCTAAGGGCGTTGGAGATAAACACCGCAGGGTCGGCATGCCACTGGATTACATCTATTTTTTCGCCCTTCAGTTCATTAATTATGCTTTGGAGTCTGATGCCTCGAGGGCCAAGACAACAACCTACAGGGTCAACGTTTTCTTGAGTAGTTGACACCGCCACTTTACTTCGATGTCCAGCTTCGCGAGCTATGGCTTTTAACTCTACAATTCCGTTGTGAACTTCAGGGATCTCTAGCTCAAAGAGGCGACGTATCAGGTTGGGATGAGAGCGAGAAACTATTATTTGAGGCTCTTTGCCTCCCTGGCCCATCTCAAGAAGATAAAATTTAAGTCGCTGCCCTCTATAATAATGTTCACTAGGGACCTGTTCACTCGAAGGAAGTATCGCCTCTATTCTATTCAGTCTGACATAAATTCGTTTAGGTTCGGTGAATTGAATTGTTCCAGTAACAACCCTTCCTTCTTTATCGGCGAACTCTTCATAAATAAGGCGGTGTTCTGCTTCCCGCAATCGCTGTAGAACGACTTGTTTTGCTGCTTGAACAGCAATACGGCCAATATTCTTGGGTGTGCATTCTATGTTTATTACATCTCCAACTTGTGCTGTGGCTCGTAGTTTTCGGGCTTCTTTGATGGAGATTTCATGATCTGGATTGGTAACCGACTCGACTACGGTTTTTTGCATATAGAAATGAATTTCGCCGGCATTGGGGTGAACTTTTACCACAACGTCTTGTTCCAGAGCGGATATGTCCTTTTTATATGCCGAGGCTAGTGCTGATTCCAGGGCAGCCAGGACCACTTCTTTAGGTAAGTTCCTCTCAGCCGAAAGCTGAGTAATAGCGGCCTTAAGCTCTGTTTTCATCTTCTCTTCGCTATTTAATTTCCTACATTTAATAAATAAGGTGGGTACCCCCCACCTTTAGTTTAAATTCTTTGTATTGTAATTTATCATATTTAGGTGAAAAATGCAAACGTTTGCTTAAGTAGTTTCTAATGGGCAATTAATCGATTGGGAAAGAGATTGAGAATTTGCGAGAGGAAGGTGTAATATGTTAAAGAAGTTAGGTTATGGCAGTGGGATGTATTTTCTGTCGAATCGTTGCTGGTGAAGTGCCTAGCGACATAGTTTATCAAGATGAAGACTTTCTAGCCTTCAGAGATATCTCACCTCAAGCACCTATACACGTGCTCATTATACCTAAAACTCATATTACATCTTTGGTCGAACTTGCAGAGGGACAGCAGAAGCTTGTCGGGCGCCTCATACTCGTAGCTAAGAAGTTGGCTGAGAAGGAGGGCATAGCCAAGAAGGGTTATCGTTTAGTGATAAATTGTGGCCCTGATGGGGGACAAGTGGTGACTCACCTTCACCTTATTGGCGGCAAGAGGCTGACCGACAAGCTTGGCTAAAGATTATAGAGACCTTAGCTTGGCTATTAATTCCTCTACAGCTTCATCTGGAGTGGATGCTCCTGCAGTAATACCGATGTTGTGTTTACCCACGAACCAGGAATGGTCGACCTCTTCTGCTGTTTCTACAAAATGAGTTTCCACTAAAGGGGAACATATTTCAACAAGGTGCCTGGCATTGGCACTATTACTTCCGCCTATCACTATCATGAGTTGACACTTGCGAGCTAATCTTATGGCAGCTTCTTGTTGACCCTGTGTTACTTTACATAAAGTATTCATGAGGCGCATTTCTTCAATCTTAAGCCCAATCCCATCCATAAGCTGCCTTGTAAATTCGATAAAGGCAGATTGAGTTTGGGTTGTCTGGGAGATAATGCCCAGGCGTGATAGTGATTTTCCCGAAATATCTATTTGTTTGATGTCGAGGGCAGCTATACCTTTGTCTCCTGTCCAACCTAGCAGTCCTTTGACCTCAGAGTGCTCTGCTTCTCCAAATATGATGACGTCGAAACCAGCCTCGGCTAATTCCCTGGCTGTGTTTTGGGCCTTGCGGACTATGGGACAAGTAGTGTCAAGAGTATGAATGTGACGGGCTTTGATCTCAGACAATATCGCCGGGCTTATACCATGAGTGGTGATAGCTAAGATACTGCCTTGAGCCTGGTTGATATGATTTATCGGCTTTATTCCGATGTTAGCCAGTGCTTCCACTAGCTGGCGATTGTGTGCTACCGGTCCCAGTGTTTCTATTTCTCCATATTTATTAGCTGCTTCTTTCAACAGCTTGATGGCCCGTCGGACGCCAAAGCATAGGCCCAGCTTCTCAGCCTTCTCAATCTTCATGTTTTGCATAGTCACCTTGATATTCGGGTGGCAAAAGAGCGGCGATTTCCTTCATTAGTTGTGTGGTCAATAATTGCATTTGTGACTTGCTCATCCTGCCGGAGGTTGGAGGCAGCTTAAAGGGCTTGCCAATGTTGACAGCTATGCGAGGGCGTTTCCATAGCCAGCTTATGCCCTTAATCTTGTCCGTGCCGACGATGCCGACAGGAAGAAGAGGAACATTTGTTTTTGAGGCTATAACCGCGGAGCCAGTTTTGCCTTTTCTGAGTTTGCCGTCGTGACTTCTACCGCCCTCAGGGAACATTCCCAGGATTAGTCCCCTTTCCAATGCATTTCTGGCGTTCTTAAGTATCTTTTGTTTCTCTCTAACACTCCCTCCACGGTGTATAGACAAGGCTCCAGCCCAGCGAAGCCAAGGTCTCAAAAAGGGGGAACGAAAGAGTTCCTCTTTTGCCATGAAATTAATCCATCGCGGAGAGCTAAATAGGAGGAAGAATGGGTCGAGGAGATGAACATGGTTGGTTATCAAAACCAGTGGACCAGTTAATGGTATATTTTCTCTTCCTTCAACTTTCCAGGAGAAAAGAATATTGAGCAAAGGTCTGCATATAGCTAGGAGGAGCTTTTGAGATAGGGTCATAGATTTACCGCCAGAGTATATATTTTATCTACAACCTGCTCCAGGCTAGAGTTTTCCGTATCGATAATTATGGCATCCTCAGCCGGTTTAAGCGGCGAGATAGTACGATGGATATCTATTTCGTCTCGTTTCTTTAAATCGGCAAGAGCAGCTTCTAAGCTTGAATTTTGCCCTCGTTTTAATAGTTCTTTATAGCGGCGTTTAGCTCTTTCTTCAGTGGAAGCAGTGAGGAAAATCTTTAATTCCGCCCAGGGCAAAACTACCGTGCTAATATCTCTGCCAGCCATCACTATTTTTCCATGCTGGGCTAATTTGCGTTGTTCCGATACCATTGCTTGGCGTACCCCCGCCACTTTTGCTATCAAGGGAACCAGTTCTTCTATTTCAGGGTAGAGCAACTTAGCTGAGACATCTTCGCCGTCAACAAGGAACGAAAGGATTCCTTCTTTCAAGGGAACGAAATCAAATTTAGTGGTATTGGCTAGCTGACAAAGCTTCTGTTCATTCTTTGCTGAAATACCTGATTTTAGAACCTTCCAGGTAAATGCCCGATAAATCATGCCGGTATCGAAGAAAATATAGCCTAGTCTTCTTGCCAGCAGTGAGCCGACGCTACTCTTGCCGACTGCCACAGGGCCGTCTATGGCAATTAGTTGTGGTTTCAAATTTCCCTCCATAATATCATTCTGAGCCAGTCTGTCAAGCTCTTTACCCTAAGAAATTTGGAATGAGCCAGTGGTGTCTCAAACATGGTTAACGTGATTATACTAGAAAACTCCCTTAAATGGAGACGCAATGAGCCTAGCACAAGGTATTGACTTTTCTCTGAAGAAATGTTACTCTTATATTAATTATTCGAATAGTTTGGTGAATCTGGCCAGGAGGTTTATATGAAGGTTCGTTGGATAATAATAGCTGTGGCTATAATTATAATATCTTTGTTTGCCTCAATCGCTGTTTTTGCAGGCAATGAGAACAATGAGGAGGTCAGCGTCGAGGAGGCCACAAGCCTGTTGAATCAGGCAGTAGCTTATGCCCAGGCGCGGCACTTCGACAAGTTGTGTGAGCTTGCCGGCTCTAAGGGAATATGCCGGCATCAATGGGAATTGGCAGGTGGAGAGCAGGCAGTTCCTGCTGAGCCTCCGGAAATTGTTGATACCTATCTCCTGCCTACGGTGTATTTGAAGAACGGATACGAGGCAGTCGGTGGTCGAGTCCTGGTTGTTGAAGGGGTTGACGGTCTGGGTAAACCCTACCGGACAGGGTTCTTTGTCTTTCGGTCAATAGATTCGGGCTTGGGAGGACTGGTAGTGACCAATGTGGTTTATTGGTCTGGCTATGGCATCGCTCAAGTGAATGAAGATGGGTCAATGACAACGGGCCACCCGAATCCCAGGCCGGATGTAGAATGAGTGGAGTGGGGGCGCAGCGTGCTGTGCCCATCTACCCTTCTCCTGTTATCCCTTTGAGATTCGTCGTCTCCATCTACCGGGACTCCTCAAAGTAACATCGCTAAACGCTCTCGCTCCAGGATTTGCCTTAGTTGTGAATTCCATTTAAAATAACCCTTTTATAAGGAAGCTGATTCGTGAGGAGGAATTCATATGGGTACGGGTGCTGACCGGTTGAAGGAATTGAAGGACAGAGAAAAAAAGGCCAAAGCCCTGGGAAGTCCGGAGCGGGTAGAAAAGCAGCACAAATCGGGGAAATTAACTGCTCGTGAAAGGCTCGACCTGCTTTTTGACCCTGGCAGCTTTCACGAGCTTGATTTGTTCGTTCAGCATCGGGCCACGCTCTTTGGCATGGATAAGGTTGTCGTCCCTGCGGAGGGTGTCGTTACTGGATATGGGACGGTAAACGGTCGCCATGTATGTGCTTTTTCTCAGGACTTTACCTCCATGGGAGGGACACTGGGCGAAATGCATGCCAAAAAGATATGTAAGGTAATGGATTTAGCTATGAAGCTTGGTGTTCCCATAGTAGGCTTTAATGACTCTGGAGGGGCTCGGATTCAGGAAGGTGTTGATGCCCTTTCGGGCTATGGGCAGATATTTTTCCGTAATTCTGCAGCCTCAGGGGTTATTCCCCAGCTCTCGGCAATTATGGGGCCTACTGCCGGGGGGGCGGTCTATTCACCGGCCATGACAGATTGGGTATTTATGACGAAGGGAATAAGCTACATGCATATTACCGGCCCGGCAGTTATCAAACAGGTTACGGGAGAAGAGGTCACCTCTGAGGAACTGGGCGGTGCCATGACCCATGCCACTAAAAGCGGCGTATGCCATTTTGCCTGTGATAGTGATGCCCAGACTATCGAACTCATTAAAAAACTTCTGAGTTACCTGCCCTCAAATAATAAGGAGGCGCCTCCTTTAATTGAACCTACCGATGACCCAAACCGTGTTGACCCTGCTCTTGACAGCATAATACCAGACGAGCCTAGCAAGGTCTATAATATGAAGGATGTTATCCAATCCATTGTGGATAACGGTGAGATACTTGAGCCTCACTATAATTATGCGCGGAATGCCATTATTTGCTTTGCCAGGCTTAATGGTAGAACAGTAGGCGTTATCGCTAATCAATCGATGCATCTCGCCGGGTGTCTTGATGTCAATGCCTCGGATAAAATCACCCGATTTATCAGGTTCTGCGATGCTTTTAATGTTCCCTTGCTCACCATTGCCGATGTCCCTGGTTACTTACCGGGTAAAGCCCAGGAATGGCAGGGAATAATAAGACACGGAGCTAAGCTTCTGTGGGCTTACTCCGAGGCCACGGTTCCCAAGATTACATTAATCATTCGCAAGGACTATGGAGGCGCATATTTGGCCATGTGTAGTAAAGACTTAGGTGCTGATTTTGTTTTCGCTTGGCCTACAGCGGAGATTGCAGTGATGGGTGCTGAAGGAGCTACACCGATTATATTCCGCAAGGAGATAGAGGCTGCACCGAACCCTGAAGCCAAGGAACGGGAAAAGATTCAGGAATATCGTGACCTGCTATATAATCCTTACATTGCCGCCTCACGGGGATATGTTGACGAAGTTATTCTACCCTGTGAAAGCCGCCTCAAGATAATCAGGGCCTTGGAATTTCTCTCTACTAAACGAGAAACGAGACCCCCAAGAAAACATGGAAATATTCCTGTGTAAGGGAGTTTAAGCAGAAAAGCAATTGAAAAACAAAAAAGGAACGATAGCTGCCATTACTGCTGCTGTGGCTGCTTATATGGAGGAAGAAGAAAAAGCTCTGAGGCCGGCAGTACCTCAGCGAAAGCCAGTAATGGTCTCAAGCTTGTGGAGTAATTACGAGAATGAAGAGATGATGCGAATACTCTGGCAACGAGGAATCGTCCCTAGAGTGATGATATTTGGCTTTTATCCTGAGATGAAGACCTAAGCGAGGCGAAGAGGCTAGAAAAGGGTCTGGATTCTTCGCTACACTCAGAACGACAAAAAGCAAAGGGCGCATAATGATGGAAAGGAGTAATTTATGAAGGGAACAGGAGAACATCTCATCTTGGCCAAAGACTTAACCACCGATAAGGTTAAGACGAGGCCGAAGGCTAAGCACCCGGTCAAAATCTGTGACACCACCTTCCGTGATGGGCATCAATGTGCATTGGCTACCAGAATGCGAACTGAGGATATGGAATGGATGGCCCCTGAAATTAACAAGTGTGGCTTCTATTCTATGGAAGTTTGGGGCGGGGCAACATTTGACGTAGCCCATCGCTTTTTGGGTGAAGATCCCTGGGATAGGCCTCGCAAATTAAAGAAACTCATGCCCGATACTCCGCTACAGATGCTTTTACGGGGGCAGAATTTAGTCGCTTATCGAAATCATCCTGATGATTTAGTTGATGCTTTTGTGGAACAAGCTGCTGAAGTGGGCATTGATATTTTCCGTGTTTTCGATGCTGTGAATGATGAGCGCAATCACGAACGTGCTGCCAATGCAATTAAAAAAATGGGCAAACACTACCAAGGAGCTATATGTTATTCACTGACCCAGCCCAGGATGGGTGGGCCAGTCTATAATCTGGAATACTATGTCAAAAAAGCTCGTATTCTCCAGGACATGGGTGCTGATTCTATATGTATCAAGGACCAGGCTGGGCTTATCTCCCCTTATGATGCCTATGAGCTAATCAAAGCTTTGAAGGAAAACTTGAAAGTACCAGTTGAGCTCCACACCCACTATACCAGCGGGCAGGCTTCCATGTCTGTGCTGAAGGCCATTGAGGCCGGAGTCGACATCATTGATACTGCCTTGTCTCCATTTGCTTTACGCTCCTCACAGCCAGCTATTGAGCCTCTGGTAGTTGCTCTGTATGGCACAAACAGGGATACCGGGCTTGACATTGAACAACTATTCAAGTGTGCCCAGATGCTGGAGCAAGTCGCCCCTAAGTATAGAGATTTCCTGGATACATCGGCAATGTCGGTCATCGATACCGGAGTGTTGGTGCACCAAATTCCTGGTGGCATGACCACGAACCTGGTAGCGCAACTAAAGCAGGCTAATGCTCTGGATAGACTGGATGAGGTGCGAGCGGAAACTGCTAAGACCAGAGCAGAACTTGGTTATCCACCTTTAGTAACGCCTACGAGCCAGATCGTTGGTGTCCAGGCGGTGCTAAATGTTCTGGCCGGACGCTATAAAATAATTCCCAAAGAGACCAAGGATTATTGCTGGGGGCTCTATGGACGGCCGCCGGCACCGATTGATAAGAAAATCCAGAAAATGGTGCTCAAGGACTATGAAAGGGGTGAGGAACCAATCGAGTGCCGGGCTGCTGATATGCTAGAGCCGGAACTGGAAAAAGCCAGGGAGGAGTCTAAGGAATTTGCCAGAAATATCCAGGATGTGCTTACCTATGCCCTTTATCCCACTACTGGTTCTCGCTTCTTGAAATATAAATACGGCATAGATAAAACTATTCCTGATGATTGGAAGCCTCCTCGCGTTCCTAAGACCCTGGAGGAGGTGAAAAAAGAGGATGAGCTTATCGCCAAAGCTAAATCTGGCAAGCTGGCGGAAAAGCCGGAGAAAGTGATACCCGAAAGGGGGCCTGGCGTGAGAACGTTCAGTGTTTTTGTCGAAGATGAGTATTATAAAGTAGATGTGGAGGCTGTGGGAGGTTCTCCAGTTATCACTGTTTCTCCGCGGGCAAGTGCCGTTGCTCCCTCACCTATGCCATCTACAACTATAAAAGCACCTCCAAAGATGGAGGAAAAGAAAGCCTCGCCTGCTGCGGTTGCTGCGGGGACAAAGGTACTCGCCCCCATGCCCGGTATGATTATCCGCTATTTGGTCACTGTAGATAGTAAAGTAAAGGCCGGTGATAAGCTGCTTATCCTGGAGGCAATGAAGATGCAAAATACCATAGCTTCCCCTATTGATGGAGTGGTTAAGACAATTAACTTCGGAGTTGGGGCTTCGGTAAACAAAGGTGATATCTTAGCTGTTATTGCTTGAATTTCTCTTCATATTTGAATGGGCAATATAAAGGGAATCAAAAAGGGAGTGGGTACAATGCACCGCAAGGTTTCTATAATTGGTGCGGGAAATGTCGGTGCCACTTGTGCTTTCAGGATTGCTGAAAAGGGGTATGCCGACATTGTGTTGCTAGACATAATTGCAGGGCTTCCTCAGGGCAAGGGACTGGATATGCTGGAGGCCACCCCCGTAATTGATTCGGATGCTAAGATTGTGGGAACGAATGACTATGGGGACACTGCTAATTCAGATGTTGTCGTCATCACCTCGGGGGCGTCCCGTAAACCTGGTATGAGCCGGGATGACCTGATGCTCGCCAACATGAAGATGGTCCGGGAGGTCACCGAGAAAGTCGTCCAGTACTCACCTAACTGCATAATTGTTATGGTGACCAATCCTTTGGATGCCATGACTCAGTTAGCCCTGCATATAAGTAAGTTCCCCCGGCATAGAGTATTGGGGCAGTCTGGCATTCTCGACAGCGCCCGGTTGCGGACTTTCATTACTCAAGAGCTCAATGTTTCAGTAAAGGATGTATCCACCTGTGTTTTAGGGGGGCATGGTGATACGATGGTGCCCATCACCAGACTTTGTACTGTTGGCGGTGTTCCTATTATCAAACTTCTGTCTAAAGAGAAGATTGATAGCCTGGTGGAGCGCACAGTTAAAGGCGGAAGTGAAATAGTAAGTTTGCTTAAAACAGGCAGTGCCTTTTATGCTCCAGCGGCTGCCACAGCTCAAATGGTAGACGCCATAATCCTGGATAAAAAGGAAATATTGCCTTGCGCTGCCTACCTGGAGGGCGAATATGGCATCAGTGGGGTGGTTGTCGGTGTTACTGTCAAATTGGGCAAAAAGGGCATTGAGCAGATAATAGAGCTCGGGTTGACTCCTGAAGAAGACGCGGCATTGAAGAAATCAGCCAATGCCGTGCGAGAGTTAGTCAAGCTTATGAACTTGTGATGAGTGTTGGGCGCAATGAGAGAAATCAACTCTGGTGACGTAACGAACACCATAGCCCGTTTATTTGAGCATTCCTGCCATTATTTGCCTTCGGATGTGATAAATGCCCTGAAGCAAGCGAGGAAAAAAGAAAAAGCCCCTGTTTGCCGTGACGTACTGGATAGAATCCTGGAAAATGTGGAAATTGCTGGCAAGGAACAAATTCCGCTTTGCCAGGACACCGGTGCTGCAGTGGTCATGTTGGAACTGGGTCAGGAAGTAC
>Ga0209323_10002935_pt1 | contig 11346 bp, 6 predicted proteins | sample Rifsed19ft2_FD_184014 | JGI IMG/M metagenome (GOLD analysis project Ga0209323, IMG submission 184014) | Soil microbial communities from Rifle, Colorado, USA - sediment 19ft 2 (version 2) | ecosystem: Environmental > Terrestrial > Deep subsurface > Rock core/Sediment | place: Rifle, Colorado...
TCGGGCGAAGGATCGGCGCAGGAGGCCGGCCTGGTGTGGGATCGTGACACGATCGTAATCGGCCAGATCGTCGAGGTGCGCCCGCATCCCAACGCCGATCGGCTGGTGCTGGCCGACGTCGATTACGGCGCGAGCGAGACGCACCAGGTCGTCACAGGCGCGCCGAACCTGTTTCATCTGAAAGGGCAGGGCCGGCTCGCCAGCGGGCCGAAAGTTGTCTATGCCAAAGAAGGCGCGCGATTGTACGACGGTCACCAACCGGGCCGTGTCGTCACGACACTCAAGCCGGCCAAACTGCGCGGCGTACCGAGCGACTCGATGGTGTGCTCCGAAAAAGAGCTGGGCATCAGCGACGAGCACGAGGGCGTGATCCTCCTCGACGACGTCGCTCCGGTCGGCATGCCTGCTGCCGATACCCTGGGCGACGTGGTGTTCGACATCTCCATCCTGCCCAATATCGCGCGGGCGATGTCGATTATCGGCGTGGCGCGCGAGGTCGCCGCACTCACCGGGAAGAAACTGCGCCAGCCGTCGTACGATGGGGTGCAGAAGGGGCCGTCGATCAGGGGGCAGATTGCGGTCGAGATCAAGAACCCCGATCTCAACCCGCGTTTCACGGCGATGCTGATCCAGGGTGTGACGATCGGCCCGTCGCCGTATTGGATGCAGCGGCGGCTGCGGCTGGCCGGGATGCGCCCGATCAACAACATCGTCGATGTGACCAACTACGTCATGCTCGAATTTGGCGAGCCGACGCACGCCTTCGACTACGACAGGCTCGTCGAGCGGGCCGGCGGCAAACCGCCCAAGATCATCACGCGGCTGGCGGAGCCTGGCCAGCGCCTGCTTACGCTCGACGGTGTCGATCGCGAATTGCAAGACTTCAATATGCTCGTCACCGATAGCGCCGGGCCGCTTGGCCTGGCCGGCGTCATGGGCGGCGGCGAAACCGAGGTGAGCGACTCCACGACGAGCGTGCTGCTGGAAGCCGCGAACTGGGACTTCATCAACGTGCGCAAGACGATGCAGGCGCAGAAGATCGCGTCGGAAGCGGGCACGCGCTTCGGGCGCGGCGTGCACCCGTCGCTGGCTGTGCTCGGCGTGAAGCGCGGCATCGAATTGATGCGGCAACTGGCCGGCGGCATGGTCGCCAAAGGCCTGATCGACGTGTATCCGAAGAAGGCCAAGACGGTCAAGATCGATCTGACAGATGCCGAGGTCGAGCGCATCCTCGGCTTCTCGATTCCGCTCAAGCAAATCGTCAAGATACTCCAATCGCTCGAATTCCGGTGTGAGGTTCCAGACCCGGTCAGAAAGACTGCCCGCCGATCTCAATCCGCAACACTTGCACCTGCGCTGCGCTCCGGCGCAAGTGCAGGTGTCCGCAATCCACAATCCACAATCCGTGTGACAGTGCCCGATCATCGTTTGGACTGCACCGGCCCGCACGATCTAATCGAAGAGATTGCGCGCATTTACGGCTACGACCGTATCCCGCGCACACCGATGTATGACGAAATGCCGCCGCAGCACGGCAATCCCGATCTGGAGCTGGAAGAATTAGTTCGTGATGCGCTGGTCGATGCAGGCTTGCAGGAAGTGGTGACGCACGCCATGACGACGCCTGCGCGCGAGGCGATGGCCTTTGCACCGGGCACGCCGCCCGACGATCGCCCGTATGTGATGATCGCCAATCCGATCAGCGCGGAGCGCACGCACATGCGCCACTCGCTGATCGCGCCGCTGTTGGACACGCTGGCGCTCAACGTCCGACATCATCCCACCGTCGCGATCTTCGAGATCGGCAAAGTATATCTGGCGAGCGAGGACGGTCCGCTGCCCGACGAGCCGCGCCGCCTGGCGATCGCTCTGATAGGGCCGCGCGAGCCGGAGTCGTGGAAGGGTAGTGACACCGCGCCGATGGATTTCTACGATCTGAAGGGTGTTATCGAAGCCGTGCTCGACGCGCTGCACATCGACGGTGTGCGTTACGAGCCGGGCGATCATCCATTGTACTATCCAGGCCGCACAGCGAAGCTCATCGTCGGCGATCGCGTCGCCGGCTCGTTCGGCGAGGTTCATCCTTTAGTGCGAGCGGCGTTCGATCTGTCTACAGAGCCGGCGCAGTCGGTACTGGCCGCCGAACTCGACTTCGAGCGGCTGGCGCAGCACGCGCAACGGATGTTCCGCGTGAGCGACGTGCCGCGCTATCCCTCGGTCACAGAGGATTTGGCCGTTATCGTGGACAAGGATGTGACGGCAGAGGCAGTGCGCGCTACAATCCTCGAATCGGGCGGCACGTTGCTGCGGAGCGTGTCGCTGTTCGACGTGTTCAAGGGCGAGCAGATTGGTTCGGGCAAGAAGAGCCTGGCGTACCGGCTGACGTATCAGGCCGCCGATCGCACGCTCACCGACGGCGAGGTGGCCCAGGTGCGCCAGACGATTGTGCAGCATCTGAAGGAGAAGTTAAGAGCCGTGTTGCGGGGGTAAGTAGGTGCGAGTCTCAGACTCGCACCTATCTTTCATCGGAATGGCAACTGGACGGTGAAGGTGCTGCCCTGGCCCGGTTCGCTTTCGAGACGAATCGTGCCGTCGTGATGCTGCACCACGGCGCGCACCAGCGGCAGGCCGATGCCGATGCCGCCGAAGAGATGATCGCCTTTCTTATCGAGCAGGTGGAAACGATCGAAGATGTGGGCGACGACGTCTGACTCGATGCCCACGCCGGGGTCTTTCACCGAAATAACCGCGTGCGGCCCTTCGCGCTCAACTTTCACGACGATGTCGCCGCCGTCCGGACTGAACTTGATCGCGTTGTCGAGCAATGCCAGGATCGCCTGGCGCAGACTATCCTCATCGCCGCGCAGGCGAGGCAGTCCCGCTTCGATCTCCATCAAGATGCGCAGTCCGCTCTCGCGCACTTTGGGCAGTTCCTGCTCGACGATGCTGCGCACCAGGCTCTCCAGGTTGAGCAGTTCCATCTGCGGGACGATCAGTTCGATCTCTTGCAGGAACAGAATGTTGTTGACCAATCGCACGATCTGGTCGAAGTTGGCCGTCAGCGCCTCCACCGCCCGATCCATGTCCGCGCCCTTCAACATGCCCGCCTTCAGCAGGTGCATGTAGCCCTTCACCGATGTGAGCGGCGTGCGCAGCTCGTGCGAGACGACCGTCAGGAACTCGCTGCGGCGATCGACTTCGCGCTTCAAATCGGCGTAAGCCTGCTCGAGCTCGTCGTTCTTGCGGCGCAACTCGGCGATCGACCGCTGGTCGGCGTCGTGCAGGCGCATCGCCACCGCGCGCATCACGGCGACAGCCATCGCGGGGTTGTGTTTGAGGTAGGTCGTGAAGTCGTCTTTGGAGATCTCCAGCAGCGAAGTGTCTTCGAGCGTTGTCACCGTCGCCGCCCGGGGAATGTCGATCACGAGCGCCAGCTCGCCGAAGAACTCGCCCGGTCCCTGGCGTGTGAGGACACGCGAAGTCTCACCGTCGAGCAGCTTGCTGATCTCGACCGTGCCCGACTCGATGATGAAGAAGGTGTCACCCGATTCGCCTTCGCGGCAAATGACCGTGCCCGCCGGGTATTGGCACTGCCTCACCAAACTGGCGATGTACGACAACCACGAGTCGGTCAGTCCGGGGAAGACTTCGCGGAGGAACTCGGTTCGTTCAGCCACAATGTTCACAGGCGGCTCCATGCGTACCCCCGCCTGGATTGTAGCATGACCGAAGAAGTGGTCGGGTTGCGATTCGGTTACGAGTTGGATGGCTTCACCGGGACAGGGGTGAGGTCAAGCTGCCGCGCCACAATTGGAGCAGAAGGCCGCACCCGGGCGCACTGATCGGCCACATTGTGCGCAAGCGCGTGCGGCCGCCCGGTCGATCGGCCGGCCGCACTGCGGGCAAAACTGCGCGTTGGCCGGAATCTGCGCGCCGCACGTCTCGCACGCCACGGAACCGATGGCGGGCCGCCGTGCGCTCCGCATCGCGGGACGCCTGCGCAGCGCCAGCACCGACACGACAGCCGCCGCAGCCACGCCGACGACACACATCGCCGCGATCGCGCCCGCCGGGCTGTTGCTCGTCGATGCGTTGACGAGGGTAGGCGGAAGCGCGCCGCCAGCGTCAGGCGGCGTGCCCGGCGCTTGCCGTGGAGGAGCGGGCAGCCGCAACACGCCCGCTCCGGTTGCGTCGCTTCCTGCTGCGCTCTGCACCGGGATCGCATTGGCGAGCAGGGACGTGCGCACATCGCTTGCCGTGAATTCAGGATACGCGCTCCAGATCAACGCCGCTGCGCCCGCGATGTGCGGCGCAGCCGCCGACGTGCCGTAGAACACTTCCGGCGCGTAAACAGCGACCGACACGCCATCCGGGCCGAGCAGCTCCGGCTTCTGCCGGCCGTCGTTAGTAGGGCCGTAGGAACTGAACGCTTCCAGCGCATCGTTCTGGAAGAAGACCGCGCCGACGGTCAGCGCGCCGCGTGCATCGGCGGGCGTCGCCAGGCTGTGCGAGGGCGTCGTGTGTTCCATGCTGCGTGCTTCGTGGATGTACAGGTCGAGCCGCCCCGCGCGAGTTGTGCTCACCGCCTGCACGGCGACGTAGTACGTGCCCTGATCGTCGAAGCGGTACAGAATCTGCTCGACCGGCGCGCGGTTGCCCGCCTGCACGTTGCGCGATGACGCCAGGACTACGCCGTCGCGATCGAGCAGGTACACATCGTAGTCCTGGCTCGCCAGCGGCCAGTCGTCCCAGTTCAAGACGATCTGAGTCGACTGATCGGGCGCGGGCCGGAAGGCGAGCAACGAACTGGATGGGTTGAAGTCGTTGAAACCGTCATCGTCGGCATCGGCGAAGGTGAAGCGCAAGTGCTCGGTGGCGCTGTTGCCGGAAGAGTTGATCCACAACACGCCCTGCGCGACGGCGCGGTCGGCCAGCTCGGCGTCGCGCCCGGTGCCGTCCATTGGCCCGGCCAATCCACCCGCCGAATGCGAGATGATCTGCACGTCCTGCTCCAGCAGCCAATCGACCGCATTGCCCATGCTCACGTCGCCGCCATCGTAATAAGCCAGGTAGAGCGCGGCGTCGGGCGCAACATCGTGCATGATCTCGGCGACCGCCGTGCCATGATTTTCGCCGGTCGCATCCGGCTCAACGCCGCCGACGAACGATTGAATCGTCAGGTCGTGTGGCAGCTCGCGGCCCAGCAGATCGCGGTATCCGTCGAAGCCCTGATCGAGAATGCCGATCTTAACGCCACGGCCGGTGAAGCCGGCCGTGTGCCACTGATCGGCGTTGAGGGTGAAGACCCCTTCACTCACAATCGCGTCGAGCGCCGGCCGGCGGACGGGTGGTGAGCCGCTTCGCCCCTGCGGCGCGCTCGGCGGGCTGAACTGCAAGCCGACGACGTGCTCCAGGTCACGGATGCGCTCGAACACCGCCGCCGGGTCATCCGACTGCGCGGCCTCGACGATCACCTCTAGTGGGATGCTGATGTCGATCAGGTCTCGATACGTGCCGATGATGTTGGCGCCGAGGGCCTGCAAGTCTTGAATCAAACGCGCCGTGTCAGGCGTATCGACGATGAGCGTGACGCGCACGTGGTTGTCGGGCGTGAGCAGCCCGCGCGTGCGCGCCAGTTCTTCGGCGGCTTCGATGCCGCCTCGCTCGTACGCGACGACGAAGTCTTTGTAAGCCGAATCGACGTTGGGATCGCGCAGCAAGCGCTCCAGGCGTGGGAACTGCTGCGCCAGATCGTCGATCGACGGCAGCGTGATCGTCACTTGCGGCGGCGGCGGGAAGGTCGGCGTGACGATCGAAGCATTTGGATTGCCGGGCAGAAAGAACATCCACGCCGCAGCGATGAGCAACACCAGGACAAAGATGAGGATGAGGCGGATTCGAGATTGAGGCATTCGACCGGCGACTATGGGCTGCCGACCGTGCGGGGCGCTTGGATCTCAAATGTGAGATCGGGGCCGTTGAGATAGATGTAGAAATGATTCAAGATGTCCCGCCCGATCAAGGCGTAATCTTCTGCGATGGGAATGACTTCGCTACGGCGAATTCGCGCATCCGGCAGTTCGATGCCAACCGTGTAGGTGCGGACCGTGGTTGGAGCAGCGTCGATACCCGAAATAACGATCTCGCTCTCCGGCTCCAGTCGCCAGGCTTTCAGGAGGTCAAGCGGGATGGCTGAAATATCGGCTGCTGTGTCCAACTTGGCTAAGATTGTATCGCGCTGGTTCGCATTGTCCGGCACAAAGATATCGATCGTCAGCGCAGGTGCGGGAGGCGAAAAGCGCTGGTCGTATGGGCGTTTCACGATCGGATCACCCTGCGATGTGGGAAGTAATAGACATGCGGCTGATCGGTGATCTGTTGCACGTACATAGAAACCTGGCCGAGGCGTTCATGCACGCGATCGATGACCTGTATCTTGTCGTCACCGACCTCGACGACCTGACCGTTGACAATGGCGACGAATTGGCCGGGATACCGTTTCAGCAGCTCGGGTTTCAGCGCTTGAAACGCCGCTTTCTCGCGCTCGAAGCCGGATGAGGCCGTATCGGTTGCCGTCTGAGGCAATTGAGACTGCGCGCGCAGAGACTCGTAATCCTCAATCGGCAAGATGACAGCGATTCGTTGTCCATCGGCCTCGATGAAGACGGGTTCTTTGATGATCAGTTTTTCAGCCATTGCGCACCTCGCCAATCGATCTGGCCGTGAGCCAATTATACCCCATTGTGATCTGCGTTCTCGGCGTTCTCGGCGGAAAGGGAGAGACTACCCGGCTCGCGTGACCAGGCGGAATGTCAGCACCACCTGGCCGCAGCGCACGCGGTCGCCGTCGCGCAGCAGGGCTTCTTCGCCGACCGCGATGCGGCGTCCGTTTAGAAAAGTGCCGTTGGTGCTACCCGCGTCTTCGATCAGCCAGGCATTGCCGCGTTGGCGCAAGTGCGCGTGCAGCCGCGAGACGCCGCGCGTCGCGCCGCCGTGCGGATCGAGATCGATGTCAGGAAAGATCTGGTTGAGTTTGTCGGCGCGGCCAATCGTCAACTCCGACTTGGGCGGCAGAGCGATGTGACTGCCTGCATCGAGCACAAAGTGCGTGCCGGGCACGCCCGCCTCGTTGTGCCGGGCGGCGGCCTGAGCCGGAAAGGGCCGCGTCGGCGGGTGCTCTCGCAGCGTCGCGCCGCACTTCGGGCAGTATCGGCCCAGCGTGTTGACCATCGCGCCGCAACGCGGGCAAGTCGCGTGTCGCGCCACCATCGGCGTGTACGTCGCGTCGAACGATCCCCCGAACGACTGCGTCAGCGCCATCTGCAGCGCGTTGACCATTTCTTCCATCGACTGGTAGCGGCTGCCCGGATTCTTGGCCATCGCTCGCAGGATGATCGCCTCGCCCATCGCCGGCAGGCTACGGTTGATCGCGCTGGGCGGCTCGGCGGCGGCGTTCACCTGTTGCATCAGGATTTCGAGCGGCGTGCCTTCGCGGAACGGCTTTCGGCCGGTGACCACCTCGTACAGCACAACGCCCAGCGAGTAAATGTCGCTGCGCGCGTCGGCCTCCCCCGCCTGCGCCTGCTCCGGCGACAGGTAGTACGGCGTGACGATCTCATCGCCGGCGGCGACGAGCGGCCGGCTGGCGGGCCGGGTCTTCAGGATGCTGAAGTCGCTGAGCAGCGGCCACTCGTCCTGCGCCAGCAAGATGTTGCTCGGCTTGAGGTCGTGGTGCGTCACGCCCTGGCCGTGGGCATAAGCCAGCGCGCGTGCCGCCGGCAGCAGCAGCGCCGCGGCCGCACTCCACTCGATGGGTTGGTCAGTCAAGTATCGCGCCAGCGTAGGACCTACGATATAGTCCATGACGATGTAGGCCAGGCCCTCGCTCTCGCCGAAGTCGTACACCGTCACGATGTGCGGATGGCGCAGTTTGGCCGTGGCGCGCGCTTCGCGATTGAAGCGTGGCAGGAAGGCCGGGTTCGCCGTGACCTTCGGATCGACGACCTTGATCGCGACCCAGCGATCCTGCCCTTCATCGTAGGCGCGATATACCGTCGCCAGAGAGCCTTGCCCGATCGGCTCCGTGAGGAGGTATCGGCCCAGAACCTTACCGGTCAAATCCATTATGACTCCACCCGCACGGCGATCACGCTGATGTTGTCCGTGCCGCCGGCCGCGTTGGCCGCGTCGATCAGGCCGCGACACGCCTCCATCGGCGTGGGCGCGCCGTGCGTGATGGCGGCGATGGTCTGCGCGTCGTGCACCATCTCCCACAAGCCGTCCGAGCACAGCAGCAGCGTATCGCCGACGTGCAAATTCTCTTCGAAGATGTCGACCTCGATCTTCGGATCGCGCCCCAGCGACCGCACGATGACGTTGCGGGCCGGGTGCGTGAAGGCATCTTCCGGCTTCACGTTGCCCGATTCGATCAGCCCGGCGATCAGCGAATGGTCGCGCGTGATCTGCCGGATCTCCTTTCCCCGCAGCAGGTACACACGGCTGTCGCCGACGTTACCGATGATGGCCCGGTCGCTGTGCACCAGGGCCATCGTCAAGGTCGTGCCCGCGTTGCCCGCTTCCGCCGGCTTTTCTCGCGTCAGGCCGAACACCGACAGGTTGCCCGTCTGTACCGCGCTCACCACGCGCTCGCGCAGCGAGGCGCTGGACGGCGGGCGGTGGCCGCCATCGGTGCGCACAGGCTTGAGCATCGGCGTGCGCTGGTTGTCGACCGGCTGAGTCTGCATCTTGTCCGGCGGCGCGAACAGGTCGCGCAGCGCATCGCGCACGGCGGCTACGGCCCACTGGCTGGCGATCTCGCCGGCGAGTTGCCCGCCGACACCGTCGGCGACGATGAACATGCCCAGCGGCTCGTCGCGCTCGTCGCGCGTCACCAGGTAGAAGATCGCATCTTCGTTGTGCTCGCGCTCGCGCCCCACGTCGGTCAGCCCGGCGGCGTTCAATCGTATCCTCACTCACCGACCTCCGTCCTTCAACCCTCTCGGCGTCGTTGCGCCAGTGCCGTCAACCCGCCGAAGACGAGACCAAACATCGCCAGCACGGCCCAACGCTCGATCACGTAATTCGCGGTCCACCCATAGTTTACATTGAAATCGACCAACAGGCGATCTCGGATCGTCACCGGGCGCGACACGGTTGCGCCCGTCAGTGGATCGACGCCTTCGATCGTCTTCGTCAACTCGATGCGGCCCTGCTCGTTGAGCCGGGGCATGTCGACCGTCGAGCCGAGCGCCTCGACCGTCCAGCGCGTGACGGTGAGGTACGACAGCGCATTCGTCACGCCGGGGAGTTTGAAGATCACACCCGCAAACATGATCTGCGTAAACAGCGCGAACAGGACCACGTAAATCGCCGTCCCGGCGCTGTTGACGATGGCCGAGATAAACAGGCCGATAGCCGTGCCCGCCGCCGAGGCCAGCGCCAGCGTCAGATAGATTTCCAGTGGGCCGGGCAGGAATGTGCCCAGTTGCGGGAAGCGGATGCGCAGGCCGACCGCGACGATCAGCGCCAGGCACTGGATCAGCGCGAAGCCGATCAGCACGACGGCTTTCGATCCCAGGTACGGGAGAAGGCGTAGGTTGATCATCCGTTCGCGGCGATAGATGGCGCGCTCACGCACCAGGTCGAACGAGGCGACGAACATGCCCAGCAGCACGGCTGCCAGCCCCAGCATCATCAGCAGCGTTTGCGCGTCGGCGGCGACCGAGTAGCGGCCCGTGTCGTGCAAGATGTCGGCGATGCGCTCTTCGCTTGCGCCGACGAGTGTCGTCGGATCGGCCAGCAGCGACAGCAGCAGGCCGAGGATCGGCATGACGGCGAGCAACACGGCCAGGCGCACGGTGTCGCGCAGCGCGAGTTCGAACGAGCGTTGTGTGAGGATGGCGAATTGTCGCAAGAAACTGACGCGCGGCCTGGGCGATCGGATGTCCGCCGTGCGGCGCGGCGGGGGTGGCGAGCCGAGCCGCGAGGTCAGATGCTGCTGCGCATACGACGAGGCGCGGTAGCGCTCCTCCCACATCGCCGGATCGCGCTCGATTTCGGCGTAGATGTCGGCAAAGTCGCCCACACCGAAGAAGTCGAGCGCCGCCGACGGCGGGCCGAAGAACACCAGTCGTCCATCGCCGAGGAATACGACGTGATCGCATTGCCGGATGTTGGCCGTGGCGTGCGTGACCAGCACGATCGTCCGGCCGGCGTCGGCCATGCGGCGCAGCGTGTACATCAGTTTCTTTTCGAGTCCCGGATCGAGGCCGGAGGTCGCCTCGTCCAGATAAAATACGCTTGGCTCGGCAATCAGCTCCGCGCCGATCGACACGCGCTTGCGCTGGCCGCCGCTCAGGCTCGATACGATCTGCTCGCGCTGCTCGGCCATTTCGACTTCGGCCAGGACGCGCCGGACGCGCTGCTCGATCTCGTCCGGCGATGTGTCGGACGGCAGGCGCAGCTGCGCGACGTAGCGCAGCGCGCGCTCGACGGGCAGCTCGGTGTGGATGATGTCGTCTTGCGGCACGTAGCCCAGCAGACTGCGGTACAATGCATAGTGCGCGTAGAAGTCGTCGCCGTTGAGCAGCACCCGCCCTTCGGTGCGGCGGAATCCGCTCAGCGCGTTGAGCAGGGTCGTCTTGCCGGAGCCGGACGGCCCGACGATGGCGACGAACTCGCGGGGCAGAATCGACAAGGAGACTTCGCGCAGAATCAGTCGTGTGCCGTCGACACGGCGGGTTAAGTTGAAAGCATCGATGCGCGCCTGCGCGGTCCCGGCGACTTGGCTGAAGCCGGTCGGCTGGTAGGTCAGGCGGAACGGGCCGATCTGCACCAGGTCGCCCGGCTTCAGCGCCACGCCGGCGTTCGGATCGATGCGATTGCCGTTGACGTAGGTGCCGTTGGTGCTGCCCAGGTCGATCAGCGTGTGCCCGGCCTCGACGTGATCGACGCGTGCGTGATGGCGCGAGACAACCGGCGAGTCGAGGTGCAGATCGTTGGCGGGATCGCGCCCGATGGTCAGCGAGGCAGCCTCGCCCAGGCTGAACTGCCCCAACGAGACGGATTCGACCGCGCGGCCCGTCTGATACGTCAGGCTGACCGAGTTGCCCAGCGCGTCGCCGATGCGGATGATGTCGCCGTCGTGCAGCACGTAGGTCGAAATGCGTCGCCCGTTGACGAATGTGCCGTTGCGGCTGCCGCGATCGACGACCCGATACGTGCGTCGCCCCTCGCTCACTTGCGCCTCGATCAGCGCGTGCTCAGCGGAAACGGTCGAGATGGGCACGATGATGTCGTTCGTTGGGTGGCGGCCGATCGTCAGCGCGTCTTTGTGCAACGGTAGGG
>Ga0209323_10002938_pt1 | contig 11344 bp, 8 predicted proteins | sample Rifsed19ft2_FD_184014 | JGI IMG/M metagenome (GOLD analysis project Ga0209323, IMG submission 184014) | Soil microbial communities from Rifle, Colorado, USA - sediment 19ft 2 (version 2) | ecosystem: Environmental > Terrestrial > Deep subsurface > Rock core/Sediment | place: Rifle, Colorado...
CGAGGACTATAAGATTAAGGAAGGCGATGTAGTAAAAAGGACCGGAAGAATTGTGGAGGTCCCTGTTGGCGAAGAACTCATGGGGCGGGTTATAAATGCCATAGGCATTCCCATAGACGGCAAGGGGCCGCTGGGTACTAAGACCACCAGACGTGTTGAGGTAAAGGCAAGGGGTATTGTTGACAGAAAGCCTGTTAAAGAGCCGCTTCAGACAGGTATTAAAGCCATAGACGGCATGATACCAATAGGGAGGGGGCAGAGGGAACTGATAATCGGTGACAGGCAGACAGGAAAGACAGCGGTTGCAATTGACACAATAATAAATCAGAAAGGCCAGGGGGTCTTCTGCATATATGTTGCCATAGGCCAGAAGCAATCTACAGTTGCGCAGGTGGTTGAAAGGCTGCGGCAGTTTGGCGCAATGGACTACACGCTGGTGGTTGCTGCAACAGCAAGCGAATCTGCGCCCCTCCAGTTTATAGCGCCTTATACAGGCTGCACTATCGGGGAGCATTTCAGGGATAACGGGAAGCATGCGCTTATCATATACGATGACCTTTCAAAACACGCTGTGGCATACAGACAGCTGTCGCTGCTTTTGAGAAGGCCGCCAGGCAGGGAGGCATACCCCGGCGATGTGTTTTATCTGCATTCAAGGCTCCTTGAGAGAGCTGCCAAACTGAAGGATGAACTTGGCGGCGGCTCTCTGACAGCGCTCCCTATTATTGAAACCCAGGCAGGCGATGTGTCTGCATATATCCCTACCAATGTCATATCCATCACCGACGGCCAGATATATCTTGAAACAGACCTTTTTTATGCCGGCGTAAGACCCGCAATAAATGTCGGCCTTTCGGTTTCCCGTGTCGGCGGCAGCGCACAGATTAAGGCAATGAAGCAGGTGGCAGGCACGCTCAGGCTTGAACTTGCCCAGTATAGGGAACTTGCGGCCTTTGCCCAGTTCGGCAGCGACCTGGATGCGGCAACGCAGCGCCAGCTCGCAAGGGGTTCAAGGCTTGTTGAGATACTGAAGCAGGGGCAATACAAACCACTGTCTGCTGAAAAGCAGGTGTTGATTATCTACGCTGCAACTAACGGCTATGTAGATGCTTATCCTGTTTCGGTTCTGAAAAAATACGAGGAAGAGCTTTACACATTCTTTGATACAAGACACCCGGAACTGATTAAAGAACTGCGTGAAAAGAAGACAATAGACGACGCCATTAAACCAAAGCTGAACAAAGCATTAGAGGATCTTAAGGGATTGTTCGTAGCAGAAGGAAAATAGGCTGATGGCTTAAGGTATAAGGGTGAAGATGGTTAAAGTTTTTTTCTTCAGCCTTCAGCCTTCAGTCTTCAGCTTTTAGCCTAAATATGCCGAGTCTGAGAGACATAAAACGCAGGATAAAGAGCGTAAAGAATACACAGCAAATTACAAAGGCCATGAAGATGGTTTCTGCTGCAAAGCTCAGGCGCGCCCATGAAGATATTATTGCGGCGCGGCCATATGCACAGAAGATGCTGGAAATCATCAACAGCCTTGCCTCCAGGGTGAGTCCCGATGCCCATCCCCTCCTCTCAAAGAGAGCGGGGGGCAAGATAGAACTTATAGTCATAACATCTGACAGGGGGTTGTGCGGCGGTTTTAACAGCAGCATAATAAGGAAGGCAGAAGGTTTCGTAAGGACAACCGGCGGCAATACCGGTATCACCTTCAATCTTATTGGCAAGAAGGTAAAGGATTATTTTAAACGCAGAGATTTTAACATAAGGCAGGACAGGCCTGTGGGTTCAGGCAGGCCAAAATATGCAACGGCAGCAGAGATTGCTGGAGAGATTGTTGACGCATACATAAAGGAGACTTTTGACGAAGCCTATCTTGTTTATGGCGAATTCAAGTCTGCGCTGAGCCAGAAACCGGTCATACAGAAGCTTCTGCCGGTTGAACCCAAGGGGACAGAAGAATCCCCGACAGAATATATCTATGAACCGTCACAGGAGGCTATCCTCGCAGATATTTTACCCAAGTATGTTGAGATTCAGGTCTTCAGGGCGCTCCTGGAATCCGCAGCCAGCGAACACGGCGCAAGGATGGCTGCAATGGATTCTGCAACGAAAAATGCCAAAGAGATGATAAGCGGTCTTACCCTGACATATAACAGATTCCGCCAGGCAGCTATTACAAAGGAATTGATGGAGATTGTCAGCGGTGCAGAGGCGCTTAAAGGATCATGAATAATTACGAATTAGGAATTAAGAATTAAATGCCAACGATTATAAATTCGTAATTTATAATTCGTAATTGATTTAACAGGGGGTTTAAAAATGGAAAAGAAGAATATAGGCAAGGTAACACAGGTCATCGGAGCGGTTCTGGACATAGAGTTTCCTCCAGGGCATCTGCCGGCTATATATAATGCCATAAAGATTACAAACTCCACCATAAGCGACAAGCAGTGGAATCTGATTGCAGAGGTTGCACTGCACCTGGGTGAAAATACGGTCAGATGCATTGCTATGGATTCCACAGAAGGTCTTGTAAGGGGGACAGAGGCATTGGATACTGGCGACGGTATTACAGTCCCTGTGGGTAAGGGAGTGCTGGGAAGGATATTGAATGTGGTTGGAGAGCCTGTTGATGAACAGGGGCCTGTAACGGCTGAAAAGCGATATCCGATACACCGGCCCGCCCCTGCATTTGTGCACCAGTCAACAAAGGCAGAGGTATTTGAAACAGGGATAAAGGTTGTTGACCTCCTGACGCCGTATCTTAAGGGGGGCAAGATCGGGCTTTTTGGCGGTGCAGGCGTCGGGAAAACAGTCCTCATCATGGAACTTATACAGAATGTTGCCATGCAGCACGGCGGTTTTTCGGTATTCGGCGGGGTGGGCGAGAGGACAAGGGAAGGCAATGACCTCTGGCTCGAGATGAAGGAATCCGGCGTTATTGACAAGACAGCGCTCATCTACGGCCAGATGAATGAGCCGCCGGGGGCAAGGGCCCGGGTTGGATTGACAGCCCTTACAGTCGCAGAATATTTCAGGGACGAAGAGGGACAGGATGTGCTCCTATTTATAGATAATATCTTCAGGTTTGTTCAGGCAAACTCAGAGGTTTCGGCGCTCCTCGGCAGGATACCGTCTGCCGTCGGCTATCAGCCCACCCTTTCCACAGATATGGGAGAACTGCAGGAAAGGATTACTTCCACAACAAAGGGCTCCATTACATCTGTCCAAGCAATATATGTGCCTGCTGATGACCTTACAGACCCTGCACCTGCAACAACATTTGCGCATCTTGATGCAACAACGGTTCTTTCCAGGCAGATATCAGAACTCGGCATATACCCTGCCGTTGACCCGCTTGACTCCACCTCAAGGATACTTGACCCGCAGATTATCGGGGATGAGCATTATAGGGTTGCAAGGAGTGTCCAGCAGGTATTGCAGAGGTATAAGGACCTGCAGGACATCATAGCCATACTCGGTATGGATGAGCTGTCTGAAGATGACAAGCTGATTGTTGCAAGGGCAAGGAAGATACAGAGGTTCTTAAGCCAGCCGTTCTTTGTTGCCGAGGCATTCACAGGTTCACCCGGAAAATATGTGGCTGTAAAGGATACTATTAAAGGTTTCAATGAAATTGTTGCAGGCAAGTATGATGATATCCCTGAACAGGCGTTTTACATGGTCGGCACAATTGAAGAGGCGTTGGAAAAAGCAGAAAAATTAAAGGCAACAGTTTAATACGGTTCGGAGAGTCAGGAGTTCGGAGTCAGGAGTAAAGGATAGAAACAAATACTCCGCACACTGTAAAATCTCCGAACTCCCAACTCCGAACTCATAACTAAACATGGCAGATACATTCTTACTTGAAATAGTCACACCGAGCAGGCTTTTCCTTTCCGAACAGGTTGAGGAAATGACTGCCCCCGGCAGTGAGGGTGAATTTGGCGTGCTCGCAGGACATGCACCATTTCTTACCACATTAAAACCGGGCGAGCTTACCTATAAAATCGGGAATGACACCACCCGCCTCTCCATAGGAATCGGCTATGCTGAGGTAGGACCGGAGAAAGTAACAATCCTAGCCGAAACGGTTTCTTAAGCAGATTTTTCCCTGTCTATCTTATTTTTCTGCCTTTCTCCATTATTTCCCTTGCGATTTCTTTATCCCCAACTCCTGCGCAATCTTTTTTATGAGAGGGAGGCTGTTTTTGAGAATGTTCATGCCCTTATGCCCTTTGATCTGAACCGCATCCGTGAACTCTTCAACAGTCTTGTATTTTTTCACAAGAAACTCGGCAGCAGGCGCTGTCTTGCCGTCATGACATGATGCGCACTTATTCAACCAAAGCGGGCGTTCTGCGGCAAATGTATCGCCGGCTGGGAAAAACAGGATAGTTCCTGACAGAAAAACGGAAATTATCAAAACTTTTGTTTTCATTTTTTACCTCCGTGCAGCCATTATAGCAGAATACAAACTTTTAACCCAAACCTGCGAGTTTTGCGGAAACCGTTTTCTAATAATATCACCAAGTTTATTTTTTTGGAACAAGGGTAATCTTAGGCTTGCCATCCTTTACAGTAACCTTATACTCCACATCATTGCATTTGAGATCCCTCTTTATCTTCTCTGTCTGCTGCATAATGGCCTGTTCAAATTTATCATAGGACATGTCCTCCGCAGGCTCACTGCAACTCTTCTTTGCCTCCACAAACTGCTTGTAAACCGCCTTGAATTTGCTGTCGCTGCCGGAAGACAGAGGCGGTGCAGCAGCCTCAACCATCTGCTGAGGGGTTGCAGCCTTTATAGGTTCTTCAGGCAGCCTTGCCCCTGATGCCCCCCGCACATAAGTCCCCTCTTCTATCTGTCTGAGTATCCTATTCCAGAACTGTTTATAAGAGGTGTATTTATTGGTAATTGCTGTGTATCTGAATTTCAGGTATGTGCTGGTGATTGGCTGATTACTGTATTTGAGGATTATGCGGTCTATCTCGTCCCTCAAGGCCGAGGGCGGCCTCTTGAGGACCTTTACAAAATACTGCTCATAATCCACCTTAAGCTTGTTTATCTTGGTATCAAGTATGTCCAGGTCTTCTTTGAGCCCCATAGTGTTTTATTTTAAAAAAACAAAGAAGGAATGTAAAGAGTTATAATGCGAATTAAAAATTAGGAATTATGAATTATAAATTCTCAATTCCTAATTCGTAATTGTAGTTAAATGCACACCCCGCACCTAACGCACTTGCCTACATCACACGATGGTGTTGTTTGAGCTTTCAAAGCCCGCTGGTACTCCTTCCATAAATATTCTTTCTTAATCCCGCTATCTATAAAATCCCAGGGAAGTATTTCAGAAAGATTCCGTATACTTCTGACATAGAAATCTGCATCAAACTCTGCTTCTTTTAATGCAGCCTTCCAGCCTTTTTTATGCGCATCAACTAATATTTTACCTATCCTCCTATCTCCTACAGACAAGAGGGTCTGGATATATCCTTCTCGTGGTGAAAGGGAAGTAATTTTTATACCTTTCGCATTTTTTAGCCCATTTTTAATTATACCCATTTTATTTCTTAAAGATTTTATATCCTCATAAGCGCACCACTGAAACGGGGTAAATGGCTTTGGTATAAATGGGTTAATACTCAGCGTAATTAGTCCGCCTTGCATTGTAGACTTTATCCGTAAGGTAAGCTCAGTAATGGCATTTATATCACCAAGGGTCTCTGTTGGAAGGCCTATAATAAAATAGAGTTTTAATTTTTGTATGCCTGATGCTGATATGAGGTTTATAGCTTCCATAATGTCCCTTTCAGAAAAACTTTTATTTATGACATCCCTTAATCTCTCGGAGCCGGCCTCCGGCGCTATTGTAATAGTCTTATATCCTCCTTCTTTCAGAAGCGTAAGGGTCTCCTTATTCAGCACATCAAGTCTTATAGAAGAAAGCGTAAGCTCCCCATCACCCTCTATCACTGTCCCGCAAAGTGCCTTTAAGTCTGAATATTCAGACACAGCCGCACCCACCAAGCCAACCTTTTGGGTCAGCCCCATCCCCTTTAAAACCTCTTGTTTTAAACCGTTTAGCTCCCTTTCCCGCGGCGGCAGATAAACAAAACCTGCTGCGCAAAACCTGCATCCCCTTCCGCAACCCCGCTCTACCTCAACAAGATAGGTGTTGCTAAAGTTTGTTTCCCTTGTAAGAATATGCGAAGAAGGCGCGGGAAAGACATCAAGCTTTTTTACTTTTCTACTTTTTACCTTCGCCGAAGAACCTTTGACGGGGGTAAACTCTTTTATAAAATTCCCCTGATACACAATCTTGTAGAAGCTTGGTATATAAACACCTTCAACCGGAATGAGCGCCTCAAGAAGATGCTCTTTTGTTTTTGCATTGTATTGCGCTGATTGAAAGGCATCTAAAAACTCAGAGACAAACTCCTCGCCCTCTCCAATAGCAAATAGGTCAAAGAAATCTGCAATCGGTTCAGGATTTAAAGATACAGCAACACCGCCTGCCATAATCAATGGTTTTGTGGCATCTCTCGCCTGTGATAAAAATGATATTCTGGCAAGGTCAAAGATTTTGAGGATATTTAAATAATCTTCTTCAAATGATACGGAAAAGGCAATGATGTCAAATTCAGTGAGGGGTCTCTGGGACTCCAATGAAAAAAGAGGTGTGCCGGTTCTCTGAAACTCTGCTATATCTTTGTCGTCAGGCAGAAATGCCCTTTCGCACACAACATAATCAAGACTATTCAAGAGGTGGTAAATGGCCTGAAACCCGAGATTGCTCATGCCCAGGAAGTATGAGTTTGGATAGACAAGACAGACACTTACCTTGCCGCCCCATTCCTTATAAACGGTTCCCTTCTCTTTTGAAAGAAGTTCTTTTGCCTTTTTTTTAAGATACCAGGAAATAAGAGGCCTCCTTACTGTACAAAGGTTATTATATATAACTTTTAGGATTCTTGGCAAAAAGATTTACCATAATCCTGTGTTATCATTCTATGTAAATATTTAGTGGCATCTTAAGGCAAAGGTCAGGCTGTTTTCTTAAAATGTCTTGTTCAATCATGAATGGTACGGTAAAAACAGACTGTCTTTTAATTCATATTTTTAAATATGCTTGAAATACCCCTATATTTATGCTACTCCACTCATCAAACGACCAAACAGCTTTGGTTATCTGGAGATATAACCTTCAAACCAAGGTGAAGACTGAGGATGAAACAAAGAAAAATTTAAGTGGGATGTGTTGTCCTAATTTCACTAAATTAAGACCGAAATAGGGACGGAAGGTGGTCTGTGAGAATAATATATAAAATACTCCTGAGCTTCTATTTAATTATCCTCATTATTGGCATTATCAGCTATATAGCAATCCACAACAGTCATCAAACGATGAGGAATGAGATTGGAAAAACAGTTGAATCCCTAACCGGACTGGTTGCCAAAGAAATGGATACCAGGATTAATGAGAGGATAGACCATTTTCATGAATTCATAATCAGCAGTTACCTGCAGGATTTCCTGTCACAATCAAACATGGATTTTGAAAAGATGGTGAACATGCAGGGCTATATAGATGAGAAGGACAATGAGTGGACCGCTGCGCCAAAAGGGGAAATAACACCTTTCATGAGGAAACTGATTGAGAATGACCTTTCTGAGATTATCAGAAGCAAAATAGGATTCTACAATGATATGTTTAATTTCAAGGTTTATGGAGAGGTGTTTGTAACCAATAAATTCGGCGCCAATGTTGCGCAGACAGGAAAGACCAGCGATTTCAGGCAGGACGATGAGGAGTGGTGGCAGTCAGCCCGCAGAGATGGATTTTATATCAGGGACGTCGCATACGATGAAAGCTCTGGTGTTTATTCCACCGATGTTGCAATCAGGATTGACGACAACAAGGGGAGTTTTATTGGTGTAATCAAGATCGTCTTAAATATAGAAGATACGTTTGAGTATTTGAGGCAATATGTTGTGTCCGGAAGATACAAGGATGTCAATATTACTTTGACTACAAAGCAGGGGAAGGTCATTTACCCATCCAGTGGGGGCCAGTTCTTTAAAGATGTCTCAAAAGATGAGTTTTTCACATCGGCGAAAGGTGAGACCGGGTTTTTTATGCTGCCGGCAGGAAAATCAGAACAGGATGCTAAATTCTTTGCATATGCACGCTCAAAGAGATTTGGATGGTTATTATTTACCGAGTACAAGTCCGATGAGCTGTTTGCACCGCTCAATAGATTAAATAATAGGCTATCCATATTAGCCGTGGGTATGGTTTTATTGACTCTTGTCATAGGCTATTTAATTGCAAAAACCATATCAAGGCCTATAGAGCATTTAAAAAACATTGCACACGCTATTGGCGACGGCAAGCTTGAGACGACAATTGATGTCTATACACGGGATGAAGTTGGTGAACTTGCCTCTGTACTTGCCTGGATGACCAATGAGTTGAAGCAACGGGCTACCGTTGATCATTTAACCCAGGCTTTTAACAGGCTAAAATTAGACGAAATAATGCCTATGGAGATTGCAAGGGCAAGGCGGTACCAGCGTGCCCTGTCTGTTTCAGTCTTAGACATTGACTACTTCAAAAAGGTAAACGATATCTATGGTCACATTGCCGGAGATTATGTCTTAAAGGCTATTGCAGATATAGTTAAGACTAATTTGAGAAAGACAAATTATCTATTCAGGTCGGGCGGTGAAGAGTTTCTTATTGTTGCTCCGGAGGCTGATTTAAATGGTGCATGTATTATGGCAGAGCGCATACGAAAAGCAATAGAAGACTACAGGTTCAAAGCTGTGGGAACTGTAACCGTAAGTTTTGGGGTAGCCCAGTTGAAAGATGATGATACGATTGATTCGCTGATAGAGAGGGCTGATACCGCTATGTATCAAGCCAAGGCAAACGGAAGAAACCGCGTTGCATCATGACTTGGTGCCGGGAGGGGGAATCAAACCCCCATGGGATTGTCCCCGCAGGATTTTGAGTCCCGTGCGCTTACCTGTTTCACCATCCCGAACTGTTCACCGGCAACTGCCCACTGTTCTTAGTCTGCTTGTTTTCTCAAAAATGTCGGCGTATCATAGGCATCCTCGTCAAGGGCATTAAAACCGCCGAGTCTGCTCAACCTTTGGACCTCTGCTGTCCCCACCTCGTTTTTCTTCTCTTTCTCTTTTCTTACAATAGTCGGGATATCCAGGTCGCCGACGATGACAGCCGGCGAAATAGATTTCACCGCTGATAACCTTCTGCCTTCATCTTTACCAAAACCAGTTGCAATGACTGTAACCCTGACCTCTTCGCCCATCCTCTCATCCAAGACTGCCCCAAAAATAATATGGGCCTCGTCGTGAGCCTCTTCCTGAATAAGCAGGGAGGCTTCATTTACATCATGGAGTGTCATGTCCGAGGAACCCGTGATATTTATAAGAACACCTCTTGCCCCGTTTATGGAGATGTCCTCCAGGAGTGGGCTGGATATCGCCTTCCTTGCTGCCTCTACTGCCCTGTTTTCTCCATGGGCAACTCCGGAACCCATAAGCGCAAGCCCCATTTCGCTCATTATTGTTTTTACGTCAGCGAAGTCAACATTTACAAGCCCCGGGATAGTTATAACATCCGATATCCCTTTCACTGCCTGATACAATATCTCATCCGCTTTCTTAAATGCGTCGGAAAGGGATGTATTCTTGCTTGCGATGGAAAGCAGCCGCTGGTTCGGGATTGTTATGACAGTATCCACTATACCCTTGAGCGTCTTAAGCCCCTCTTCCGCATACTTCATCTTCCGCTTGCCCTCAAATCCAAAGGGTTTTGTTACCACCGCAACTGTGAGCGCACCAAGCTCCTTGGCTAACTCTGCCACAACAGGGGCGCCGCCAGTGCCTGTCCCGCCGCCCATGCCGGCCGCAATGAAGACCATGTCTGTGCCTTCAATTGCTGTTCTGACAACATCCCTGCTTTCTATCGCTGCTGTCCGCCCTACCTCCGGGTTTGCCCCTGCCCCAAGGCCTTTCGTTAAATTCTCTCCCAATTGGATCTTAACAGGCGCCTTCGATGCAGCAAGGTCCTGGCTGTCTGTGTTTGCAGCCAGAAATTCTACCCCTTCCAGTTTGAATTCTATCATCGTGTTGACGGCATTGCACCCGCATCCTCCGATACCTATAACCTTAATCTTTGCCCCTTTATTAAAACTATTAGCAAATTCAAATGGCATATTTACCTCCTTTTTTTGGGAAATTACAAATTAGGAATTAGGAATGAATAATTTAATTCGTAATTCGTAATTTTTAATTGATAATTGTATTTAAAAGAACTCTTTAACCCATCCCTTCATCTTTTCAAGCAGCCTATTGAACACCTGTTTATCCCCCCTTCCATTAAATGGCGGTAAGGTTCCGTGCTTCATACCGTACAAAACCAGGCCGACGCCTGTTGAATACATCGGATTTTTTACAATATCAACAAGACCTCCTATGCCGGCCGGCAAGCCCCTCCTGACAGGGAGGTTGAATATCTGTTCCCCCAGCTCTACCGTACCTTCCATGATAGCCGTGCCGCCTGTAAGAACCACACCAGATGCTATGGCACTGTCGTATCCTGACCTCACTATCTCCTGGTTTATCAATTGAAACAATTCCTCCACCCTCGGCTCAATGATCTCTCCCAAAATCTGCCTGGAAACAATCCGCGGCTTCCTGCCTCCGACCCCCGGCACCTCTATTGTCTCATCCTTATCTATCATAGATGTCATGCAACAGCCGAATTTTTTCTTTACCTTCTCTGCCTCTTCAGAGGGTGTCCTGAGGCCCACAGCAATATCCCCTGTAATCTGATTGCCTCCTAAAGATATGACAGCCGTGTGCTTAATGGTCCCATTGTGGTATATTGCAATATCTGTTGTCCCGCCGCCAATATCAATTAGCGCAACACCAATGTCCTTCTCGTCCTGGCCCAGCACGGCCTCGCTGCTCGCTATCTGCTGAAGGACAACATCCGCAACAGCAAGACCCGCCTTGTTTACACTCTTTACGATATTCTGCGCTGACGCAACTGCCGCTGTGACTATATGCACCTTTGCCTCAAGCCTTACCCCGCTCATGCCCAGAGGCTCCTGGATACAGTCCTGATTATCTAATATATATTCCTGAGGGATAACATGTATAACCTCTCTGTCAGTCGGAATGGTTATTGCCTGCGCAGCCTCTATCACCCTTGCTATGTCAGCTTTTGTTATCTCTTTATCCTTTACAGCTATGACACCGTGGCTGTTAAATCCCTTTATGTGCCCTCCGGCAATTCCAACA
>Ga0209323_10002940_pt1 | contig 11340 bp, 19 predicted proteins | sample Rifsed19ft2_FD_184014 | JGI IMG/M metagenome (GOLD analysis project Ga0209323, IMG submission 184014) | Soil microbial communities from Rifle, Colorado, USA - sediment 19ft 2 (version 2) | ecosystem: Environmental > Terrestrial > Deep subsurface > Rock core/Sediment | place: Rifle, Colorado...
CTCCCACCAATACCGGTGCGCAGCACGCCGAGGTTAACCCGGAAAAAATTCCCAATGTAAAAATAGACACAACGTCCGGTTTATCTCCCGCCTCTTGCCGCCGGGTGATATTAGGCATGGGCAATTTTATCCCCCACAAAGACAACACCCCCACCACAATCATCACCACCCCACCCAAATAATAAGTAATGTCGTGGTATCTAAACACGAATTTTGAAATCAAGGATATTCCCAATACCGCCGGCATCAGAACCACAAAAATCCCCGCCCCGAATACTAAGGTCATCAAAAGTACCCGTTTCCTTTCTTTAAATACCGACCCCAAATACGCCGGCAGCAAAAATGTGATGCAACACGGCGCAAACAACGCCACCATTCCAGCCAAAAACGCAGCAATCAACGAAACAGATGCGATTGTCACGATCTTGTAACTACCCCCTTCAAATTAAACTCGACATTAGCTTTATTCGGATCGGATGTCTCCACGCTAATGATCCGCTCAACCGGACCCACCCCGGTCGGTCCGTGAAATGCCGGGTCAAAAACCACTTCCAGTTGCGCAGTTTCCCCAGGTTCCAGAACTCCCTGCCAATCAGATACCTCGTGCATTTTTACAGTTGGACCGGCACCGTTTTTAGTGCTGATTTTGGCCGTCGTGCACATGCACGATGTCTTGATGTTAGCCAATTTAAGGCTCGATTCCCCGCTGTTTTTTATCTCAAACACGTGGTTTACCACTCCTCCGTTGTAATTGATTTTTCCCCAGTCAAAATTAGTGTGATCGGTGAAAAACTTGGTCTTGTCGGTCTTTTCCAAACTGGCTGCATTAGGAGACCGGGACATAACTACCACCCCTCCACCAACCAAAATTGCTGTCAGCAAAACCCCAATAATTACAATCTTTATATTCATAGCTTAACTTTCTTAAGTAATAATGAATTTCCCACCACTGATAACGAACTGGTGGCCATTGCCGCCGAAGCGAGAATTGGGGAGAGGATGCCCAATGCCGCCACCGGGATCAACACCACGTTATAAGCAAACGCCCAAAATAGATTTGTTTTTATCGTCCGCAGAGTAGAGCGGGAAAGTTTTAGAGCCAGCGGGATAGATTTCAGGTCGCGGTTAACCAGAGTTATCCCCGCAGCTTCCATAGCCACATCTGTCCCCGTCGCCATAGCAATTCCCACATCAGCCGCGGGCTTCACCTGGGCAAAATATCTTTTGATGCCCAACTGCTTGGCAATCGCAGCCGCTGTCCGAGGATTGTCCCCGGTCAAAAGCGACACCTCAATTTTTTGTTTTTGCAACTGGGCCACTGCCTCTTTGGCCGTTTCCCGGACCGTATCCGCAATGGCAATCACTCCCAAAACTTTTCCTTTTGTCCCCAACACCACCACCGTCTTCCCCTCACTTTCCATTTTCTTTACCTCATCCGTCTCAGCCAATGGCTTACCTAATCGGTATTCTTTCTTATTTATTATTCCCTTCACTCCTTCTCCGGCCAAGCCCTCAAACTTCTCCACCCTTTCCAGTTTCAGAGCCGCCTTTTCCGCCGCATCCAATATCGCTCTCGCCAAGGGATGTTCTGATCCAGCTTCCAAACTCGCCGCCAATTTCAAAACCTCATCTCCGCCCTTAATATCTGTAACCACCGGTTTACCCTCGGTCAAAGTACCTGTTTTATCAAAAATAACATGGTTTATTTTGTAAGCCACCTCCAAATTCTGGGCGTCCTTAATCAAAATTCCGTGCTGTGCAGCTAGCCCAGTTCCAACCACTAGTGCCGTCGGCGTCGCCAAGCCCAAAGCGCAGGGACAAGCAATAATAAGAACGGCGATTCCTGCTAGCATTCCCAAAAGCCCTGAGCTTGTCGAAGGACCAAACACATACCATCCTGCAAATGTGGCCACGGAAATCATTAATACCACCGGCACAAAATATCCGGAAATGACATCCACCAATTTTTGGATAGGCGCTCGGGAAGCCTGGGCTTCCTCCACCAATTTAATTATCTGAGCCAGCATCGTCTCACTGCCCACCTTTTTGGCCACAAATATTATCGTTCCCGACGTATTCAGTGTTCCCCCGATTACCGCGTCGCCGTCATGCCTATACACCGGGATCGACTCGCCCGTCACCATCGATTCATCAATACTCGTTTCCCCGGATTCCACCACTCCATCCACCGGTACCTTCTCCCCCGGTCGGACCCGGATTTTATCCCCCACCACAATTTCATCTATCCTAATCTCAAACTCCCTATCTCCCCTAATTACTTTTGCAGTTTTCGGCTGCAGCCCCATCAGCCGTTTTATGGCTTCCGAAGTCTTTCCCCGAGCTCTCGCTTCCAACCATTTCCCCAAAACTATCAAAGCGATAATAGTGACAGATGTGTCAAAATACGGTTCGCCCTTTATTCCAAACAAAGTTATCGCTGCAGAATAGCCGTACGCCACACTCGTACCGATAGCAATTAGTGTATCCATATTTGCCATCCGGTTTTGGAGCGATGCCCAGGTCGTTTTGTAAAAATCCCACCCCACTCCAAATTGAGAAATTGTCGCCAGCACCAAAAGTATCCCCCAATTCATTCCCGTAAAGCTGCCCCAGATACTGATTACCGAAATCACCCCCCCTACAATAAACTTCCACTTCCACCTATTAACTTCATTATTTTTTTTCTCTGTTACTACATCCATTTGTTGCTCGGTTACTAGTTCGTATCCCAAAGGCTTTATCGCTTCTCCCATTTTCATTTCATCGGTTTGCGCCGGATCATATTCCACATTGGCTTTTTCCGTGGCGTAATTCACCGTCGCTGCCACCACCCCCGGCGTTTTTCGTAACACCCTTTGGATATTCACCGCGCAACTGGCGCAGTGCATACCGGCGATAGGAAAAGTTTTGGTCATACGGCAATCAACTTTCCGTGGTACATGTTCATTCCGCAGTGCCACGGATACTCACCCCGTTTACTAATTTTTAATTTCAAAACCACTTCCTCACCCATCGGCAAGCTTTTTTTAATCTTTAAATCGGGTATCGTAAATTCTTCCAAACAATCCGTCGGGTCAGTCCGAGTCAAAGTGATCGTCACTTCTTTACCCGCCGGTATCCGCACTAGAGCAGGGGAGTAACCCCCAGCGACTTTTACTTTTACGTTGGTCGTTATCTCTCCTGCCTCATCCCTTTTTCCAAGAAAAAACCAATAAATAAACCCAATCAAGCCTAGGGCTCCTGTCAGCACAAAAATTTTATCCACGGCCCCTCCTAAACACTTTTATAACTTCATCCACCGAATTTTTATTATCCCCCTTCTTCATAGCATCCGCTACACACGTTCCCAGATGTTTCTCCAGGATCATAGCGTCCACTTCGGATAATTGCCCTTGCACCGCCTGTGACTGCGTCAGGACGTCAATGCAATACTCATCGTTTTGTACCATCCGGATGACCTTGTCCAGATGCCCCTTGGCAATCTTCAGCCTGTGTAAAGCTCCATTTCTCGAATCCATACCTCATGTTAATCCCCCGAGGGGGGATTTGTCAAGAACGCAGTATAATATAATCACCGAAATATGTGGGAGACGTTCTTCGATATCGAGACCAAATCCTGGTTCGACGAAACCGGAACATCGGATCCTAGCGACTTGGGCGTCTCCGTAGTTTCGGTTTATCATCGCCAGGTTGATCCTCAAACCGGATTCGAAATTACCGGCGAAATGTCCAGTTTCTGGGAACATCAGCTACCAGACATGTGGTCTCTATTTCGCCAGGCGGATCGGATCATCGGTTTTAACTCCTTAGGCTTTGACGTCCCGGTTTTAAGGCCATATTCCCCGGCCGATTTTCCCAAATGGCCGCATTTCGATATTATGGACGAGGTCAAAAAAATAGTCGGCCGCCGGGTGGGCCTAAACGCCTTCGCCAAAGACACCTTGGGTAGAAGCAAAACCGATGAAGGCGTGAATGCCGTTGTTTATTGGCAAAAAGGCGATGATCAAAGTCTAAAGTTACTCAAAAGTTATTGCGAAGCCGACGTAACTCTCACCCGGGACATATATGATTTCGCCATGAAAAACAAACACCTCAAATATACCGATCATTGGAACAACCCTCGTATTATCCCTGTCAACTTTTCCTATCCCCAAGATTTTTCTCCCACCTCCAAACAACCCAGCCTATTTTAGAAATTCGAGTATTGCCCCTTCATTGTTACTTACTCTTTCTCTCCAGAAATTTATTCAGCCCCTCCACTGCCCGCAGCACCTCGATGGGAGTCACAAATACCACTGTATTCGATTGATCGGAGGCAATATCATTAATCGAGTTTAGGGTCCGCAAATGCAAGGCTCCCGGGGTCTCGGCCATCGTTCGGGCCGCCTTGGCCAAGTTTTGTGAAGCGATTACCTCTCCTTCGGAATTAATAATCGTCGCCCGTTTCTCCCGTTCCGCTTCAGCTTGCTTGGCAATTGTCCGCTTCATGTCCACAGGCAGCACGATGTCTTTCAGCTCAACCGAAGCCACATCTATCCCCCACTTAGTAGCCATGCCCTCGATAATGTCGCGAATCCTTTTGGCTATTGCCTCCCGATTCGCCAGCAGATCATCCAATTCCACCTCGCCCACGATATTTCTCATGGTGGTTTGCGCCAGCTGGTCAATAAATGTAGGTATTCAAGGAGTAACGGTAGACGCTCCGTTTGTGTACATATACGACCTCTTTGACGAGCTGCATTCCCAAGCCCAAACTCTTAGAAAAGATTCTTCCCGTATAGCGACCGGATTGATCCGAAGAATTAGAAAATAAGCTAGAGAATACCTGATTTAACAACTACCACCCACCCCGCAACTCCCAATATTAGTAGGTACACCACCACTTTCTGTTTCATAATCCAAATTGTACAATATCCCCATGTCAATCTTAAATGACGATCTTCTTGACCGTATCTTCCAAATTCTCAAGCCCAGACTGGAAAATAAAATATCCACAATGGAACAGCAGCTAAAACAAAAAGATCCCGCTCTTTATCAAAAGACAATTAAGATATCCAACAACGCCTTCTTGATAAAAACTTTTGCAATCCTCTTGGGAATTATTTTATTAACAATAATCTTTTACTTCTCAAAGTGACATCCCAGTCGTTAACATGGACAAACTACAAGAACAAATAGCCGGGGGACTACAGCAGAGATTTCCCAGACAAGTAGGACAAGTCCGGGAATTAGTAATAAAGCATCCTGATACATTATGGGTTGTCCCACTTTTATCAGCGGCAGTTTTTTCCCTGAGAGCCTTAGAAGACGCAAAGGCTAAGAAAGTCGTGGGTACAATGGCAAATACTTTGGGAACCGTCCTCGCCCTTGTATCTGCTGCAAATGGAATCAAACTGGAAGCTGAACTTAAACGAAGGCGAAGCCCCGCGGCCATCTCGGATGATATGAAACAACGAATACTTGCAGCCATCCAGGCAGCCCGAGCTCAAGAAAAGATTTAGCACCCGCAAGCATTTATTTCGGATAACAATTTGGCCATAAGCGAGAGTAACCCAAAGATAAAGTAAAAGCAGCTGTTTTTACCGCTTCTTTAGCATTGTATCTCAAGTCAGTATCAGAATTTTCGCCCATCTTTTTGCGGAAAGTTTTCCAAGTGGCCACGTCGTATTGGAACAACCCGGCATAAATATAATTTCTCGCCCCCGGCTTAAATCCCGACTCGCATAAAGCCACGTGTCGGATGACATTTGGGTCCACTCCGTACTGCCCGCCGTACTGGTTGGTAAAGTTATAAATTTCTTCAGACGTGAATTTAGGCTGGGGTTTGGGTGTTGGGGTAGGCACTCGCGTCGGCCGGGGTGTAGATGTTGGAATTGGTGTGTTGGTCGGTGTGACCGTAGGTGAAGGAACAACTGTAGGAGTTACTTCTATGGTTTTTGACAGAACTTGACCCCGGTCCACCTGCTGATAGCCTGCAAAAACCACCACCACAGTTACCAGGATCAATGGAGTTCTATAAGTCATAAGTAGATTAATTTTTTACTCTTGCGCTTAGTTGGATTTCCAGCTTCGTGTAATCAAACTTGACTACAAAGTTTTCAAAAAATCCCTTTTGACCCAAAACCCCGTACCCAAAATCTGGCATGTTTGGCATGAAGCCAACCAAGGTTTCAAAAGACCATTCGCCCGCTCCAATTACTACCGGACAAGCATAATAAACTTGTTCCGCACCGGTAATCCCTCCCACCATCCTTTTAATCCCCCGGCGGTAATTTATACCCAATATCTGAGCCAACTGTGCATCCAAAATACACTCGTCTGCTCCGGAGTCTATCAAGGCTTCATATCTCAGCCGCTTTCCACCAGACCGTAACTCTATAGGTATCACTGGACGAATCACTCCGGGAGCATAACGTTTGTAAAAAAACTTCATCTTTGTCCACCAACGTACGAGATCAATTTACCGGGGATATGGGCGAGAATCGGATTCAGAGCACCTTTTTTTCTGGCTTTGTCCCACGTCAGCTTGGCCGTCCTGCCGCTGGCAATGACCGTTTTCTCATCGTCCTTCAGAGCCACCCACAAATTCTTGTATCTTTTAAACAAGTTGCTCCAATCGATTCCCATGACCTAATTATAATACAAGATACAACATTTTTTCCCGTTTTGGGTCATATCCCACTTGCTCGGTTTCACCCTTTACAACTTGTTCATATTCCAGACAGTATTTGCATCCCCCTTTAGCACACTCCATAGCCTCGGATAATCTGGCCGCTTTAATTTTCCGGCCCTTTTCCACCAGCTGTTCCACGACGCCAGCCAAATCAGGAATATTAACTTCTCTCGGCACATCATCCCGCTCCAAGTACCAATAGCTAAGTCTAGTTACCGGTCGCTTATTATTATTTTTAGCCAGCAGCAAATAAATTTGCAGTTGCAGCGAAGCCGCATCCTCCTCGTTTTTACCGGTCTTAAAATCAATTATGTGCAGGCTGCCATCCGGCAGTACTTCCACCCAATCTACGTTGCCGCATAAAATTAGCCCGTCCGCCTCAGAGAGCCACATATTAGCTACCATCTCTCCCCGGTCCTTAATAATGGTAGACAAAGATGCAATCGGCCCCGGGTTATCCTGAACTCTTTTTACCATTGCCAGTCCTCGCCCCCGGAACTCTTTTTCTTGATCATTGGATTTAAATCCACCCCTTTGGCCGCTGCTTCCTTCCCAGATTTCTTCAAAAATGTGTGTCAACGGTTTATCAAACCGCGATTCCCGCGGTAAATATCTGATCACCTCCAAAGTATCGTGGACAGCAATTCCCAAAGTTAAATACGGGCTAACCACCTGGATCTTCTTTCCGGATTTTGACTCCTTGTACATGTTTCGCAAATAATATAGTCGGGGACATTTGGCAAAATCCCCCATGCTCGAGTGAGACAGCCACACCGCCCCAAATGGATATTTATACTTGTCCACCCGCCCATTTTACCCCTTGTAGTATATTCAAGGCATGGATTTTGGGCGGAAAGTGGTCCAGTTTTACACGAAGTTAGTTCCTCCTACCAATCTTCCCCGGGGTGTATCGGTCATGAACCCCTATCTCACTTCGTCCGCCCGGGGTTATCTGGAATCGTTTTCCGATAAATTTTATTTAGGATCAAATAAGCGTGTTTTGGTTCTGGGCATTAATCCCGGTCGTTTTGGCGCCGGCATTACCGGGGTGACGTTTACCGACCCCGTTGCCCTCAGCCGGTTCTGTGATGTCCCAAACGATCTGCCACAAGTTCGCGAATTGTCTTCGGTTTTTGTCTACGATTTTATTGCCGCCTGGGGCGGTCCCCGTCGTTTTTACTCCGATTTCTTTTTGACTGCCGTTTCCCCTTTGGGTTACGTCAAAGCCGGTAAAAATTATAATTATTACGACGATCCCGCCTTACTTGCCGCCACCACTCCCTTCGTGGTGGACTCTATAAAGCGCATGGTCACTCTTGGTTGCCGCACCGATGTGGCCATTCTTTTAGGCCAGGGCAAAAACCAGAAAGTAATTAGTGAGTTAAACAAAACCCACTATTTTTTCAAAACTATTCTTGCTCTAGAACATCCCCGCTTCATCATGCAGTACCGCCGCAAACACATCCCCCAGTACCTTGATAAATATCACCAAGTCTTCACCCAAGCCCTCGATTTTAGACACAAGCCCCTGAATTAACCAAATGATTGAAGGTCAGCCAAGTATTTTTCCCGAGTGTCCTTCATCCCGAAACATTACCTTCACTTTCATAATACTTAATAAACATCAGCCCTAACCTGATTTTATATATAGCCAGCTTTTTATCAAACTCGGGGTCAAGTTCACTCACTTTCTGATATCCGTGCTTCAACCACTCAACTGGCAAGTCTTTTCCAAAGAAATGATCCCACTAGGCAAAGTCCCAAACCGGGTCTCCGCTCTTACTGCCTTCAAAGTCCAGTATTCCCGTAATCGTATTTCCATCTACCAATATGTGCTTGGAACTAAAGTCGCTATGCAGCAGCTGGGAACTAACATTTTCAAACAATCGTGCGTTTTGTTTTAAAATATCAAGTCCTCGATCCACATCGCTGGTTGCCATACCCATTTTTGTCGCCGCCTCAACAATTGCGTCCCTGTCTTTAGCAACCTCCATTATGTAATCCGACCAGGAACCGTACTTTCCTACTCCCGGCTTATCAAATCCGCCGAAGCCTTGAGCCTCAACGGAATGTATTTTGGCCAGAATCTCACCTGCTTGTTGAACAATGTCACTTATTCTCTCCCTCTCTGTGTAATGGACATCTCTTAATGGTGTCCCCGGCAACTTCTTTTCCACACAAAAAGTTAGATTCATATCTTCCACCGACTCGCTTTTGATCAGCAATACTTCAGGGGCCGGAACCCCCTTTTTTTTCACTCCATCAATCGCCCATTTTTCAGCTTCAAATCGAGGATGTTCACTTCTGGAAATCCTGACGATCAACTGTTGATTACTTTCCGTGACTACGTCGTAGACCTCATTCACTTCCCCGAGTACTACTTTATGTCTTTCTCTGGGTTTGGAACCAGCCGCAGCCTTCACCACATCATCAATTACTCTCCCAGGAGTGTTAAATTTGGCGTGTTTATCCTCCAGATAACTCTGATAGGCATTTCTTTTCGGTTCTGGATCTTGTGGTGGCATAAGTGAATTGGATTATACTATCCAAAATTCTAATTTTTTCCGCGATGGGTATATAATAAGGAAACTATGGGTAAGGTTCAATTCGCGTTATCAGTTATAGTCATAAAAGAAGGCGATAGTTTTATCGCTTATAGTCCCGCTTTAGATTTATCAACCGCCGGAGAAACTTATGCTGAAGCTAAAAAACGGTTTGAAGAAGCCGTCGGAATTTTCTTTGAGGAGATTTCTCAAAAAAACACGGTAGATAAGGCTTTAACAGAACTGGGTTGGCAAAAACAAAATAATGAATATCTACCTCCAATGGTGGTAGGAAGCCAAACAGAAAACTTCTCTGTTCCCCGCTTTGTAAATTGATGCCAAGAATTACGCCTCTAGACTGGAAACAATTCGAAAAGTTTTTGTTATACGTTGGTTGTACATTTGAAAGGCAAAAAGGCGATCACAGGGTATACTGGAGAAAGGGTCTAACGAGACCGGTTATTTTGCCAATGTACAAAAATCTCCCCATATTTGTTATCCGCAACAACCTCAGGACATTGGGTATCTCACCGGAAGAATACACCCAGATATTAAAGAAAATATGAAATGATACCCCTTTTGCCAGCCGCCCCAGTCATATCAGCTAAAAGTCATTTTTTTATAAATCTGTCGGGTCAATTCCACATCCCGCTCGCAATATTCGCAAATTTCCTTAAGTCTTCCGGCCGCGTATGCTCGAGCCACGTCTTTGCCCTCTATGTCGCCATTTTTAGAAGACGGCAATCCCAACGCCCGAGCCAGTCCATGCAAACCAACTTTCCCCAGATTACTCCACCTGGTCCACTCATGGAATATGTCATATATGGGACTGTTTCTGTATCTGGCAAATGTCAGCTCGACAGATGGTCTAACGCCAAAAATAATTGACCGCTGGAAAATAAACCTCAGATCAAAATCCATAATGTTAAATCCTACAAACAAATTCACATCCCCAGCCGCATCCCAAAAATCAGCCAAAACTTGTTTTTCCTCACCGGACAAAGTTTTTATCGGGCCGTCATCGATGGCGTAAGAAATGCAGCAAATCCTCCCAAATGACCCGTCCAACCCGGTCAACTCCAAATATTCCTCAAATGACCCCAAGTTTTTATTGCCTTTCTTCATTTTGCGCTCATACAGTTCCAACAGAATTTCCTTCCGGGACTCCTCTGCCGGCAGCGTCTCGATATCCAAAAACAGCTTGCGCATAGTCAGTGCATATTATATTATGAACTCGACATTTCATGACCAGTGAGTTTGCCACGTTGGAAGATTTGGCCGTCGCCCGCGGCATCTCCCACTCGGATCTTATCTCCACAGTCAAAGCCGAAGTTTTAAGCGCCTTTCGGGACAAGTTCCCCAAAAGCCCGGCCGACGCCACGGTTTTAGTCGATTCCACAACCGGTCTAGTGCGCATTTACAGTGGCACCAAAGACGTCACCCCACCCAAATTTGCCGATACAGCGTCCTCGATCGCCCGCCAAGCCGTTATGGCCTATTTATCCCAAGATCCGGTCCGGACAGTCACTTCACCCAAACCCAAAAATATCGGCTCCGTAGGCACTCTCCTGGCCAATTTGTTTTTCTGGGGTTACAACCTCTACTTCCTCTTGTTTAGTCTTGTGACCTCTCTTTATTATCTTTCTTTCGGCTGGGCGAACATCAAATCGACCGGATTTTTCCGCCTTTTCTTATCCGCGGTTCTTCTGGTTACCCCTGGCGTCTCTATCTTTATCGCCCTTAAAAAGCGCCTTTTCCAATTTCCCGCCGAACTCTTGCGGTACTTTTTCCTTCTAGAAGCTCCCGTCGTTATAGCCAGTCTTGTTCCTCTTTTTCTTCTCACCCAAACCACCCCGTTTATGACCTTTCTTGTTTTGGGCTTTTTATCCCTACCGGCTATCTTTTACTTTTACCAATCCCATGTTTATCTTTCTCCCCTGTGGCAAAAACTTCTCCTTTTTGTAGAGCAATTCGCCCTCATGCTCACCGCCTATTTACTCTTTCTCTTCTCCTTCTTTGTTCCTGATTCGCACGCCGTTTTCGCTAACCTCCTCAACTTGGCACCCCGCATGGATCCGCACCGAAAAATCTTTGATCCACTTGTCATGACGCCATTTCCAGGTG
>Ga0209323_10002942_pt1 | contig 11339 bp, 8 predicted proteins | sample Rifsed19ft2_FD_184014 | JGI IMG/M metagenome (GOLD analysis project Ga0209323, IMG submission 184014) | Soil microbial communities from Rifle, Colorado, USA - sediment 19ft 2 (version 2) | ecosystem: Environmental > Terrestrial > Deep subsurface > Rock core/Sediment | place: Rifle, Colorado...
AAAACTGGTTGATTATTTACCTTGACTGTGGCGTCAGAAGACGTTTTCCCGACAACCTTTAAATTCCTCTCCTTAACCACCTCTTCTTCCCTCGGCCGCGTAACTTCTAGGGGCGGCGGAGAAACAAACCTTACATACTGAAATCCTAAATATCCCAAAACTCCAGCGATAACGACTGCTGCACCAAGTAAAAAAGTTAATTTTGGAGACCAAACGAATTTATCCGAAACATCAGGCTTTGGATTAATTGAGAGCTTTTTCGGCGGGTAATCGCGCCTAAGTAGTGCAACACTTCCTCTTTCATCGATTTCCAAAAATTTGCTGATGTTTTTGGCGAAACCGATTAATACCGGATATTCGGGAAGGTAGGTCCAATTTTCCTTCTCCAAATTTTCTATAAAATCTTTTTTTATTTTTGTCAGCTCTTCAAGGTGCAATAAAGAATACCTTTTTCTTACGCGGGCCTCCTTAAGAACCTGGCCAATTGTCCTCATTTATTTACGATGTGGGAATTTCATCATTCTTTTGAAGATTTACTAAAAATTCCTCGGCGTCTCGTATTAGGACTTGGCGAGGCTTAGACCCTTCTGCTGGACCAACTACGCCGGCTCCTTCTAATTCGTCTATTATTCTTGCGGCTCTTGCATAACCAACTTGAAGCCTCCTTTGCAACAGTGAAGCCGAAGCCCTATCAAAACGACAGACTTCTCTTACCGCATCCATAAATAAACTATCCGGCTCCCCACTTAGCCCCGGTACGGTTGATTTTCCGCTTTTGGCCATGGATATAACTTCTTCTGTATATTGAGGAAGAATTCCCTGAGTTTTAAGAAAAGTTACAAGATTAGATATTTCTTTATCTGAAACAAAAGCTCCCTGAATTCTTATCGGTTTTGCTTGTTCTGGAGGCAGATAAAGCATATCCCCGCGCCCCAAAAGTTTTTCGGCGCCTTGGGTATCGAGAATTACCCTAGAATCTACTTGAGACGCAACCGCAAAGGCAATCCTACAAGGAATATTTGCTTTTATAAGTCCCGTTATGACATCAACAGAAGGTCTTTGGGTTGCTAAAATCATGTGTATTCCGGTCGCACGGCTCATCTGTGCTATTCGTGTTATCGCATCTTCAACCTCAACCGGAGAAAAAAGCATAATATCTGCAAGTTCGTCGATTACTAAAACAATATATGGAAGGGCTTGAAAACCTGACATTTCATTATAGCCATCAATATTTCTGGCTCCTGCCTGAGCAAAAAGTTTATAACGCCTGTCCATTTCCGACAGAATCCACTTAAGAGCTGAAATTACTTTTTCAGGTTCAACGATTACAGGAGCCAAAAGGTGTGGAATTTCATTATAATGAGTAAGCTCTACCCTCTTGGGGTCAACTAAAATAAGCTTCACCTCAGAAGGGGCACTTCGAAAAAGTATTGTGCCCAAAAACGCATTAATACATACGCTTTTCCCAGAACCAGTCTGGCCGGCAATTAATACGTGGGGCATGCGGCCAATCTCTGTGACAATTGCTTTTCCCGATACGTCCAATCCCAAAGCAACGGCAAGTTTTGAATGATTTGATTTCATGACATCCGACTCCATCATTTTTTTGAGTGGTACAAATTCTGGACTTCTGTTGGGAAGCTCAATTCCTACTAAAGAACGGCCTGGAATTGGAGCCTCAATTCGAATGGTTCCGGTTGGAGCTGCTAAGGCTAGGGCTAAATCCCTTTCAAGTGCAGTAATTTTGGAAAGCTTTGTACCAAGGGCTACCTCCAGTGCATACTGGGTAACTGCAGGACCGAGATTAACTTCGACTACTTTGGCTCTAATCCCGAATGATTCCAGAGTTTCCTCAATGGTGGCTGCATTTCCTTTGATGTCTCCTCTTTCGGCCTTACCCGTCTCTAAGTCGGACAAAAGGTTTAAGGGGGGATACCTCCATACCATTTCTTCACCTTTGATATTGCTTACTAGTTTTTCCTGTAATTCCTCCCCGACTGGTTCAGCTAAAGACTTAGGAGTCTGAGCAGAAGAAAAAGACGGAGACCCACCAGATACTTTTAGTCCGCGCCCGGCAATTCCTTTATCAAATCCTTTCTCTCCATAAATAAACCTTCTCACAATCTTAAAAAAACTTGCGACAAGAGCAAAAACTTGGTCTAAAGAAGTGTTAAAAAGAATTATTAATCCGGTTAAAGAGGTTCCTATAAGGACAATAAATGCTCCAACCGGAGTAATTAAAGAGGCTACGCCCTCCCATGCCATTTTTCCGACATTCCCGGCGCTCCCCAAAGTTGCAATTGAAATAAAAAAAAGCAAAGACCCAACTAAAACATTGGGCTGGCTTAGGGGTAACTTGATTTTGGAAAGTAGGAATGCGAAGGAAATAAATATAAATGGAAGAAATATAGTAGCCCAGGAAAACGCCCCAACAAGTAGGTCATTTAGCTTAACCAGCACCAATCCCCTTCTTGTAAATGAAATTATTACTAAAAAGGCTAGTGCAAAAAAAACTATTTGGGAAATAGAAAATATAGTAGCCCTTTTAAGTCTTAGGTTAAATTTTCTTTTAGGAACCTTGTGGTGTTTCTTTGCCATTATCAATACATTATATCAGCGTAAGCGCCTTATTCTTAAGGGGGATTATATTTCTACAATAACTGGAATAACCATGGGGCGACGCCCAGTTTTATCAAAAAAGTATCTTTCGAGAAAATCTAATGTTGAATCTCTTGCAACATGCGTGTCCAATTTTGGCTTTCCCTCTAAATGTTTTTTTAATTCTCTACCCGCACTAACCAGTATATCTTTGTGTTTGGCTTCGTAAACAAACCCGCGACTTAAGATATCAGGATCACTAATTAACTTTTTCTCATTTCTATCAATTTCGAGCATTACGATTGCGACACCATCTTGGGCCAAAATCTGACGGTCTCTTAAAACAACATTTCCAACGTCTCCTACTCCTAGTCCGTCGACTAAGACTTCTTTTACAGGCACTTTCCCGGCCTTTCTGGCACTTTTATTAGTAAATTCGACAATCTCTCCTGGCACAAGTTCAAAAACATCCTCTTTTTTAGCCCCCATTGACTGGGCCATTTGGGAATAAGCTCTCATATGTCTTATTGTTCCTCCTATTGGTATGAAATATTTCGGCTTAAGAAGTGCAAATAGCATTTCAATATCATTCTGACTACCATGTCCTGATACATGAAGGTCCTCCTGCATATCGTAATAGTGCACGTCGGCATTGGCTTCGATTAATTTATCTACCATGAAATCGACATTTGCTTTCGAACCGGGAGGTGCTGGGTCGGAGGAAAATATTACTACGTCGTCGGGATTAACCTTTAAAAAGTCGTGTTCCCCAAGTGCAAGTCTATACATCGCACTTCCGGGCTGGCCATAACTCCCTGAAATTATGTAAAAAACTCTGTCGAGAGGGAGTTTTCTTGCCTCTTTTGGGGTGATTACCAGACTTGGGTCATAGTGTAAGTAGCCTAGCTTTCTGGCAATCTCCGCTTTCTTATCGATTGACCTCCCGATAAAAACTACTTTCCGCCCCTGTCTTTCAGCAATATTCAAAGATTGTTGCATTCTGGAAATATTTGAGGAAATAGTGGTAAAAAAGATTTGAGTTCTTTTGCCAACAATTATTTTTTCAATACTTTCTTCGATTCTTGCCTCGGACTCTGTGTATCCCGGAGAGTTCGCACCCAAGCAATCCGAGGCAACTGCAAGTGTTCCTTCGGCTGCTAAATTTGCACAGCGTGCAATATCAAAAGGCCGACCATCAACGGGAGTCCAGTCAAATTTATAATCCGGTACATGAAATATCCTACCTTCGGGAGTATCAATGGCAAATCCAACTCCGTCCGGAACAGAATGTGAAACCCTAAAGGGTGTAACCCTAAAACTTCCCAGGGATATGGTGTCCCTTTCAGGGTTAAAAACATTAATCTTGACCCCCTTAATTCTATAATCAGAAAGTTTATCCTCTATAAAACCAGCTACCAAGCGGGTTGCAAATACTGGAGCATTAACTTGGGGCAATAGGAAAGGCAGTGCCCCTAGATGATCCTCGTGCCCGTGTGAAATTAAGATTCCCCTTAATTTCTGTCTATTTTCCTTAACATAATTAAAGTCTGGAATAACCAAATCTACCCCATACATCTCAGTCTCTGGAAAACCCACCCCTGCGTCGACCACTATCATATCGTTCCCATATTCGTAAACGTAATGATTTTGGGTCACCCCTGTTGTACCCGAAAGTGCAATAAATTTTAAGCTTGCCATTTTTTTATATGAATTTCATTTGCTCACCCTTTGGTTCTTCTTGTATTTTACTAATTATTTCGGGTAATTTTAAGAAATCTTCTTTTGTCGCTTTCAAAACCTCAGAATTTCTTAATCCGGCCGCAGGATGAAACATTGGTACCACAGTAATTTCTTTTCCTTTCCAGTTTATACCGTAAGATTTGCCATGAACAGCTGTAATTTTAACTCCTTGTAAAAATTTTCCCATAGAAAACCTTCCCAAAGTAACAATTATTTCTGGATTTATAACCTCAATAATTCTATCTAAATAAGAAGCATAGGCCGCAATCTCTTCTGGAAATGGGTCTCGATTATCCGGCGGTCTATGATGTACAACATTTGTGATATAAACACCTTTTCTATCGAGTTTAATTAATTGAAGTAAAGAATCCAAAAGTTTGCCCGCATTTCCTACAAACGGTTCTCCCTTTTGGTCCTCCCAGTACCCGGGTCCTTCGCCAATAAAAAGTATCTTACTATTAGGGTCACCCACTCCAAAAACCAGATTTGTTGCGTTAGCCCTTAACGGCAGGTCTTGATCTTTTAACATAGATGCTTTTAGAGCAAGAAGAGAGGCTTCTTTATCTTTCATATAATTTTAGGATTGGTAAAATTAGGCACGAATTAGTGTTAAAAAGTTGTATTAAGTTGTAAATATTAATTTACTGAGGTAAAAACTCTTTAACATTCTCTGTGGTAATTCTATAGCTTTGGCCTTTTCCTTCAACTATCAATCTTGCGACCTTTCTGACTATCCCTTCTATTGTTCTCTCCAAAGTTCTTATTCCCGAATCAAAACCCAATGGTCTAACCACCAAAGGCCAAACTTCATTATCTAAAACAATTGACCCTTCAGGGAGTCCTGCTTCTTTAATTACTCGAGGAAAAACGTATTGGGAACCAATAGTTATTTTCTCGTTATCCGAATAAGATGACATACCGATTGGTTCAAGTCTATCAAGAACTGCTGTCGAAATATTTGTAGTATTATTCGCTGTTGCAATAAAAAGCACTTCAGATAGGTCAAAAGGGTAATCAATATAATGGTCTACAAATTCGTGATTTTGTTCAGGGTCAAGAAGTTCGACCAAAACACCCATTATCGAAGACCTTCCCGCCTCGGTCACTCTATCTATCTCGTCTAGAAGAATAACGCAATTTTTGCTCTGGGCATTTTTTAAGGACTTAATAACTTTACCCGGCTCGGCCTCTGCATGCATTCTTGACTGTCCCCGAAGGTCTAAAGGATCCCCCATGCCTCCAAAAGGTATTCTGGCAAACTTTCGCCCTAAGGCTTCAGCAATAGAAAAAGCAATTGTTGTTTTTCCTGTTCCCACTAAACCCACGAAACAAAGAATTGGCGCCCGAAAAACTTCTTTGCCTTCGCCCTTTTCCTGCTTAAGCTTCATAACTGATACGTATTCCAAAATTCTATCTTTTACCTCGAGAAGTCCATAGTGATTCTTGTCTAATATCTTTTTCGCTGCTTCCAGCTCCAGCCTATCTTGGGTTCTTACTTCCCACGGTAGAGCTATTACCCAATCGATATACTTACTAATGCGGTCAAATTCAGGCAAGAAAGTAGGGGAGTTGGTCAGTTTTGAAAGTTGATCCAGTCTCACCAAAACTTCTTCTGCAAGTTTTTGTGGTAAGCTCGAGGATTTTATCCTCTCGGAAAGTTTGGAAATTTCTTGGGCAGCGGCATCCATTGTATTAAAAGCGTATCACGAGTATGAAAAGTATCACAAGCATCATCGGTTTTAAATTCCCGTGGTACCTATGCTACTTCAAATTCCTGTGATACTTTCATCTTCCGAAGTCTTTCTTGTTGGGTTCTAGAAACCTGCTTGTGGGAAAGTGCGGACCTCCCCCTTCCCTGCCTTCTCTAAACCTTGGTCTTCCTCGAAAATCGCGCCTGCCCCCTCCTCCAAACCTAGGCCTATCTGCTTTCGGCTTATCCTTTGAGGGATCCATAAGCATAGAAAGATTAATTCTTCTCAAGTCATCTATCTCTTTAACCCTTACTTGGACTTTGTCTCCTACGGAAGCTATCTCACTAGGATCTTTGACAAATCCTTCGCTCATATCAGAAACGTGGACTAGCCCCTCTTTGCCGGGCAAGATTTCAACAAAAACTCCAAATGGCTGAACCCTCTTAACCTCACCTTGATAAATTTCTCCAGCAACAACTTCTTTCGTTAGTCCTTCTACTCTTTCTATTGCCAAAGCTAAAGCATCGTCTCTCATTGCGGAAACGCTTACACTTCCATCGTCTTCAACTTCAACCTGGGCGCCTGTTTCAGCAATAATTTTGCGTATAGTTTTTCCACCGGGTCCAATTAGTTCTCCAATCTTCTCAACAGGAATTTTAATCACCTTTATTTTGGGAGCATAAGTCGAGACTTTTTCTCTAGGTGAAGGAAGTGTTTCTAGCATTGCTTTTAAGATATGTGCACGGCCGGCTTTTGCTTGTGAAAGAGCTTCTTTGAGAATTTCGGTCGTAAGGTTCGGGGTTTTAACGTCCAATTGAAGAGCTGTTATTCCTTTTGAAGTTCCAGCAACTTTGAAGTCCATATCTCCATTAAAGTCTTCCATGCCTATAATGTCCGAAAGGATAGCCGTTTTTTTACCATCAATTATTAGCCCCATTGCTATACCTGAAACCGGACCAGTAATTGGAACTCCGGCATCCATCAAGGCTAAAGTTGAACCACAGACGGAAGCCATAGAAGTCGAACCATTCGAACTGGTTACCTCTGAAACTACTCGGACAGTATAAGGAAATTTATCTTCTTTTGGCATTACTGGGACAAGCGCTCTTTCAGCTAGGGCTCCGTGCCCGTTTTCTCTCCTTGACGGAAATCCCACCCTGCCTGTCTCACCCGTAGCATAAGGGGGCATGGCATAATGATGCATATAACGCTTAGATTCTTCTCCCTCCGCAGACTCAATAAGTTGTTCCAAAGAAGGCGAACCAAGCGTAGCAACGGTCAGTACTTGAGTTTCTCCTCTTTGAAAGATTGCGCTTCCATGGGTTCTGGGTAATATACCAACAGAAGAACTTAATTTACGAATTTCTGTATGTTTTCTTCCGTCTAATCTTTTTCCTGAAAGAACTAAAGAGTGAACATATTCCTTTTTTAGTTTTTCCAAAACCTTTGGAACAGATGATTTCTCATCGTCTGAAACGTTATCGCTTATAGCCATTATTAAATCTGAGTATTCTTCCGTTATACCTCCCTCATTTGAAGCCATAGCCTCAATAATCTTAATTAATTTGTCTCCTGCAAGTTTTTTGATCCTAGAAACTAATTTCTTGTCTAATTTAGACTCTTCAAGTTTTTCTTTATTTTTCCCTACGTCTTTGGCTAAATCTTCAATCATATCAATTATTTTCCCTGCCTCTTTTTGGGCATATTCTAAGCCTCCCAAGATTGCTTCTTCGCTTACTTCCTTAGCACCAGCCTCAACCATCAAAATCGCTTCTTTATTTGCTGAAACAACTAAATCTAAATCGGATATCAACATCTCTGAATCAATTGGATTTGTGAAATAAACTCCGTCTTTCATTCCTACTCTTAAAGTTCCCACAGGCCCTTTCCAAGGAATGGCTGAAATTGCAAGCGCAGCGCTTGTAGCAATTGCAGATAGAATTGATGGATCGTTTTCAATATCAACCGACAGTACTGTTACGATAACTTGAACTTCTTTTTTATACGAATCAGGAAAAAGTGGTCTTATACAGCGGTCAATTAGTCTTGCAGACAATATTTCCTCATCTGAAGGGCGACCTTCCCTTTTTACCCAACGGCTTCCTTTAATTTTCCCCCCAGCATAAAGCCTCTCCTGATATTCAACGAATAAAGGAAAATAACCTAAGTCCACTTTTAATGGAACAGCGACAACCGTTGCCAAAACAACAGTCTCGCCATAAGAAGCCATAACAGCGCCGCTTGCTTGTTGGGCAAGTACTCCGGTCGTAAGGGTTAACTTTCTTCCTCCGAATTCTTCCGACTTTTCTACTTTCTTCATTATTTTATAAATCTTTATTTCTTTAGCTTAAGTGCTTGGATGAGGTCTTTGTAGCGCGCTTCATCTCTCTTTTGAAGATAGGTCAAAAGCCTTCTTCTTTTTGCAACCATACTCAGAAGTCCACGTCTTGAGTGTACATCTTTTGCATGGTCTTTCAAGTGTTTTACTAATTTATCAATTTGTGCAGAAAGAAGCGCAATTTGTACCTCTGGAGAACCAGTGTCTCCTTTTTCTCTCGCAAACTTTTTAATAATTGATAGCTTTTCTTCGGTTGCTAATGCCATAAGTCATGTTAAACAAAGTAATCCGCAAAAAATTTCTTATTTAGGCGGAGAACCTTGTAGACATCAGGGGAATAATATCACAGTCAAATCGAAATTTCAAAATGCAAAGTTTAAAAACTATTCACTATTAACTTTCAACTATTAACTAATACTTGTCCCTTTATAAATTTTGGGTTGAAGCCAATCTTTGGGCGGCTCCTTAACGACTTCTTCTTGAGAAGATTCCGGGACAGTTTTGAATGTCGCCGGAGGAGTTGGAGCTGTCCTGTCGGATTTTTGTACAAATCTTATGCCCCCTGCTTTCAAAAGTTTTGCAACAGCCTCAAAAGTCTCGGCAGTTACATCCGGACCCTTAAAATCTCGGCTTCCCTCCTCTATTCCCATTAGAAGATTCGTAGCCATATCAACGTCAATTTTAGTTCCCATTTCCTCAATCAAATTAATTGCTATTTCTGAAACAGAAGAGGCCGGTCTGGCAAAAGAAAGTACGTTCTTATCTTGAGAAATAGATAAACTCCTTGTTCCAATATGAACTATTTTTGTCCCCACGAAGTCTTTTGAGGTAAGTTGCGGATAGTGGGATTCATTCACTCCGCCTACCAGAATCACCGTATCAGCCGAAATCCCCGAAAAATTTATTTGGACATTATCTTTTGTCGGAGCTTTTGCTCCTGGATTAGGAATAACCATTAAATAAAGCTCATTATTTTCTACCTCGGAACTTATCCTTTCAATGTCTCTTGCGTTAAAGTCAATAAATTTAATCATCATATTTTTACTTCCAAGCTCAGTAGTTATTTTATTTACTCCGACAAGTCGGTTAAATTCCACAGTTATCGGTGTGGAACAAGAAATATTTGCATCTTTCTGGTCGCGAATGGCTAGGTATAGCGCAAGTCCAGCAGCAACCTGGTCTAAATAAGGCCTAGAAGGAAGCAGTATCAAGATAGATGTGGCGGAATTGATAAGTGAGCTAAATGAGTTCTCCATCTGTAACTTTCCAATCTCCAGATTCCAGATTCCAATTAATTTCGAATTTATTAATTAATAATTCATTTGGAAATTGATAACTGGAATTTGGAAATTTTATTTATTGGCGACCGATACTAGCACATCTCCTTTAGAAAAATCAAGCTGTGGTTCAAAAATCACCCCAAATTCCTCTCCTGCCTTTACCTCCGTTACCTCTGCCTTCATTTTTTTCATTGATATTATTCTGACACGCCCGACTTCTCGTTCGTCTCTCATTAATATTAAACTACCTTTGATGCCAATTTTCCCCGAAATCACCTTACAGCCAGCAATTTTTTTATCATTAAAAGGAAATAGCGCCACTATCTCAGCCTTGCCGAGTATTTCAACCTCTCCTTTTTTAATAATCTCGCTAAGCCTTTCAATTAATTCATAAATTATTTCAAACTTTTCTACCTTAATCCCTTCCGTCTCTGCAAGCTTAGCTACATTAGTTGAAATATTTGTGGCAAATGTAAAAATTCTTGCATTTGCCGCCTTAGCAATCAAAACATCTGATTCATTTACATCCCCCAAACTTCTAAATATCACTTTGAAGCCAGAAGGAATACTTCCCTCCAGGGCTTCCATACTGCCTTGGTCTTTGGCCTTAATTAATATTGGAATTTCGCCTTCTAAAACTTCTGTAGGTATTTGGCTAGTAAAGGATGGGAATTCTTGAGAAGTCCCAGATGAAATATTGGACCCAACTTTTGGTATATCTTCGAAACCTAAAATTTGAGCAGGTTCTCCAGCAAAAATTTCCTTAACCGATTCCAATCTATAGTTGAAAAGTGCCCTAACCTTTCCAGAAGTATTTTCCGCGGAGATTTGGTCGCCGACTTTTATACTGCCGCTTCTGACTACAACTGTTGCAACTATTCCCCGTCTGTCTTTGGCACTCTCAATTACTACGGCTTCGAGGCTAATATTGGGAGCTTCGTGCACCTCGTGAACTTCTCCAACTAAAGTTATTGTTTCAAGAAGTTCTGAAAGACCTTTTCCGGTCCTGGCGGAAACCTGAACGACTGGTGTGTCGCCGCCGCGACCTTCGAAAATTACTTCCTCTTTTTCCAACTGTCCCTTTACCGCTTCTATATTTAGAGAGGGGAGATCAATTTTTGTAAGTGCTACAATAAATGGTATTTTTGCTAATTTAATTAATTGAAGTGCTTCAAGAGTTTGGGGTTTTACTCCACTGGATGCATCCACCACCAATATTACTATGTCCGCAACATTTGCTCCTCTCGAGCGCATTTTTGAAAATGCGGCATGGCCAGGAGTATCGATAAACGTAATTTTATTACCGCTTTTGGTCGTAATAACTGAGGCACCAATACTTTGGGTAATTCCACCAGCCTCCTTAGCGGCTACATTTGTTTTTCTGACAGCATCAAGAAGAGTAGTTTTGCCATGGTCAACGTGGCCTAATACACAAACGATTGGAGCTCGAGTTCTTTTTGTCATAATATGCTCTTTCCAAAGAAATTTTCATTTCTGCGGCGTATCAGCCGTATGGGAAGCTTCTTTAGTCTCCCCCTGAACCTTATCGTCTTTTTGACTCTCTGACTTTTCTTCTTTTTTCTTAGCCACCTTCTTGGGTTTTGCCTTTTTACTTAGGCTAGGTTTGGAAATTTGCTCTTTCTTTTCTATTTTTACTAATTCCGTCTCGGGTTCCCCTTGCCCTTCCGACTC
>Ga0209323_10002948_pt1 | contig 11332 bp, 10 predicted proteins | sample Rifsed19ft2_FD_184014 | JGI IMG/M metagenome (GOLD analysis project Ga0209323, IMG submission 184014) | Soil microbial communities from Rifle, Colorado, USA - sediment 19ft 2 (version 2) | ecosystem: Environmental > Terrestrial > Deep subsurface > Rock core/Sediment | place: Rifle, Colorado...
CAATTCGTTTTGGGAGTAAAGCATCAGGAAGGAGGAGAGCGCGGTGGCGAAGGAACTCACTGCGACACCCGCCAGGATCAGCGTAGTGACGGGAACGGTTTTACCGATGCGGGCGATAGCCACCACCACCGCAACGGCCAAGAGGGCACCCAGGAAAGCCGCTGCTGGGATGGTGTAGAAACCCAACGTGGTGGTGGGCCAGCTTTGCCCCATCACAAAGACGGCGCCCAAACCGGCGCCGGAGGCCACGCCGATCAGGTAGGGATCAGCAAGCGGGTTGCGGAATAACCCCTGGTAAGCGGCGCCGCTGCCTGCCAAGGCGGCCCCGGTGAGGGCAACCAAGATGGTATGCGGCAGGCGAACGTCGTAGACGATGGTGGCGCTGGTTGCGGGCAACGGGCCCCCGACAAGCGCCTGCAAGAGGTCGCCGGGGGGGATAACTACCGAACCAATGGCAACGCTGAGCAGCAGGGCGAGAGCCACGAAGAGCCCGTTTATCAGGAACGGCTGTCTCTGCAGGAAGGATGGTTTCATTGGATGCGGCCGAGAGGCAAGGCCTCGTTCTTTTCGGCTAGTCAAACAGGTCCGGGTGAAGAAGGCGAGCCAGTTCTTCCAGGGCATCCACCAGGCGCGGCCCAGGCCGGCTGATGAGATTGTCGTCGAAGGGGTAGACCTGGCCGGATTTCACCGCGGCCAGGTCCGCCCAGCCGGCGCGCTGGCCAACGGACTCCACGGTGATGCCATAAGCCGCATCACCCAGGAGGATCAGATCGGGATTCTGGACGAGCAACTCTTCGATGCTAATCTGGGCAAAAGCGCCTTGCAGACCCGCTGCTGCATTTCGGCCGCCGGCGCGGGCAATGAGCAGATCGATGAAGGTACCAGCCCCCGAAGTCCAGGGGGCGGAGGGGTCGCTGGCGTCCAATTCGTAAAAGACAGTCGGCGTGTTGGTTTTTGCGGCCAAAGCGGCATCCACAGCGGCTACCCGTTCCTGTAAAACTGCGTTCAACGCGGCAGCTTCGTCGTTGCGGCCGGTTAGTTGGCCTACGATAGCGAGGTTGGCATACAGCCCATCGAAATCAGCCGGGTTGGCCAACCAGAACACAGTCACGCCCAATTGTTCCAGTTGGGCGACTTGTTCGACGGGAGTAATTTCAGCAGCCAGCACCAGGTCCGGTTCCAAGCTGATGATCAATTCGGTGTTCAATTCGATGAAGGTATCGCCGATATCGGTGACATCCTGGGCTTCAGGTGGAAAATCGGAAAGGATGTCGCGACCGACCATTTGTGATCCGGCACCGAGCGCGAAGAGGATCTCGGTGTTGGAAGGCGCCAGGGAGATGATGCGCTGGGCGGGCGCTTCGAAGGTGAGGGTGCGCAGCAGGCCGTCGGCGATGGTGAGCGGGAACGCGGCGGTTGGGGCGAGGGTAGCCGCGTCTTGGGTGGTGCTGACCGCCGGGGCGGGCAGGGTAGGCTGCGCAGTGGGGCTGGCGCAAGCAGCCAGGAACACGGTGACGAATAGGGCCGAAAGAGTTCTAAATTTCATGGCGAGTCTCCTAACTAGCAAGTTAAACAAAAAACCCTGCACGTGGCAGGGAGGAACAGGCAGAACCAGGTTCTGGCTGGTGCGCTTCCCTGCCACGGGGACGAGCGCTGCAATGGCCTCCGGGCCGGCGACCTGGCTTACCGCGCGAGGCGGATCACAGTTGCGGGACAGCGCCGGAATCTCACCGGCTTCGCAGTATGCCGCTGCAAGCAGCGGCCACCCGGATACAAATGGTAAATTACAGGTCTTTATTGTATAGGTTGGAATAGACAGAGTCAAGTTTTTGGGTACCCTATAATCCAGGCACCGAGGACGAAATGCTGAAGGCCTTGAAAAATTTTGTTCGCAAAATACTGATCCACCCGTTTGGATATGACCTGGTTCCTTTAAAACAAGAACTGGCGAACGCGCCTTTGGCGGTAGGCACACCGCCGGTAGTAGCGAAAGCGGGAAGCGAGAATATCGACCTGTATATCCACTGGTTTGGGGAAGAGGCTGTGCGCCAGCGGCGGTTCTACAACGTAGGCGCCGAGGCGCAGTTCCACCATTCGGCGTGGACCAAGGTCAATCATCCCAGCGAACATTATGGGTCTGAACAAATCGATATCCCTTGGGACTTGATGTCCGACCAACCTCTACCCATTGAAGACGGGCAGGCCAAGGTGGTCTTCTCGCGCTATACCCTGGAGCATGCGACGAATGAGGCGGTTGAGCACTTTTTAAGCGAAGCTTACCGGACTCTGGCGAATGATGGTTTTCTGCGGGTGATCGTCCCTGATATTGAGATCTATTATGCGGCCTACCAGTTGAAGGACGAAGCGTTCTTTTACCGGCCGAAACACGACCTGAAAACTTTTCCCAACGATGATTTCCTTTCTAACATCAACGCGGCTTCCTTCGAGCAGAAGTTCTTGTGGAATTTTGCCAGCAGCGCTAGCGTGCTGCACGCGGACGGCGCTGCTGAGCGGATTTCCGACCAGGAATTCCGAAGGATCTTTGCGGAGCTGAGTTTTGAAGATGCTCTGGATCATTGCACGGCTAAATGTTCCTTGGAGGTGCAGCGCCGCCATCCGGAAAATCACATCAACTGGTTCACTGCGGGCAAGTTGCAGGCTTTGATTCGAAAGGCCGGGTTTACCCGTGTTTATCGATCAGGTTATGGGCAAAGCCTTTGCCCTGTTTTACGTGATAGCCAATTGCTGGAGGCGCGCGATCCGGAAGTTGGCTTGTTTATAGAAGCCCAAAAATAAGGCTTTACCAGGCTTCGGCCGTCTGCCTATAAATAGCCCCATTGACATTTAGCCGCGCGCATGTCAGAATTCATTTTCTGAAAGCTGGCATGAAAGAGCGTGAATATCGCCTCTTGGAGGCTATTTCGGCAGATGAAAGCGTGACTCAGGCGGGCCTGGCGCTGCATTTAGGCATTGCCGTAGGGAGCGTCAACTGGTATATCAAGCGCCTGATCAGCCGGGGTTATCTGAAGGCTACCCGAATGGACCGTACCCGCCTGCGCTATAACCTCACCTCTGAGGGCATGGCCGCTTTTACGCGCAACGCAGTCCAATATATGAAAGATTCGCTGCAGGTCTATCGCGACCTGCGACATCAGGCCCGAGAGATGGCCCTCCAGATCCAACGTAGAGGAATTCAGGAAGTATATTTGGAGGGCAACGATGAGGTCATGGACATTTTGAGGCTTACCTGCTTGGAGATGGGGATCAGCCTGCAAACGGAACCCGAAAAATGGTCGGTTAGCCGGAATGGACGCGGTTACGAATTGAAGGAAGCAGCGTAGTTACGATGGAAGAACAAAAACGTTGGGACCTCTATAACCAGTTTTCGTTGTGGGGCGACTTGGACCGCTACACAAAGATGCTGGCACGCTATGAGTTATTCAAGCTCATTGCCGATAAGCCGGGGGATATCGTGGAGGGAGGTGTGCTGAAGGGGGCTGGTTTGCTCTATTGGGCAAAATTGATCGAGATCTTCAACCCGCAATCTCGCCGAAAAGTGATCGGCTTTGATACCTTCGAGGGTTACCCAGAAGACAGCGCCAGAGGTCACGACCGCAAAACCGCTAAAGACTTCAAGCAAATACAAATCCAAGATCGCCAGGATGTGGCCCTCAAGACAATTATGGAGACTGCCAGACAACAGGGTCTAGACCAACGCATCGAACTGGTGCAAGGGAAAGCAGAAGAGAGCATCCCGCGCTATGTAAAAACCCACCCGGGGTTTCGGGCGGCTTTGATCGACCTTGATTTCGTGCTTTATGAGCCCACCCTGGCCGCACTAGAATCGCTTTATTCAACCGTAGTGCCCGGGGGAGTAGTGGCGCTGGATGAGTATGCAGTTCCTGGCGCGGGGGAAACCGAAGCCGTAGACCAATTTTTAGCAGGCAAAAGCGTAAAGTTGCTGTCTTTCCCCTGGGCGAAAAGCCCCACGGCGTATTTTGTGAAAGAGCAGACCCTTGGTTAAGCCCACCATTCGGATCGGTAACCGGCAGATCGGGCCAGGGGAACCGACTCTGATCATTGGCGAAGTGGCCCAGTCCCACGACGGCAGCCTGGGAATGGCGCACGCATTTATTGACGTGATCGCAGAGGCCGGCGCGGACGCGGTCAAGTTCCAAACCCATATCGCCGCGGCGGAAAGCACACCGCAGGAAAAATTCCGCGTGCCTTTCAGCCGCCAGGATGCGACGCGCTTTGATTATTGGAAACGGATGGAGTTTAGTGAAGGGCAATGGAAAGAATTGGCGGCGCATGCGGCTGAACGCGGGCTGCTGTTTTTAAGTTCACCATTCTCAATAGAAGCCGTGGAATTGTTGGATCGGATCGGCGTGCCGGCCTGGAAAATCGCCTCCGGGGAAGTGGTGAATTTCCCTCTATTGGAAAAAATGCTGGCTACGCAAAAGCCCGTGCTTTTATCGGCAGGGATGAGCTCGTGGGCCGAGATAGATAAAGTGGTTGCCTTTTTTCAAAAAAACAATGCCGCGTTGGCTATCTTCCAATGCACCACATCCTATCCCTGTCCGCCTGAAGAGATCGGCTTGAACGTCATCCCGGAAATCCGGGAGCGGTATGCCGTCCCGGTGGGACTCTCGGACCATTCGGGAAAGATCTATGCAGGCCTGGCAGCTGTTAGCCAGGGGGCCAATCTGATCGAGGTGCATGTAACGCTGAGCCGGGGAATGTTTGGGCCCGACGTGCCAGCTTCATTGACGCCCAAGGAATTGCGGCAACTGGTTGAAGGGATAAGGTTTATCGAGGCTGCCCTGGCCGCTCCCGTGGATAAAGACCGGGCTGCCGAACAAAGGGCTGAGTTGCGGGAGTTGTTCTTCCACAGCCTGGTGGCGAAGCAAGACCTACCTGCCGGAACCGTGTTGCAACGAGAACACCTGGCGGCCAAGAAACCGGGAACAGGAATACCGACAGAGCGATTGCCACAACTGATCGGCCGCAGGCTGGCCCGCGATCTAAAGCGCGACCAGCTGCTGGCGGAGGAGGACCTGGCTTAATGGCGCGCAAAATAGGGTTAGTGGTCACGGCGCGGCCCAGCTACGCGCGCATCAAAACCGCGCTGCAAGCCATCAAGCAGCACGATGAGCTCGAGCTGCAATTGATCGTAACGGCTTCGGCTTTGCTCGATCGCTATGGCAGCATCGTCAACTATATCGAGCAAGACGGTTTTGAAATTGCCGCCCGGGTCTTTATTGTGCTGGAGGGCGAGAACCTGATCACCTCGGCGAAGTCTACCGGACTGGGCATCATGGAACTGGCCACCATCTTTGACAATCTACGACCCGACGTGGTGGTTACGGTAGCCGACCGCTACGAGACTCTGGCAACGGCAGTGGCTGCCGCGTATATGAACATTCCCCTGGCGCATGTGCAGGGCGGAGAAGTGACCGGCTCGGTGGATGAAAAAGTGCGGCACGCGGTGAGCAAGCTGGCCAACCTGCACTTTGCCTCGACCCAGGGGGCGGCGGAGCGCTTGATCCGCATGGGCGAAGACCCCAAGAGCGTGTTCGTCACCGGCTGCCCGTCGATCGACTTGGCGGCTGAGGTGTTGAAGAACCCGGACCTGGACTTCGATCCGTTCAAGAAATACGGCGGCGTGGGCGCTTCCAGCGACCTGGCAGACGGCTATGTGGTGGTGATGCAGCACCCTGTGACCACCCAGGTGGGTGAGTCCCGAGCGCAGATCAGCGCAACCCTGGAAGCGGTGGAGGCCACCGACCTGCCGGCTATGTGGTTCTGGCCTAATGTGGATGCCGGTTCGGATGATATTTCGCGCGGCATACGCATCTTCCGCGAGAAGGGCCGTGGCAAAAAATTCCATTATTTCAAAAACATGGAACCCGAAGACTTTTTGAGGTTGGTGTACAACAGCAAGGCGATCATCGGCAACTCCAGCATGGGCATCCGTGAATGCTCTTTTTTGGGAGTGCCTGCGGTGAATATCGGCGACCGACAGGCTGGCCGGGAGCGCGGCAATAACGTGATCGATGTGCCAACCGATGCGGAGAAGATCAAGGCGGCCATCAAAACGCACCTGGGCAACGGGCGCTATGAGACTACCAATATTTATGGCGACGGCAAGGCCGGGCAGCGCATTGCCGATCTATTGGCTACAGCGGGCCTTAGTGTTGCAAAGCAGATCAGCTATTAGTGAAGCGGAACGAACGGTGAACTCCAAAATTCAAACCGAGCGGGCGCAGCGCATTCAGGCCCTGGCTTTTGATTATGACAAGCAACCCAAGGAAGCAGTTGAACGCTGCAATTTGTGCGGCGGAGATTATTTCGTACAGATCAGCCAGCGCGATCGCTATGGTTATGCAGCCAGCGCGTTCGCCTGCGGCCGATGCGGCCTGGTGTTCTTGAACCCGCGCTTGACCGCCGAGGCCTACGGCGAATTCTATACCGGCGTATACCGGCCCCTGGTCAGCGCCTACCACGGCCGCACAATCGACGCGCGCAGTATCCAGACAGAACAACTTAAGTACGCCATCGAACGCGCTGAATTTGCCGCGCCCTACTTGCAGGCTGAGACGAAACCCAGGCTTCTGCTGGATATCGGCGGATCGACGGGAGTGGTGGCGCAGCATTTTGTAGAGCGCTTTGGATACGCAGGGACGGTCCTGGATCCTTCTGCTGAGGAATTGACGGAAGCCGCAGGGCGCGGACTGAAAACCGTTCAGGGTCTATTTGAATTGGTGGGCTTTGGGGAAAAGAAATACGATTTGGTGCTCTTGTGCCAGACCATCGACCATCTATTGGATATCGCCTTGACCTTGGACAAAATTCACGACCGCTTAGCAGGTGACGGCTTCTTTTTTGTAGACATCGTCGACTTTCGCGCGGGCTACCTGCGCAATTGGAGCGTATCGAAAACCACCAAGATAGACCATCCCTATTATTTAACGCAGGGGGTTATAGAGGCGTATCTCCGATGCAAGGGCTTCAAAGTGTTGCGCAAAGGATATGCGGCCGATCACCTGCACATCAGCTATTTGTGCGGATTGGCTGAGCCTGAAACCGGCGCGCTTCCGGCCGCGAGCGGCGTGGATGACCTTTTGTGTGAGATCCGCACGGTGCAGAACGCGCCGCAGGGCGGGGTGCCATGAAAACTTTGGGCATTATCCCCGCACGAGGTGGCTCGAAAGGTATCCCAAACAAGAATTTGCGCGAGTTAGCCGGAAAGCCGCTGCTAGCCTATGCTTTGGAAGCGGCTAATGCTTCCGGCGTGATCGACCGCCTGATCCTTAGCACCGATTCGGCGGAGATCGCTGACCTGGGGCGCAAGTTGGGGCTGGAAGTGCCGTTTATGCGCCCGGCGGAGCTGGCTGCGGATGACAGCCCCATGCTGGACGTGCTGCAGCATGCCGTGGTGCAATTAGAAAGGGAAGCTTGGCGGCCGGAGCTGATCGTCTTGCTGCAACCCACTTCACCGCTTCGCCGGGCGGAGCACATTCGGGAGGCAGTCGAGCTGCTGAAAAGCGGCAATTACGACTCGGCGGTTAGCGTGGTGGAAATCCCCTCTTTATTTGCACCTCAAAAAGCTATGGCCATTCGAGACGGTTTGCTCACCTTTTGGGCCGCAGAGGGAAAAGAGATCACTCGGCGACAGCAGACCGAAACCGCCTACGCCCGCGAAGGCACCGTGTACGCTTGCCGGCGAGATGTGCTAATGGATAAGGGGAACTTCTATGGGGAGCGGTGTGCGCCGTACCTGGTTCCGCCCGAGATGGCATTAAGCCTGGATACGATGGACGACTGGCGCGAGGCCGAAGAGCGAATCGCCGCCAACCAAAAGGCACCCGCGAGCGCCGACAAATGAACGCGATATTGACGTCCAAGCGCGAGCAAAAAGCAGCCAGCGGCGCTGAACAGATGCGCTTCGTGCGCATGGTCATCAAGTATCTAAAGCCGTATACAGGCACGCTGCTTTTACTTTTCGTGATCTACGGCGCGTTCACCTTGCTAACCGCCATACAACCAGTGATCCTCGCCCCATTATTAGATATCGCCCTCCAGGGCGGATCCACGCAAAGCTCGGGCAGCGGCGAAGCACTTAACCTTCAGACTCTAGACCTGAATAACATAGGTCAATTTGTTCTCGGGCTGTTCGGTTTGAACAATTTACCTGCCGTGGAGATCGTGGCCATTCTTGGTCTGGCTTATCTTGCAGTAGCCGTTAGCCTTGCCGTCCTTCAATTCGCGAACTATTTAACGGCATTAAAAATCAGAAACAGTGCCGGGCGGGATATTCAAGTGGATCTGTTCGACCATCTATTCGGCCTGTCCCTCGATTTTTTCAACAACGAAAGAATAGGCGAGATCATTGCGCGCCTGGATCAAGATACAAGAAATTCTTTGGCTGGCATTGAAGTGACCCTGCGCGATCTTTTTGTATCTCCCTTGCTTATTCTTTATTACGGGTATCTACTTTTAGTTACCAATATAAACTTAACGATCTTCGTTGTTGCAGCCGCGTTACTGAATTACGGGCTGACCCAGGCGATGCGCATGCCTATTCGCCGGCGCATGTCTGAGCAAGTGAATGTTGGGGCAAGGGTGACGGCTTATTTGCAGGAAAAACTAGCCAGCGCCAGATTGGTCAAGACCTTCGCCGCCGAAAACCACGAAACCAATCAGTTGCGCAAATTAGCAAATACTTTTGTGCGTGCCAATCTGAGGTTCGGTTTTTTTAAACACCTTGATGAACCGATCACCGGTGTGATCAACGCCCTGGTGAACGTGGGTATTTTGTTGTTTTCTGCAAACGAGCTGTTCAGCGGGCGATTAAGCACGACCGGATTCTTTTTGTATTTATTTATCGGACGCTCGATCCTTGTGCCGCTTACCGTTTTAGCCCAAGCCTATAATTCCATTCAATCCACCTTAGCCACCGGTGTGCGGGTGCGCGAATTGTTTGACCTGCGCGCCACGGTCACGTCCGGAAATAAACCGGTATGTGAATTTACCGACCAAATACGCTTCGAAAACGTTTCGTTTAGCTATAAGAATTTTCCCGTACTTCACGAACTAAGCTTTGAGATCCCCAAGGGGAAAATTACCGCCCTGGTGGGGCCAAGCGGGGGTGGTAAATCCACGATCACCGATCTGCTATTGCGGTTTTATGATCCCGATTCGGGAAGCATCACTTTTGACAACCAAAATATATGTGAATTTATAGTGTCCGATTACCGGCGCCTTTTTGGCGTTGTTGCCCAAGAGAGCGTTTTGTTCAACGCCACTATTGCAGAGAACATTGCGTATGCCCGCCCTGAACTCGTCAGAGAAGATATTCTAGCGGCGGCTACTACAGCCAATGCCCACGAGTTTATTATGGAATTACCGCAGGGGTACGATACCCTGGTGGGTGACCGCGGGGTGCGGCTCTCGGGCGGGCAGCGGCAGCGCATTGCCATCGCTCGAGCTCTGGTGCATAAACCCAGCATCCTGGTGCTGGACGAGGCAACCAGTTCGCTAGATTCAGAATCGGAGCAGAAAGTCCAACTGGGTGTCGACCGGGCGATACAGTCCACCACGGCGATCGTCATCGCCCATCGACTTTCCACGGTAGTCGGTGCAGACATGATCATCGTTTTGGATCAAGGGCGGATCGTCGATCGAGGCAGGCATGCAAATTTGATGGAAAGCAACCCGTTATACCGAAAGCTCGCTTTGATGCAATTTAGTTCCGATGCTGTTAGCGAGGATACTAATCAGGTGGCTCATGCAAAATAAAGCCAACAAAACCGTCCTGGGTTTTTGCGGCTGGCGGTTAGGAGAAAACAAATGAAGCTGTATGAATATAAAACCCGCGAGGAGTATGTGGCCACACAGATCGAGCGGTCCAGGGCAAAGACTCAATACTGCAAAGTTTTTTTCTCGGACGTGATCCGTTACAAACAATTGCTGCGCGTTCACCTTGCCGCACAACATGCGACCCGCGCAGTAAAACCGCTAGGCCCGATTCTTTGCCTGGGAGTGAGGTCAGGAGCCGAAGTGGATCTATTTCGATCAGTGTTCTTTGGCCCGTTATTGAACTTCAAGTGGGTGCGACAATTGGTGGTCCGATGGGATACCACGACCCTCGGCTCGCACAAGACTAGGCTAGCTCGAATCTTGGGTTTGGGAAACGGGAGCTTGCGGGACGGAAAGGTGATCGGAGTCGAGATCGCGCCCGAGGTCAACCGACCCGACATCTGGATCGGCAGCTTTGATGAGTTACCGGCTGAATGGGCCGGAAAGTTCCGGGTTCTCTATTCCAACTCGATCGACCACGCTCAAGATCCCGAACGGACGGTGGCTGAGTGGAAACGAGTGGCTGCACCGGGAGCTTATGTCATCCTGGCGTTCACGCCCAACCAAAAATCAAGCGCTCACGACCCAATCGGTGGCATGGGTCTTGAGGAATGGGAGCAGTTATGGAAGGCTCCGGTGGTTTTTAGCAACACTAGCGACAACGCGGTTGGGTACAGCGAAATATGTTTCCAACTCTAATCGGACTAACCCTGCCGATTGTCAACAGATGAAGAAACTTGAAGGAACCTTGAAATCAAACGGCATAACATTGATTGTGGGCGCTCGGCCGAACTTTATGAAGGCGGCACCCTTGTTGCGTGCTCTGCAGAAAAAGGGGATAACTGGCATCCGGCTAGTGCATACCGGGCAGCACTTTGACGACAATATGTCCCAGGTGTTTTTTACCCAATTGGGGCTGCCCAAACCTGATGCCTATTTGGGAGTGAGCGTGGGAGAGCCCGTCAACCAGATCGCGCAGGTGATCCAAGCGTTGGGGTCTGAGTTTTCGCGGCACCGGCCACGCATGGTAACGGTGTTCGGGGATGTCAATTCCACCCTGGCGGCAGCTATTGCGGCTAATAAGATGGGTATACCTCTGGCCCACGTGGAAGCCGGGTTGCGCAGCTACGACCGCACAATGCCTGAGGAACACAATCGCATTGTGACGGACATGCTGTCAGACTTGCTATTCACTCCCTCACCAGAAGCGGATAGGAACCTGCGGAAAGAAGGTGTGCCCCAAGAACGCATCCACAAAGTCGGCAACATTATGGTGGATAGCCTTCTAGCCCTTAAAACTCAAGCAAAGCAGATGGATACGTATAAACGTCTGCGAGTTGAAAAGAGCAGGTATGCGCTAGTCACCCTGCACCGTCAATCCAATGTGGATGACGGGACGGTCTTAGAGGAGATCCTGGGAGCATTAGTAGAGATCGGCAAGCAGATGCCAGTACTCTTTCCCATCCACCCA
>Ga0209323_10002952_pt1 | contig 11321 bp, 10 predicted proteins | sample Rifsed19ft2_FD_184014 | JGI IMG/M metagenome (GOLD analysis project Ga0209323, IMG submission 184014) | Soil microbial communities from Rifle, Colorado, USA - sediment 19ft 2 (version 2) | ecosystem: Environmental > Terrestrial > Deep subsurface > Rock core/Sediment | place: Rifle, Colorado...
GCAGATTCAATTTCTTTAACTGTTACTCTGATACCGTTAATATCTTCAGCTTCAAAACGGTCAAACTGCCTGCAGAATTTTATGATTGCCCTGTCTCCATTTACTTCTATTTCCTTTAATATTTTACCAACCGTTTTCTCTACGGAATCTGGAATTTTCAATCCACAGGCTATCAGGTTATCTATTTCTCCAATTTTTTGAGGTTTTTCCACTTTTAAAAAATTATAATTCATATAAAAGACCTTTGATACTTTTAAATGTTTTTATTAATATACTTGATGAAAATAAAATTAGCAAAATAGACCTAATATTATAAAGAAAATGCCAAAATATTCAACTTTAAAACCTAAAGTCCTGCTTCATGTTTGCTGCGGAACCTGCGCTCTTTATCCTTATTTCCTTCTAAAAAAAGATTTTGATGTAACTCTTTTTTATTATAACCCCAACCTATATCCAGAGAAAGAATATGTTAAAAGACTCGAAGGTATAAAAACTATTTCAAAAAAATATTCCATTCCGCTTGTAACCGGTAAATATGAAATTAAAAAATGGCTCCGGTTGACTACAGACTTTAAAGATGAGCCAGAAGGTGGAAGAAGATGCACTCAATGTTTCAGTATACGCCTGGATAGAACAGCCTGCACAGCAAAGAAGCTTGGCTTTGATTTATTTGGAACCACTTTAACCATAAGTCCCCACAAAGATCACAACATTATAAATTCAATAGGATTGGAACTTGCATCAGCAAAAGGAATTAATTTTTACCAGACGAATCTAAAGAAAAAGAACGGTTTTAAAAAAACTATAGAGTTAAGTAAGAAATTAAACCTTTACCGGCAGAATTATTGCGGTTGTGTATATAGTAAGAAATAAAATGGTAAGTTTTCAAAAAAGTACAATATATAATGCCGTCAATATGTAACCAGTAAATCCTATCTTATTAAAGAATAAAAAATGCGGACTACTGCATTACTCCTCTACATTTTCCTCCAGCTGCTTTTTTTCCTTGAACTTTTTAATCACATAATTGGCTATAACAAACGCAGCTATTAAGACAATAAAATCTATCACATAGACTACCTTAATAGGACCCCAATATGAACTGTCGATACGGTAATATTCAATAAACGTCCTGTAAACCGAATAAATTCCAAGATACATTGACAGTATCAATCCATACGGGATTCTGCCCGGTTTATTTTTATAAAATCTGTGCATTAGTAAAAGAAGTGCAAATAATAAAAAGTTGGCTATTGATTCATATAAAAATGTGGGATGGAAATATTCATAGCTTGTGTAATCATAAGGTCTGTTGGCAGGTTCGATAAAGATTGCCCAGGGAAGGCTGGTTGGTCTCCCGAAGGCTTCCTGATTAAAGAAGTTACCCCATCTGCCTATGGCCTGTCCTAGTATCAGGCCCGGAGCCAGTATATCTGCCCACAGCCAGAAATCAAGTTTTCGGATTTTGCAGAATATGATAAGAGCTGCTATACCTCCAACCATGGCTCCCTGTATGGCGAGTCCACCTTTTCTGAAGGCAAAAATATAAAGCGGATGTCCTGCGTAATAAGACCAGTTTACCGCAACATGAAGAAGCCTGGCAAAAATAACCGAAGATATTACCGCAAACGGCGCAAAATTTAAAATCTCCTCTTCCCTCTGCCCCCTGTACCTTGCTATAAAATAAGCGATAGTAAAACCTATAATCAGTGCCAGTGCAGTTATTATCCCGTACCATCTTATCTCAAATCCAAATATACTGAACGCAATTGGGTCTATATGCAAAACGTCCTCCTAAAATCAAATTAATAATATTCCATCGAAAACAGAATTATAAATATTTAAGATTCTAACATAAATCCATGTAAAAATTTATTTAAAAATTAATTTTATTTAAAAATGGTAAATACCTGGACAAAAACCCCACCACCGAGTCCATAGAATCTGTAATAAAAACAATACCCAGAACTACAAGAAAGATTCCCGAAATAATGGATACCACATTAAGATGCCTGTTTATTTTTTTTAAGAAATTGGAAAAGAAACTTATGAATATTCCGGCAAGTATAAAAGGAAGCCCAAGACCCAGTGAAAAACTTCCCAGGAGAAGTACCCCATTTAGCAGAGTTCCCAGCCTGCTTGCCATAAGCAATATACCCGATAGTATCATACCTACGCAGGGGATCCATCCAAAAGAAAATATTATTCCTATTACAAAAGAACCCAGGTAACCTGATTTTAACGAAGAAGGAGTATTAAATCTCTTTTCCATATTTAAAAAAGGAATCCTGAAAATACCAATATACTGCAAACCGAATACTATCAGTATAACTCCACCAATTCTTGAAATAATACCGGAATATTCTTTTAGAACCTGACCTATAATAGTAGCAGTTGAACCCAGGGCTATAAAAACCAATGAAAATCCCAGTACGAAGAATATGCTGTTTATTAAAAGATAAAGCCGTTCCGAAATTTTTATGTTCTCGCTTTTGTAAATTACCCTGCCCGACATCAGGCTTATGTAAACAGGAACCAGCGGTAAAATACAGGGAGAAACGAATGCCAGCACCCCGGCAATAAAAGCAGAAAATAAACCAATCTCTAACATTTACAGTGCATCTTCTATAACGTTTTCCAATTGCTCTCCGGTCATTGAGCCGACATTCTCGAAAATAATCTGTCCATTCTTATCAAACACAAAAGTGGTGGGAATTGCACGTATTCCCCACTTTCCCATAACATTTGCATCATCGATTAAAATAGGGTAACTTATGTCATAATCTCTGGCAAAATCTTTTAAGGTAAAAATATCCTCATTTGAGACTCCTAGAAATTGGACATCTTTATCTTTATATTTATTATATACCTCTACAAAATCAGGGATCTCTTCTCTGCATGGAGGACACCATGTTGCCCAGAAATTTAATACCAAAATCTTTCCATTAAAATCCGATAGGGATATTTCATTTCCATCCAGATCTGCAAGTGTGAAATCACCATCGGACGACTTGCAGCCTGTAAAAATAAAGAAGGTCAAAGTTATTAATATAATCGAAGTTATAATTATAAAAAAATATTTTTTCATAGACATTTCCGTTGATTTAAAAAAGTTTTTCTTTACCAAATCTGTACAAAGTTTCCATAGCTTTTTTATTTTTTAAAATATCACCCTGACTGTCCACACTATTAAACACAAAATTACGCAAATAATCAACATACAATACATCAAAGAAAGAACGGATTACTTTTTCCGGACAGTCAAAAATATTACTGAACCGGGAACCGGCAGTACTTATAAAAATACCTTTTCTATCTTTTTCAATTATCCTTTTCTTATGTTCGTATTTCAGCGACCAGAATCTCTGACACCTGTCAATTAAAGCTTTAAGGTACCCGGATACAGTGGTAAAAAAAACCGGAGATGTAACTGCCAAAAAATCAGCTTCAATTAATTCTTTATATACCTGCTGCATATCATCATCGATAATACATTCCCCGGTTTCTGAACAATTGCGGCATTCCCTGCAGGGAGATATATTTAAATCAGCGGTTATAATCTTTTCGATTTTTAAATCTTTTTGGGACTTGCCAGCTGCAGAAATTGCACCCTCAAGAAACTTATCCAGAAGTAAGCTGGTATTACCTTTTTTTCTGGGACTGCCATATATGGCAACTATTTTAAATTCTTTATATTTACCTGTGGGATTATTATTCATACATAAACTTTTATGCGATAAGATAATAAAAATTCTTAATAAAAGCTGTTTAGCAGCCTGTTAATATCTATATCAGTTATTATATGATCAATTAAGGGCTTCCTCTCTATTTGCTTCAGTCCATCTTCATATGTCGGCCTTTCGATCTGATAAAAAATCCCTATCGGTATCCTTTCTTCTTCCATAGATTTTTTTATAGCTTCATTTAAGTCGCTTCTGTTATAGCTTTTAAGTCCATCCAGCTTGTATATCCTATCTCTATAAAAATCATATGTATTTTGTTTGTTGAATGTCACACACGGCTGTAGAATGTCTATAAAAGAAAATCCTTTATGCTTTATGGCCTTTCTCATTATTTCCGAAAGATGTATCGTATCTCCTGAAAAGCCTCTTGCTACATAAGTAGCCCCGCATGCCAGAGCCAGCAAGACAGGATTTATCGGCCTTTCCAGGACCCCGGATGGTGTTGACTTGGTTTTGAAACCCCTATCACTGGTAGGAGCAGTCTGACCTGTAGTAAGCCCATAAACTTTATTATTATGCAGGATATATGTCATATTAATATTCCTCCTGCATGTATGTATAAAGTGGTTCCCTCCAATTCCAACCCCATCGCCATCTCCACCCATAATTATTACGTCAAGCTTGTGATTCGCAAGTTTCGCTCCTGTAGCCACAGGAAGTGCCCTTCCGTGTAAAGCATGAAATGCATAAGTTTTAATAAAATTGGCTCCATTGCCGGAACATCCTATACCATAGACTATAAGAATTTCATGAGGTATAAGTTTTAGTTTTACAAATGTTTTTTTGAGTGAATTCCAGATTCCATAGTTTCCGCAACCAAGGCACCAGGTAGGTTTTCTTTCAGTATTAAAATCACCAGGTTTTAAATCGTAATTTTCTCTTAAAGATTTTCTTTTAGTTTTACTCATATTTCATTATCCAGAAGTACTCGCATCATATTAACAATTTAATCTGTTATTCTATTTGTTCAATTCCGTTAACAATTTCCCCGGGCAGAAATTGCCTTCCGCTGTATTTTAATATCTTATTTTTTATCCTGTGACCGGTATTCATCATTATGATTTTCGCTAATTGCGATGTTTTATTATTCTCCACCACTACATTTTTATTGCTTTTCTCGATAATCCCCTCAATAGATTCGCCATCAAATGGATACAAATAGGTAAAGTGAATTAAATTTACTTTCTTTTCTTTCTGATTCAATATATTCATAGCCTCAATAATAGGCCCCTTACAGGATCCCCAGCTCCAGATGGTAATTTCGGCATCTGTAGGACCATAAATTCTAGGAGAAGGAATTTCCTCAATTAATTTTTTTATTTTTTTAAATCTTTTATCTACCATACTCTTTCTATTATAAGCACCTTCTTCAGAATATCCCTGTTCATCATGTTCATCACTATTAGCTATATGGATTCCGCCTTCTATTCCAGTTACTGTCCGGGGAGAAATTCCATCTTCAGTATTGAGATAACGCTTGTATCCTTCACCTATATCTTTACTCCTGACCAGTAACTTTCCTCTATCTACCGTTATATTCTTAAAATCAAATTTTTCATATGAAAAATGGCTTTCAGATAAGTACTTATCGAGCATTATAATAACCGGAATCTGGTATCTATCGGCAAGATTAAACGCCTTTCCTGTAAGATAAAAGCATTCTTCAGGATCGCCGGGTGCCATTACCACCCTTAAAAATTCACCATGCGAGGAGTGAACCGCAAATAACATATCACCTTGCTCCGACCATGTGGGTAAACCGGTAGCAGGAGCGGGCCTCTGGCATAATACAATAACAATAGGAGTTTCAGTCATAGCAGCACTGCTTATTCCTTCATTCATGAGGGAAAAACCACCTCCCGATGTTGCAACCATCGCTCTTATACCGGCAAAAGAAGCACCTATTGCCATATTAATCACTGCTATCTCATCCTCTGCATGTTTGGTTACAATATTATAATCACCTTCTGCAGAAGCAAATAAGTTAAGTATCGAAGAAGAAGGAGTCATAGGATAAGCCGCATAAAATTTACAGCCAGCTCTAACCGCTCCCAAAAAAACTGCTTCATTACCTGTTACCAGCATTTTACTTACAGGCTTTACTATTTCCAGTTCGTAAGCATTTATCTTCAATTTCTCTTTTATATATTTATATCCCAGCTCAGATGATTTAATATTTGAATTAACAATTTCAGGTCCCTTCCTTCCAAAGATATCTTTTATCATATTTTTTAATATCTCCAGATCATAATTTAACAGAGCAACCGAAGCCCCCAGTGAAACATTATTGATCATAACTTTAGGAGCTCCAAATTCTGAAATTATTTTGGAAAAGGGTACCATAATATAATTAATATCCTTTCTGGCTTTTTTTATATCCCCAATGTCACTATCATTTTCATCATAAACAATATATCCTCCATATGTTACTTCTTCCTGGTGAAGTCTTATGGTCTCTTCATTCAATGCAATTAGAATATTAATATCTCTATTAATGGAAAAAATCTCATTGGAACTCACTCTCACAGTATAAGTGATATGCCCGCCTCTTATCAGGGAAGGATATTCATTGTTATCAATAACAGAGTATCCTTTTTTAGCAAAGATTTTCGAAAAAATTTCTCCGGTGGACATTATTCCAAAACCAGCTTCTCCACCAATTTTCCAGGTTAGATTTAAAACCTTCATTGAAATCCTTACTTTCCTAAACCAATCTTTAATACAATAATATTACCCTGATAACTTATTTGCAACTAATCATATAAGGTCTTTTTAAGACTTGCTTGCCTCTAAATCAATTATCTAAAACTGATCCATAAAATTATCAATTCCTGTAGCAAAATTATAACTTTTTTAAGATAATAAGTTAAAGTCCTAAACCGTAAAAAAATTATATGAAAAATTATACCTTCAAAGATACCATTAAAATACTTTTCAGACCTCCGGTCATATCATGGGCTCTTTATGATCTTGCCAACACCTCTTTCGCAGTGGTGATAATTACCGTAATTTTTCCGGTTTACTTCACCAGTATAATAGTATCCCCGGAAATTTATTCCAGGAACTTTGGAGATTTGATGTGGGGAATTGCCAGCGGTATCTCTATGATAATCTCCTCTTTCCTGGCACCGGTGTTCGGGGCAATTGCAGATACTTCAAGATCTAAAAATAAATTTTTGACTTTTCTCACTCTGGCCTGCATTTCTTTCAGCTTTCTGCTTTTCTTCTTGAAAGAAGGAATGGTTGGCCAGGCTGTAATTTTATTTATTATCTCCAATATTTTTTATCAGACTTCAATGATGTTTTACAATTCTTTCCTGCCCCAGCTTTCTTCAAAAAAAAATACAGGGATTATATCCGGTTTCGGCTTCTCAGTTGGCTATCTGGGAGGCCTTTTGATTTTGATTCTGGTTTATCCTTTTGTGAGAGGAGGGCTGGATCCATCTAATTTATTGAATATTAGAATCACATTTATTATTACCTCTATCTTCTTTCTGATATTTTCACTGCCATCTTTTATCTTGCTCAAGGATTCTCCTGCCTCCAGAATCATAAAAATTAAAACTTCTTATATTTCATATGGATTTAAAAAACTGGCCAATACTTTAAGAAATATAAAAAAACATAAAGACCTCACCAAATTCTTGATTTCATATTTTCTTTTCAGTAATGCTTTTTCCGTAATGGCTCTTTACGTAGCTATATATGCCAAAAATACTCTAAATTTTGGACTGCTGGAAATAATCGTGCTTTTTATGTTAGGAAATATACCCACTATTATAAGTTCTATTTTCTTTGGCTGGCTAACCGATAAGATAGGTCCAAAACTTACCATTACTATAACTTTAATAATGTGGATTGTAATAATAATTCTGGTAACCGCTTTTAACATAAGGGCAGTGTTTTATATAGGCTGGATACTGGCTGCCATATCAACCGGATCTACCCTTATAGCAAGCAGGAGTCTTATGACTTTTCTCATACCCAGGGACAGCGAAGCCGAGTATTTTGGCTTTTATTCCATAAGCGGGAAGGTATCTTCCATTATCGGTCCTGTTGCCTTTGGGGTAATATCTTTTATTACCAAAAACCAGAGAATAGCTCTGTTAAGCACCTTATTTTTTCTTATAAGCGGACTTATAGTCTTGCAATTCGTAAAAGTAACCTCATACAGATTAAAAAACTTCTGATACCTTTATATTAAATCTTCCTTATCCAGCTTAAATATGAACCATTTAAAACTTTTACGTTTTTAAATCCCATGTTTTTAAGAATTCTAAATCCCTGATAAGATCTGTAGCCTGTCCTGCAGTAAATTATTATCTCGCTACCGGCATCCAGTTTATCTATGTTCTTTCTGAGATCATCAATGTGAACCAGCACAGCGCCATCAATATGACCCCGGTCATATTCCTCTCTGGTTCTCACATCCAGAATGGTTATGTTTTCTGCATTTCTAATTTTTTCCTTCAGCATATCGACACTTAAAAAATCTATTTCGCCTTTTTTTAGATTTCCTGCTATCATCCCCAGCATATTTACCGGATCCCTGGCAGAACCATAAGCCGGATGATAACCCAAATCCAGATCGGCAAGTTCCCAGACCTTTAAATTCCCTTTTACAGCAGTAGAAATAACATCTACCCTCTTATCCACTCCGCTTCTTCCTATAGCCTGAAATCCAAGTATTCTACCGGTTATCTTATTAAAAATTATTATCATATGAATCATATCAGCCCCCGGATAGTAACCGGCATGAGACAGGTTATGGAGCTCTATAAAATCGGTATTGACATCTAACGCCGCCGCTTCTTTAAAACTCAGGCCGATCTTTGCTATAGCCAGATCCAGTACCTTTATTATTGAGTTAACCGCGCTCCCTGGAAATTTCTCCCTGCCGCCGACAGCATTACAACCGGCAATTCTTCCCTGCCTTCCGGCAATAGTGGCAAGATTATAAGATCGCTTTACACCGCTTATTAGGTTTTCACATTCACAGCAATCCCCTGCTGCATAAATATTTTTAAAATTGGTTCTCATAAACTCATCAACAGCTATCAAACCGGATTTTCCTATTTTTATTCCACAATCCTGTGCCAATTTTACATCCGGCTTTGTACCTATTCCTAAAAATATGATATCAGATTTTATTACCTTACCCTTTAGAGTCTCCACGGATACAGCTCTGCCATCTTTCCCTTTAACTAAATTTGTAACTTCATCTTCTCTATATAAATTTACCCCTTTTTCTATTAAATAATTGTCCAGGTATTCAATAATTTCCTTATCAAACATAGGGAGTATCTGAGAGGTCTTTTCAATAATATTTACTTCATATCCTCTATTCAGGAATGTATAAAGAAGCTCAATACCTATAAAACCACCACCTATTATTACCGCACTCTTACCACCCTTATTCTCCTTATCCAATTTATCCAGATATTTTTTTAAAACTACAGTATCGTCAATAGTCTTTAAAACAAAAATATTTTCCAGAAGTTCCCCGTCTAATTTTAATTTTATAGAAATTGATCCTGTAGCAATAATAAGTCTGTCATACCAGTCATTAAACTGCCGGCCGGTTTTTAAATCCCTTATATATATTTGATTTTTCTCCGGTTCTATCCTGGTTACATCATGGAGTACATTAACCTTAAGGTTAAATCTTTTTTCAAAACGTTCTTCAGTATTTACGATCAAATCTTCTATTCTCTCTATCTCTCCTGAAACAAAATAAGGAAGCCCGCAGGTTCCATAGGATATGTAGCTGTCCTTTTCATATATGACAATTTCTGCATCTTCGCTTTGTCTTCTTATTTTAACTGCGGCAGAAGTTCCTGCTGCCACAGCACCTATTATTATAATTTTCATTCCCCTGATTATTATAAATCCTTTCCAGAATGATGATTATTTTATGCAATAGTAAAGATCATAGATTTTATGATGGGATAATGACATTAAATATAATTATTCAGAGATTATTCAGAGATAAAAATTTTAATTATTTTGCTATATCTTTTTGTTCTGCTATTATTTTTTTTATAAACTCTATTTCTTTTTCAGTAAGGTCTTTCATCTTTTCATAACCCGATACAACACTATTTATTATCTCATTGTATTTATCTCTGGTTATATTCTTAATCTTGCTGGCTCTCTCTTCAACTTTATGTGCTATATCCTTCGCTATTCTTTTTATATCGGTTCTTAATTCTTCGCCGGTTTTGGTAGTTAAAAGTAGTGCCGTAATTGCCCCTGTTACAAATCCCAGAGTAAATCCTATAAAAATACCTTTTACGGTTCCTGATCCATTGTTGCCCATAAAAACCTCCCTATCTTAAATCAAAGACTTTTTAATACTATTCCTATTATACATATTATAAAAATTATTTTTAATATATTTTAAATAAAAATATTTTTTAACTGGTATCTGATGTTTTTCTTTTTTTGCTTAACTTACCTGACATCTCTAACCAGCTAAAAATCAAATTTCCCAGAAATGGATATTTAATGCCAATGGCTCCCTCGGGACACATTTCACTGCAGCAAAAGCACCTGGTACAGGTCCTTTGATTAAACTTGATTTTTTTATTACCTGACGAGATCGAGTTCTGCGGACAGATGTTCTGGCAGGTCCTGCATAAGCTACACTTATTGTAGTCGACGTACATATAAGGGTTGAATGAACTTCTGGCCAGCGGCAGAATATAGGTATTTATAAAATTATTTGCAATAAGTCTCTTCTGACCAATATTTTTGGGAAGCTTGAAATCATAAATTATGATATCGGATAGCTTTTCTCCCAATACTTCAATATTGCTATCTGTATATGACTCCATCTTCCATTTTTTTAAGACTTCTATAAAAGGATTCAAACCCTTGTCTATATTCATTATTTTACTCATAACAATATCCATTGAAATGGGATCATTGCTTGCCAGTATCAACCCCACATTTCTGGGAGTCCCGCTCCTCCCTGGTCCTTTCCCCTCTATTCCCCATATTCCATCCATAATATTTAAAGTTGGTTTGATAAAAGATGCTATATCCAGAAGCATTCCTGAAAAATTCTCAAAGTCGTCAAACCTCAGATGATATCCTACCTTAGTAAATCCGGGGACTATACCGAACATATTTTTTATTGCTCCGCTTATAACTGTCAGAATATGGGTTTTAAATTTAGGAAGATTGATTATTACATCAGCCTTAATTATTGGTTTTATAACTTCTATTCTCTTTAAAATTCGGCCATTTTTATTGGATAAACATTCATATTCAGTAGAATAATTCAATCTGCATCCTGTTCTTTTCGCAACATCTAAAATACCTGTGGCGCTGTAAACCTTCTCCATCCCTGTTCTATTATATGGAGTTGCAGGTCCAAAACTGTCAGCAATCAAAATATTTTTACTATTGCCGTTAATATCAATAATATTTTCGATTACAGCTTCTATAAACAAGGGATGGGTGGTAATTGCCCTCTCCGGTGGAACCGGTAAAAGTAAGTTGGGTTTTATTACGATTTTACTGTTGGAATCCAGAAACTTTTCAAAACCGCCTACGAGACCGACACATCTTTTG
>Ga0209323_10002953_pt1 | contig 11320 bp, 10 predicted proteins | sample Rifsed19ft2_FD_184014 | JGI IMG/M metagenome (GOLD analysis project Ga0209323, IMG submission 184014) | Soil microbial communities from Rifle, Colorado, USA - sediment 19ft 2 (version 2) | ecosystem: Environmental > Terrestrial > Deep subsurface > Rock core/Sediment | place: Rifle, Colorado...
AGATAATAGCTTAGAATTAAGTTGCAAACCATTTTTACGGTGATACGGGTCATCAGCATAATATATTAAACTGGTACATGATTGGCAAGACGCAAAATGTTCGACTGGAATGTACTTCATATTAGTTATTTATTTAAAAGCTATGGCTATTATATGGGAATTTTTTATAGAGATAAATAATATGAAAATAAAATAGATAATAAAATATATAAATGCAGGAGATACCACTAGAAATATTATATCAAATATATGATGAATTAGATTTTAAATCTAAGATAAATTTAAGACAAACTAATAAATACTACTATAAAGAATTACGGATAATAGATTTATATAATATTCCTGAGAAATATAGGAAAAGATTAAATGATAAAATATTAAAGCAATATAAAGATATAAAATATTTAGATGCAAACTGCTCCTCCATAATGTTATCAATAACAGATGAGGGTATTATGGGGATGAATTTAGAATGGTTAAATGCGAGCAATAATATAAAAATAACAGATATAGGGATAAGGGAAATGACATCAATGAGACACTTATATGTAGATAACAATCAATCAATAACAGATAATGGAATAAGTGATATGAAAGAATTAAAAGTATTATTTGCAGGAACAGGCAGTGGAATAACCGATAATGGAATAAGAGGAAAGAAAATAGAATTATTAGAAGTGAATTTTAATTTATCAATAACGGACGAAGGAATAAAAGAATTACCATTAAAAATATTAGAAGCAAAGCATAATGATAAGATAACCGATTTAGGAATAAAAAATTTAGATTTATCAGTATTAATAATAGGATATACGACATTAATAACGGATTTAGGAATAAAAAATATGAAGAACTTACGAGCATTATACGTGCCAGGTTGTACAAAAATAACAAATAAAGGAATTTCAGATAAGCGATTAACAATATTAAGTGCCGAAAATAATTTATCAATAACGGACGAAGGAATAAATAAAATGAAATTAAAAACATTAAACGCATCATGGAATCAACATATAACAAACGAAGGAATTAAACGAATGAAATTAAAGGAATTAAATGCGAGTGGAAATAAAAAAATAACGGACTTAGGCATAAGAAATATGCCATTAAAAATATTAGACGCAACGGATAATTTATTTATAACCGATAGAGCAATAGAAAATATGAATTTGATAGCATTATATGCAAAAAACAATATATCAATAACAGATAAAGGGATAAAAAAAATGATAAATTTAAAAATATTAGATGCGAGTAATAATCCATTTATAACAGATGAAGGTATAAAAAATTTAAAGGGATTACAAACATTATATGCAAAAAATAATCCATCAATTAAAGAAATATATAATTATGCCTTTAATGCTAAGGCCGAAGAAACTTCGGCCTTAAGTTAATCAATTCACTATAACTTCCAACTTTTGACAAGTTCATCAAATTCACCTTCCATACGCTCACACTCTTCATTATATTCAAGAAATGCCTCAGTACTAAAACAGGTTATTCGAACAATGTTCATATATTCGAGCAACATATTTTTTTTAGCAACCAATTCACCGTTCCAAAAGTCAATACACGACTTAACCTTAATTTGTCTTTCAGTGAAAGTGAGCCCTCTCATAATAATTTCAGGCATATGTTTCTTAGATGCTTCAAGAAAATATATCATTCGATAAATAATTTATTTAAGGTTTAATTTCACCAAGTCAATAAACTTATCACCAGAATAAGTTTCGAAACAGCTCTCAATATCCTTCTTATATTCTTCCAAATTAGAAGGCAAGGGAATCATCAATGAAGTTGTTTGAGTCATTTGAGTCATTTGAGTCATTTGAGTCATTTGAGTCATTTGAGCTGTCCAGACGTATATAAGTAAACAACTAAAATTCAATTTTTTTTAATGATGATATGATCAAGTAAAAAATATAATAATTAGAATATATAGGATAATTAAAATTTAATTAACTGCAGCATGTTCAGCTTCAGTTTCTTTTAATTTTTTCTTGGCGAGCCTTTCTTCACGCAAGCGTGCATCTTCGGGATGCAACCTAGCCCAAACTTTCAATTGTTCTTCATTAAGGAAAGCAACTCCAGATTCAATTTCGGCTTTTTCTTCAGGATCAAGATCATCAGAAAAGCCAAAAGTTGTTCGAATTTGTTCAGGAGTTTTATTATGAATAAACGTATCAGCAATATATTTAGCAATACCATGAAGAAACAAAGGAATATCAAGATAATTAACTACGGTAATAAGATCATCAGCTTCTTCAAAAGTAGAAGTATAAGTTGAAAGAAGTTGAGCTACAAATTCAGCAATAGAATTGGGGCCTTCATTACTTGTACTCGAAGATATACTCGAAGATGCACTCGAAGATGCACTCGAAGATACACTCGGAGACGCACTCGAAGACACACTAGAAGACGCACTCGAAGATGCACTAGAAGACGCACTCGAAGATGCACTCGAAGATGTACTCGAAGATGTACTCGAAGATGTACTTAAGGCCGAAGTTCCTTTGGCCGTACTCTGATGATTAGAATTTTCGTTCACAACATGAAAGGGTTTAGTAATAATTTCTTTAATGGCTTCCAACGAATCATCAGAGTTGTCATAATTAATCAATTTGCCAGCCATATTCAATTCAATAAAATTTTTATGTTGTTCATAAAATTGAAAATATTTCAAAATTAAAACAAGGGAATTAAAATAAGTACAAGAAACCTTAATATAAACTGAATCTCCAGTTTCAGTAAAAGAATTTGTAGAATCTAATGAACATGTGGATTCGTTGTATTGATTACAATCAGAAATAAGATTAAAAATCGTGCGACAAATTTTGGCAAAATCTCCAACCGAATAAAATCGAACAGTTTTTTCATTAGAATTAGCGATTCCAACGGGTAGATTTAGAGTATAATCAGAGTTCGATTTCGAATCTCGGCAAATCAAGATAAGAGCCTTTTGAGCCAAAGCGGAGGAGATTGAGGTGGTAATACTATCCATTTAAAATGTGATTACTTTTATATATGATATAATATACAATTCAATTTTATTTTAAATAAAAAATGAAAGATGAGATAATAAATATAATAATCATAATACTACTAATAACGATAGCTATATTAATAGTAATTTTAATGGCAAGAGAAACCAGTATGCACGAAGTGCGTGAACGTATCGGGGGAGGTTCCGATGATAGTTTATTGGATGAATATAATAATTTATTACAAACAGATGCATATGAAAAATATATAACGGACGGAGTTAAAAATGATAGAGAAAAATATGAGATCTTAAATGCATTAGAATGGGCGTTATTATTAAAATATAATTATAAAGATGATAGATATAAAAAAGAATTGAAACGATTATTAACTGAGAAAAAATTAAAAGAAAATGTAGATGAATATGTAGAAAAATTGTTTGAGCAAAAAGTCGAACCTATCAAAAAAGAACCAAAATATTATATAACGAAAACTGGCGATATAATAATGGGAAAATTCAGAAGAAAAATATCACAAAATAGATTAGAATTATTAAGGCGATTTGGTAGTGATACGGATATAGTAAAATGTGCATTACGGTATGCATCAATACTAGCTAGAAGCCAACAGTGGAATATACCCGAAAAAGTGTATAAAATATGGGTAGAAAAATATAAATTAGAAATAGAAGGGTTTGCATCACCATTTAATTCACAAATAATAAAATTTGGAAAACATAAATTCGGCAGTTTGTTTAAAAACTTAGATAAAGTATTCGGATCGATAGGTAATATATTTGAACAAAATTTAGTCGGGAAAGTATCGACGCTAAATCCTCCCTTTGTAATAGACATAATGGATAGTGCAGTTAATAAAGCAATAGAAACAATGGAACAAGCAAAAATAGACAATATGCCGACAATAATATTCATGGTTGTACCAAATTGGGAAGATGCCGAATATTATAAAAAATTAGATAAAATCAAGGAAAAAACTAAAATTTTATTAACTAAATATACATATTATTATGAAAATTCAAATGATGATGACAAAAAAGTAATAGCTACTTTCAATAGTTCAATATTTATATTACGATATCCGTATGAAGAATCTCCCCCATCCGAATATTCAGATATAATTTCAGCATTTAAAATCTAATGTGACGCTCGAGAGAGGGTGCCCCCTCTCGCGAAAATTGTAGTCAGATATCGTGAATGTACGATATTCACAAATTAGACCCTTTTTAATTAAATATAAGAGAATAGATCTACAATCACCCAATTGCAATCTGACCACTATAATGGGCTCACAAGGTTCCATCGAAATATCTTTTAACTGTAAATTATTAGAATCATCAGGATCATCAGAATCACAGTCTGAATCATAATTATCGAAATTATTAAGACTTATGGGAGGATCGGAGATTCTAAGATAGATTCTCCTTTTTATAGAATCAATGTGTCCCGATGAATTCAATATAATAAAAGATTTAGTAATAATTTCTAAAAATAAAGATTCATCATGGAATAGAATAGTAACGTGACAACAATTCGATAAAGTTTCTAGACACCATTCATTAATATCATTAATAATAGTATCATATATTAATTTAGTATAATCATTATCAATAGCATCCTTATTATCAAGTGGACACATAAGAGTTTTAATATTAAGAAGAGAACGATCGAGACGCAATTGATCGAAAAGGATCCCCTCTGCGGACGACATTTTTTATAATAATATATATTCAATTCAATTTGTTAATTAAACACGGCCGAAGTTCCTTCGGCCTTAAATATATCTATATTTTTCGAAAGTTTCGTCGAATTTATCTTTATTAACCGTAATATATTTGCCTAAATGTTTATCAACAGTATCAAATTTTAATTCACGAATTAAATTATTAATAATATTAACATCTAAAGAATAAATTTTAGCAAAAGCATTGGCATAGGGGCCATAATTAGCATCATCTTTTTTAAGGCCCAATTGTTTGGCCATATTGAATAATTCTTCTTCATTATTACATTCTATTTCAATATAGGGATTTAAACCAGGAATAAGATCAATAGCAAGTTCCTTACATTGACCAGATCTAAATTTAGTTCTAAAAGATTCCACATAAGTCTTAAATTCGAAGCCTAAATTTTTCATCCAATCAACAATATTTTCAAAAGAAACAATGTCAGGCATTTCAACAGTATTTAAATCTTTAAATTTGGATAACCATTCTTTGGCGGTATTATAATCAGTAAATCGCATTTCATCTTCCATAGCAAATTCTTTAATATCCCCGACAATATATTCTTTGGCCGTAAGATATAAAACGGGATGATAATCATCAATATATTCTCGTCTAATTCTAATATATCCCTTCTTCACTTTCGGATGATGAAATACAACGCGAATTAATTTTTTCATTCCATGAACATACGTACAATTTAAATCACATATTAATTTTTTTCTGATTTCTTCAACGTTAATATTTAACCATTTAGCCTCAATTTCTTTTTTAACATTGGATGACGGGGGACTTGCAAACTCCCCACCACTGGTATAATTAACTTTATAAAATGGCTCGATAAATAGAAAGGGTAAAACAAGTAATAAAATAAATAATTTAGGATCAATAAAATAAATTACTATAATAAGAAGAAGAATAATAAGCGACAATGAATAAATATTCATAAGTATATATTTAAAATATTAAAATAATAATCGTTTTTTACGCCGCCAAAGTGGTATGCCCTGCGATTTCATGAAAATTTAAGCGAAAATAAGGTGATAAAAAATAGTACTCAAGGCCGAAGGACCTTCGGCCGTACATGTATGTTCCGCGTCAAACATTATCCAGAAAAATTTAATTAAAATTATAATAAAATTTTGATTAAAAATGTTAATTAATATTAAATTAAATAATTAGATAATTTTTTAACATTTTGAATATTAAAATAAAAATTCAATAAAAAATATAATAAATATCAATAAAAATATTAATTAACATTAAATTAAAAATTTAATTAAAATTTGATTAATATTTTTACGAACCGCATTTCTAAGGGCGACTTAAGAGTAAAAAATAGGCAAAATTAGGCAGTTTAAACATAAAAAATTGAAATAAACAAGGGCAATATATAAAAACATGATAAGAGACATATTATCAACAATTGTCGGATATATAAATGGAGATGCATTATATATGATATCACAAACGAGTAGAGAATGCTATTATATAGCATTTCAAGAATACATTAAAAAGACTAGAGGGGATTTTTATGAATGTTACGAAAATGGAGATACAATATCATTGAGGATAATAGAAATGATGTATATCATAGATCGACATGAGGCAAATAAACGGGCCAGCAGAGGGGGAAATAAACAATATATAAAAGATTGTTATTCACAAGGGATAAACGATTGGGGAGAAATACTAATTGAGGCATGTTCCATAAAATACAAGGAGAAAATCAAAGAATATATATCAATAATAGAATATGCAATACAAAAAGGGGTAACACTAGCAGATATAGACTGTGGATTTATCAATGCGGGAAATATAGAAATAGCAAAAAAAATGATAGCGTATGGAGCAACAGAATACCAAAATGCATTATCAAAGGCATGTTATAACGGAAATACAGAATTAGTAGAATATTTAATATCTAGTGGAAGAATGACGCAAGATTCTTATAACAGAGGATTAGCATCAGCATGTAGAGCAAAAAATATTTCATTAGTAAGAAGGATGTTAGAATTAGGAGCCACAGAAGTAAATATGTGTATATATGACGAAGAGCCAAGCAAAGAAATATTAGAGGAATTAATAGGAACAGGATTAGTAACAAATTGGAATGAAGTATTATATGTATTAAGTGAAATGGGAGAAGCAGAAAGATTGCAAGAAATAATAGAGCATATAAAGATAACAGATCGAAATTTTCCGATAGATTATCGGCATTGTATAACACGAGCCTCAGGAAACGAAGATATAATAAGCATTATAACACAATATATACCAATGGATTTGAATATGAAAATCAGTGCAGTAGCAACAGGATCAGATATAGCAAGATTTAGGGAGATACTAAACGATAGGAATATCCAGTTTGGAGATATTCTACAGGTAATAGCAACAAGTAGAAATATAGCAATAATAAGAATGGCAATGGGATCCCCAATATTAAATAAACGATTCCAAAGACATATATGTAGGAATTATTTATATATTAAAAACGAAATAGCAATATTGGATTATGCCGAGGAAATCATGGGAGAAAAAATGAAATGGGAAATAATAATAAGACGAGTAATTAAAGAGAAACGATATGATATATTAGAATATATCCTAAAGAAGGGAGTAAAATACGATTTTTCAATAAGCGAAATCGATGATTTTCGACTAATAAAGATAATATCTAAATATAAAACGTAAAAGTAAACATTTAGGAGTGAATTTTTTATTTTTTAACCAACATATGTGTCATGGTGGGTGCATTTCTGTAAACATAATAAAATTAGCAATAATAATTTAAAATTGAAATAATGATTATTAATATATTATAACATAAAAAATGTATAAACTAACCAAGTACATCATTATTTTATCATTTGCTTATAGTTCATTTGGAAAAATTGATGATAGTATATGTCGCAACCGAATAAATTTAGAATATAACAAAATTAAAAATACGATTATAAGTTTATCAGATAATAAATTACGAAATATTTCTCTACAAAAAGCTACAAATAACGATATATGTTACGTAACGCGTAATCAAATACCATTTGATTCGTTAATTATGGCATTAGATGGTCCAAAATGTCCTAATAATAAAACTATTACCATGATGCGGGGATTAACGATATCGTCAGATTCTATTTCATCGACTAATGTTTCAAATAGAGCAATGAGATATATGTCATGCGATTATTCACTGGAGAATGTCATAAGATACAATTATCAAGTGGGATCATATGAGAAATTATATGATATTGTAATTATGCAAACCAAATATTTTCACGATATAGCAAAGGAAAGTTATATGAATTTATTATGGTCATCATCAGGGATGTGCCAGTGGATTATTTTATTTTCATTATTAATATTAATTATTTATGCTGGCATAAAAAATCCGAATAAGTATCAGTATACACATATATGTATAAAGAAAGATGGACTAATTTCTAAGGAAATATTCGAAATTCGTAAATTATGAAGAGTTAATATTATATATCATAAAAGTAAAAAATTTTTTTATATTTTTTCCATATTTTATTATAAATATAAAATATGGAAAAAATAAAATCCTCTTGCACTAAAACGGAATGAGCATTTATTCTGACCCCAACATTCCAACTAAAATCTCAACATTCCAACCAAAGCCCCATCAATCCCAACCAAACCCTCAATCCCTCAATCCCACATTCCAAACCGAGCTCTCAATCCAACCACTCAATCCCAACGTTCCAAAGTAGACCAAATCATGAAATTCACTGACACACAAATGCTCGCCAAAGGGAAGCAACTTGCGAAGAGGCGATAGTATGATTTCCAAATCGATCATAAAAGGTCAAATCATGGCCGCGATCCAGTGCTGATCGATTTCTCATTGCGCTGATCAAAGCATCTCTTTCAACCAAAACAGCACCTTTCGGATGTGTTTTCACAGCAATGATCTCAAGTATATTTTGACCATATGAGAACAATTCTGCAGGACTTCCTTTGGGCTTGTGGGGGAAAGCCACAAGAGTTCCATTGTCCTTTGGAAATAATCCAAAAACTGAAACAAGCTCTTTCCTGCCGGGGATGTATGATGGTATAGTCATGAAACTTCCCGTGACATAATAACGGGTTGGAGTTGAACATGCCATTTTGTAATTCTTTGGGGGTGTTTCTTGAGAGGGTGTTCCTTTGGGGGTGTTCCTTTGAGAGGGTGTTCCTTTCAGGGTGTTTTCAAGATGTTTCTTGAGGCAGATGCGAATGGAGAGCGATAAATGTACCAATACTCAATTCAATTTTTTTTATAAAAAAATAGTATGTATTGTCCAAAATTTAAATTAAATGATTATCTGCATTTTGCTGACAATTATCACAATATGTGGCCCCACCAGAAACGTGCCCTGAACGCGTTTCTTATTTATTAATCATTAACCTAACAAGATCGCTCTATTGGCAAGCATTCCGAAGTCCCAAATCCCAATCGTTAGCCCCGTAGAAACTGAGCGTTGCTCAGTTTCTTATTTTCAGGGCATCATAAGATCAGCAATATCACTATGCGGGCACTGCCCGCAATCGGCACCACCTTTGCAAGCATACCAAAGTCCCTCATTCCAATCGTCAGCCCCTTTTTGAATAAATAAATCAACAAGATCACGGTGTAGGCAGTGCCCGCGATCGGCACCACCTAAGCAAGCATATTTAAGTCCATAATTCCAATCTAAGTTATCATTAGTAAGTGAAAGAATTTTAATAGAAATAATAAAATTATTTTTACAACATGCTTTAAAATCATTAATAAATTTAAAGTAAACAGTATGACAATATAATTTAAGAGTTAAACGATCACGATCAGTTAAATAAAACGAAACGAGGTAAAGAAGATCTTGCTTTCAGCAAGCATTTGCTTTCAGCGAGAGCTTAAGTGTATAAAGTATATGCTGTATAAATTCAAATTTTAAATTAAATGATGATTACGATCACAAAAAGAACACTTAGTGGCCCCATTTAAAATCATTAAATCAACAATATCACAAGGGGAAGTCGTTCCTCTATGACGACTTCTTCTCCGACAAGCACCGGAAAGTCCCCTATTCCAGTCATCAGCTCCTTTTTCAATCATTAATTTAATAATATCAATATGGCCACCCCTGCAAGCACCATAAAGTCCCGAATTCCAATCATCAGCCTCGTTTTTAATCAGTAATTCAATAATATCAATGTTACCACACCGGCAAGCACCATCAAGTCCCTTAGACCAATTAGTGGCTCCTTTTTCAATCAGTAATTTAACAATATCGATATGACCACCCCTGCAAGCACCGTAAAGTCCATCATCCCAATTATCATCATCCCAATTATCATCATCTTTATCAATCATTAAATCGACAAGATCACGATGACCACCACGGCAAGCGGATTTAAATCCCGATCCCCAATCATCAGCCCCACTATCAATCATCAGTTTAGCAAGATCAATGTGACCACCCCGGCAAGCACCTTCAAGCCCAGAATCCCAATTCTGGGCCCCTTTTTGAATCATAAAATCGACAAGATCACGATGGCCACCACGGCAAGCACCGTAAAGTCCCAAATTCCAATAAACATCCAGGAGGTAATTATTAATCATAAAATCAACAAGATCATGATGACCACCGATACAAGCATAATAAAATCCCAGAAACCAATTTAATTTATTATTAATCAGTGAAAGAATTTTAATAGAAATAATATTATTATTAATACAGCAAACTTTAAAATCATTAATAAATTTAAAGTAAATAGTTAGACAATATAATTTGAGAGTTAAACGGTCACGATCAGTTAAATAAAACGAAACGAGGAAAAGAAGATCTTTAAGCATCGATGGAGGGCATGCGAGGTCCGTTTAATATAGTATTTAAGTATTTAAGTATTTAAGTATATAAAAAAATAATTCAAATTTTAAATATGATGACTAGATTCACAACCATATACGGAGTTGGCAAAAATTGTGCGTAGTTGCACTACGCACGTTCCGCGTCAAAACGATTGCTCTAGGGATTAAAATTTAGGCATCAGAGGTGAAAAAAGTAAAAAGGATCCAACTGAGTATTAAGGTCAGATTTAAGAGAGTAAATGATCATCAGCGTCTCGCTGACAATACCTACAATATGTGGCCCCATTTTCAATCATCAAATTAACGAGATCAAGATGGCCACCCTTACAAGCAGATCGAAGTCCCCAATTCCAATTATTAGCCCCCTTTTCAATCATCAAATTAACTAGATCGCGATGGCCATCTTGACAAGCCAATTCAAGTCCCCAATTCCAACCGTTAGCCCCATTTTCAATCATCAACTTAACAATATCGCAATAACCACCTTGGCAAGCACAATAAAGTCCCTCATTCCAATCGTTAGCCCCATTTTTGATCATAAGATCAACCAGATCGCAATGACCACCTTTGCAAGCAGATTTAAGTCCCCCATTCCAATCGTTAGCCCCATTTTCAATCAATAAATCAACAATATCACGGTGACCACCATGGCAAGCAGATTCAAGTCCCTCATTCCAATCATTAGCCCCATTTTCAATCATCAACTTAGCGATATCACAATAACCATATTCGCAAGC
>Ga0209323_10002955_pt1 | contig 11313 bp, 11 predicted proteins | sample Rifsed19ft2_FD_184014 | JGI IMG/M metagenome (GOLD analysis project Ga0209323, IMG submission 184014) | Soil microbial communities from Rifle, Colorado, USA - sediment 19ft 2 (version 2) | ecosystem: Environmental > Terrestrial > Deep subsurface > Rock core/Sediment | place: Rifle, Colorado...
ATTAACAACCTTCAGATTATGACGCCAATCTGAAGGTTGTTAATAACGACCCCATTGTCATGTCTGTGAGCCAGGAGGTGGTAAAGGAATCTTATCTGGAGGCAGGACGCCCCGATGCCTATAATTCAGACAACGTTTTTCTGGTTGCCTCTGAACAATTTCCTTATGTGGCAGCTGTGGGTGGAATCATGACCCGTGAAAAACCGGCTGCTAATTTTTTTATCGGATATTTCTATGCGGAAGCATTAATTCTGGCCGAAACAGGGTCAACCACAGGTGCCATCCAGATTGCCGGCACAGACGCCTATACCCAGTTGCCCTTCTTTATTACCACCTGTGACTACACCCTGATTGGGGAGGAGCTTTATGCAGCCAGTGCATATTTATCACGGGAGCCTATGCTCATGGGCACGCTCAGGGCTCAGGATGTGGGAAAGGGCATTCTTATCATTATTTTGATATTAGGCACGATACTGGCAAGTTTCGGGTTGGTATTTATTACACATCTCTTTGAGGCTTTTTAAAACTAGGATTTTTTGATAATTCAGTGTAATTCCGTGAAAATCCGTGGTGAATTATGAACTTTCTAAAACGTACCGTTCCGCTCGTCATTGCATTCGTCATGGGCGTACTCATGGCTATGCAGTATTATGTCCCCCATAAACTCTCACAGGACTTGCTTGAGGTGGTATCCAGATGGGATAGGATTATAGCGGGGTTTGCCGTGTTTATTGGCGCATACAGCTTATTTCATCTTCACTGGACGCGGATCAAAAGAAAGGTGGAAGGTTGGGGATACAGTATTTTTGTCTATTTCGGCGCTATCATTACCCTGATCTTCGGTTTCCTGAATGGTGGAAAATTCTTCTGGAATGACAAGCAGCAAGGTACCATGTTTGATTGGCTGTATTATTACGTGCAGGTACCTGCCGGAGCTACAATCTTTTCCATTTTGGCCTTCTTTATTGCCTCTGCGGCTTATCGTACATTTCGCGCACGCACAAACGAGTCAACAGTATTACTTATTGCGGCCGTCCTTGTCATGCTTGGAAGGGTGCCTATCGGGAATTATATTTCTCAATATATCCCTGCGATAGCCGATTGGATTATGGCAGTCCCTAATCTTGCCGCCAAACGGGGCATTCTTTTGGGTGTGAGTCTCGGAGCGATTGCGACCTCTCTCAAAATCATATTCGGTATCGAACGGTCTTATCTGGGCGGAGGTGATTAGTGGAAAGATTTTTACGGATAGACCGCCGCATTATATTTGCGATCATCACCGTAGCCGTTATCGTATCCCTTATATTGCGGTTTGAATTGCCCATACCCCCTTCAGAGCCTGTTCAGGGGGTTTATGGAAAAATAGAATCGCTGCCAAAAGGCTCCCACGTCATGATCGCCTTCGATTACGACCCATCCTCGAAGGAAGAGCTACAGCCCATGGCCATCGCATTTCTCCATCACTGTTTTAGCAGGGATTTAAAGGTGATTGGAATGACCCATTACACAGGCGCTCCAGGTCTCGCAGACCAGGCAATGACCTCTGTAGCCAACCAATACCAAAAAAAGCCCGGCGAAGATTACGCCTTCTTAGGCTATAAACCCGGCGCTGCCTCACTCATTATTAACATGGGAGAAAACCTTTACTCCGCCTTTCCAAAAGATTTTTACGGGAATGATACGACAACATTACCCGTCTTACAGGGAGTCGACTCACTCAGAGAAATCGATTTCTTGTTTGACCTCGCCGCAGGAACAACGATAGAAACCTGGATAGTGTTTGGGAAAGAGAAATATAAATTTGAGTTAGGGGCAGGATGCACCGCCGTGATGGGGCCTGACATGTATCCTTTTCTTCAATCAAAACAGCTTAGCGGCTTGCTCGGCGGGCTCAAAGGCGCTGCTGAATATGAGGCTTTGGTCGGGAAAAAGGCAAACGCCGTAAGCGGGATGCGACCTCAAAGTGTGGTACACGTAATTATTATCCTCTTTGTCATATTTGGTAACATCGTTTATTTTACATCCAGAAGGGCACGGCATGCGTAAGGATTCTAACTTTTTCATTCTTGTTGGCACAATCGGATTATTCGTATGCATCAATATCTTTCTCATGGCATCGGGGAAACTGCCTTTTTCCTCTGACGGTTTTGGAATCATCCTGGGTGCAGGGCTTACCCTCGCTATTTACAGCTTTCTTTATAAGGATAATCCGGCTTTTAAAATTGCCGAAAACCTTTATGTTGGCGTCTCCCTGGGTTATACCATCATTATTACCTGGTTTAATTTCTTAAAACCAGACCTGTACGACCCGCTTATTGTACCGATGTTTTCAAAAGCCGCAGAAAAGGCCCCTCAGTATGCATTAATCTTCCCTTCTCTATTGGGTATCTTTATGCTTCTGAGATTTTCGAGGAAATTATCCTGGCTGAGCCGCTGGACGTTTGCATTTGTGGTGGGTCTTGGCGCCGGGGTAAGCATCCCAAGGGTTATTTCGGCATTCATCCTGGAACAAATAAAACCCTCCTTGCACCCCGTCTTTTCCGGCGGAGAAACTATCCTTTCCAGCATTAACACCTTACTGATCATGCTGGGGGTTATCTCGGTGCTCATTTACTTTATCTTTTCCGTCGAGCACAAAGGCGCAATTGGGAAGGTATCAAAGATTGGGATATGGTTTCTGATGATCTCCTTCGGCGCATCCTTTGGCTACACTGTCATGGGCAGGTTGTCATTACTTATCGGCCGCATTCAGTTTTTACTGAGGGATTGGTTGAATATTTTACAGTAGGGGTAAAGCATTTGCAGATCGAAGACTGTAACATGTTCTAACAAGTTATATCAGGTTGTAGCCTCTCCCTGGAATCCCTTCACGCAAAGCTTTAACGCCTTTCTGGCTTCTTTGTCTACAAACGAAAAGATACGATGAATCGAATCGTGCGAACAAGAACGAGCATGTCCAACTACCTTAATAATCTCAAATCCCAGGATGTCATGAAACTCGTAAAACTTATGATAGAGACAGGCATTCTTTAATATACGATTCGTTCCATTACTACAAAATCCATTCATTTCCAATTTAGATCTTCTTCGCTGGAGCCCTGTCACGCACTGAGAATCGGAATATACGTCCAGTGTTCCGAACCTTGAACCTGATGATTCTTTTTGGAAATCTTCAAGAGCCCACAAAAGGGTTTGAACTTCAAGTTTTGTCGATGAGGTAACTTCAAATCTTCGTAGTCTAATTTGCTCAACGAATGCAGACCGAATAATTCTTCCAGATGGTATTTCCAGAAATGAAGAAGGTATGACCAGATACGCTCCGAATCCGAGCTTTAGTCTGGGATTTAAACTCACATCGGTGAAAAGGGCATAACGGTTCACGAGCGTTCCTTGATAATTATCTTATGTTCTATTAGAAAGCTTATACTATGCACGAGGAGAGATTTCGAAAGGGAACGGTATCGATTAATTGCCTAACGACCAAAATTGAGCGGCGTAGCCTCACCGCGTCCGATGGAGTGAATTGTTAGGTGATTCCTGTTTGTCTATGCAAATATTAATCGCTCTCCCTTCGGCTCTGGAATTGGGTCTCCAAACTCTTTAGCCGTATCAATCCATAATTGAATCGCTTCTTTGGCATTTTTTAACGCATCTTCCGGAGACTCTCCGTGGGCCATACATCCTGAAAGTTCGGGAACCTCTGCTATAAAAGCCTCATCTTCTTTACTCCAATAAATTATAATCTCGTACTTATGCATCAATATCCCCTCCAAGTTTATACTTCACTATAACATTTCGTACCTGTTTCACCTGATATGGTTTTGCTTTATTTTATCAGAAATCCATGTCATAGACTGATAACATTTATCGTAACAATTTAGTGTTTTGAAAAATCATGCCCTGGGGTTTTGAAAAATTAAGCCCTGTTAAGGGCGTACTGTTTGTAGCAATTAATCGTTAAGATACGATTAGCTCCGTAGGAGCGATCTGTATATGATTGATATGCAAACAGGTCGCTCCTAACGGAGCTAATATCTGTTATGGCATCCTATCTTGCTACAAACAGGTTGCTCCTGACGGAGCTCATGATTAATAAATTTTTCAAAAGACTAAATTGATACCATTTATCTTTATTCTATAATTGTCAGCATGTTATCGTATGACATAGCGGATGTCAATCTGAAATCGCCAGCATTGGGTTGAAAACTTGAGGATATTTGAGGCAAATAGATTCGCACGTCAATGTGAGGTAAGCAGAACAACTACTTGTAAGGCTAGACTTTATTGGCACCGCCAAAAGGCATGGAGGTGTCTTCCTTTGGACTTATCAGCTTATTAAGAGCATCCAGCACAGGCTCTGTAGAGTTCTGAAATTTGGCTATGGGATTCACTATCGCAAGACCACGATAGTAAGTAACGAGCCCTTCTGCAACCTCTGTCATAATCTTATTAAAGGTGTTACGCTTCTTTGCCCTCGCCAACTTCACTTCGGGGCCTTTATCGCCCGTAATTGGAATCCTTTCGAAATTGCCGAAATCCATCCGTAATATGTTAATCATACCGCCCTGACCGGACAATTGGTTGACAATCTCTGCTGAAGGGAGTGCGGCAATATAGGCCAAAGGATAGGTGTAATCTTTGTATCCATCCTTGTTCACATAAAAATCACTCAGAATCCCCAAGGTCTCAAAATAGGCCTGCACCCTCGCAAGACATTTTTTGTTTACCAACGCCTCCTCTATTTCCTTGACCTGTTTAGTCGCTGTTTTCAATCTCCCCAGGATGACCGTGGTGGCAACTACCCTCTCCTGTTGATAGGTTTTTACCTCAATTTGAATATAATCGCTGCTCACAAACTGCCACAAAAAGAGATTGCACGTCCTTTCGCCATAAAAAGCCGAACCGGTAAATTTTATATTTACGGAGGATATCTCTAATTCTGCAAAGAGGATTTCTAAAGGAAGGATGATCTTTGAAACGGTCATCGCACCGGGAACGATGTTGCCTTTTCTGTGGATGATATTATTATCGTTGGTTACATCAACAAACTGTTCGCCGTTCTGTTTGGAGATTTTATATTCGTGCTTGATTAAAAATTTATCATATATCTGCAATCGGCATTCGTTATGGGAATCATTCTCCAGTATTAAACCAGGATGCGGTGTTCGTGCCTTTGCGTCACGAAAGCAGATTTTATCGGCAAGAAAACCTTCTACCCGTCTCATGGGTATTGAAAATATAGGGGTTTGCGTTTTACTCATAGGCATTTACCGATAAAAAAATTGGTCTTTTTACATTTTCGCTAATTCTATTACGTGAATTATCTTATGTCAAGTATATAAAAAAATATTTTAACTCTAATAAAATAAATCGTAACGTCTTAGGGCAAAATAATCTATCGGTTGCATAGGCTTGCGTAACAAAGGCATTGTATTTCATTAGCACGTAACAGAATCACTGCAGTTCAACGGACAGGTATGCATTACTTGACTTTATAGCTTGACAAAGATTATCGGTCTCAGTATGCTAACCGACATGCAACACATCTGTGTATTTGAAGATAACCAACATTCACAATTAATCCCACTCGTGTATACAAGGCCAGTGTTTGATCTCAGATGCGGCTTGTTTTCCAATTTGGAAAGAACTATCAGACACTATCCTGATGCCACGATTACCCTTTTTTGCAGAAATTACCTATCAGATGTATTGCAAGAGAGGTTTACTCATCGCGTTAATACCCTTCACGCAACAGATGTTCCCTGTCTTTTTTTAAACGGGCGCGCGATTATTTCCCTCCCTGTTTCCTTGGAAGGTCCGGAGGAACTTGGGGTCCATGACAATACCCTTGTCTACGCCCGGCTCAAAGGGAATAATGCCAAAAAAATATCTCACGAAAAATTTCTCACACAAGACGTCATTGAAATGCTAAAAGACACGGTGCAGGTAGTTGATACGCAAGTACCCACCATCAACTATTTCTGGGATATCATAAGACTCAACAAGTCACAAATAGAAAAGGATTTCATGCTGTTTGTCAAGGAAGGCTCGATTTCTGGAAAATTATATGAAGGTGTTTATCTTATCAACGAAGACCTGGTATTTATTGGTAAAGAAAGCCGGATTAAACCAGGCTGCGTATTTGATGCAGAAAATGGGCCAATTTATATAGGTAATAACGTCACCATCGCACCAAACACGACCATTGAAGGGCCTGTCTATATTGGCAATCATTCCATAATTCAATCTAATTCGAGAATACGTGGAGGAGCCAATATTGGAGAGGTGTGCAAGGTGGGAGGAGAAATCGTAAATACCATTTTTCACAGTTACAGTAATAAACAGCACGACGGATTCTTCGGTGATTCATATGTCGGCTCATGGGTGAATATCGGGGCAGGTACTGTAAACAGCAATTTACTCAATACCTATGGAAATATAAAGGTTGAATGTGGGGAAAATATCATTGATACAAATCATATGTTCCTTGGCATGGCAATGGGAGACCATACAAAAACGGCCATCAATACAACAATTATGACAGGCAGTGTTTTTGGTTTCGCCTGTAATATAATTACCCCCGCCTATCCACCCAAATATCTTCCTTCTTTTACCTGGTATTCAGATAATGGTATGAAGGTCTATATATTAGAAAAGGCGTTACAGGCGGCAAAGATTGCAATGAAAAGGCGGGACAAAGAAATGACCCCCGTAGAAGAACATATCTTTAGAATGGTATTTCAACTTACAGAGAGAGAAAGAAATTCCATAAAAAATATAAAGCAAGCAGGAATTTGAACCTGACAATTACTAACAGAGTAGTTCCTGCTGCAATACCAAGAATCGCATACGCATTATTTTCGTGGTAAATACAATAAAGGGGCAAATATGGAAAAAGACATCAAACACGAACGAATTATCATTGATACGAGTATTTTTACCAATCCGGAGGTATACCAAACATTTGGTGAAAGTCCCACAGATGCATTACGTGCATTCCTGGAGATTATCGGCAAATTGGACGGACCGACCTTTTATATGCCGCCAACAATTTATCACGAACTGCTGAATTTTGTCGAAATAAAGGATATCCCCACCGAATTGCAAATTCGTATATTTCAAAAACCCCCAAAAAGGTATGAACTTTCCGTTCCGGCTTTTTTGCTGTATGAACTTATTGAGGATGTGCGCCACAGAATTGACAAAGGTTTACGGGTAGCTGAAGATGCTGTAAGAGAGACATCGCCTGAAACTGAACCAGAAGCTATTAACAATCTGAGGAAAAAATACCGTTCCGCACTTCGTGAAGGAATTATTGACAGTAAAGAAGACGTTGATCTAATTCTTCTGGCTAAGGAAATGGATGGCATCCTGATGACAGCCGATACAGGTATCGTCAAGTGGGCGGATAAACTAGGTATCCGATACATTGATCCCCGCATGCTGCGGGGTATTCTGGACACGTTAATTCAGCAAGCCCACAAATAATTTGATTATCTTGAAAAACTAATCAACATGAGATGCGCCGTCCAGGTGTCTTTGGAGGATCTCGTACGAGGCGTAACATCTTCTTGCAAACCGGACGTGCCAGTAAGCACCTTCTTTGTTTTTTGACAAAATCTCGAACTTTACCTTACACCTATGCAGATGATCAACCATCCTTTGAATACTCTCCTCTTCCCGGAAACGGAGGAGAAATCTTTCGTCAATCAGTTCTCCCCGCGCCGCCTTGGTAACACTTTCATATACGGGTTTCAACATTACCTCCCCCAGTTGAGCGAAAACTTCTGATTTCAACGAATTGACATGTTCCTGAATAAACATGGCTGCACGAATGATGCGGTGGGTAAAAAACTCAGACATCATCTCCGCCATCAGTGGGGCAGTAACATGGATATCACGTAAACAGGAGCCTAATGTCACGTACTTCAGGATATCTTCAGCAGGATGGGTTGGTTTTATTACGATCCCTTCACACCCTGTCTCATCCAACTCTTTAATAACTTTTTTCAGGGCAAGAATGTCGGAGACTAAAAATTGCCCAAATCTCCTGACAGTTGGCATACAATACGCATCAAAGAGTTTATACTTCTCCTCGACAGGAATACTATGAGGTTTATTCAACAGCATTAAATCAAAAGCAAAAAATCTGATATCCTCCTTTACGTACGGGGGATATTCAATGTTGTAAGGATTATCCGGACCTGCAAATTCACCGCAAACAATTAAGCCCGGATGCTCATCAAATATCTTTTTTACATCCAAAAAATCCACGATCCGATCTGTCGAGAAGGGGCAGACGTATGCACCGCGCGAAAAGGCCAGCACACGGCCTTGAATGCGTGCAACCCGAATGTTGTAACCGTCAACCTTTTCTTCGACATAAAATGGTTGGGTAAAAGCCTTACGAATACCATTTTCCAGATGCATTATTCGGGCAATACGCGGAAAATCAAAGAGGATTCCTTCCTGGGTGACGATCGCCCCTTTCCCCAACTCACCAACCTTTTTCGTCACCCGATAAAAGCAAACACCATCGAATTCCTCACGGACAACATCATGCCTTTCAATAGATTCTTCCCACATGGAACCAGAAATTCCTACCTGCTTAACGACGTCATATATTTCCATATGCACAGACTTTCTAAATATGACCAAAAAGATGTAAATTAGGTTGCTGCCTTTGGCAGCAGCTTTTTTATATCACTGCCTGTTCCCAAACTCTTCTTGGAAACACCCTTGTCAGTGAAACGCTGTTGCACGCAAAACTTCGCTGGTTCAGTCGTTCTCGATTGAATGAACTAAATAATCCAGTATTTTACAACTGTTAGCAGTTTAAAATTTATAGTCTGGTTCACAATATACGGTTCAATCTGCAAGATTGAACCAGCCACGCCGTGTTCATCCATGGCCTATTGCAATTTTTAGGTATAATTGTAATTTTGCAAAAGCGATGTTACATAAACCCATCCTTTGATTTCAAGTCAAAACTGATGAACTGTCGAGTGCGGATGTCATTATTTCAGCAGGACTCTGTTTATAACTCCTATGTTTACATACGTTTAAATTTGAAACGCGTTTTGTTTTTAATATTGACTTCAAAAAGATTCAATCGTATAATAAATTTTTGTCAAATTTTTTAATGGAAAAAATGCCTCCAAAAAGGATATTACAATGTATATAATTCTGGGTTGCGATGACGTTGGAAGCGCGGTGGCCAGAAATTTAAGCGCCTCTGGCGAGGAGATATTTGTTATTGACAATGACGAATCGGCTTTGATTGGATTGAAAGAATTCAATATTCGTACTCATTCAGCGGATATCCACGCTTTGGATTTAGGCACATTACCGACGAAAGACACCATCGCCTTCGTCCTCTTACAAAAAAACTTCAAAGATAACTTGACTTTAGTAAAACGTATCAAGAAATTATTTCCTGATAAATTCGTAGTATCAAGGGCAACTGGCGAGAAAGATGCTTCAGAATTATTAGAAAATGGCGCTGACCGTGTTGTTCAAACTGCAAGAATTATTACAAATACTATCCTGAGTGAACTGGAAGCAGCGAAACGAAAAAGGTCCGCTTCTCATTTAGTAGGTGTTATTAAGGCAGCAGCTTGTAAAGGGTTGGCCATTTTTTTACAAGATAACCCTGACCCGGACTCCATTGCTTCTGGACTTGCATTAAAACGTATTGCTGAAAAATATGAGGTTAAATCTGATATTTATTACGGTGGAAATATTGGTTATCAACAAAATAAAACACTGGTCTGCCTGCTGAAAGCCGACCTTATACGATTAAAAACAACAGATGAGGCACAGGAAATAATTAATACCGTTGATAAGGTTGCATTAATAGAAGCATCCATCCCTTCAAAAAACAATATATTGCCCGCACATTCAATCCCTAATATTATTATTGATCACCATCAAACTGATTTTCGCCTTGTAAAAGGGGAATTTGTTGAAATATTACCAAAAATTGGCGCCACTTCTACCATTATGACAAGGTACATGAGACAACTGGGTATCACGCCCGACCCATCCCTTGCCACAGCGCTTCGTTACGGAATCAGGGTGGACACGGGCGGATTTACAAGAAATACCGCTACCGAAGACCTTGAGGCGGCTGCCTATCTCTCGCCATTAGTGGACGTGGGTCTATTAAAACAAATTGAGAACCTTCCTATGAGCACAGAGACCCTTGACATCATTGGAAAGGCCATTCAAAATCGTGAAGTAAGAAGCTCATATCTGTTATCCTTTGTGGAATACATAACTGATCGGGACGCATTACCACAGGCGGCTGAATTAATGCTACAACTTGAGGGCGTCTCTACAGTGCTTGTCTTTGGCATTGACAAAAACAAGGTGCAACTATCCGCTCGCAGTGTAGACTCAAGCGTCAACCTTGCAGTTTTATTGGAAAAGGCGTTTGGATTTATGAACGCAGGCGGTCATGCTACTATGGCAGCGGGTAGTATAGATTTGGGTACTTTTGGCAATATCAACAATAAGGCATTATTAAAAGTTATTTTTGATACTATACGAAAAAAATTTTTCTCGACCGCCGGAGTAGATATTGAAAAGCGGGCCGTTCCAAAAAAACCAGAATTAATAACTAACAACAGTACCGGGTATTAAATCGTAATGACCATTTTATAGGCAAGGAGAAAGTTTATGGAAAAAGGATTTTTAGGCGTAGGTTTGGTAAGTCTTACAATCTTTTTGAGTTCTTGTGTAGCCACTCAGCCGCAGGTAAAACAGACGAAAACTCCCGAATTACAAGTTGAGGTAAAGGCAGCGCCTCCTAAAGAAGAGGCAAAGCCAGAAGCAGCGCCTGCTGTTCCAGCGCCTGTTGCCGAACCGGCTCAACCCGCTGCTCCTAAAGCACCTGCCCCTGAGGCGGCTGCTCCGGCTGCGCCAGCGCCAGAAACCGCTGCTCCACCGGCTGCTGAAGAGGCAAAACCTGTTGCACCAGAAGCCGCTGCTCCTGTAGCGCCAGCGCCAGAAGCCGCCGTTCCACCACCTGTAGAAGAGGCAAAACCTGTCGAAGCGCCTGCTGCACCTGTCCCCGAGGCAGCTGCACCCGCTGCACCAGCGCCAGAAGCCGCCGTCCCAGCGCCTGTTGCCGAACCGGCTCAACCCGCTGCTCCTAAAGCACCTGCCCCCGAGGCGGCTGCTCCGGCTGCGCCAGCGCCAGAAACCGCTGCTCCACCGGCTGCTGAAGAGGCAAAACCAGAAGAGAAAAAGGTAGAGGCTTTACCTTCAGAAAAAGGGGAATCTGCGGCAGGCGGTTTACATCAATGCGCC